>ERZ773188.571-NODE-571-length-45566-cov-7.594010_pt1 | contig 45566 bp, 38 predicted proteins | sample MGYA00581011_ERZ773188 | MGnify/ENA primary metagenome ERZ773188 (study PRJEB29015, sample SAMEA2737798) | human gut metagenome | biome: human gut; feature: human-associated habitat; material: faeces | place: China | collected 2012 ...
GGTGCGGGTGTTCGGCGGACACCTCTGCAAAGCAGAAGCACCGACCGAGCCGGCAGGCGAGACCGCCGATAGGCGTGCGGCAATCCGCCCTCTCTCTTTTGGGTATTACGGATTCATTTTATTTCCTGTTCAAGACTATTAAATTCATCTGTATTAAAGAAATCTGCCAAAGTTATACCTAAACCGTCACATATCATTTTAATTGTAAGCAATTTTGGGTTTTGACTTTTGCCGTAAAGAATGTTTTTAAGTGATGACGGCGGTAAGGCGCATACGGTTGCAAGCCTATTTATTGATATATTTCGCTCGTAACATAAGTTAAATATTCGGTTTTTAACAGCTGTTATGGTATCCATATTATCAACTCCTTTTTGTTATGTTACAATAAACACTTGCAAAAAGTAGGCTATGTATGATACTATTAGTCTATACATAGCCTATAAGGAGAAGTTGAATTATGACCGTAACATTTTTCGGACACAGAAACACGCCTGACAGCGTACAGCCGATACTTAAAAAAACGCTGATACAGCTTATTGTAAATGAGGACGCAGATACCTTTTATGTCGGCAACGAGGGGAGCTGCGACCGTATGGTATACGGTACGCTGAAAGAATTAAGGAAAATATACCCCTTTATAGAATACAAGGTTGTATTGGCTTATCTTACAAAACGGAAAAGCGATTATTATACGGTTGAGCCTGCCGATACTCTTTTTCCCGATGAGCTTTTAAAAACTCCCCTTAAATTCGCCGTATCTAAAAGAAACGAAATTATGTTAAAGCTTGCGGATACGGTTGTTATGTATGCCTGTATGCCGGGGAACACATGGAATTTAAAGGCCGCGGCGGAGGACAAAGGCAAAAGAATTATAAATTTATATAACGCGAACAGAAAATAAAAAACGGGAGCGGAAAATTCCGCTCCCAAAGAATTGCTTAAAGATATGTCATTGCGAGCGCCGCAAGGTGCGCGGCAATCCGTTTTCCCTTTTAAGGGTATCGCGGATTCTTTCGCGCTGTGCGCTCAGAATGACATCTCTTTTGTCATTGCAAAGCCGTGTAAACTGCTGTGGCAATCTGCTCCCCATACCCCGTCATTGCGAGCACCGATAGGTGCGCGGCAATCCGTCTTCCCTTTTTTAAAAACTTTTATTCTGTTAAAACCAAAAAAGCAAACGCCGTGCAAAAATACACAGGCGTTTGCTTTTTTAAGCGTTTTATGTAAAACGTTTTTTAATATTATTCCTCGGCGATAGCCTCTACCGGACATCCGGCAGCGCAGGCTCCGCAGCTGCAGCATTTATCAGCGTCGATCTCGTAATGCTCTGCACCCTCTGAAATAGCGTCGCAGGGACATCCGGCAGCGCAAGCTCCGCAGCTTATGCAAGAATCGGAAATTTTGTAAGCCATCAAAAACACCTCCATAGCTTCGTTGCTTTTATTGTATCATATTTTTTAAAAAAAGCAAGTAAAATATTATTCCAATTCATTAAATAATCCCCCGCGCCGTTATCCCGATTGACAGGGTATAATATTTAGGGTAAAATACTTATTAAAGGAGTTGATTTTAAATGGTTAAACACATAATTTTATGGAAACTGCGCGAGGATATGGAAAAAACCGAAATACCCGCCGTTAAAAGCGCCGCTAAAGCCGCGCTTGAGGGGCTTTTCGGCAAAATAGAAGGTCTTTGCGAAATACGCCTTAAAACAGAAGGTCTGCCCTCTTCAAATGCGGATATGATGTTAATTACCGTTTTTAAAGACGAAGAAAGCCTTAAGGGCTACCAAAAAAGCCCGCTTCACAATGCCGCCGCCGATAAATACGTACGCCCGTATACCGCGCAGAGACTTTGCTTTGATTTTGAAGAATAATGCGTTCTCTTTAATTTGAAAACGCCGCCTTTATTGTAGTAAATTACCAAAAATAAATTATTTTATTTAATTTTGACTGTTTTTTTATGTGATTTATACAAATATTCGGCTAATAATAGTTGCAGTTACATCTTGAAAAAGCTTAATGAATATTGTATTATTGTAATGTAAATAATAACCTTGATAAGTTAGGAGATGCTTTTATGACTAAATATACAATAACCGCGCTTTCTTCTATGATAGAGCGTAAGCTGTCGCACAACTTCGGCGTTACGCCCGAACAGGCTTCAGACGAGCTTTTTTACAAGGCATGCGTGCTTGTACTGCTTGAAATTATGAACGAGCGCCGCGCCGAATTTAAAAAGACCGCAGACGGCGAGGAAGCCAAAACAGTTTATTATTTAAGTATGGAATTTCTTATGGGGCGTTCTCTTAAAAACACTCTTTTTAACCTTGACCTTACCGAAACTATGCGCAAGGCGCTTGCAAAATTCAAGGTAAAGCTTGATAAGCTTTACGATTTCGAGCCGGACGCAGGGCTCGGCAACGGCGGTCTCGGCCGTCTTGCCGCCTGCTTTTTAGACGCGCTTTCAACCGGCAGCTACCCCGCTATGGGCTACTGCATACGCTACGAGCTCGGCATATTCCGCCAAAAGCTGGTAGACGGCTGGCAGACCGAAATGCCCGATTTTTGGCTGCCCGGCGGCGGCGTATGGCTTGAACAGCGCCCGACCTCTGCGGTTGACGTTCATTTTGACGGTAAAATAAACGAATGGTGGGACGGCAGCTACCATCATATAGAGCATACGGGCTACCACACCGTTCACGCCGTTCCTTATGACCTTATGGTTGCGGGAAAGGACGGCAAAACCGTTAACGTGTTAAGGCTTTGGAGCGCAGAGTGTCAGGATTTCGATATGTCCGCCTTTAATCAGGGCGACTACGTAAGGGCGCTTGAACAGCGCGCTATGACAGAGACTATTTCTAAGGTGCTGTACCCCGAAGATAACCATATAGAGGGTAAATCGCTGCGCCTGCGCCAGCAGTATTTCTTGGTTTCCGCCTCTGTTCAGGATATTCTTAACCGCCATTTAAGAAAGTACAACACGCTTGATAATCTGCCAGATAAGGTTGCAATTCACATTAATGATACCCACCCCACCCTTTCAATACCCGAACTTATGCGCTTTCTGCTTGACGAATGCGGCTACGGCTGGGACAAAGCGTGGGATATTGTAACGCGCACGGTGGCATACACCAATCACACCGTTATGCCCGAAGCGCTTGAGTGCTGGTCGGTTGAGCTTATTAAAGAGCGCATTCCGCGAATTTACCAGATTATTAAAGAGATAGACCGCCGCTTCAGGGGCGAGGTGCTTTCAAAAACGGGCGATCCGCTTGTGGTTGAGCGCACCGCAATAATCCAAAGCGGAGTTATTCGTATGGCTAATTTGTGCGTTGCCGCCTGCCATACCGTAAACGGCGTTTCAAAGCTGCACAGCGAAATACTTGTAAACGAGCTTTTTACCGATTACGCAAAAATGACCCCCGAAAAGTTTACCAACGTAACAAACGGTATTGCACACCGCCGCTGGCTTTGCCAGGCTAACCCCGCGCTTACCGAATACCTTACCGAGCTTATAGGCGGCGGCTTTGTTAAGAACGCCGAAGAGCTTGAAAAGCTTATGGCTTATAAAGACGATAAGACCGTGCTTACAAGGTTAGAGGAAATAAAGCGCGAAAACAAGGTTCGCTTTGCCGATTACGTTAAGGAAAGCACCTCGATTGTGCTTGATCCCGATTCTATATTCGATATGCAGGTAAAGCGCCTGCACGAATATAAGCGTCAGCACCTTAACGCGCTTAATATAATTTCGGAATATCTGTATTTAAAGAACAACCCGAACGCCGATTTCACGCCCAAGACCTATATATTCGGCGCAAAGGCGGCGGCAGGCTATCTGTTTGCAAAGGAAATCATACAGATGATCTACAAGCTTTCAACCGTTATTGATAATGACCGCACGGTTAACGACAAGCTTAAGATCCTGTTCCTTGAGGATTACAGGGTAACCATGGCGGAGCTTATGATCCCCTCTGCCGATATAAGCGAGCAGATCTCTCTTGCCTCTACCGAGGCGAGCGGCACGGGCAATATGAAGCTTATGATGAACGGCGCGATAACCCTCGGAACGGAGGACGGCGCAAACGTTGAGATACACGAAGCGGTGGGCGACGATAACATTATAATCTTCGGTATGCAGACGCCCGAAGTTTTGGCGCTGCAGAAAAACGGCTATTCGCCGATGCAGTATTATAACAACAATACAGAGCTGCGCGAAGCGCTTGACTTTATAGGCAAGGGCATTGCAGGTCAGCCGTTTGACAACATTTACACTACCCTTAAAACGCACGACACCTATATGGCTCTTGCGGATTTTGCGGATTACAGAAACGCCCAGCAAAAGGCAAGCGCGCTTTACCGCGACCGCGATACTTGGAACAAAATGTTGCTTACCAATATTGCAAAATCCGGCATATTCTCTGCCGACCGCTCAATTGAGGAATATGCAAAGAATATCTGGCATTTAAACAAAGTAAAATAAACTATGCAGTATTATCCTTTCGATTCAAGAAAAATTCTATACAGAAGTAAATTAGGAGCTTTAGCCGAAGGTGACACCCTTCGGCTAAAGCTGTTACTGCATAATGACGCCCGCGTACATAACGCATATTTAAAGCTTAGAAACGATAACAGCGAAAATATAAGAGAGCTGCGTATGCAGCCCGGCGGCCGGCTTGAGGATTACCGCTTTTACGAATGTGAAATCACCTTAAGCGAAGGGCTTTACTGGTATCAGTTCCGTTACACAAGCGATTACGGCGAATTTTGCGTAACAAAGACCGAAACCTCGCTCGGTATAGTGTCGGGCGGCGGCGATTGGTGGCAGCAAACTGTATACTGCCGCGATTACACCACGCCCGATTGGTTAGACGGCGGCATTATTTACCAAATATTCCCCGATCGTTTTTATAATTCCGGTACGGAAAAGAAAAACGTACCCGAAGACAGGTATATCTGCACCGATTGGTACAAGCAGCCCGAATACCGCCAAATAAACGAAAAATGCACCTTGGGCAACGATTATTACGGCGGAGATTTTAAGGGTATTGAACAAAAGCTGCCCTATCTTGAAAAATTAGGCGTTACCTGCATATATTTAAACCCAATATTCGAGGCGCACTCTAACCACCGCTACAACACGGCGGACTATTTAAGGGTAGACCCCTCGCTCGGAACCGAGGAAGACCTTGTTTCACTTATAAAATCGGCGAAAAAGCGCGGTATCTATATCCTGCTCGACGGCGTTTTTTCCCACACGGGGGACGACAGCAGGTATTTCAACTCAAAGCACCGCTATGATACGGTGGGAGCGGATAACTCGCCCGATTCCTATTACCGAAGCTGGTATAAATTCGGTAATTACCCCACAGGCTACGCCTGCTGGTGGGGCGTTCCTTCCCTGCCCGAAACAGAGGAAAACGACCTTTCCTTTTCAAGCTTTATAACCGGAGAAAACGGCGTTATACGGTATTGGCTGAAAAAGGGAATACGCGGCTGGCGGCTTGACGTTGCAGACGAGCTGCCCGACGAATTTCTTGATAAGATCCGCCTTGCGGTTAAAGCCGAGGGGGAAGACAATTACCTGTTAGGCGAGGTCTGGGAAGACGCCACAAACAAAATAAGCTACGGCAGCCGCCGCCGTTTTTTGCGCGGCAGACAGCTTGATTCGGTTATGAACTACCCGTTTGCAAACGCCGTTACCGATTATGTTAAGGGCGGAAGCGCCGAAAAGCTTTTAAACACCGTGCTTAATATACTTGAAAACTATCCTCCGCAGGCGGTAAAGCTTTTAATGAACCACATCGGCACGCACGACACCGCAAGGGCGATAACCGTTTTGGGCGCACACGACGGATATGTGGGCGATCGCAAGTGGCAGTCCGAGCGCGTTTTATCCGCCGAAGAATATAACCGCGGCGTAGGGCTTTTAAAGCTGGCGGCGGTGCTTCAGTTCACGCTGCCGGGCGTTCCCTCGATTTATTACGGGGACGAGGCAGGTCTTACAGGCTACGGCGATCCGTTTTGCCGCGCCGCATACCCCTGGGGGCGCGAAAACACCGAGCTTTTAAGCTTTTACAGGGCATTGGGCGCTTTAAGGCGTTCCTCGCCCGCGTTTGCTTCGGGCGAGTTTGTACCGATAAGGGCAGAGTCCGGCGTATTTGCATTTTTGCGCAAAAGGGGCGGCAGCACGGCGTTTATCGCAGTAAATTCGGGCGACGGCACCGCCGTAACCGACCTTCCGCCGGAGCTTAAAGACATAAAAACCGCTTTCGGCGAAAAGCCGCAGGGCGGCAAGCTTACGTTAAGCCCCAAAACATATGCGGTTTTTACAGCCGAAAGCTAAAAACTAAAAGAAAAACGGATTGCCACGCACCCTACGGTGCTCGCAATGACCAAATAACCTGTCATTCTGAGTGCGGAGCACGAAAGAATCCGTAATTCCCCTTAAAAGAAAAACGGATTGCCACAGCCGCTTACGCGGCTTCGCAATGACATATGGGGTGGATTGCCGCGCCGTACAACAGGCACTGTTTGAAATAATAACATTTAAAATATACCGCGGGACTGCCTTACGGCGGTCCCGTTAATTATATTTTGCGCCGTAAAGACAAAATCCCGTTTTCGCAATTGACTTTAAGGCGCGTTTATTGTAAAATATAAACTGATAATATAAAGCCGTACGGCGGAACGGAGTTAATAAAAAATGAAGCCTGTTTATAATCGTATACTTTTAAAGCTCAGCGGCGAGGTGCTTGCCGGTGAAAAGGGCGTGGGAATTGATTTTGACAAGGTGCTTGAGGTGTGCGCAAGCGTTAAGGAATGTGCGGATATGGGGGTACAGGTTGCCATTGTTGTCGGCGGCGGAAACTTCTGGCGCGGCCGTTCCAGCGGCAAAATGGACCGAACCAGAGCCGACCATATGGGTATGCTTGCAACCTCTATAAACGCGCTGGCTCTTGCCGACGCGCTTGAGCAATTAGGCGTTACCGCGCGCGTTCAAACCGCTATTGAAATGCGCCAGATAGCCGAGCCTTATATTCGCAACAAGGCCGTAAGGCATCTTGAAAAAGGCAGAGTTGTAATTTTCGGCTGCGGAACGGGCAACCCGTTCTTCTCAACCGATACCGCCGCGGCTCTGCGCGCCGCCGAAATAGGAGCGGACGTTATATTTAAAGCCACCAACGTTGACGGCGTGTACGACAGCGATCCGAAGCTCAACCCGAACGCCAAAAAGTACGATACCCTCTCGCATATAGATGTACTTAAAGACGGGCTTCACGTTATGGACAGCACCGCCGCCTCGCTTTGTATGGATAACGGCATTGAAATACTTGTTTTCAACCTTAACGATCCGAAAAATATAGTAAAAGCGATAACGGGCGAGCATATCGGAACAATAGTTAAATAATATAATATTAAGGAGATTTTGTTTATGAAAGAGCTGCTTAAAAATACCGAAGAAAAAATGAATAAAACCGTTGCCGTGCTTGAAAGGGATTATAAGTCCATAAGAGCAGGCAGAGCCAACATTGCGGTGCTTGACCGTATTACGGTGGATTATTACGGCTGCCCGACGCCGATACAGCAAATGGCGGCGGTTTCCGTGCCGGAGCCGCGCATTTTAATGATTCAGCCGTGGGACGCCACCACCCTTAAAGAGATTGAAAAGGCAATTTTAACCTCGGATATAGGCATAAATCCGCAAAACGACGGCAGGGTTATCCGCCTTTCATTCCCCCCGCTTACAGAGGAGCGCCGCAAGGATATTGTTAAAGAGGTTCGCAAGGCGGCAGAGGAAAACAAGGTTGCGATACGCAACACCCGCCGCGACGCGATTGAAAAGCTTAAAGCTCTTAAAAAAGCGAATACAATAACCGAGGACGACGTTACGGACGGCGAAAAGAAGATACAGAATTTAACCGATAAATTCTGCAAGGAAATCGACGATTTAGCTTCTCTTAAAGAAAAGGAAATAATGGAAATATAAAAAACTTGCGGGCATATTTTAAATGCCCGCTTTTAAAGCAGGTGGAAAATTGAGTCTTTTCGGCAAAAAAGCAAATACGGCGCGCACATTGCCGCGCCATATCGCAATTGTTATGGACGGCAACGGCAGATGGGCGAAAAAGCGCGGTCTGCCGCGTTCGGCAGGTCATGTTGCAGGGGCTAAAACCTTTAAAACAATAGCGCGCTACTGCAATAAAATAGGGCTTGAATATTTAACCGTTTACGCCTTTTCAACCGAAAACTGGAAGCGCCCGAAAGAAGAGATCGACGGCATTATGAACCTTTTGCGCGACTATTTAAAGGACGCGGAAAATTTCAAGGACGAAAACATTAAGGTTCGTTTTTTGGGCGACAGAACCCCCCTTGCCGACGATATTAAGGCGCTGATGCTTAAAAACGAGGACGGCTCAAAAAACGCCACGGGGCTTAAGCTTAATATAGCGATAAACTACGGCGGGCGCGATGAAATAGTACACGCGGTTAAAAAAATAATCAACAGCGGCACGCCCGAAAGCGATATTACCGAACAGCTTATATCCGATAATTTATATACCGCGGGTATGCCCGATCCCGATTTTATTATAAGACCCAGCGGCGAATACCGAACCTCTAATTACCTTTTGTGGCAGTCGGCTTATGCGGAATATTGGTTTTCGGATATACTGTGGCCCGATTTTAAGCCCCGCCACCTTGATAAAGCAATAGAAGACTTTAATCACCGCAGCCGCCGTTTCGGCGGTGTGTAAAGGAGTGTAAAATATATGAAGACCCGAATTATCTCAGGTGTGGTTATGGTAATCATAGCGGCGGCGGTAATAACGCTTGGTATGACGGTAAGCCCGCTTTTTATAACCGCCTGTATTGCGTTTATTGCCGCGGTGGGAATTTACGAGCTTTTACACAACGCCGCAAAAATCGAGTCTAAGGCGGCGTTGATCGGCGCCTGCACTTATGTTGTGCTTATGGTCTTTGCAATAGACGGCAGCACGGGGGCAAAGCTTCAGGAAACTCTTAACGGCACCCACAAGGCGTATATAAAATTAACCTTTACTTTAGCGCTCAGCGTTATTTACTTTATATATTCGGCGGCGGTAACGCTTAAAAACCACAAGACTTTTGAGCTTTCGCATATCGCCTTTCTTTGCGGTATGCCTATACCCGTTGCGTTTGCGTTCAGCTCGCTCGGCGTGGTAATAAACCACGAGCACGGGCTTTATTACCTTTTTATGCTGCTCAACTTTTCAAGCGTGTGCGATATGGGCGCGTATTTTGTGGGCAGTACGTTAGGTAAGCATAAGCTTTGCCCGAATATAAGCCCGCACAAAACGGTTGAGGGCGCTGTGGGCGGAATAGTATCAAGCGTTATTGTGACATATATTCTGGGCTTTTCCTTTTCGTTTGAAAAAAATCTTACAAACGCGGTAATTTTAACAATTCCGTTCTGCATTTTGGGTATGGTGGGCGACCTTTTCGCCTCTGCCATAAAGCGCGCGGCGGGAATTAAGGATTACGGAAATTTAATCCCCGGTCACGGCGGAATACTTGATAGGTTTGACAGCATAATTATGACCGCGCCGCTTTTGTATTTGTTTATAGCTTTAGGGGTAATATAATGAAAAGGCTTTCTGTTTTAGGCTCAACCGGCTCAATCGGTACGCAGGCGCTTGAGACCTGCAAAAAAAACAACTGGCAAATAACGGCGCTGGCGGCAGGCAGAAACGTAAGGCTTGCCGAAGCACAGGCAAGAGAATTTAAGCCCCTGTTTGTTGCAATGTTCGATAAAAACGCCGCAGCCGAGCTTAAAGTAAAGCTTGCCGATACAGATATTAAGGTATATTCGGGCGAGGAGGGCGTTAAAGCCGTAGCGGAAAGCGATTGCGATACCGTGCTTAATTCGGTTGTTGGTATTGCGGGGCTGAAACCCACTTTGGCGGCGATAAACAAGGGTACTACCGTTGCCCTTGCGAATAAGGAAACGCTTGTAACAGGCGGGGAAATTGTAAACCGCCGCCTTAAAGAAACGGGTGTAAGGCTTTTGCCGGTGGACAGCGAGCATTCCGCAATTTTCCAATCCCTGCAGGGCGCGCCCGAAAATTCGCTTAAAAAAATATTGCTTACAGCGTCGGGCGGGCCGTTTTACGGCAGAAAACGAAAAGACCTTGAAAACGTAACGGTTAAGGACGCGCTTAATCACCCTAACTGGTCTATGGGCGCTAAAATAACCGTGGACTCCGCAAGCCTTATGAATAAGGGGCTTGAGGTTATAGAGGCGGTGCATTTATTCGGCGTTACGGCGGATAAAATTGAGGTTTTGGTGCACAGGCAGAGCATTCTGCACTCGGCGGTTGAGCTTTGCGACGGCGCGGTTATAGCGCAGTTAGGTACGCCCGATATGCGCCTGCCGATACAGTATGCGCTAACCTACCCCGAACGCGCCGACAATGCGTTCCGGCGGCTAAGCCTTACCGATATCGGCACCCTAACCTTCGAAAAGCCCGATACCGAAACCTTTAAGTGCCTGCCGCTTTGCATTAAGGCGATAAACGAGGGTGGGCTGGCGCCAACCGCGGTAAACGGAGCAAATGAAGAGGCGGTGGCGCTGTTTTTACAGGGTAAAATCAGGTTTTTGCAGATAGCCGATTTGGTAGAAAAAGCGCTTGCAGAGGTTAAAAACAAAAGGGATTTTACATTAGAGGATATTTTTGAGACTGATAAAGCGGCAAGAAAGCTTGTAAGAGACAGTATTTTTTAGAATCGGGTGGTTGTTATTTCAGCTTTACTTAATGTTTGGAGCAATGTGTGGCCGTATTTGGTGGCTATTGCGCTGTTTTTGATTTTAATTGTAATACACGAATTCGGGCATTTTATTGCCGCAAAGCTTTTGGGCGTTCGCGTTAACGAGTTTGCGGTGGGCTTCGGTCCCAAGCTTTTTTCAAAGCAGGGCAAGGAAACAAAATATTCCGTAAATCTTGTGCCCCTTGGCGGCTACTGCGCTATGGAGGGCGAGGACGAGGAAAGCGGCGACGAGCGCGCTTTTTGCAATAAAAAGCCGTGGCGGCGCTTTATAATAGTGGCAATGGGCGCTACCTTTAACCTGATTTTGGGGCTTATAATAGTCGCCGTTACCTTAGCGCCGCAAAAGTCCTTTAACTCAACCGTTGTGGCGGAGTTTAAGGAAAACGCGGTAAGCGAGCAATCGGGGCTTAGGGCAGACGATAAAATAATTGAGGTGGAGGGCAGAAAAATTTTCTCCACCTACGATTTAAGCTATGCCTTTACAAATGTTAAGGGCGGCAAAATAGATATGGTTGTAAAGCGCGACGGTGAAAAGGTTGAGCTTAAAGACGTTAAGTTCGATTCTTCCGAAGAAAACGGAATAAGTTATTTAGCCGTTGATTTTTATGTTTACGGCATAAGAAAAACCTTCGGTTCATATATTAAGCAGACCTTTGCCACAGCCGCGTCATACTGCGCTGTTGTGTGGCGGTCGCTCATAGACCTTATAAGCGGAAAATACGGCATAAGCGCGGTTTCGGGCCCCGTGGGCGTTACCGCGGCGATAGGCTCCGCCGCAAAGCAAAGCCTTGAAAACCTGTTGCCCATTATGGCGCTTATAACAATAAATCTCGGTATATTTAACCTGCTGCCCATACCCGCGCTCGACGGCGGCAGACTGCTGTTTATTTTAATAGAAATGATTTTCAGAAAGCCCGTGCCGCAAAAGTACGAGGCGATAGTTCACGCCGTGGGCTTTGCGCTGCTTATAGGCTTTATGCTGCTTATAACCGCAAAGGATATTTGGACGCTTATAGCAGGGTGACTTAAAATGCAGGAGTATAAAACAAAAAAGGTATTTGCAGGCGGTGTTCAGATAGGCGGCGGCGCGCCCGTTACGGTGCAGTCAATGCTTAATATCCCCGCGCACGATACCGATGGGAATGTAAAGCAGGCAAAGGCGCTTGAAAAGGCAGGGTGCGATATTATACGCGTTTCCGTGCCCGATAAAGAGAGCGTTAAAACGCTCGCGGCGCTTAAAAGCAATATATCAATACCCGTTGTGGCCGATATTCATTTTGATTACAGGCTCGCGCTTGAAAGCGTTGCGGCAGGGGCGGATAAAATAAGAATAAACCCCGGCAATATCGGTGCGGACGATAGGGTAAAAGCCGTTGCAAATGCCTGCAAGGCGGCGGGCGTGCCTATAAGAATAGGGGTAAATTCAGGCTCGCTTGAAAAAAATATTCTGGCAAAATACGGCTCGCCCACACCCCGCGCTATGGTAGAAAGCGGGCTTTACCATATATCACTGCTTGAAAAATTTGATTTTGACGATATTGTGCTTTCCCTTAAAAGCTCGAATGTAGTTACAATGTATAACGCATATGTTTTGGCGGCGGAAAAATGCCGCTATCCGCTGCATTTGGGCGTAACCGAGGCAGGCACCGCGGCAAACGGCACGGTTAAGTCCGCCGCCGGCATAGGCGGTCTTTTACTGCGCGGAATAGGCGATACAATTCGCGTTTCATTAACAGACGACCCCGTGCGCGAGGTTGAAACGGGCAAGCGGCTTTTAAAGGCGATAGGTCTTCGCACGGGCGGCGTTAAATTTGTTTCCTGCCCCACCTGCGGCAGAACGAAAATCGACCTTATAAAAATTGCAAACGAGGCGGAACAGCGCCTTAAGGACTGCGATAAAAATATAACCGTAGCCATAATGGGCTGCGTTGTAAACGGACCGGGCGAGGCAAGAGAAGCCGACATAGGCATTGCCGGCGGCGATAATTGCGGCGTGCTTTTTAAAAACGGCGAAATAATAAAAAAAGTGCCCGAAAGCGCGCTGCTTGACGAGCTTTTGGCGGAAATAGAAAAATTATAAACGGAGTGTAAAAAAGTGGGCAAGGCATTGTTTTCTCAAATATTCGATACAGCGGTTTCGCATAATATTTCGGAAATATTCGGCGGCACCGTTATAGAAAAATGCTCGCTTGATACAGAAGAACGCGCTTTAAATGCAGTGTTAAGGGCAGAAAAATACATATCCGTCGAAAGCCGAAACGAGCTTATAAATCAGCTTAAAAGCGCGCTCAAACTAAATGAATGCCATATTTCCTGCATTTTTTCAGAGGAAGCTTTAATCCCTGCCGCCTGCGCCGATATTGCGGCGGAATTAAAGGTTAAAAACGCCGCGCTAAACGGCTATTTCAACGGCGCGGAATTTAAACTTAATGATAACAACGTTAATATTACGCTTAAATACGGCGGGTATGATACAATAACCGACTGCGGCTTTGAAAACGCTTTTAAACATATTATAAAGGAACGTTTCGGGCGGGATATTACCGTTTCGTTTGACGGTCAGCTTGAAAAGGTGGAAATTGAGCTGCCGCCCGCAGAGCCGCCGAAGCCCGCAGAAAAAGCCGAAAGGCAAGCCGCTCCCCAAAAGCAGAACGCGCCCGCGCGCCCCGCTGCGCCCAAAAAGGAAATTAAGTTTGAAAAAAGAGAAGGCATACCCGATAACGGCATAGTCTACCTTGATAATCCGCAGCAGTTTTACGGCAGGGGCGGTATTTCGAACCATACCCGCGATATGATAAGCATTACGGGCGACGACACCGAAATTGCCTGCTGGGGCGAGGTTTTCGGGCTTGAGACCCGCGATATAAAAACCAAGCGCGGAACGGATATGACAATAGTCAACTTCTCGTTCAGCGACCACACAAACTCGCTTAACGCCTCGCTGTTTATAGATACCCACCGTATGGGCGATATTGCCCCCTTAAAGGACGGCGCTTTTATCCTTGTAAACGGCTCGTATGAATTTGATAATTACAAAAAGGATTTCGTTGTAAAGCCGCGCGCCATGGCGCTTTTGCAAAAATATACCGAAAAGGACGAGCACGAGGGCGAAAAGCGCGTTGAGCTGCACTGCCACACCAATATGTCCGCAAAGGACGCGGTTTCCTCTGCCGACGCGATTGTAAGACAAGCCTACGAATGGGGGCATAAGGCGATAGCCATTACCGACCACGGCGTTGTACAGGCATACCCCGCCGCCGCAGGCGCGGTTAAGGCAATACGCAAATCGGGCGGCGATTTTAAGGTTATTTACGGCGTTGAGTCTTATTTTGTGGACGACGTTAATAACGACGTAAGGGATTTAAACGCAAAGCAAACGGCGAAATACCGCTATCACCAAATTATACTTGTTAAAAACCTTACGGGGCTTAAAAATCTTTATAAATTAGTGTCCGAAGCGCATTTGCACGATTTTCGCGGTAAGCCGCTGACCATGCGCAGTAAATTGGATAAGTTGCGCGAGGGGCTTATTTTAGGCAGCGCCTGCGAGCAGGGCGAATTATACCGCGCGATAATCGATGAAAAGCCCGAAGAGGAGCTTTTAAGAATTGCCGATTATTACGATTACCTTGAAATTCAGCCCTTAGGCAATAACGCGTTTATGGTGCGGGAATCATCATACCCCGATAAAAAGGATAAGAAAACGGGAGCAGTTATACCAAACCGCTTTAAAAAGGTTACCGATTTTGAGGTTATAAAAAGCTTTAACCGCAAGGTTGTCGAATTGGCGGATAAGTTAGGCAAGCCCGTTGTAGCCACGGGGGACGTGCATTTTCTTAAAAAGAGCGACGATATAATCCGCAAAATACTTATGGCAGGTCAGGGCTTTGACGATTTTGACAATCAGGCGCCCCTGTACCTTAAAACGACCGATGAAATGCTTGCCGATTTCGATTACTTCGGCGAGCGAGCGCGCGAATTTGTAATTGATAACCCGAATAAAATAGCCGATATGGTAGATGGTGATGTTATCCCTGTGCCCGACGGCAACTATCCCCCTGTAATCGAGGGGTCGGACGAGCTGCTGCACGATATCTGCTGGGATACCGCCCACAGAACCTACGGCGAAAATCTGCCCGAGGTGGTTGAAAAGCGCCTTGAAAAGGAGCTTAACTCCATTATCAACAACGGGTTTTCAATAATGTATATTTCGGCGCAGAAGCTTGTGGCATACAGCGAGGAAAACGGTTACTTAGTAGGCTCGCGCGGTTCGGTAGGCTCTTCCTTTGCCGCTACCATGGCGGGTATTTCCGAGGTTAATCCCCTGCCGCCGCACTATGTTTGCCCAGAGTGCCGGTACAGCGAGTTTTTCCTGCACGGCGAGGTAGGCTCGGGCTTTGACCTGCCCGAAAAAAAGTGCCCTAAATGCGGCGCACAGCTTAACCGCAACGGCCACGATATTCCGTTTGAAACGTTTTTGGGCTTTAAGGGCGATAAGGTGCCCGATATAGACCTTAACTTTTCCGATGAATTTCAAAACTCGGTGCAGAAATACACCGAAACGCTGTTCGGCAGTGAAAATGTGTTTAAGGCAGGTACTATTTCAACGGTTGCCGAAAAGACCGCCTACGGCTTTGCAAAGGCATATGCCGAGAAAAAGGGCATTACCTTAAGCAACGCGGAATTAAACCGCCTTGCATCGCTTGTGGAAAAGGCGCAGATAAAGCAAACCACCGGTCAGCACCCTGCGGGTATGATAATTGTGCCCAAAACCAACACAATTTACGATTTCTGCCCCATACAGCACCCGGCGGACGACGTTAATTCCGATATTATAACCACGCACTTCGACTTCCACTCAATTCACGATACCATTTTAAAGCTTGACGAATTGGGTCACGTTGTGCCTACTACATATAAATATCTTGAAGAGTATACCGGTATACCCGTAAACGACGTTTCAATGAGCGACCCCGAGGTTTACAGCCTGTTTACCTCAACCAAGGCGCTCGGCATTGAGCCGGAGGAAATAGATTCAAGAACAGGCACCTACTGCCTGCCTGAGTTCGGCACAAAATTCGTGCGCGAAATGCTTATTGACTGCCAGCCTAAAAACTTTTCCGATTTATTGCAGATTTCAGGTCTTTCCCACGGTACGGACGTTTGGCTCGGCAACGCAAAGGACCTTATTGACAACGGCACCTGCACGATTTCCGAGGTTATAGGAACGCGCGACAACATAATGGTGTACCTGATTCATAAAGGCCTTGAAGAAGGCAGAGCCTTTAAAATAACCGAGACCGTGCGTAAGGGCCTTGTGGCAAAGGGCAAGGTTTCGACAGAGGACTGGAGCGCTATGGAGGACGATATGCGCTCGCACGGCGTGCCCGAATGGTACATTGAAAGCTGCCACAAAATAAAGTATATGTTCCCGAAGGCTCACGCGGCGGCTTATGTTATTTCGGCTTTGCGCCTTGCCTGGTACAAGGTGCACCGCCCGCTTGAATTTTACTGCGCTTACTTTACCGCCCGCCCCGAAGACGTGGACGTGCCTACCATAATGAACGGCAAGCAGGCGGTAAGGCAGTATTTGCAGAACATCAAGGCAAAGGGCAAGGAAGCCAGCAAAAAAGAGCTTGATGTTTACAACAATATGCTTATATTCAACGAAATGATGTCCCGCGGAATAGAGGTTCTGCCGATTGATATTAAGCACTCGCACGCTATGAAATATCTGCCCGAAAACGGAAAGATGAGACTGCCGTTCGGCGCGCTTTCGGGCGTGGGCGAAAAAGCGGCATACTCTATTTACGAGGCGGCGCAGAAGGGCGGCTTTGTATCGCGCGAGGACTTCCAGATCGAGGCGGGCGTTTCAAAAACCATTATTCAGAATTTGGCGGACTTAGGCGCTATGAACGACCTGCCCGACACTAACCAGATATCTATGTTTTAACCGGCGGTGATTTATTATTATGAAGCAAGGAATAAGCCTTAAAAAAACAGCATATGCGGCGTATGCCGTTGCTGCGGTTTTGTTTGTTATATTCTCTGTTTATATGCTTTGCTTTGAAAAAACCGTCACATTCAGCTCGCGCGGTGAGCCCTCGTTCGAAGAAATAAAGGATTACACAAAATCTGAAATTTCCGCGCCCGACGCTCCGATGGGAATAAAAAAAGAATACCGCTTTAAAACAGACAAAATATCTTCGGGCGATACAAGTCTTATGTTTTACGTCGGGCACAGCTATGTTGACGTAAAGCTTGACGATACCCTGCTTTACAGCACAAGCGTGGGGAAAAACAACCGTATCGGCTCCACTCCCTCAAGCTATTGGGTGGTTATACCGGTTTCCCAGCTTGATAAGGACAAAACCGTTACGATTACCGTAACCCCCGTATTTAAAAGCGCCGAAAACAGAAAAATAAGCTTTATGTTGGGTTCAAGCTATGCGCTGTTTATGAAACAGCTTAAAGCCGACCTGCCGCAGCTGGTGCTTTCGGCGCTTTGTATGGTTATGGGCGTTTTGCTTATTGTAGTACAGCTTTACCTTATATTTAAAAAGCGCTCCTCTGTGTGGAATATGTTTTTCCTCGGTAATTTTTCGCTGCTGCTCGGAATATGGCGCATAACCGATACGCGCTTTTCCGCCTTAATTTTTAAAAACCATACTATGCCGATAGGATATATAACGCAAGCGGCGCTTTTTACATTGGCAGCCCCCGTATTGCTGTATACCGATAAGCAATACAAGGAAAAGAGCTATATTGTGCTTGATATTGCCGCAATTGCAAGCTCTGTCATCTGTGCCGTCGCGCTTATTTGCCAGTTCCTTTCAATTGTTGAGCTGCGCCGAATTCTTATTGTCTGCCATATAATGCTTATTGTGGATATTCTCGTTATAATTTCCTCGGCTGTGTTTTACAACACGGGCGGCAAAAGAGATACCGAAGCCGTTATTTTCACGGCGCTTCTTGTATCGGGCGGAGTTTTAGATATAATTACATTTTATATCAAGGGCTCCTCTTCGGGTATGATAATTACAATGGTGGCGTTTTTAATATACACGGTATACGAGTTTGTTGTAAGCCTTTTAAACACCAATAAAAAAGCATCCATAGATTCAAAAACAAAGCTTTTAAATAAGGCGTATTGGGAGGATTTGGTTAAAGAGGTCTTCTCTGCCGACGAGCAAACCGCCATGATTATGTTTGACCTTAACAGCCTTAAGCACACAAACGATACGTTAGGTCACAATACGGGCGATAAAATGATATCTGAATTTTCCTCTATTCTTAAAAACGAGATCGGCTCAAAAGAGCTTTTGTGCCGTTGGGGCGGCGATGAATTTACGGTATTTGTGCGAAACGCAGACCGCGAAAAAACCGAGGAATATATTTCAGCCGTAAATAACGCGGTTGCCGCCTACAACCGATCCGGAAAAACACCTGAAATATACTTTGCCTGCGGTTATGCGCTCTCGTGCGACTTCCCCGGCATTTCGTGGTCGGAGCTGCTTGCAAAGGCAGACAAATATATGTACGAAAACAAAAAACGCTGGTACAGTGAAAATTTAACCGATGTGCGTTAAAAATAAAGGACAATAATGTTAAAAAGCGCTTTTAAAGCCGCGTTCCCTAAAACGATTCCTATTTTGGCGGGGTTTTTGTTTTTGGGATTTTCCTACGGCGTTTATATGAATGTTTCGGGCTTCAGCTTTGTTTACCCTGTGGTTATGAGCATAGTTATTTTCGGCGGCTCGCTGGAATTTTTAATCGTTTCAATGCTGCTTTCCCCTTTTGCGCCGCTTCAGGTGTTTATTGTAAGCCTGATGATTCAGGCGCGGCACCTGTTTTACGGCATTTCAATGCTTGAAAAATATAAGGGAACCGGTCTTAAAAAGCTGTACCTTATTTACGGTATGTGCGACGAGACCTTTTCGGTAAATTACATTACCGATGTGCCAAAGGGCGTTGACCGCGGCTGGTTTATGTTTTTTGTAACGCTTTTAAATCAGCTTTACTGGGTAGCGGGCGGAACGGTATGCTATATGCTGCTTGTGCAGCTCGTTTTTTAAACGATTGTGCAGTTTTCACAAAAAATTAAATAATTATTTGTGTATAAAAAGGTTGCAATTTTGTAACCTTTTTGTTATAATAGCATTATGCTGATTACAAATTGTAACTTTTGAAAGAGGTGAAGCTATTTTATGGATATTCTGAAAAAGGGTGTTTTAAAGGAAATGTTATCGCAGTATAATATTTTCAAAAAGCTTTTTGCGTTTTTAAAATCCAACAGAATTCCTATGAAAATATGCTCCCTTTGTCTTATAGGTATGCTGGCGGTGGGCGTAACGGTTGTTACCGTTGGAATCACCTTAGGCTTTAAGGTTAATTATGCAGGCTCGTTTATAGCCACGGTTAAAAATTCAGGCGTGTTTGACGCCGCTAAGGATATTGCCGTTAACCATATTTCAAGCAGCAATGCAGACAGCGCCATTAAACGTCCGAGCTTTAAAATGACTCTTACGGTCTCAAATCGGCTCGACAGCGCCTTTAAGGTTGCCGACGCGATTATTGAAAACACCGACGATATTGTAGAGGCTGCGGCGCTTACCGTAAACGGGGAAGCTGCTGTATGCGGCGAAAAGGAACAGCTTAACGCTTACCTTAACGCGCGCCTTACCAGCTTTAATATAGGGGGTGCCGAAAACGATCCCCAATTTACCGATAAGCTTGAAATCGAAGAGGGCTATTACCTTGCAAAGGAAGTAGCCACCCCCGAAGAGATAAAGGCCGTAACCGATGCGCTTAACGTTAAAAACACGGCGGTTATTACAAGCGAAGAGGAAATTCCGTTTTCAAAAACAACCGAAAAGACCTCAACCGAGCTTATAGGCTATTCGGCGGTTACAACCGCAGGTCAAAACGGCATAAAGCGCAAAACCGAAACTAAGGAGCTTATAAACGGCGAAGTTGTGTCGTCCGCAGAGCTTTCAAGCGAGGTTATAAAGCAGCCTGTAACGCAAATAACGCTTATAGGAACTGCCAAAACCACCGCCTCGGCAAAGCAGCGTTCAAGCGAGCGCAGCGCAGGATTTATCTGCCCGCTTGATAGGGGCAGCTTTACCATCTCCTCTTATTACGGAGACGGTAGGGGTCACAAGGGTATGGATTTGGCTGCCGATAAGGGTACGCCTATTTACGCCGCCGCCGCAGGCACGGTAACGCTTGCCAAGTACGACGGTGCATACGGCAACTGCGTTGTGATAGATCACGGCAACGGTCTTAAGACACGTTACGGCCATGCAAGCGTTCTTAAGGTAAGCGTGGGCGCCAGGGTTGAGCAGGGCGATGTGATCGCACTTGTAGGTAATACAGGTCAGTCAACAGGCAATCATCTGCATATAGAGGTGCTTGTAAACGATAACCGTGTAAATCCGATTTCTTATTTAGGTCTTGATTGATAAAAAGGCGGTCTGTGACAGATATCACAGACCGCTGTTTTTTATTAAGTATATAATTTTTAAAGAGAACGGATTGCCGCTCGCTTTATGTATTGCAATAACTAAACGGCTTGTCATTCTGAACGCGTAGCGTGAAAGAATCCGTAATACCCTTAAGAAAGAAACGGATTGCCACAGCCGTTTGCACAAGCTCGCGCATTTTGCGGTAAATGCAGTTTGTACGCTGATTAAACATCATACCGAAAACAACGTCGGGGTGCTTTTTCGCCTCTTCGTTCATTTCCCTTACCTGCTTTGTGTAAACTCCCGCAGGCTTTTCGGTCATAACGTGTATTCCGCGCTTAAGGCACTCAATTGTATATTTAGGGTGGTCATAGTGCGGAACGCATATCATACAGGCGTTTATAAGCCCGCTGTCAAGCATTTTTTCCGCTGTATCAAAGCAGTTAATATCGGGTGACAGCTCCTTTTTTGCCCATTCAAGCCTTTGCGGCTTAATATCCGCTGCGGCAACAAGCTCAAAATCGGGGCATTCTCCGCCTACAACGCACTTTGCATGTCCCGAACCCATATTGCCTATACCTATAATTCCAAGCTTGATTTTTTCACTCATTTCGGTTTCCTCCCTTATTTAAAGCCTAAAGAATGTAAATATTTATAACTGCGCTTAAAGCAATCAAGCGGATCCTCACCGTTGCAATCGTCCTGCTCAACAAGCATATGTTCCGTACCCGCCGACTCGGCGTTTTCAAAAACACGGTCAAAATTTATGTTGCCCTCGCCTATTACCGCCATTTTTCTGCCGTAGGCGTAGTCCTTTAAATGTATGCACGGCACCCTGCCCGAAAGCTTTTCGAGCCACTGTGCGGGATCTCCGCCGCCTGCCTGTACCCAAAAGGTATCAAGCGTAAAGCCCATTTCGTCGGGCGCGGTTATTTCGGCAAGACGCTCGATTATAAGCTTACCGTTTTCTTTTTTAAACTCCTGATCGTGATTATGGTACATAAAATACTTGCCGTTTTTCTTTAATTCCTTAATTACGGGTCCGTACTCTGCGGTAAAATCATCGCAGGTCTTTTTATCGCTGTCGTTAAAGCCGAACCAGCCAAGCCCTACATATTTGCAGCCGAAAATATCATGGTCGCGCGCAACGCCTGCGGGATCGGCTTTAAGCTTATCGGCAGGGGTGTGCGTAAGAACGCATTTAAGCCCGTTTTTATTAAGCTCCGCTTTGAGCCATTCGGGGTCAAACTCGCAGGTGCCCGAAATCTGAACGGTTTTATAGCCTATATCAGCCACCCTTTTAAGCGTGTCCGCAAAGCCGTTTATATTCTTGCAAAGCTCTCTTACTGTATAAAACTGTGCGCCTATTTCCATATCTTTCACCTCATATAAGCTCGCGCAGAGCGCTTACCGCCGCTGTGAACGCCTCAGTATTTGAGGAATACTTGTAAACCTCGCCCACAACGCTTGTGTCTCCCTCTTTTTCAAGAGCCTTCAGCCCGTCAAATACCGTAAGGTGCGGCTCTACCGTTACGCTGTCGCCGCCGTTCCTTATATAATCGTCTAAAATAAATTTAACATTTCCTATTCCCTTGCCTGCGGGAACAACCTTTCCGTCTGCAAGCGCGTCCTTGATATGCAGATACTTAACGTAAGGCTTTATCATTTCCCACGCCTTTAGGGTGTCAACCTCGCACTGAACGTAATTCGCGGGGTCGAATATTGCTTTCATTTCGGGCAGTGCCTTATGAATTTCAAGGCAGCGCTCAGGTATATCTCCGTAAATTCCCTTTTCGTTTTCGTGGCAAAGGGTTATGCCGCTGCCCTTTGCAATTTCGCAAAAGGCGCTCAAACGCTCTATTACCTTATCCTTATAGCTGCCGCGGTTTTCCGCCGGCGCAAAGAAAGAAAACAGCCTTATTGCCCTTGCCCGCCAAAAACTCGGCAAAGCCGGAGCATAAAACGCCGCCCGCGCCTGTTATTACGATTACCTTTTCCATTATTTTTTCTCCTTTTCTACGGCCTCAAAAAGTCCGTTTATATATGCCGCTCCAAGCGCCCTGTCAAAAAGCCCGTAGCCGGGTTTTCCGCTCTCTCCCCATATCATTCTGCCGTGGTCGGGGCGAACGTATCCGTCAAAGCCCGTATCTACCAGCGCCTTTACTATTTCGTACATATCAAGGCTGCCGTCTTTCGATAAATGCCCGCGCTCTTCAAAGCTGCCGTCCTCTAACAGCTTTACCTGGCGGATATGCATAAACGCTATCCTGCCCATTTCACTGTATTTGCGAACCATTTTCGGAATATCGTTAAACGCCGCACAGCCGAGACTGCCCGTGCAGAAGCAAAGGCTGTTGGCAGGGCTGTTTACTATATTCAACATTCGGTCGATATTCCGCTCGTTTGTTATAATTATCGGAATACTGAAGATAGGGTACGGCGGGTCGTCGGGGTGTATCGCCATGGTAACTCCGCAGCTTTCCGCCACGGGAATTATCTTTTTAAGGAATTTTTCAAGGTTGCGCCACAGCCCCTCCTCGCCTAAAGCGGAGTAGGCTTTTATCAGATCCCGCACCTCTGCCTGTGTGTAGCTTGCGTCCCAGCCGGGCAGGTGAATATCGTCTTTAAGCAGATCAAGGCTTTTAAGCTGATCCATATACATGACAAGGCTTGTTGAGCCGTCCGCCGCCTCTTTGTCAAGTTGGGTTCCTGTCCAGTCGAACACCGGCATAAAATTATATGTAATGCATTTTACACCGTATTTTGCGCAGCGGCGAATGTTCTCGCAGTAAACCTCGGTATATTCGTCCGCCTTTTCGGTGCCGAGCTTTATTTCCTCAGGCACCGGCACTGACTCTACAATATCAAATATAAGCCCGTTTTCCTCTGCCCGCTCCTTTAATTTTTTAAGGCTTTCTTCGGGCCAAACCTCACCCGGCTTTACATCGTAAACGGCTGTGGCAATCCGTTTCTTTCTTAAGGGTATTACGGATTCTTTCACGCTCCGCGTTCAGAATGACAAACCGTTTAGTTATTGCGAAAGCCTTATTTATTAAAACGCAAAATAAAAACACAAGGCTCTGTTTTCAGCCTTGTGTTTTTTAAAAAAGCTTAACATCTCGTCTAATCAAGTATTCTTCCGTCGGTAGAAACGGTTACAACGTTCCACGGTATAAATTTACCGCTGTTTTTAAGAGCGGTTACCGCCGCGTGTTCAAGTCCGCCGCAGCAGGGCACCTCCATACGTACCACCGTAACGCTTTTAATATCGTTGTTTTTAATAATCTCGGTAAGCTTTTCGGAATAATCTGCATTATCAAGCTTAGGGCAACCCACAAGCGTTATGTGACCTTTTATAAATCTTTCGTGAAATGCGGCGTATGCGTATGCCGTGCAGTCTGCCGCTATAAGCAGCTTTGCGCCGTCAAAATACGGTGCGTTAACAGGCACTAATTTTATCTGCACAGGCCACTGCGAAAGTCGGCTTTCGGCTGCCGAAATATTATTGCATTCCGCCTTTTCCTCCCTTACAATGCGCTTTGAATTCGAGCCGGGGCAGCCGCACGGAAGCGCGCCGTTTGAATGACATTCCTTTTTATCATTTTCCTTTTTTGCCTTGTTTTCAGCCACAGCCGCCTCGTTGTATGCCGCCGCCTCGCGCACGGTAAAGGTTATGGCGCCCGTTGGACACGCAGGCAGACAGTCGCCTAAGCCGTCGCAGTAATCGTCGCGCATAAGCTTTGCCTTGCCGTTTACCATACCTATCGCACCCTCGTGACACGCCGCCGCGCAGGCGCCGCAGCCGTTGCACTTTTCTTCGTCTATTTGTATTATTTTTCTTAACATTTGTTATTCCTCCGTTTTTTGTTATGTGCCCATTATAACCTCGCTTTTTATAAAAGTATGTTGTAATTACAACATTTTAAATAAAAAATTTATCTTTTTTGTTTTCCGCAAGTATAATCGCAAGGGAAATAAGGTAGGAAAAATGCTTTTTCGGGTCTTCGGTATCTATATTAAAATCCTCTTTAATTTTATTTATGCGGTAAAGCACGGTGTTTCGGTGGGTGAAAAGCCTATTGCAGGTCTCCATTAACGAGTGGTGGCAGCAAAGGTATGTATAAAGCGTTTCGCACAGCGCGCCGCTGTTTTTCTTATCGTATTCCGCAAGGCTTAATATGTCGCCTTTTATAAGCTCCTTTTTGCCGGCAAGCTTTTTAAGGGTTATTATTACGGCGTATTTTTCACTGTCTTCACAAAAACCGTTTTTGCCGCAAAGCGTTAAATAATCAAGCGTTTCTAAAGCAAAGTCAAAGGCGGATTTAACCGCAAATATACCGCCGAACACATCCGACATCGCTATTTTAAGATTTTCGCCTTTTGCAATTTCGGCAAGGCGGCTTATATCGTGGTCGCGGTGGATAAACATAACGATTTTATTTTTGTAAATAAACGGGTGCGACGCGTGAAATTCGTTTTCAAGGGTTTTTCTTAAAAAACCGTCCGCCTCGGTACTGCCGCCGTAATTGCTTATATCTATAACCGCAAGTCTTTCGGGGGTAAAGCTTGAAAGATATGTAGAAGCCGCGCGCAGCTTAAAGCGCGCCTCGTCTGAAAACTCTCCGTCAAGCAGCTCTGTTAAAATTTCCTCGGCGGTGCTTTTAACTATCTGCCGCCGCTCAAAATAAAACTGCTTTGAAACAAGCGCAGCCGCAAAGCTTAACTCCCCGTTTTTAAGCAGGGCTTCTCCGCCGTCCTTTATTATGCATATCATATAACCTATTACCGCACCGGCGTCGGATAGGGTATAAGCTAAGCATTTAAGGCTGCCGGTTTCAAACGTAAAGTATTCCTTTTCAGCCGCTTGCGCGGCACGGCTTAGGGCGGCGCCCGCCTCAAACGAAAGCTCGCCGTGCAAAACGGCACGGGTATATTCCGATTGCCCGTAGTCAACGGGTGCAAAGCTTGCCGCTATACGGAAAGCACAATCTACAATTACGGTGGGGCTTCCCCATATTTCGCTTATATTGCTTATAAATTCCGAAAAATCGGTACTTTCCAAAAAAGCCGTCAAAATTTTCTCTTTAGACATAACAATACCTCTTTGTGCTTACAGCATAAATAATCTCAAGATTATTATACCGCCGTACCGTTGAAATTTCAAGCCCCGCGAGTATAATAATAAGCGTAAAAAGAAAAAAGAAGATGATACCGATGAACAGAAAAATCGGAAACACAAAAATAAAAAATAACGCTTAATAATTTGGAGGCTTTTATATGTTTGAAATGAGACCTTATGCTAAAAAGAATAATTCCCTTTATAATCCGTTCCGCGATATGGACGAATTTGAAAAGAGGATTTTTGCTTCGCCGTTCGGCTTTTTTGAAAACGGAGTGCTTGACGAGTTCAAGACCGATGTAAAGGACGAGGGCGACCGTTACGAACTGGAGGCTGATTTGCCCGGCTTTGACAAAAAGGATATTCACCTTGATGTAAACGGCGATACCCTTACCGTAAGCGCCGAAAGACATTCGGAGCACGAGGAAAAGGATAAGAAAGGCAAATATGTACGCTGCGAGCGTTCTTACGGCACGTACAGCCGTGAGTTTGACGTATCCGGTGTTAATACCGAAGGCATTAAAGCCAAATACGAAAACGGCGTATTAAAGCTTACAATGCCTAAAAAAGCAGACGCTCTGCCCGAAACAAAACGGCTTGAGATCGAATAACAATAACAGCCGAAACGCACAAATGCGTTTCGGCTGTTATTTGTTTTTCCTTTCATCGCACGTATCGAGTATACGCAGTTCGTTTTTTCCTATCGTCATTGCGAGCACCGCAAGGTGCGCGACAATCCTTCCCCTTTTAAGGAGATTACGGATCACCGCGCTCCGCTTTCGCCTTTAAATGACAACGGGGCTGTTTTAACGCAACAGCCCCGTAATTTATTTTTCGCCGCTGTCTGCTTCAAACCAAAAGCAAACGCCGTCCTCGGTATTATAAACGCCGCATTTATGCCCGTGCAGCTTCATTATGGCGGATACTATTGAAAGCCCTAACCCGAAGCGGCTGCTGTCGCGCTTGTGCGAGGTATCCCCCCTGTAAAAGCTTTGCCATATCTGCGGCATATCCTTTTCGTCTATATGGCTGCCGCTGTTGAATACCGATATGCGGATTATGCCGTTTTCGGTTTTACACTCGGTTTTAACAGTGCCGTTTTCGGGGGTGTGCGCCGCCGCGTTTTCAAGATATGCCTTTAAAACCTGCTCTGTTTGCAGCGGATCGGCCGAAATAAAGGTTCCTTTTGGTATTAAGTTTTCGGCGGTTATTTTTTTTGCCTTAAAAATGCGGCTTATCATATCGTCGCAAAGCTGCGATACATCAAAGCTTTCTATATTAAGGGGTATCTGCCCCGATTCATAACGCGAAAGCTCCAGTATGCTCAGTACCAGCTTGTTCATACGGCGGCTTTCATCAATTATGGTGTTGCAGTATTCCTCTCTTGATTCGGCGTTTATATTAAGCTTAAGCCCCTCGGCATAGCCGCTTATTATCGCAATCGGCGTTTTAAGCTCGTGCGAAACGTTAGCCACAAAGCCGCGGCGCATTACGTCAAGCTGTCGTTCAAGCTCAATATCGCTTTTAAGCTTTTCGTTGGTTGCCTTAAGATCCGTAAGCGCCGTATCAAGCGACGCCGAAAGCTCGTTTACCGAAGCCGCCAGCTGACCTATTTCATCACTGCGGTTAATTTTAAGCTTGCGCTTAAAGTTAAGCCTTGCCATATCTCTTGTTGTTTCGTTCATTTCGGATATAGGCTTTGATATCTGCCTCGAAAGCAAAAGCACCCATATTACCGAAACCAAAAAGCATATAACCGATACTATTGCAATAAACTCGTTTGCAACCGCGGCGGAGTTTGAAATAAGCTGCTTTTGCACCCTTACCTCGGCTGTAAGCCCGTTATCAAGCTGCTTTGTGCAAAGCAGAAATTCCTGCTTATCGAACCGCCTTACCGCCGTTTCAAACACTATCCCGTCAGATAGCTGTTCGCTTTTAACCGCGGTCATTTCCTCGTGCGCCATAACAAATTTATCGTTTTTAAGCGAAAAATAATCCATCATTTGGCTGCCGTGCGTGGTGTAAAGTATTCTGCCTGAGGTATTATAAATTTCAACGTCGAAATTATATTTTTCATTTATATCCGAAAGCGCCTTTATAACCGTGTTTGCGTCGTCAAGGTCAAGGCGGCTTACGGCGTATATCTGCTCTTTAAGCTCCTTTTTTTCCTTTAAGCTGAAAAAACGTATAAGCAGCGCCACGTCCGAAAGGCAAAGCACAAGCACAAATGCGGCAAAAACCGCCGCCAAGCGTATAAAAATATTAAACCACAGACGGTTTTTAAGCTCTTTAAATATCAAGCTTATACCCCATTCCGTATATTGTTTTAAGGTGCGAAACGCCGTAATCGCCGAGCTTTGTTCTAAGGCGCGCTATGTGGGAATCGACGGTTCGCGAGTCGCCTAAATAATCGTAGCCCCAGATAGCGTTTAAAAGCTGATCCCTTGTAAGCACTCTGCCGGCGTTTTCGTAAAGATAGGAAAGCAGCTCAAATTCTTTAAGCGTAAGCTCTAACGCGGTGCCGTCTATATACGCCGTAAACGCGTCGTTATCTATCACAAGCCCGCGTTTTACCTCCTCGCCGCTAAGCGGCTGACCGGAGCTGCGTTTTAAAAGCGCGTCGACGCGCTTTACAAGCACCGCGGGAGAAAACGGCTTTGTAACGTATTCGTCTATACCCGATTCAAAGCCCGTAAGCAGGTCGAATTCCTCCGCCCTTGCCGAAAGCATAATAACGGGTATATTGCTTTGCTTTCTTATTTCGCGGGTTACCTCCCAGCCGTCGATTTCGGGCATCATAATATCTATCACGGCAAGCTTTATATCGGGATTGGCGGAAAAGACCTCAAGCGCCTCTCTGCCGTCCGCCGCGCTTACGGTTTCATACCCTGCCGCATTTAAAAAGTCGGACACAAGCTTTACTATGCGCTCCTCGTCGTCCGCTATAAGTATTTTTTTCTTTTCCATAAAAATCCCCCCGTTTTCTGATTTTAATATAAGCGAAATATTTATTATTTTTATTAAGAATTTGTAAATTAAAAAGCGCCGGCACGCGAATATACGCGCACCGACGGAACTTTACATAGATTTTTTTCCTAAAGGCGCTAAATTCAATAATACGGTATTTGTATAATCGTTAAATTTCCGGATATCCATATCCCTTCGGTAAAGATAAAAGGTAATCAGAGGAAACCTTAAAATAATTGCAAAAAGCTTTAATATCATCAATACTAGGCTCATATTTTCCACATTCAATATATGAAACCTTACGCTGTGTCATATTAACAGCTTTGCCTAATTGCGTTTGATTGATATTTGCACTTTCTCTGAGAAATCGGATTTTTTCTCCAAACGAAAATAACATTGACATCACCAATGCCATTTTACAATAGAAATAAAACATCTATTGACAAATAGACGCTAAACGTCTATAATTGTCTTAGTGGAGGTGATAATAATGGCAAAACCAATAATATGCAAAAAATGCGGAACTGTTTATAGTTCAGCACAAACAATCTGTCCCAAGTGTATGACCCGCAGACCGCTTTCAACCGAAAAAATAATCGGTGGCATAGCTATCTGTGCCTTTATTCTGATTTTAATCGGATCTCTTGCAAACGTTTTTGAAGAAGATACAAGTAACATAGTCTCAGAAGAAAATGCATCTAGAGTAGTCATAGATGAGAATAAGAATAAAAATTTGAAAGTCGGGGACACATTAGACGCAAACGGTCTTAAAATAACGCTTAACGAAGCAGCAGATTGGAATGGTAACCATAGTCGCTACAGCCAGCCAAAAAACGGTTACAAATACATTAGAGTATACTTTATTATAAAAAACACCAACAGCAGCGACAGATACCTTAGTTCATACGACTTTACCTGCTATGCCGATGACGCAAAAATGGAAGAATATATTTGGGGAGACAATACGCTTGAATCGGGTAAAATTTCTAACGGAAGAAACATACAAGGATATGTTTATTTTGAAGTTCCGAAAAATGCTCAAAAAATTGAAATAGAATATGAAACAGATTGGTGGACAGATGAAAAAGCATGTTTCAAAGTAAAATAATCACAACCATTTCCTCATATTATTCAATTTTATATGCTAAAAAACTGGGCACACCCTTATTGGTAAAAACTATGGCACAAGCTACAAGCTATAAAATACGCAAATATTGATTTGCAGTATCTTTATAAAATATGCAAGGTTAATAAATCGTACCAATTTTAATTTTTTCGCAGTAGGGGTATTCCAAAGGGGAGTTTGCCCCTTTAAAAATATTTTTACACACATCGTTTTTAAAACAAGCCCCCGTCCGGGCAATGCAGTCCGGGCGGGGTTGCTTTTTCAGATCAAAATATTATACCGATTTTTCTATTTCGACTATGCTGTTTTCAAGCATAGCTATTTTTTCAAGCACCTTTTTCAGGCTCTCGCGCTGCTGCTCAACAACCGCCGCGGGCGCTTTGGCAACAAAGCCCTGATTATTGAGCTTTTTCTCAAAAAACTCCTTATCGTCGTTAGCCTTTTTAAGCTCCTTTTTAAGCCTTTCAAGCTCGGCGGTAAAGTCTACAAGCTCGCGCATGGGCATAAACACGGTGGCGGCGTCGGTAATAACGCGCACCGCTCCCTCGCTTTCAAAGCTGTCGCCTATTTCCACATCAGACGCATAGGCTAAGCGGCAGATATACGCCGTTCCGCGCGAGAAGGTGTCCTTAAATTTGGTTGCAATGCAAACCTTTGCCTTTTTTGATGGGGGAACGTTCATTTCGGCGCGGCGGTTTCTTACCGCCTTTATTACCGCCATAATTTTTTCAAAGTCCTCTTCCTCGGCGGCAAATTCAAGCGCGGCGTCAAACCTCGGCCAATCGGTCACCATAAGCGCCTCGCCCTTATGCGGCAGGGACTGCCAAATTTCCTCGGTTATGAAGGGCATAAAGGGGTGCAAGAGCGCTAAAGTACCCGTAAACACATATATAAGCACGGCTCTTGCGGTGTCGGCGGCTTTTTCGTCCGCGCCGTTTAAGCGGGATTTGCAGATTTCAATATACCAATCGCAGAAAACGTCCCAAATAAAGTCGTAAAGCTTTTGAACAGCCATACCAAGTTCATATTTTTCAAGATTTTCGGTAACGTCCCTTACAACCGCGTTGTATTTTGATAATATCCACTTATCCTCAAGCGCAAAGTTATCGGGTTCAAGCGGCAGAACCTCTTCCGATTTTAAATTCATAAGAATAAATCTTGCGGCGTTCCAAAGCTTGTTTGCAAAGTTGCGGCTTGATTCAACGCGCTCTTCAATATAACGCATATCGTTTCCGGGGCTGTTGCCGGTTGCAAGCGAGAAACGCAGCGCGTCCGCGCCGAATTTATCAATTACCTCAAGCGGGTCTACGCCGTTTCCGAGCGATTTCGACATTTTTCTGCCCTGCGAATCGCGCACAAGACCGTGAATAAGCACCGTATCAAACGGAACCTCGCCTGTTTGCTCAATTCCTGAGAACATCATACGCATTACCCAGAAGGGAATTATATCATAGCCCGTAACAAGGGTGTTTGTGGGGTAATAATGCTTAAAGTCGGCGGTTTCTTCGGGCCAGCCGAGGGTTGAAAACGGCCATAAGGCAGAGGAGAACCAGGTATCAAGCGTATCGGGATCCTGCGTGATATTCTTGCTGCCGCAGTGCGCACAGCAGTGTGCGTCTTCCTTTGAAACGGTTATTTCGCCGCAATCCGCGCAGTACCAGGCAGGTATGCGGTGACCCCACCAAAGCTGGCGGGATATGCACCAATCACGTATATTTTCAAGCCAGTGGAAATAAATTTTTTCAAAGCGCTGGGGAACAAACTTTGTCTCGCCATTTTTAACCGCCTCAATAGCAGGCTCGGCAAGGGGTTTCATTTTAACGAACCACTGCTTTGAAACGCGCGGTTCAACCGTTGTGCCGCAGCGGTAGCAGGTGCCCACGTTGTGAACGTGCTCCTCAATCTTTACAAGCGCGCCCTCCGCTTCAAGGTCGGCAACAATAGCCTTGCGCGCCTCGTAGCGATCCATTCCCGCATATTTCGGGTAATCAGCTACAATCCTTGCGTCGTCGGTTAAAACGTTTATAACCTCTAAGTTGTGGCGAAGACCTACTTCAAAGTCGTTCGGGTCGTGCGCGGGGGTAATTTTAACAACGCCCGTTCCGAAATCGGTTTCAACGTAATCGTCGGCAATAACGGGAATTTCACGGTGAACAAGCGGCAAAATAAGGGTCTTGCCCACTAAATTCTTATATCTTTCATCATTCGGGTTAACCGCAACGGCGGTATCGCCGAGCAGAGTTTCGGGGCGGGTAGTTGCAAGCTCCAAATAGCCGCTGCCGTCCTTAAACGGGTAGCGCAAATGCCAAAAATGCCCTGCCTGCTCCTCATATTCAACCTCGGCGTCCGAAATGGAGGTTTTGCAGTGGGGGCACCAGTTAATAATTCTTTCGCCCCTGTAAATAAGTCCCTTTTCGTAAAGACGGACGAAAACCTCTTTAACCGCCTTGCTGCACCCCTCGTCAAGAGTAAAGCGCTCTCTTTCCCAGTCGCACGAGGAGCCCATTTTTTTAAGCTGCTCTATAATTCTGCCGCCGTACTGCTTTTTCCATTCCCAGGCACGCTCCAAAAAGCCGTCTCTGCCGACGTCCTCCTTGGTAAGCCCCTCCTGCCGCATTTTTTCAACAATTTTCGCCTCGGTCGCAATAGAGGCGTGGTCGGTGCCCGGCACCCATAAGGTATCGTACCCCTGCATACGCTTAAAGCGGATAAGTATGTCCTGCAGCGTATTGTCGAGCGCGTGCCCCATATGGAGCTGACCCGTAATATTCGGGGGCGGAATAACTATTGTGTAGGTAGGCTTATTTTCCTCGCATTTTGCGTGGAAGTACCTGCCGTTAAGCCACATTTTATAAATTCTGTCTTCAACCTCTTTCGGGTCGTACTGTTTTGATAGTTCTCTTGCCATTAAGATTTCTCTCCGTCCGTAAAAAAATGAATATTTAAAAAATCAAAGGGTATATTATACTTGTCAGCGACGGATAAAGCGTTTGCACCGGCGCCGACGCAGGGCGCCGGTAATAACCGACGCTCTTTTTTGTTTTACAGTATCATCTGCTCCTGCTCGGCAGTGCCGACAGGCTTTTTACTGCCCGCCGCAGGCAGGTTGCGTGTGCGGTAGCGGTGGTCGCCGTCCAAACTGTCCTTTTCGTAAAAGACTACTTCCGAAAGCCTTTGCCCGCGCTTTTGTGTCATAACGGCTATGCCGCCGTTATCCTTTGTGGTCTTTGCGGGAACAGACGCGGTGTTTACTATAAGCATACGCCCGTTTGTGGATTTTAAGAGCAGCTCGGTATCCTCTTTTATAAAGAAAATGCTGTGCAGAGTAAATTTATCACAATATGCCTTTATAAGCTTTTTGCGGTTGGTCTTTGTTTGGTAAGATGAAAGCGGAACCTTAGCTATTCTGCCGTTATCAAACACAAAGAGCATATATCCCTTATAATCGGCGGTCGCAACCATATAAACGGCGTTTTCCGCCTCCTCAAATTCAAGTTTTGAGGGTACATAATCGCCTAGCACGCTTGCCTTGCCGTCGGCAAATTCAGCGGTGCGGGATTTATAAACCTGCGATTTATTTGTAAAGAACAAAAGCTCCTCTGCATTGGTGGACTCTACCGTTTGCGTTATTTCGTCCCCCTCTTTCAGCTTTTGCTCACCGCTCATTCTAAGCGACTGCGGGGTTATTTTCTTGAAATATCCGTCCTTGGTAAAGAAAAGGGTTACCGGTGAGGTATCAAGCTCTATAGGCTCGTCCTCGCCGCTTTCCTCCGCCGCGCTTATAATCTCGGTTTTTCTGTCCTGCCCGTATTTTTCGGCAACTTCCTTTAATTCCTTAATTATTATATTCAAAAGCTTTGAGCGGGAGTTTAAAACCCCCTCCATCTCGGCGATTTCCTTCATTAAATCTTCAATATCCGCCGTGCGCTTTAAAATATATTCGCGGTTTAAGTGGCGCAGCTTTATTTCCGCAACGTATTCCGCCTGAATTTCGTCTATTCCGAAGCCTATCATCAGGTTCGGCACAACCTGCGCTTCCTCGTCGGTCTCGCGCACGATTTTGATAGCCTTATCAATATCAAGCAGTATTTTTTCAAGACCCTTTAAAAGGTGCAGCCTGTCCTTTGCCTTTGAAAGCTTAAAGTAAACGCGGCGGCGCACACATTCCTCCCTGAACGCCACCCACTCGGAAATAATTTCCTTAACGCCCATAACGCGCGGCGAGCCTGCAATTAAAATATTGAAGTTGCAGGAAAAGCTGTCCTCAAGCGGGGTCATTTTCATAACCTTTTTCATAAGCTTTTCGGGGTCTGCCCCGCGCTTCAGGTCAATTGTTATTTTAAGACCGTTTAAGTCTGTTTCATCGCGAATATCGTTAATTTCGGTTATTTTTTTAAGCTTTGCAAGCTCTATTACCTTTTCTATAATCGCCTCGCTTGTGGTAGTTGGCGGTATTTCGGTAATGTCTATGCAGTTCTGCGATTTATCGTAAGCGTATACGCCCCTTACCTTAAAGCTGCCGCGCCCCGTTTCGTAAATCCTTTCCATAGCCGCGCGGTCGTATAAAAGCCTGCCGCCTATCGGAAAATCGGGGGCTAAAAGGGTGTCTGCAACGTTTATATCGTTATCCCTTATATAGCTTATCGTGGTTTCGCAAACCTCGCGCAGGTTAAACGGGCAAATTGAGCTTGCCATACCTACGGCAATACCCGTATTTGCGTTTACAAGCACCGAGGGAAATGTGACGGGGAACAGAGTAGGCTCTTTCATGGTAGCGTCGTAGTTATCCACAAAATCTACCGTGTCTTTATCTATATCGGCAAAAAGCTCTGATGCAATGGGGGATAGCTTTGCCTCGGTATAACGCGAGGCGGCGTATGCCATATCGCGCGAGTACGCTTTACCGAACGAGCCCTTAGAGGCAACATACGGGTGCAAAAGCGCCTGATACCCTTCGGACAAACGCACCATAGTTTCATAAATGGCTGCGTCTCCGTGGGGGTTTAACTGCATGGTGCGCCCGACAATATTAGCCGATTTTATTGTGCCGCCCTTTAAAAGCCCCATATTATACATGGTATAAAGCAGCTTTCTGTGCGAGGGCTTAAAGCCGTCTATTTCAGGTATCGCACGGGATACTATAACGCTCATGGCATAGGGCATATAGTTGGTTTCAAGCGTGTCGGTTATCGGCTGCTCGACCGTAAGCCCCGCGCCGGCAATGTAAGCGTTTATTTTAGGCTTTACCGATTTCGGCTCTTTCTTCTTTTTAGTCGCCACAAACTTCCTCTTTTCTAAAATTTATAATATCTAATGTCTAATCAGGATAGGTCCGCCTCGTCAAGATACATATAGCCGTTTTCGGCTATAAAGTCCTTTCTGCCCTGCAAATCGTCCCCAAGCAACAGATCAAACATCTGCGAGGTACGCTCGGCGTCCTGCGGCATAACCTTTATAAGACGGCGCGTTTCGGGGTTCATTGTGGTAAGGTTCATCATATCGGGCTGGTTTTCGCCAAGTCCCTTTGAGCGCTGAATGGTGTACTTGCCGTCCCCTATTTTATCAAGAATATCAATCTTTTCCTTTTCGTCATAGGCAAAGTAGGTCATATCCTTTGTGCCTATTTCGTAAAGCGGGGTTTCGGCAATATAAATTTTCCCCTCGTTTATAAGGGTGGGCATAAGCCTGTATATCATTGTAAGAATAAGGGTGCGGATCTGAAAGCCGTCCACGTCCGCGTCGGTACAGATTATAACCTTATTCCACCGCAGCGCCGAAAGGTCAAAGGTGGCAAGCCCCTTGTTTGCCTTAGACTTTACCTCAACCCCGCAGCCTAACACCTTAATAAGATTGGTTATAATCTCGCTTTTAAACACCTTTTCGTAATCGGCCTTAAGGCAGTTTAAAATTTTGCCCCTTACGGGTATTATTGCCTGAAATTCGGCGTTTCGCGCCAATTTACAGGAGCCCAAAGCCGAATCGCCCTCAACTATAAATACCTCGCGCTGCTCTACGTCCTTTGAGCGGCAGTCTACAAATTTATCCACCCTGTCAAGCATAGAATTTGAGGATTGCAGGGTCTTTTTAAGGTTTATGCGCTCCCTTTCGCTGCGCTCGCGGCTGCGCTTGTTTACAAGCACCTGGTCGGCTATTTTATCCGCCTCGGCTTTATTTTCAATAAAATATACTTCAAGCTGATGCCGCAGAAAATCGGTCATAGCCTCGTATATAAATTTATTGGTAATAGCCTTTTTGGTCTGGTTTTCGTATGAGGTTACGGTTGAAAACGAGGAAATAACCAGCACCAAACACTCTTCAATATCCGAAAAGGTGATTTTGCTTTCGTTCGATTTATATTTGCCGCTTTGCTTTATATACGCGTCTATCTGCGAAACAAAGGCGCTGCGCGTAGCCTTTTCGGGCACGCCGCCGTATTCAAGCCAGCTTGAATTATGGTAATACTCCTTTAAGGTGTGGCGGTTTGAAAAGCAAAGCGCCGCGTTTATTTTAACCTTGTATTCGGGCTTGTCCTCGCGGTCTCTGCCCTTTCTTTCGGTCTGCCAGAACTGAACGGAGGAAAGCCTTTCCTCCCCCACGGTTTCGTTTACGTAATCCTTAATACCGTTTTTATAAACAATTTCCTGCTGCACAAAGCGCGCGCCCTGCTGCTCTTTGAAAATAAACAGCAGCCCGTCGTTTACAATTGCCTGCCTTTTAAGGGTGTCAAGAAAATACTCGGTGGGAATATTAACGTCGGTAAAAACCTCAATATCGGGCTTCCAGCGGGTTTTGGTGCCTGTGTCCTTGCCGTCATAGGGCTCTTTTTTAAGACCGCCCACATTGTAGCCTTTTTCAAAGTGCAGGTTATATTTAAACCCGTCGCGCTTTATTTCCACGTCCATATATTCCGAGGAATACTGCGTAGAACAAAGACCCAAACCGTTTAAGCCTACCGAATACTCATAGTTTGCGCCGTCGTTCGTGTTGTATTTGCCGCCGGCATATAACTCGCAGTATAAAAGCTCCCAGTTAAAGCACTGCTCTTTATTATTAAAATCAACAGGTGCGCCGCGCCCGAAATCCTGCACCTCAATAGAGCCGTCGGCATACTTTGTAACAACTATCTTCTGCCCGTAGCCCTCGCGCGCCTCGTCTATCGAGTTTGATATTATTTCAAAAACCGAATGCTCGCAGCCGTCAAGCCCGTCCGATCCGAAAATAACGCCGGGGCGCTTTCGCACCCTGTCGGGGCCTTCAAGCTTTTTTATACTGTCGTTGCCGTATTCCGCGGTGGTTTTCGCCATTAGACGTATCTCTCCTTATTATAATAACTCAAAATACATTATACACCAAATTAAAGCTTGCAGTCAAGTAATAATGCGGCAATAGTTTTTATTTTAAAAAATGCTTGACAAAAACATATGAGCGTGCTATCATATGAATATAAATTCATATGAACGGAGGTTCAAATGATGAGCTGTCAGCACAACCATACGGCTTTGCTTGACTTAGTGCGGCACGAGCTGCCGCGCGAGGAAATGCTGTGCGACCTTGCGGATCTGTTCAAGCTGTTCGGCGATACCACGCGTATGCGCATTTTGTTTTCGCTTTTTGAATCCGAAATGTGCGTGTGCGCCATTGCAGAGCTGCTCGGTATGACGCAATCGGCAATATCGCACCAGCTTAAGGTGCTTAAGCAAAGCAACCTTATCGCCTGCCGCCGCGAGGGCAAAACAATATATTATTTCCTTGCGGACGATCACGTGCGGACCATAATCGGTCAGGGCTTTGACCATTTAATTGAAGAAAGGAAAAATAAAAATGAAAAAAGTATTTGAGCTTGAAGATCTTGACTGTGCAAACTGCGCCGCAAAAATGGCGGAGGCTATAAGAGGAATTGAGGGCGTAACCTATGCCGACGTTAATTTTTTAACCCAGAAAATGACCGTTGAGGCAGACGACGAAAGCTTTGACGCCGTAATGAAAAAGGCGGTAAAGCTTTGTAAAAGGATCGAGCCGGACTGCACTATAATACTTAAATAAGAGGTGTTGGCTTATGAGCCGCAAGCATAAAAAAAAGCTGATACGCATTATTATTGCCGCGGTACTGCTTGTTGCGGTTACACTTTTGCCGGCAAGCAATATTATTAAGCTGTTTTTATACCTTATACCCTATCTTGTTATCGGGTGGGACGTTGTTCTGTCGGCTGTGCGCAATATAATTCACGGTCAGGTTTTCGACGAACAGTTTTTAATGGCGCTTGCAACCATAGGTGCCTTCGGCACGGGCGAGTATAAAGAAGCGGTTGCCGTTATGCTCTTTTACCAGATAGGCGAGCTGTTTCAGGGAATTGCCGTCGGTAAAAGCCGTAAAAGCATAGCAAGCCTTATGGATATAAGACCCGACAGCGCGGTTGTTATAAGAAACGGCGAGGAAATAAAGGTATCTCCCGAAGAAGTGGAAAAAGGCGAAACAATTATTGTACGGCCGGGCGAAAAAATACCGCTTGACGGCGTTGTACTAAGCGGCAGCACCACGGTAAACACCGCGGCGCTTACGGGCGAAAGCCTGCCGCGCGACGTTGAAACAGGCGGCAAGGTAGTAAGCGGCTCGGTTAATCTTACGGGCGTTATAACCGTTAAAACCGAAAGCCTTTACGCCGAAAGCACCGTTGCCAAAATACTTGATTTAGTTGAAAACTCCTCGGCTAAAAAGGCTAAAACCGAAAACTTTATAACAAAATTTGCAAAGTATTACACGCCCTGCGTTGTAATTTCAGCGTTGCTTTTGGCGTTTGTTCCGCCGCTTATAACGGGCGAATGGGGCAAATGGATACAGCGCGCGCTTATATTCCTTGTGGTATCCTGCCCGTGCGCGCTTGTAATTTCGGTTCCGCTTTCGTTTTTCGGCGGTATCGGCGGTGCCTCAAAGCGCGGCGTGCTTGTAAAGGGTGCGAATTATATAGAGGTGCTTTCAAAATTAAACACCGTTGTGTTTGATAAAACGGGAACGCTTACAAAGGGCACCTTTAAGGTCACCGCCGTTCACCCCGAAAAATCGGGCGAAAACGAGCTGCTTGATATTGCCGCCGCCGCCGAAAGCCATTCCAACCACCCGATAGCCGAATCCATAATAGCGGCGCATAAGGGTCATATAGACTCCTCGCGTATAGGCACGGTTACGGAGCACGCCGGAATGGGCATTGAAGCGATAATAGACGGCAGGGATATTTTTGCCGGCAACGGCAGGCTTATGGATAAGGCGGGAGCAGAATGGCACAACTGCCATATAAACGGCACGGTTATCCATATTTCGGAAGGGAGCGATTACCTCGGTCACATTGTAATTTCAGACGAGGTAAAGCCCGATTCAAAGGAAGCGATTGCCGACCTTAAAGCGCTCGGCATTGCAAAAACCGTTATGCTTACGGGCGACCGCAGGGAAATTGCCGAAGCCGTAGGCCGTGAATTGGGGCTTGACGAGGTTCACGCGGAGCTTATGCCGGACGGCAAGGTGCGCGACGTTGAATCGCTTTTAGCCGAGGGCGGAACCCTTGCATTTGTAGGCGACGGAATAAACGACGCCCCCGTGCTTGCCCGCGCCGATATAGGCATTGCGATGGGCGCTATGGGAAGCGACGCGGCTATCGAGGCGGCGGACGTTGTGCTTATGGACGATAAGCCCTCAAAGCTGCCAGAAGCTGTTAAGATAGCGCGAAAAACCATGGGCATTGTTTGGCAGAACATAATCGTTTCGCTTGCGGTTAAGGCTGCGGTTCTTATTTTGGCGGCGTTAGGCCACGCAAATATGTGGCTTGCAATATTTGCCGACGTAGGCGTTACGGTGCTTGCAATACTTAACGCTATGCGCGCAATGAGCGTTAAAAAATAACCGAAAGCTGTTTAAGCTTTAATATTACGGGGCTGTAATCCTTTTATTAAGGGAATACAGCCCCGTATAATAATATAACCGATACCCGCACCCGATTTACGGGCAGTCCTTGTACCAACGCACCGTTTAGTCATTGCGGTGCGGGTGTTCGGCGGACACCTCTGCAAAGCAGAAGCACCGACCGAGCCGGCAAACGAGACCGCCGCAAGGCGTGCGGCAATCCGTCCCCCTTGTCATTACGATAAAAAAGCTTTAATATCCGCAATGCTTTACGGGTATTAAAGCTTTTTTGTTTTAGTATCTGTTTTTGCTTTAATTAAAATACTTACTTGATTTCCTGTTCAAGCCCTCTGAACAAATCATCGTCAAAAAAATCGGATATTGATATATCAAGCCCGTCACAAAGCTTTTTAAGCGTAATTACCGATAGATCCTTACGGTTTTCATCCATAAGGCTGTAAACCGTTGACGGGGTGACTCCCGAAAGGGTTGCAAGCTCGTTATATTTAATATTTCTCTTTTTACATATATCCTGCAAGTGTTTTACAATAGCTTCTTTTATCAGCATAATATCACCCACGAATATATTATTAAAATATTCGCTTTAGCGTATACGCACTTGCGTAATTTTACTTTTTAAGTTATAATATACGCATATGCGTATATCAGATAAGGAGAAATAATTATGACCGTAACATTTTTCGGACACAGAAACACACCGGACAGCATACAGCCGGCGCTTAAGAAAACATTGATACAGCTTATTGAAAAAGCCTTGGCGGAGGACAGGGGTAAAAGGGTTATAAATTTATATAAGACAGGGAATTAAAAAGGGAAACAGACCGCTGCGCACCTTACGGCGCCCAATGCCGCTTGCAACGGCAAAGGCTTTTCGGCAGGGTCGGTTTTTGCCGTTTCGGCACGCTTACAGCCGCGGAAAATCCGCAGCTGTTTTAAAATTAACAAAACGGTTATAATTTAAGCGCCGCCGCACTTGAAAAGCACGCCTTTTTATGGTACAATAAATTCATTACTGATTGAACGGAGAAGTATAATTGACAAAGGCTGTTTTAAAGGCGGAAAGCTTTGCAGAGCAACGCGCTTACGCCGAAAGGGTTAAGGCTTTAGCCCTTAAAAAATACGGTAAAACGCCCAATGCGTGCGTTATCACGTTCGGCTGCCAGCAAAACGTAAGCGATTCCGAAAAGCTTAAAGGTCAGCTTTCGAATATGGGGTACAAAATTACCGATAATATTGAAGACGCGCAGTTTATAATTTTTAACACCTGCGCGGTGCGCGAGCACGCCGAAGACAGGGTTTACGGCAATATAGGCACAACAAAGGCGCTTAAAAAAAGCAATCCCGATATTATAGTTGCGGTGTGCGGCTGTATGGCGCAAAGGCAAAGCGTGGCGGATAAAATTCGCAAAAGCTACCCTTACGTGGATATGGTTTTCGGCACACAGTCGGGCTTTCGCCTGCCCGAATTTATTTACAAAAGGCTTTCCGGCTCAAAACGGGTGTTTGACCTGACGCTTGACAACGGCGAAATACCTGAGGATATTCCCGTTAAGCGGGACGGCACGTTTAAGGGCTGGCTGCCCGTAATGTACGGCTGCAATAACTTTTGCACATACTGCATTGTGCCTTACGTGCGCGGCAGGGAGCGCTCCCGCGAGCCGAATAAAATAACAGCCGAGGCTGAGGAAATGATAGCCGCAGGCTATAAGGATATAACGCTTTTGGGGCAAAACGTAAATTCCTACGGTAAGGGCGAGGCGCACGGCGTTAACTTTGCAGGGCTTTTGCGCCGCATAAACGCGCTTGACGGAGACTTTGTAATAAGGTTTATGACCTCCCACCCGAAGGACTGCACAAAAGAGCTTATAGACACCATAAGAGACTGCGGAAAAGTAAGCTCCCACCTGCACCTGCCGTTCCAAAGCGGAAGCGACAGAATTTTAAAGCTTATGAACCGCCGTTACGACAGGGCAAAATACCTTGAGCTTGTAAATTACGCCAAAGAGCAGATACCGGATCTCTGCCTTACCTCCGATATAATAGTGGGCTTTCCCGGCGAGACCTATGAGGACTTTAAGGAAACCTTAAGCCTTGTTAAGGAGGTTGAGTTTACCTCGCTTTTCACCTTTATTTATTCCCCGCGCGAGGGAACGCCCGCCGCCGTTATGGAAGACCCCGTAACGCGTGAGGAAAAGGGAAAATGGTTTTCGGAGCTTTTGGCTGTTCAGGAGGAAATTGCGCAGAAAAACGCGCCGCGACTTGTGGGCAAAACCTACCGCGTACTGTGCGATACCGATTGCGGCAACGGCGTTTTAAGCGGTCACACCCGCGGTACGGCGGTAATTGAATTTTCAGGCGATAAAAGCCTTATAGGGCAGTTTGTAAACGTTAAGGCGGAAAGCTTTGACGGCGCTCTTAAGGGAAGAATAATTTAAAAAATAATCTGAAAGGAATTTTTATTATGGATATCATTGAAAAGGCAAGAGAATTAGGAAGGGCTATTCAGCAGGACGAGCGTTTTATCCGCTACGCCAAGGCAAGGCTTGCGAACGACGACAATAAGGAGCTGCAGGACGCGATAGGTCAGTTTAACCTTACCCGTATGGAGCTTGACAGGGAAATAGGCTCTGACAATAAGGACGAGCTTAAGGTAACCGAGCTTAACGAAAAGCTGCGTAAAATTTACAGCGATATAATGTCTACCCCCGCAATGACCGAATACAACACGGCTAAAGCCGCGCTTGACAGTATGGTAAACGAAGTAAACGTTATAATTTCAAAGTGCGTAGACGGCGAAGACCCCGATACCTGCGATACAAGCACGGGCTGCACTGGAAGCTGCTCTACCTGCGGCGGCTGCCATTAAATTTAAAAACAGGACTGTTAGAGAGCGGTGAAGTAGAAAAATGGCGGAATTATCCCCTATGATGAAGCAATACCTTAATATTAAGGAGCAAAATAAAGACAGCATACTGTTTTTCCGCGTGGGCGATTTTTACGAAATGTTTTTTGACGACGCAAAAACCGCCTCTGAAGAGCTTGATCTTACCCTTACGGGCAAGGACTGCGGGCAGGAGGAGCGCGCGCCTATGTGCGGCGTGCCCTACCACAGCTGCGAAGCGTATATAGCGCGGCTTATAGAAAAGGGTCACAAGGTGGCTATCTGCGAGCAGGTAGAAAACCCCGCAACCGCAAAGGGTCTTGTAAAGCGCGATATTATAAGGGTTATAACGCCCGGCACCGTAATTGAAGACTCTATGCTTGAAGAAAGCCGCAACAATTACCTTGCCGCCGTGGCGATGGTTTCGGGAAACGCGGGGCTTTGCTTTACCGACGCATCAACCGGCGACTGCCACGTAACCCTTATCCCGCCCGACGGTCTTGAGGCGGCGGTTAAGGACGAGCTTATGCGCTTTTCGCCGAGCGAGGTGCTTGTGTGCGGAGAGCTACGCTCAAATTCGCAGGAGCTTTGGGACTTTATAACCAAAAAGCTTGATTGCGCCGTAACCGAAAGACCCGCCGCAAGTTTTGACACGCGCCGTACCGAACGGATATATTCCGAGCATTTCGGCGTTTCCGAGCTTGAAAATTTAGGCATAGAGCGCGGCGGCGCAATGGCGGCGGCGTTCGGCGCGGTTATAGAATACCTGTACGATACCGGCAAAAGCCGCAATATATCCGTCAATCAGATAGACGTATACTCAAGCAAGCAGTATATGCGCCTTGATATGACCGCGATAAGAAATTTAGAGCTTACCGAAACCATGCGCACAAAATCCAAAAAGGGCTCGCTTTTGTGGGTGCTTGATAAAACCAAAACGCCTATGGGCAAGCGGCTTATACGCTCGTGGATAGAAAAGCCCCTGCACAGTATAACCGCCGTAAACGCAAGGCAAAACGCCGTAGAGGAGCTTTGCTCGGACGCGGTTCTGCGCGGCGAGCTTGCCGAAGCGCTTACGGGCGTGCGCGACGTTGAGCGCATTATGACAAAGGCGGTATACGCAACCGCAGGCGCGAGAGATTTACTAAGCATAGCGGCGACCGCCCACAAATTCCCCGTTATTAAAAAGCTGCTTGAAAATTCAAAATGCAGGCTTTTGCGCGAAATATACGAGGTTATAGATCCGCTTTATGATATTTCCTCTCTTATAGACGCGGCAATAAGCGAAAAAGCCCCCATAACCGTGCGCGAGGGCGGCATTATAAAGGACGGCTATAACGAAGAGATAGATCTTCTGCGCGGTCATATGAAAAACGGGAACGACTTTTTATCCGAAATCGAGGCGCGCGAAAAGGAGCGCACCGGCATTAAAAGCCTGCACGTTAAATATAATAAGGTCTTCGGCTATTATATAGAGGTATCAAATTCATTTCTTGATAAGGTGCCTGAGGATTACATAAGAAAGCAAACCCTTACAAACGGCGAACGCTTTATAACCGAAGAGCTTAAGGGCATAGAACAGCGCGTGCTTACCGCTAAGGACCGCGCGTTTCAGCTTGAATACGAAATTTTCGACGGTATAAGAAAGCAAACCGCCGCCGAGCTTAAGCGTTTTCAGCAAACCGCGGCGGCTATTGCGAAAATAGACGTGCTGCGCTCGTTTGCCGAGGTTTCGGTTAACAACCGCTATACAAGACCGCTTGTAAACGACGGCGGCGCGCTTAAAATAATAAACGGCAGGCACCCCGTTGTAGAGCAGGTTATAAGCACTCCCTTTGTTTCAAACGATACCCTGCTTGATATGCAGGAAAACCGCTGCGCCGTTATAACAGGGCCTAATATGGCAGGTAAATCCACCTATATGCGGCAGGTGGCACTGATCGTGCTGATGGCGCAGATCGGGTCGTTTGTTCCGGCGGCAAGCGCCAAAATCGGCATTGTGGACGGGATATATACCCGTGTGGGCGCCAGCGACGACCTGACCACCGGACAATCCACCTTTATGGTGGAGATGAGCGAGGTGGCGGGCATCCTGCGGGAGGCCACCGAAAAGAGCCTGCTCATTCTCGATGAGATCGGGCGGGGAACTTCGACCTATGATGGCATGAGCATTGCCCGGGCGGTGATTGAATACATTGCCGACCGCAAAAAGCTGGGGGCCAAGACGCTCTTTGCCACCCACTACCACGAGCTGACCGAGCTGGAGGAGCTTATTCCCTGTGTGAAAAACTACAATGTGGCGGTGAAAAAACGCGGTGAGGATATCGTGTTCCTGCGGCGCATCATCCCCGGCGGGGTGGATGAAAGCTACGGTATCGAGGTTTCCAAGCTGGCGGGTATCCCCCGGTGGGTCATCGACAGAGCCTACGAGGTGTTGTCTTCTCTGGAGGATGGGCAGACCGTGAGCGAGGCAAAGGTAAAAACCCGCGCCAAGCCCAAAGAGGAAAGCGAGCAGTTGTATTTCATTGATGAAAAGGCGGAAGCCATAAAGAAACGGCTGCGCGGTGCCGACCCAAATACCCTAACGCCCATCGAGGCGTTGAACCTCATTTATGAACTGAAGAAGCTGTTGTAGGCGGCAATATAAACCAAAGACACCATGGCAAGTACAGTGAAAGGAGATGAGCCTGTGCCGAAAATCAATATACTGGACCGGGAAACCGCGGAGCTGATCGCGGCGGGTGAAGTGATAGAGCGTCCCGCCTCGGTGGTGAAAGAGCTGGTGGAAAATTCAATCGATGCCGGGGCGACTGCCATCACGGTGGAGATCGGACACGGCGGGGTACGGCTCATCCGTGTGACCGATAACGGCTGCGGCATTGAGCGGGAGGATGTGCCAAAGGCATTCCTGCGGCATGCCACCAGCAAGGTGCTGCGCCCGGAGGATCTTGACCGCATCGGGACGCTGGGCTTCCGCGGGGAGGCGCTGGCCTCCATCTGCGCGGTGAGCGAAACGGAGATACTGACCCGCGCGGCGACCGAGGAGATCGGGACGCGGTACACGCTGGCCGGGGAGTGTGCCGGAGAGCTGGCGGAGGCGGGCTGCCCGGTGGGAACCACCATCACGGCAAAAAATCTCTTCTACAATGTGCCGGCCAGGATGAAATTTCTGAAGAAGGACGCCAGCGAAGGCACCTTCGTGGCCGAGACGGTGCTGCACGCAGCGCTGTCCCACCCGGAGATCAGCTTCCGCTTTCTGCGCGACGGCAAGCAGCAGTATGTGACCCC
>ERZ773188.577-NODE-577-length-45416-cov-10.594608_pt1 | contig 45416 bp, 28 predicted proteins | sample MGYA00581011_ERZ773188 | MGnify/ENA primary metagenome ERZ773188 (study PRJEB29015, sample SAMEA2737798) | human gut metagenome | biome: human gut; feature: human-associated habitat; material: faeces | place: China | collected 2012 ...
GCAGTAATTTTGGAAAGTTCATAAAGCTGTTTGAGAGTGATGACAGTGGGTGGATTGAGGAGATTAATGAACAAATAGAGTAGTATAAGGAGGATAAAAAGATTTGGAAAAAAATGGCAGGATTAAGAAAATAGGCTGTTTGGGTGCATATAGTTTTGTTCTGTTTCTATTTGCTTTTGACTGTCTTTATTTTTGGGTCAGTCAGAAACGGCAGGTTGTTCATTATAATAAACTTACAGAGTGTTTTTATGGCAAACATGTTACCTACTTGTCTGGCGTATATTTATGGGCGTATATATTTTTTATCCTTATGCCTGTTGTTTTCTTTATTTTTTGGAAAAAGAAAATACGAACCGTTGTTTTATTTGCATTGTTGTTTGTCCTGCATGTGGCTGTAGGGACTTCTTTTGTAATCTGGTTGGAAAGCATGGACAATGATGGAACATATGATGGTTTTGGTGATTTCTACCGTTATGAACAGCAAGAGCCAGGTGGGAATTGGGTATTATGTATACAGGAAGTGTATGTTTCTGGTTCAAATCCAGAGGAAAGCAAGCAACATAACATTATTTATGTCCAAACAGGATACAATACTTTGAAGCAGGTCAGGAAATACAAATTTGGACCAGCGGATTACGAAGTTTTCTGGAAAAACGACAGGGTGCAGATATTTCAGAAATTGTGGAATGAAGATAAAACAAACCATAGTCCGTATATAGATATTTATTATGATGAATGGAAAAGGTCGGGGCAGACATTGACTGAGATGCGAGACATAACTACATATAGTGTGATACAAAGGTTTCATGATGCGGCAAGCGTTGTGAAACCTTTTTCTTTGCGTGGGTCCGTAATACGGCAGATATCGTGCAACTTTTTTCCTTTGGCGGGGCTCGCAATGCATATTGGCAAAACCGCAGAAAAAGAGTATACTGTAAATAATTATGTGCAGCTTTGTAAAGTCGAAGCTGTAACAAAGAATGTGTATATATGTGGGGATGTATATACTTGGGTGGCAAAACACGAGAGGAGCTATATGATAGCATATGAAAAAACATATTAAATTGGAATGGGTTTACATTGCTGTGCTGGTTATCTCATTAATTTTGTCAATTGTTACAGGCGTTCAGATCGCCGGTGAAGTGGTTAATGTGCGGCGCAACTTATCAGAGCAGAACATGGGCATGAACGCATTTGTCTATGGCAAATATATTGACTCTTATTTAACGAATAGAGTGGAACTGCTCAATACAATGGCAGACTGTATCGCGCAACTTGGCAGCACAGATCCTGATGATCTGCATACAGTTCTGGTAGGACAGAATGAATTTAGCAGAATATGCCTGTTAAACAACGAAGGAAAGAAGATCTGTGGGGCAAATTATGAGGTAGACAATCTTAAGGACAAGCCCTTTTATGATACGCTGATGCAAGGAAAAAATGTTGTAGCGCCGTCGATAGAGGTCGATACGGACGATAAGGAAGTATTGCGCTTTTATGCACCGGTTCAAAAGAACGGCAAGACAGTTATGACGATTACAGCAGGGATTTTGACACAGGAAATTAAGACTGTCTTGAATGAAGCGGATTACAAAGGAGACGGTGCACTCTGTATTGTCAACGGATTAGGCGATTATGTGCTTGGAGATAACGACTATGAATCCATGTTGAAAAATCGTGGTGGCAATCATTTCTCATACTTGAACAGCTGTCAGGTGTTAGATGGTGTCAGTTCGGTGGATGAATTAGAGGAACGCATGGAGAATCAGTTGATTGCATCAGTAGACTATCAGCATGCCGGAGTCAAATATTCGGCGCAGTACGTACCGCTTAGTGTCAACAATTGGTACGCTGTTACGACGATGCCGATGGACAGCTTTGGCTCAATGGTCGGTGTGGTTAGCACGGGTACAATAGTGTTAACCGTCATATCTGTGATCTTTATCTTGATATTTCTTGCTATGTCTGCATACATAATGGTACGCAATATTAAGCTTCGCACAGAAAACGAGCGACATAACATTTTAGAGCAGTGTGATCAGAGTGTATCGTTCCAGGTGACATTTCGTCCACACAAAATGGAGTTTTATGGTGATGTTAAGAGCATCATTGGAACAGAGATCGGCAATCTTTCCGGAGAAGCCGTGTATGATATATATGATTGGATCCATGAGGATGATTATTCTCTGAGAGGTCGCATGAGCAGCTTTTGGGAGGGAGAGGATACGAAATTTAATACAGAAGTACGTATCCGTAACATCAAAGGAACTTACAGATGGTATCGTATTGTCGGTATACTGGAACGTAATGAGTTTGGCGCTAATGAATCGTTCGTCGGTAAAATCGTCAATGTTGATGAGGAATTAAGCGAAGAGAAAGAGCTTGTTCAGCGGGCTGAGAATGACATGTTGACAGGTGTTCTCAACAAGAAGACAATGGAAAAACGTGTTTCTTTAATGCTCAAAAACCGAGGCGATAAATACGTTATTTTCTATATGGTCGACTTGGATAATTTCAAGAATGTTAACGATACGCTTGGTCATATTTATGGAGATCAGGCGATCGTAGAGACAGCGCAATGTCTTAATAAAGTATTTGCGAATCAGGATTGCATTGGCAGACTCGGCGGCGATGAGTTTGCAGTATGCGTATCCTATCAGGCATTTGATGAGCAGGGACTATTAGAGTTTATCGGCAAGAAAGCACAGGAAATCTGTGCCGGCAACCGTCGTACTTATACGGACAATGCAGCCAGTGTATCGATCACGAGCAGTATTGGAGTAGCGTATGCACCGGATATGGGAGATAGCTTTACGGAGTTATATACACAAGCCGATTGTGCTCTGTATTATTCCAAAGCGAACGGAAAAGATCAGTATCATATCTATTCGCCGAAGGATGATAATTAATATATGAGGATAGAGATGATGGAAATGTAGCGACTCATTGTCCGGAGTTTCCGGACGATGAGGGGCATGGGAGAATAAGATGGATTATGTAATTTCTTATGAGGTGATGTCGATCGTGATACTGGCACTTATTTTGGTGTCCTATACGTGTCACAAATGGCTGGATATCAAGAGAAACCGAACGTTTAATTTACTGGTGATCATGACGATCTGTACGGTGATCGTGGATCTTATAGGACGTTCGTGTGTATATGTTGTAGGCAGCAATGCTCTATTTATGGCAACTGTAGTTGCCACTGTGGTAAATCTTAGCCTATATCAGGTTTGCCTGTTGTTTTATAAATACACACTAAATACGCTCGGATGTGCCAATGTATTTTATCAAGGCATCAGTGCAGTGTTTTTAGTGTTTGACCTGTTGGTTGATATTGCGTTATTGTCTAATCCATGGACACATTTCTTTTTTGAATATAATGGGTTACATAAAGGACAATACCAGATTCATTATGGCATGGTAGTGTTATTGATCTGTGCAGAAATACTTATGCTGGCTGATGCATATTTCCTCTATCGATATCGTCATAAGATTGCAAAAGAGCAGCTTCTTATTCTTACATGGACTGTTCCGATCATTATGGTAACGATGTATTTTCAATATATGACACCTATGCGCTGGAGACTTACTTACTTTATTTTGTCACTGCTCGTTATTGTGTACTATGTTACAATGCATATGTCGGATCAGCATTTGGAACAGAATATGCGCTGTTTTTCCCGTATCGGCTTTCGGAAAGTTGTTGAAGAGTACGAAAGATATCAGGATAATTTTGCTTGTGTATCGGTTAATATCCGTAATCTGTCCAGTATGATGAATATGTGTTCAGAGCAAGAGTTGTCGATAGTTCATAATCGTATTGCTTCCTATTTGCAAAGCACAACGAAAGCACGTGGTGTGTATAAATTCCATAATTCCGAGTATGTTGTAGTGTTCAAAACGTATAGTAAGGCGTGGGAAGCAGGTCGTTATTTGCTGCAGAGTATGCCGAAGGTACTTCGGATCAACGGACAAAATATTCCGGTCAGCTACGGGCTTTATATGATACAGTTCATCGATGCGGAGTATAATGCCGGTGATTTTTATCGGATCATGGAAGGACTGCGGCATGTGATATTAGAACGGTCTATTTCAGAGGAGGTACTTTGTTACGAGGGTGATATTAAGATTTTATTACAGAGAGAATTGTCAGCTGTCAGCAGATTGAACGAGATGACAAACGGAGATGAGTTTTTATTCCGCTTTCAGCCGATCTATGACACGGAGGCAGGAGAAGTTGCCGGACTGGCAATCAAGGTTATGCTTGCTATGCCGGACGGAGTCTATTTGGAAGAAAGTGATATATGGAGACTTGCCGAGAAAAATGGCAATGGCAATCGAATTACATTGTACTGCTTGGAGCGGGTGATAGGATTTGCTGTGAAACATTATATTTTTGAACAGGGTATCAGGCATCTTCATATTAGTATGACAACGATGCAGATCAGTTCACAGGAAATGATCGAACAGTATTGCGATATATTGCTGTTTCATCAGATACGTCCGGAGCAGTTAGTTATTGAGATTAATGTCGATCAGGCGTTGCCGGAAAATATTCTGAAGGAAAATATTCAGTATTTGCGCGATAAGGGATTTGTTGTATTGTTGGATCAATTCGGTATGAATGTGTGCAACCTTAAAGATATGTTAGCGCTGCCGTTTGACATGGCAAAGTTTCATCAAAACATGACAAAACGTTTTATGCAGGATCGTCAGATGGAGCTAAAGCATCTGGTACATATGCTGCGTAGACAGAATTGGCAGATTTTTCTGGATGGCGTAGATTACAGTATGCCGCTTGGTACGTTTCGGGAGATGGGCGTGACAGGCGTGCAGGGTGAGTCGATGACTCCGTATATGCAAGAAGATGAGTTGATTGACTGGCTCAGACGGAGAGGAGGGGATGTACATTATGAAAATGATACCTTATAATGTGCATTATGAGATCGGAGCTTCGTTGTTAATGATCTTGCTTTTGTGCTGTATTGTCGGCAAAAAGAGACTGCGCACGCGTTCCAACAATCTGTTTTTATGTAATGTATGTCTGTTGATCGCCGGGAATCTTATTGATGGGCTCTGTGGTTTGATCAATAGCGGAATGATAACATGCAGTGTACATACACAACGTTTATGCAATGCGTTAGATGGCAGTATTTTTTATCTGTTGATCGCAGCATACGTACTGTATTTCTTGAGTTTGGCGTATCTGACGAACTATCATAATAAGCAAATATTTTCAATGAGCATTTTGATGGTGGTGCTTGCTGCGGTTTGCTTTGTACTTCCATTTTTACAGAGTAATTCTTGGAGCAATGGAAAGTATGTTTTTCATGGGATTCCGGTTTCCGGTATTACCGAAGGAATCACGGTAGTGTATGTGGTGAGTGCCATGATCTATCTGCTCTTGCATGAAAAAAAGATGGGCAAGCAGAAGAAAGGTTTCTTTTTGCTCTGTAATATAGTGTTTGTTGGAGCAATTGGGCTGCAGCACATTGGAATCTTTTGCTGCCGCTTTGTGTATCCCATCTTGGCAGTTATCATCTTCGCGTATTTTTTGTTGTCCCAGAGTCCGGATTTCTACATGGATCGTTTGACTTGGGCATTTAATCAGACAGCCTTTTTTGACATATTGCGGGAATGCGTACAATACCGGGAGCCGGCCAATTTTTTGCTGGTTCGTATTAACGAATACAATTCTTTGCTGCGTATACATCAGTATGAGAATCTGGCTCAGGTAAGAAGTAATATATCTGAAATACTGCGTGATACAGGGACAAAGCGGGAGGCAACGGTGTATCGCATTGGTGCCTCGACCTTTGCAGTCCATTGTCGAGACAAAGAGCAGATCAAGCGTCTGCATGAACTCTTTTTATCCTATCTGCCAAAACGGTGGGAGATTGAGGATGAAGTGATCAAAACGAACTATTGCTACTATTTGTTGGCATATGAAGGCGATGATACGTCTTTTGAAAAATTAGTGCAATGGATCCACTATGCAAGGTCTGATCACAAGGCGCATCATAAACAGGGAGAGTTGATCACTCTGCGTTATGATATTATGACAGAAACCGAACGACAGAGAGAAGTGCTGCGTTATATTGAAGAAGCTATCTTAGATCAAAGAATGGAAATTCATATGCAGCCGGTATATTCATTGGAACAGGATAAGATCACTTCGCTAGAGGTGCTTAGCAGAATGAAAGATCAGGAAGGCAACTTTATCAATCCGGAATATTTCATTCATGTTGCGGAAGAGAATCACTGTATTTTGAAATTAGGTGAGCTGATCTTCCGGCGTGCCTGTATTTTTGCCAGTCAAAATCATATTTTTGATTATGGGATCGAATATATGAATGTTAATATTTCGCCGGGACAATGTCAGTACGAGCGGTTGACAGAGGATTTTGTTGAGATCGCTGCAGAATATGACATTCCGGTGGAACGGATCCATTTGGAGATTACAGAGAGTGAATTTCAGGATCCTCAAGCGGTAGAGCGTACGTTAGACAGGCTTCGAAAGTTTGGCATGCAGGTGGCATTAGACGATTTCGGAACAGGCTGTTCTACTCTTTTGAGTATTTTGGAGCTGCCAATCGACTATGTAAAGATTGATAAAAGTCTGGTATGGTCTTATGGCGAAGGCGGCAATCAGTTTTTGGATGATCTGATGCCGGTTATCAAAAATGAGGGTAAGAAAGTTATTGCAGAGGGAATTGAGACCGAAGAACATATTGAAATATTTAGGCGGCTGCAGGGGGATTATCTACAGGGATATTATTATTCAAAACCGTTACCGGAGCATGAATTTGTAAAGTATGTACGTGAGTTTAATCATGTATAGACGGTTGATGCAGATAGAACTTTGATAGTGTTATCCTATGGATGAAGAGTTATGATCATGGAGGACAGAAAATATGACAAAAAATGTATTGGCGTTTGATCTTGGGGCAAGTAGCGGGCGTGGTATGCTGGCACGGTTTGACGGTGAGAAGATCACCTTGGAGGAGGTACACCGTTTTCCGCATAATTTCAGCATGTTAAACGGTCATGCCTATTGGAATTTACTGCATTTAATGGATGAGATGAAGAATGGACTGCGTAAAAGCGGCAAAGATCTGTCCGGTGTCGGCTTTGACACTTGGGGCGTGGATTGTGGCTTTTTGTCGCGGGAAGGAGATCTGCTTGCTATGCCGGGCAGTTACCGCGATCCGGGACTGGATGACGCCAATATGAGGGAGGCACTGATCGCACTGCATCCAAATGGACAGACCGGAGAGTCAACGATCGGTGCACTGGAAGCGACTGTTTTGGATGGCGAAAAATATGCATTTGGACAGACCGGAATTGCCAGTTTGGCATATAATACGATTTATAAATTATACTATATGAAGAAGCACATGCCTTCCATCTTAGAACAGACGGACACGATCCTAATGATGCCGAACCTGATCGAATATTTATTTTCCGGTGTGAAACATACGGAATATTCAATTGCCTCGACATCACAGCTCTATAATATGGAGCAAAAATGCTGGGCAAAGCCATTGCTCGACAAACTGCAGTTTGATCCGGGCTGGTTTACAGAGGTGGATCTTGCAGGGCGTGATCTGGGAACTCTGCGTACAGATGTTGCGAAAGAGACAAAACAGCAGGATCTGCATATTATATCCGCACCGGGACACGATACTGCGTGTGCGGTGGCGGCGGTTCCGGCAAAGGAAGAACAGTATACATTTTTGTCCAGCGGCACATGGTCTTTGATGGGTATTTCCTCGAAGACGATGCTTACAGGGGATAACATTATACGCGACAAGATCTCCAATGAGGGAACGAGCGATGGCGGTTATCGTCCAACGGTAAATATTATCGGCTTGTGGATGCAGCAGGAAATCAGACGTAATTTCGCGGCAGAAGGCAGAGAGTATACATTTCCGCAGCTGGCAGAACTTGCGGCCAAGGAGAAGCCGTTGCAAAGCTTTATAAGACCGGATGATTTTATGCAGCCGGGAGACTATCCGACTAAGATTCGGGAATACTGTAAGCAGACCGGACAGCCGGTACCGCAGACAGATGGTGCCTTGGTTCGCTGCATTTTGGAGAGCCTGGCACTCAAATACAAGCAGACGTATTTGTCCCTGAAACCATATATTACGTGGGAAGAAAAGTTATATATTGTAGGCGGTGGCGTGCAGAACGAGTTGTTAAATCAATATACAGCAAATGCACTTGGCATTCCGGTAATTACCGGGGCGAGCGAAGCCACAGCCGTTGGCAATGTCATGGCACAGTTTAAGGCACTTGACTGTTATGAAACGGCACAGCAAAAATGTGATATACTGGCTGCGTCGTTTGACACGAAAACGTATTTGCCGCAGGAGCAGGAAGCTTGGCAGGAAGCATATGGCAAATTTGAACAATTGATGGAGGACTAGAATGGAGACAAGATTAAAGACAGCAGAAGATTTTACAATCCCGAAAGCGTATACCTTACAGAAGGCAGAGTATGTGAAAGAGCTTGACAGTTTTGCGTTGGTGTTAAAACATAATTTGAGTGGCGCGCGAATTTTGGTATTCAGCAATGAGGATGACAATAAAGTATTCAGTATTGGTTTTCGTACACCGCCAAAGGATTCGACCGGCGTTCCACATATCATTGAGCATACGGTATTGTGCGGATCCAAGCGTTTCCCGGCCAAAGACCCTTTTGTAGAGTTGGTAAAGGGCTCGCTCAATACGTTCCTAAATGCCGTGACCTATCCGGACAAGACATTATATCCGATTGCAAGTTGCAACGACAAAGATTTTCAGAATCTGATGCATGTATATATGGACGCCGTATTTTATCCAAATATATACGAGCATGAGGAAATTTTTAAGCAGGAAGGCTGGCATTATGAATTAGAGTCTCCGGAGGATGACATTACGTATAATGGTGTTGTATATAATGAGATGAAAGGTGCATTTTCATCGGAAGAAAGCGTGTTAGAGCGTTTTGTAATGAATAGTTTATTCCCGGATAATACGTATGGCAATGAGTCCGGTGGTGATCCGCGCGACATTCCGAATCTGACGTATGAAGATTATCTGGACTTTCATAGACAGTATTATCATCCGGTCAACAGCTATATCTATCTCTATGGAGATATGGATGTCACAGAGCGCTTAGAGTGGATGGACGCTAATTACTTAAGCAATTTCCCGGCGATCACGATCGATTCGCAGATCCCGCTGCAAAAGCCATTTGCTGAGCACAAAGTGTTAGAAAAGAAATATGCAGTGGCTCAGGACGCAGATTGCAGTGAGAAACATTATTATGCTTATGGTGCGGCGCTTGACATTACATTGGATGTCAATACGTGCAAAGCGTTCGACGTATTGTCTTATGTGTTAGCACAACAGCCGGGCGCACCGCTCAAGCAGGCATTATTGGATGCAGGTATCGGTACAGACGTAGACGTGGATTTCTGCGACATTATGCGTCAAAGTACCTTTTCGGTTTATACCAAAAATGCAAAACCGGGTCTGCGTGATAAATTTACAGAGGTGCTACGGGCAACATTGCAGCAGCAGGTAGATCAGGGGATTAACCGCAAAGATTTGGAAGCGGCGATCAACGGTATGGAGTTTAAAGACAAAGAAGCGGATTTTGGTTCTTATCCAAAGGGACTGCTGTATGGAATGAAGCTGCTTCGTACATGGCTCTATGACGATGAGATGCCATATGATGCTTTGCAGTATGAGGGCTGCTATACCTTTTTGAGAGAGCAGATCGGAACCGGATATTATGAGCAACTGATCCAGAAGTATCTGTTAGACAATGAGCATGCAGTATGGGTGGAGATGATTCCGGAGCCGGGACTTTCCATTCGCTTAGAGCAGGAAACAGCTCAAAAACTGCAGGAATATAAAGATTCTCTAAATGAGGAGCAGATCACACAGTTGATCGAGCAGACGAAAGCGCTGAAACGTTATCAGGAAGAGCCATCTCCAAAGGAAGTGCTTGAAATGATCCCAATGTTGTCCAGAGAGGACATCAAAAAGACGATTCAGCCACTGCATAATACGATGAAAGAATTGCATGGTGTGCAGACCTTGCATCACGAGATCCATACCAACAATATTGTATATCTGCAAATGCTGTTTGATGCAGATGCGTGCAAAGATTATATGCCGCAGATGAGCTTTTTGACAACATTGTTAGGTTATATGGATACGAAAGAGCACAATTACCGCGAGTTTGATACGGAAACCAACTTTTATACCGGTGGTATTTCCACGGATGTGGGAGTATACTGCGAGGCAGGTAAGAGTGACGTATATAGTGTGAAGTTCTCCGTAACGACAAAAGTGCTTACTGACAAGTTAGCGAATGCACTGCGGCTGATCGAAGAGATGTTATTTGATACCTCTTTTGATGATGAAAAGCATCTTCGTGAGGTAGTTGCAGAAAGCCGCTCCCGTTTGAAAGTGCAGTTGATGGCGAGCGGACATCAGGCGGCAGCGGGAAGAGCGATGGCAGCAGTGTCTGAGAGTTCTTATGTCAACGACCGTGCGGTTGGTATGGGATATTATCAATATCTGGTACAGTTAGATGAGCATTTTGAAGAAGAAAAGGAGCGATTGATTACAGGCTGCAGACAGTTGCTGCATATGCTTCTTCGCAAAGATAATATGTTGATCTCCATCACGGGTGGAGAAGAAGAGTACCGTGCTTTGGAGCAAGAGATCGGTTCATTCTTAGAGCGCATTGATGCGTTCCAAGCTGCGGATAGCAAAGCATCTAACGCTGTCTTGTCTGTATTTGGTGGTGAGCGAAAACGTGTTTCGGAGGCGTTTTCCACACCGGCAGAGATTCAGTATGTTGCGATCGCCGGCAAGTTTGATAATGTCAAAGAAGTCAATAACGGCGCTTTACAGGTAGTGCGTCACTTGCTAAATTACGATTATCTCTGGAATCAAGTCCGGGTGAAAGGTGGCGCTTACGGTGTAGGATGCCGCTTTAACAGGGAGCGGGAGGGATATTTCACATCATACCGCGATCCAAATCTGTCAGCAACGTTAGAGGTGTATCGCCATGCAGCAGAGTATTTGGAACAGTATGATGCGAAAGAGCGTGAAGTAACCAAAACGATCATCGGTACGATCAGTGGTATTGATACACCGCTCACACCATATATGAAGGGAAAACGTTCTTTGTCTGCATATTTGACCAATGTGACCGAAGAAATGATGCAGAAACAGCGTGATCAGGTGCTTAACTGCGATATAGAGGATATTCGACAGACAGCAGACGTTGTGCGAGAAGTGATCCGTGATGGCGTGATCTGTGTGATCGGTAATGAGAAGAAAATTGCCGAGGAAGAGAAGCTGTTTGAGAGCATAGAGCCATTGCAGTAAGAGAGCTTTGCTTGAGAGCATAGAGCCATTGCATAAGAGAACTTTGCTTGAGAGCATAGAGTCGTTGCAGTAGGAAACTTAAGAGAGCAGGAGCAGTGTGCTGAAAGGCGAAACTGTTCGGAAATACAGCCGAAATGACTCGTTTTGAGAGGCTGCCGAAAGTACATACCATAGAAAGAGAGGACAAGATGAACAATTATAAATCAGGGTTTGTTACTTTGATCGGAAGACCAAATGTTGGAAAATCAACATTGATGAATCGGTTGATCGGACAGAAAATCGCGATCACCTCCAACAAACCACAGACAACGCGCAATCGGATTCAGACTGTCTATACGTGCGATGAGGGGCAGATCATATTTTTGGACACACCGGGTATTCATAAGGCGAAAAATAAACTGGGCGAATACATGGTGTCCGTTGCCGAACGCACTTTGAAAGAAGTAGATGTGATTCTGTGGCTGGTTGAGCCGAGTACGTTTATTGGTGCCGGTGAGCAGCATATTGCAGAGCAGTTGCGCAGCGTAAAGACGCCGGTATTTTTGGTCATTAATAAGATCGATACCGTTGAGAAAGCGGAAATTCTTAAATTCATTGCGGCATACAAAGATATTGTGGATTTTGCGGAAATTATTCCGGTATCCGCGCTCAAAGGAGAAAATACAGATGATCTGTTGCAGGCAATGATGAAATATCTGCCCACAGGGCCGCAATATTATGATGAGGACACGATCACGGATCAGCCGGAGCGACAGATTGTTGCGGAAATGATCCGAGAGAAAGCACTGCGCAATTTGAGCGATGAGATTCCACATGGCATTGCCGTTGCAATAGATCGGATGCACGAGCGTCCGAATGGCGGTATTATTGATATCGATGCGACGATCGTATGCGAGCGCAATTCACATAAGGGAATCATTATTGGTAAACAGGGTGCCATGCTCAAAAAGATTGGATCACAGGCACGTGCCGATATGGAAGCTTTGCTGGACTGCAAAGTGAACCTAAAATTGTGGGTTAAAGTCAAAAAAGATTGGCGAGACAGTGATTTCCTGATCAAAAATTTTGGCTATCGAAAGACAGATTACGAAGATCTTTAGGCAGAAACTTCGGTCGGTGTAAGAGTGATTACGTGGACTTTTCGGCAGAAAGTTCGATCGATGTAAGAGTGATTACGTGGACTTTTCGGCAGAAAGTTCGATCAATGTAAGAGTGATTACGTGGACTTTTCGGCAGAAAGTTCGGTCGATGTAAGAGTGATTACGAGATTCTTTTCGACTTATTAGCAAGTCGAAATCTCTTGGGACGGCAATAGTTTCCAGAATAGAGAGCCCATGAAATCACCATGCTAATAGAAAGACTTAAGAAAGGCATGGTGAGAAGATGGAGTACCAAGAGCAATGGGAGCAATTTGAAGAAACAGGAAAAGTAGCAGATTATTTGGCATATTGCAGACAAGCAGGACAGATGAGTGCCGGAAATATAATGGATGGCAGTGCATTAGGGATGGCAGTGGCCGAAAATGTCATGTGGAGTGGCAGTGTGAGAAACGCCGGCGCGCAAAATTTGGAGCGCACAGAAGATGGAATACCACAGGAGGGAACAAGGCATGCGGGAGACCATAACGGTGACAGGAATGATCTTACAGACATCACCGCTGAAAGAGTACGATAGAAGAGTAGAAATACTCACCAAAGAATTGGGAAGAATATCTGCATTTGCACAGGGCGCGAGAAGACCAAACAGCGCCCTGTCTGCCTGTACAATTCTTTTTACCTTTGGTACCTTTACGCTCTATCCCGGCAGAGATTCTTACCGCCTGCAGAGTGGCTCCATTCAGACGCAGTTTGGAGAATTGGCACAGGATTACGATGCATTATGTTATTGTTCCTATTTTGGAGAAATGGCGCGATATTTCACCAGAGAAGGTGTGGAAGCTTCTAGGGAGCTTATGTTATTATACGTCACACTGCGCGCTGTCATGCATGGCAAAATGACACTTCCACTCGTTCGCGTGATCTATGAACTGCGTCTTATGTTGATCGAGGGCGAGATGGTGGAATTATTTCAATGTCTGCATTGCGGGACGAAAGAAGTCAATACCGTTTATTTGCAAGCGGGGGGATTGCTTTGTCCGGCATGCGCTGCCAAGGATAAAACAACAAAAGATGCCTATCCGTTACAGTTAAGCTCCGATGCACTCTATACGCTGCAATACATATTGACCAGCGAATGGGGCAAACTTTATGCGTTCGGGGTGTCTGAGGAGGTTTTGCGCGAACTCACACATTTTATGAAACGTTATCTTGGTAGATATCTGCCACATCAATTCAAATCAGAGGCATTTCTTAAATAAATCTTAAACAGAATGTGACGTTACAGATTAAGGGGAAAATGATCCTGTCAGACGTTGATCTGACGATGGAGGAGGGCAGGATCTATGGATTCTTACTTGCAATAATTGTCTTGAGATGGTATATTTTTGTATTAGAATGTGCTTGCCGTGTATTAAGCCGGATGGCAGAATTCATGAGGGAGCATGACGCAATATACAGGAAAGAGGTTTCATTATGGAAAAGACTATGGACAAGATTGTGGCATTGGCAAAAGCAAGAGGATTTATTTATCCGGGTTCAGAAATATACGGCGGACTTGCGAATACATGGGATTACGGTAACTTAGGCGTTGAGCTTAAGAATAATGTAAAGCAGGCTTGGTGGAAGAAATTTATTCGTGAAAATCCTTACAATGTAGGTATTGACTGCGCGATTCTGATGAATCCTCAGACATGGGTAGCATCCGGTCATTTGGGAAGCTTCTCCGATCCGTTGATGGATTGTAAAGAGTGTCATGAGCGTTTCCGTGCAGATAAGGTTATCGAGGACTATATGGCAGATAACGGCATTGCAATCGAAGGCAGTGTAGATGCATGGTCCAATGAGCAGATGGAAAATTACATCAAAGAGAAAGAAATTTGCTGCCCAAGCTGTGGCAAGAAGAACTTTACGGAGATCCGTCAGTTCAACCTGATGTTTAAGACATTCCAGGGCGTTACTGAGGATGCGAAGAATACCGTATATCTTCGTCCGGAGACAGCACAGGGTATTTTCGTAAACTTTAAGAATGTACAGCGTACATCCCGTAAGAAGATCCCATTTGGTATCGGACAGATCGGAAAGTCTTTCCGTAACGAGATCACACCGGGTAACTTTACATTCCGTACACGTGAGTTTGAGCAGATGGAGCTTGAGTTCTTCTGTGAGCCGGATACGGATCTGGAGTGGTTTGCATATTGGAAAGAGTTCTGTATTAACTGGCTGAAATCTCTTGGCATGAAAGAAGAAGAGATGCGTGTAAGAGATCACGAGAAAGAGGAGCTTTCTTTCTATAGTAAGGCAACGACCGATATTGAGTTCCTGTTCCCATTTGGATGGGGCGAGCTTTGGGGTATCGCAGATCGTACGGATTACGACTTGACACAGCATCAGAATGTATCCAAAGAGGATATGTCCTACTTTGATGATGCGAAGGGCGAGAAATATATTCCATATGTTATTGAGCCATCATTGGGTGCTGATCGTGTGGTACTGGCATTCTTGTGTGGTGCATACGATGAAGAAAATATCGGTACAGAGGAGAAACCGGATGTGCGTACAGTACTTCATTTCCATCCGGCTTTGGCACCGGTTAAGATCGGTGTACTTCCACTTTCTAAGAAGCTTAGCGAGTCCGCGACAAAGATTTATGAAGAGCTTTCTAAGACTTATAACTGCGAATTTGATGATCGTGGAAACATTGGTAAGAGATATCGCCGTCAGGATGAGATCGGAACACCATTCTGCATTACTTATGATTTTGATTCTGAGGAAGATGGAGCAGTTACTGTTCGTGACCGTGACACGATGGAGCAGGAGCGCGTGAAGATTGCAGATCTTCCGGCATATTTTGCAGACAAATTTGAGTTTTAAGGACTACTATCGTTAAAGATGTTTTGGTGAATGGATCGAAGTCCTGATAAATATAAGGGCAGCGTAAGTATCGCTGCCCCCTTTTTTATAAATATCGAAGTATGATACAGAAGAAACGGAGGTTTGCTATGAGTAAAACGTATTATGATACGCCGCTGTGGGACAGTTCACTGTCCATAGAGGAGCGTTTGGATTATTTGCTGTCAGAGATGACCTTGGAGGAAAAGATACAGAGTATGGGAACCGGCAATCCTGAGATCGAACGGCTGGGCGTTCCGGCCTTTCAAGTAGGTGGAGAAGCTGCACATGGCGTGCAGGGGCGTCATGATCGAGAATTTGATGTTCATGAGCCGGATCTCACAACGATTTTTCAAAATCCTATTGGCATGAGTGCTTCGTTTGATGAAGAGTTGATCCGGAAAGCAGGAAAAGTTGTCGGAACAGAGGTGAGAGGACTGTATTCCAGAGAACACGAAGGCATTCTTAGTGTGTGGGCACCTACGATCGATATGGAGCGCGACCCACGTTGGGGTCGTACGGAAGAAGCATATGGAGAGGATCCATTGCTGACCGGAAAAATGGCAGGAGCCTATGTCGAGGGGTTGCAGGGAGAGGATGATCAATATCTGCTTACGGCGGCAACCTTGAAACATTTTTATGCCAATAATGTGGAGGAAGGGCGTGTTTGGAAGTCTTCGACCGTTTCTCCAAGAAATAAATGGGAGTATTATTTGGAACCATTTCGTCAGGTGATCGAAGAGCATGGGGCAGAGGCGTTGATGACTGCATATAATGAGATTAACGGTGTGCCGGGAATGCTCAATCCGGAAGTGCAAAGAATCCTAAAAGATCAGTGGGGACTGCATCATGTCGTATGTGATGGTGGAGATGTTTCACAGACGGTGGATTTCCATCACTACTATGCAACACATGCAGATACGATCGTAGGAGGTTTAGCTGCCGGTATTGATTGTTTCACAGACAGCGAAGAAATGGTTTGGAACGCAGTGCGTGAGGCATTGGAAGATGGCAAGATCACGCCAGATGATCTGACGCCGGCACTTCGCTGCCATTATGGAACGCTGATCCGCTTGGGATTTTTTGATGCCAAAGGGGAGAATCCTTATGCATCCGTAGGGATGAAAGATGTTGGCACCAAAGCAAATCAGGCAGTCAGCCGAAAGATGGCGACAGAGGGAGTGGTGCTTCTTCAAAATAAACAAATGCTGCCACTCGACCCGGAAGAAGATATCGCAGTGATCGGACCATTGGCAGACGTATGGTACAAAGACTGGTATTCCGGAATACCGCCGTATTTCGTCACACCGCTAGATGGAATAAGAAGTCAGAGCAATGTGGCATTTGAACGTGCGGCATTACAGGCACATATTGGTATGGCAGATGGCAGCTATCTTGGCGTAGACAATGGCGGTGTAGTCTGTCGTGCAGATTTCGAGCATGCGGCACTCTTTGAATTGGAATGCTGGGACGATGAGCAGGTGACGATCCGTTTTGTGGAGAACGGTAAGTTGCTTACAGTGGAAGATGATTTTGCAAAAGGACAGGAAGGACTTGTCACAGCCAGCAAAGATGAGCCGTTTGGGTGGTTTGTTAAAGAAATTTTCCATCTTACGAATGTACAGACGGCAGAAGCTGCTATTACAGAACAGCATGGTATTTGTGCGGATGTCAGCATTAGTGCATGGAATGGAGCGGCACTTTGCTTTGATGAACTTGGGCGTTTGAGCGTAGCAAAGAGAAAGGATCAAGTGCTAGATGACCGCATCGGCGTAGCCGGTACAACGGATCAGCATAGTGTGGAGCAGACCGCCGGACTGCCGATCGTGATCGAACGGGTACGCAGTGGGCTTCAGGAAGCCAAAAAGCTTGCGGCATGTTCCGGCAAGGTGGTATTGGTTCTGGGAGCAAATCCAATGATCAACGGGAAAGAGGAGATTGACCGTAAAGATCTTAATTTACCGCCATATCAGAGCCGCCTTCTCAAAGAGATCACGGATGTCAATCCAAATGTTGTGCTGGTGCTGATAAGCAGTGTGCCATTTGCCTTGGACTGGGCAGCGAAGAATGTTCCGGCTATTCTGATCAGTGCAACCGGAAGCATGGAGATTGGCAACGCACTTGCAGATATATTGTTTGGTCAAGAAAGCCCGGCAGGACGTCTGCCAATGACGTGGTATTCTGAAAAAGCGGAATTGCCGGATATGGATGATTATGACATTATACAAGGGGAACGTACCTATCAGTACTACAACGGCAAGCCGGTTTACGCATTTGGACATGGTTTAACATACGGAGAGATCCGCTATGAAAAGATGACTGTCAGTCGTGACATGGCAGAATTGTTTGTCAATGTAACAATTAGTAATAATGGTAGATATACTACGGACGAAGTTGTACAGATTTACGGACACAAAGTGCAGTCGGCTGTCAAACGTCCGCATAGACAACTTATTGATTTTAGGCGCGTTAAGCAGATCAGACCGGGTGAAAAGCGTACAGTAACGTTCCATATCCCACAGGATCGCATGAAATATTTCGATGTCATCAGCCGTGAAATGGTATTGGAAGACGGAATGTACGAAATCTATGCCGGGGCATCCAGCGCAAATCTGCCGCTGCGGCAGGAGATTTCTTTGCGGGGAGTCACCCGTGGTGTTCGCCACGTTGGAGAACCGATTTATGCAGAGTATTTCGACACATCGTCAAATGTGGAACTGATTGAAGGAAATCCGATTGCGTCAAGGACAGATGTATGGATTCCGGCAGGAGATGTCAGCCTTGCCACACCGGATCGCCGAGATCGCGAAATGACATTGACGTTTGCTGACACAGAGCTGCCAACAGGAAAAAATAATGAAATCTGTGTGACGGTGCAGGAATGGCCGGAACGTAAAGCACCTTGGGTGGTTCGTGCATTAGTTGATGGACAGGAAATAGCAGTGTTCCAAAGTGGTACGCACTTAACGCGGCGAAATACCGGGGAAGAACTCGGAACAGCGGAGCAGACTGCAGGAAAGCTTGGCGAAGAGTGTTCTTCAGCGGAGCAGGCAGCAGGAAATCTTGGCGAAGAGTGTTCTTCAGCGGAGCAGGCAGCAGAAATGGCAAGACACTTAAATGGAAAATGTGTTTCTTATACTGCGTATACCAAGGGAGTGAAGCTTCCTGTTGATCTGCATAAAACATGCGAATTAACGTTGCAGGTATCCGGTGACGTCGCGATTCGCAGCGTGGTTTTACAGCCGGAAACCATAAAAGGGAATGACTATTTTAAGTAGTAGGAGGAGTAAAAAAATTATGGAAGAAACAGGAATGAACTATTTATGGAGTGCGCGTAAGCGCAATGCATTAGGTCTGCCTTGGACATTCACAAAGTATGCATTTACAGAAGATCGTTTGTTTGTGACAACAGGATTATTGAAAACAGTGGAGGACGAGGTGCGTTTATATCGTATTTTGGATATATCGTTATCTCGCACGCTGCTGCAGAAAATTTTTGGCATGGGAACGATTGCAATATCATCAGCGGATAAGACTATGGGTAATTTTAATTTGGTCAACGTCAAAAATCCGGTACAGGTCAAGGAACAGCTTTCTAAATTGATCGAAGAAAACCGTGACAAAAAACGTGTTACGAACCGTGAATATATGCATGACGATCTCGAAGACGATGATGAGCAATAATCGGAGGCTGACGTGTAACAACAGATCATAAGAATTTTATGAAAAAAGACAAAAAAAGACGGATTTTATCAAAAAAGGTCTTTTCATAATGACAGCAAGTATGTTATACTAAGCAGTAGCGATAAAGTGAACTATGGGCAAATTCTGCCCATTCGCAACAAATATTATATTAGGAGGTAACTTGACAATGGCAAACAAATGGGTCTATATGTTTAGCGAAGGCGACATGACTATGCGTAACTTGCTTGGTGGTAAGGGTGCTAACCTTGCTGAGATGACAAGCATTCTTGGTGCAGACGTAATCCCTCAGGGATTCACTGTTACAACTGAGGCATGTACACAGTACTATGAGGATGGCCGTAAGATCAACGATGAGATCATGGCACAGATCATGGACGGTGTTAAGAAGATGGAAGAGATCAACGGAAAGAAATTCGGTGATGCTCAGAATCCATTGTTAGTATCGGTTCGTTCTGGTGCTCGTGCTTCTATGCCTGGTATGATGGATACAATCCTTAACCTTGGTTTGAATGATGATGTAGTAGCATCCATGATCGCTGGTAACCCAGATCCAACATTCGAGCGTTTTGTATATGATTCATACAGACGTTTCATCCAGATGTTCTCTGATGTCGTAATGGAAGTTGGTAAGAAATATTTCGAGCAGCTCATTGACAAGATGAAAGAAGAGAAAGGTGTTCAGTACGACGTTGAGTTGACAGCAGCAGATCTTAAGACGCTGGCTGAGCAGTTCAAAGCTGAGTACAAGAACCAGTTAGGAACAGATTTCCCATCTGATCCGGTAGAGCAGATGAAATTAGCAGTAGAGGCAGTATTCCGTTCATGGGACAACCCTCGTGCAAATGTATATCGTCGTGATAACGATATCCCTTATTCTTGGGGTACAGCAGTTAACGTAATGCCTATGGTATTCGGTAACTTGAACGATGAGTCTGGTACAGGTGTTGCATTTACTCGTGACCCTGCAACAGGTGAGAACAAGTTGATGGGTGAGTTCTTGAAGAACGCACAGGGTGAAGATGTAGTAGCCGGTGTTCGTACTCCAATGCCAATCGCTCAGATGGAGCAGGAGTTCCCAGAAGCTTATAAGAAATTCTTAGAGGTATGTGAGACACTTGAGAATCACTACCATGATATGCAGGATATGGAGTTTACGATCGAGAACAAGAAGCTTTACATGCTTCAGTGCCGTAATGGTAAGAGAACAGCTCCAGCTGCTTTGAAGATCGCTTGCGATTTAGTAGATGAAGGACATAAGACAGAGGAAGAAGCAGTAGCAATGATCGATCCTCGTAACTTGGATACACTGCTTCATCCACAGTTCGATGCTGCAGCACTTAAGGCTGCTACACCAATCGGAAAAGGTTTAGGAGCTTCTCCTGGAGCTGCTTGCGGTAAGGTTGTATTTACAGCAGAAGATGCTGAAGAGTGGAACGCTCGTGGAGAGAAAGTTGTATTAGTTCGTCTTGAGACTTCTCCAGAAGATATTACAGGTATGAAGGCATCCCAGGGTATCCTGACAGTTCGTGGTGGTATGACATCTCATGCAGCCGTAGTTGCTCGTGGTATGGGTACATGCTGTGTATCTGGTTGTGGCGATATCAACATGGATGAGGAGAACAAGAAGTTCACATTGGCTGGACAGACATTCACAGAGGGATCTGAAATCTCTATCGATGGTACAACAGGTAACATCTATGCAGGCTTGATTCCTACTGTAGATGCTCAGATCGCTGGTGAGTTTGGCCGCGTTATGGAGTGGGCTGACAAGTTCAGAACATTGAAGGTTCGTACAAACGCTGATACACCTGCAGATGCTAAGAAAGCTCGTGAGCTTGGTGCTGAGGGTATTGGTCTTTGCCGTACAGAGCATATGTTCTTCGAGGAAGACAGAATTGCTGCATTCCGTGAGATGATCTGCTCTGATACTGTAGAAGAGAGAGAAGCTGCATTGGAGAAGATTCTTCCATATCAGCAGTCTGACTTCAAGGCTCTTTATGAGGCACTTGAGGGTAACCCTGTAACAATCCGTTTCTTGGACCCACCTTTGCATGAGTTCGTTCCTACAGAGGAAGCTGACATCAAGAAACTTGCTGATGCACAGGGCAAGAGCGTAGATGAGATCAAGGCTATCATCGACAGCCTGCATGAGTTCAACCCAATGATGGGTCATCGTGGATGCCGTCTTGCAGTCACATATCCTGAGATTGCTAAGATGCAGACAAAGGCTGTTATCCGTGCAGCAATCGAAGTTCAGAAAGCACACGCTGACTGGACAGTTAAGCCGGAGATCATGATTCCTCTTGTATGTGAAGTAAAAGAGTTGAAATATGTTAAGAAGGTAGTAGTAGAGACAGCTGATGCTGAGATCGCTGCTGCAGGCGTTAAGCTTGACTATGAAGTTGGTACAATGATCGAGATCCCTCGTGCAGCACTTACTGCAGATGAGATCGCTACAGAGGCAGACTTCTTCTGCTTCGGTACTAACGATTTGACACAGATGACATACGGATTCTCTCGTGATGATGCTGGTAAGTTCTTAGATGCTTACTATGATGCTAAGATCTTCGAGAACGATCCATTTGCTAAGCTTGACCAGACTGGTGTTGGTAAGTTGATGGAGACAGCTATCAAGTTAGGTAAGCCGGTAAACAACAAGCTTCATGTTGGTATCTGTGGAGAGCACGGTGGAGATCCTTCATCCGTAGAGTTCTGCCATAAGATTGGTTTGGACTATGTATCTTGCTCACCATTCCGTGTACCGATCGCTCGTTTGGCAGCAGCTCAGGCAGCAATTGCCAACAAGAGTAAATAATAAGCAGTATGTTCACTGTTGTGATATAACGGTTACTCGTGACGATGTGAAAGCCTTTATGGCACAGCGTGATGAGTACACGAAAGCCAACAGATTTAAAGATATTACCATTAAAGTATATATCTAATATGCATACTATCAGCAAGGGAAAGTATTATGAAATGCTTTCCCTTGTTTTGCAATAAGAGAAAGCAAAATTTGGGAATAAGTCCTAATTGTTAAAAACGGTTAGGATTTGTTCCCATTTTTTATTTTATAAAATATGCAAATCTGGAGGTGATGAAGATAGGATTTTTGAATATCTCAGATACGAGAAAAGAAGTTCGACACATGATCAAGAGATTAGAAAAGGACAAGCAATATGAGATTATTGAGGTGTCTGATATCAAGTCGAATCAAAAAAATCCAAAGTACTGTCATGCGCGTATTCAGTATCGGCGGATCGGTAAAAAGCAGTAATAACAAATTAAAAAAATACGGAGGGTCAGAATTATGTGTAAAGTAATCGCTATATGCAATCAAAAAGGTGGTGTGTCCAAAACCACCACAACAGTGAATCTTGGAGTTGGCTTAGTCAGAGAAGGAAAGAAGGTGCTTGTGATCGATGCAGATCCACAGGGAAATCTGTCACAGAGTCTTGGCATTATGAATCCGGATGAGCTGGACGTGGCACTGCCTGACATTATGGAGCAGATCATTATGGATAAGGATGTGGATGTGACAGAGGGGATTGTTCAACACGAAGAGGGACTTGACCTTATGCCATGCAACATCAATCTGTCCGGTGTGGATGTATCGCTTGTGAATGCCATGAGTAGGGAGTTTGTTTTGAAAACTTATGTCGAAAGTATGCGAGAGTTCTATGACTACATTCTTATCGACTGTATGCCGAGTCTTGGAATGATAACTGTAAATTCCCTTACTGCAGCGGACAGTGTGTTAATCCCGGTACAGGCAGCATATCTGCCGGTAAAAGGACTGGAGCAGCTAATCACAACGATCTGCAGGGTGAAGAAGCATCTCAATCCGTCGATTCGGTTTGAGGGGATATTAATCTCCATGTTGAATGCAAGGACCAATTATGCGAAGGACATTATGGAACTGATAAACGAGTATTACGGAGATTCCGTTCCTATTTTTGAGAGTAAGATTCCATTTTCCGTAAAAGCCTCTGAAACATCAGCGGCAGGAGTAAGTATTTTTTCGCTGGATAAAAAGCATCCGGTAGCAAAAGCTTATGAAGAACTGACGAAGGAGGTAATCGCTCATGAGTAGAACAAAGGCTTTAAAAAATGTGAAATTGACGAGTTTTGATGACCTCTTTGGAGGCAAGGTTGTGGAGAAAACTGCAGAAATGGGCGATGTGAAAGAGATACCGCTTTCTGAGCTGCATGAGTTTCATAACCATCCATTTCAGATCCGTTCGGATGAAGAATTGGAAGAGATGATTGAGAGTGTCAGAGAGCATGGAGTGCTGGTGCCGGGAATTGTACGGAAACGAGAACAGGGCGGTTACGAGATCATTGCAGGACATACAAGGAAGCATGTGTGTGAAGTGCTTGGCTTGGAAACCATGCCGGTCTTTGTAAAGGAGCTGAACGACGATGAAGCCAGTATGGTGATGGTGGATTCTAACATTCAGCGGGAAAATATCCGACCAAGTGAAAAAGCAAAGGCGTATAAGATCAAGTATGATGCCATGAAGAATCAGGGTAAAGCAGGAAACAGCCTGCAGATGATGTCGGAGGAAAGCGGTGAGAATTACAAGTCGATCCAAAGATACATCTGGCTTGCCAGGCTGAATGATGATCTTTTGGCATTGGTCGATCATAAGCGGCTTGGACTTGGTCAGGGCGTCAGTTTATCAGTTTTGACAGCTGAAGAGCAGCGAATGGTTTATGAAGCACTCTGCCGGTATCAAAAGAAACTGTCGGCGGTACAGGCAAATACGATCAAGCAGCTTAGTGTGGATGGAAAATTGGATGAAGAGATGTTGGAACGCTATCTTTCCTCTGCACAGAAACAGAACCGTAAAAAAGAGATCACTCTGAAAAATGAACGACTGGCAGAGTATTTCGAGGAAGAAACTACAGAAGAGGAAATGATGAATATCATTTTCGGACTGTTAGATACATGGAAACAAAAGAAAGGAAGTGGACAAAATGAATAAGATTATTTTACTGGGAAATATGACAAGAAATCCAAAAACAACGAGAAAGACGGCAGAGGATGGAAACGAGGTTGTGATCACGAAATTTGATCTTGCGGTCAACCGCCGGTCAAAGCGTGATGGAGAATCGGATGCAGATTTCTTTCATTGCACTTCCTTTGGCAAGCAGGCAGAATTTGTCGAGAGATATTTTCATAGTGGTTCCCGTGTGCTGGTCATTGGCCGGGTGCAGAATAATAACTACACGACAAGAGAGGGCAGCAAGGTATATGGCTTTAGTATCATCACAGAAGAGGTTGAGTTTGCACAGAAGAAAAGTGCAGAAAAACCGGCAAATAAAGACGGTGATTTTTCATCTGCCACAGATGAGGATCAATCGTTCGATGGCAGGTAGGTGATAATATGGCAGAAGGTTTCTTCCGAAGTAAAAAAGGATTTACCGTCGTTCAAAATGAGATAACAAGAGACACCCACATTTCTTTGAAGGCAAAGGGATTATATCTTGTGATCCAGGCATATATCTCGATGCCGGATAAGAAATGGACAAAAGAAGATTTTCGGAATCTGACCAAAGAAGGAAAAAAAGCATTTGACAGTGCATGGAAGGAGTTAAAAGATTTTGGATATTTAAAGGTACACTTTATGCCGGATAACGGTAAGTGGCAGGCGGAGTATGAGCTGCTCGATGAGCCGGATCTGGGACCGCATACACTATATCATAACAGCAATGGAGAAATTTCCAGTAACAATCTGACACGGGCAGGAAGGAAACAGCAGGCAGATTTATGTGCAGAAGAGAATGAACAGGCTTCTTCTGAAAATAACAGTGATCCGGCTGCAGAAAAAGAGACAAATGACCGTTACCCCCTTTTGGTACTAACGGTAAAGATGACCGTTACCCCCTTTTCGGTAGCAACGGTAACGGTAACAACGCAAACGGTAATAACGCTTACGGTAGCAACGCAAATGGGGGTAACAATAATAAAGACTATAATATAAATCCTGATATAAAGACTGGTATATTAAATCCTAATCTTAATCCATATCAGGATCAGGAGGTGATCCGAGAAGATTATTCGATGGAGTTCATCGTGCAGCACTATGAACTGGAAGCAAGGTATATTCCTCGTGGAAAGGAGAAGCAGTTCAATACGGTAAAGGATGTACTTTATGATGTTTTAAACACCGGGAAGCCGATTATCCGGGTTATGGGAGAGGACAAACCGGCGGCTGTTGTAAAATCAAGGCTTTTGAAACTGGACCGATTGGATATTGATTATGCGATCGAGCAGTATCAAAAGCAGGTGACAAAGGTACATAATCACAAAGCCTATATGCTTACGGTGCTGTATCAGGCGAAGTCGCAGGGGGAACTGGATATCAGCAATCAAGTCATGTATGATTTTTATGGAGCTGGCAACCATGAAAAGGACAGCGGTGCCGGGTGATAAAAATGTTTTAATAAACTAACAGATACAATATAATTAACATTGCTGGGAATGACCAGCGTACAGCAAGGAGCGTGAATGATATGAAAAGATTAGTAAAAACCGGCGTGTTCATGATGTTGGTGCTGATGATGGTGGCATCACAGAAAAATGTGGCAGAAGCAAAGGCGAAAGTCATCTATAAAAAAATGACGATCGATCTGAACATGGATTCTTTTCCTTTTCGCTACATACCGACAAAACTGCAGAAATATTCCAAAGTAAAGGTTTGTGTCAAAAACAGGAAGGTGCTGAAAGCGAAAGCAAAAGGCAGAAAATACATTGTCATGAAAGGAAGAAAAGGCGGTAAAACGACAATGACGGTCAGCCTGTATAAAAAACACAGAAAAGTGCGTGTGTACTGTTACCGTATCAAGGTGATCGGAAAGGGACAGGATGGCTATAAGTCACAGGCAAAGGAAGCATTTGACATTCAGAACCGGTACCGGGCAGAGAAAGGTGCAAAGGCACTGACATGGTCAGATGAGTTATATCGGTTTGCCCTGTACCGTTTAAAGCATAGTGGTTATGATAGACATAAAAATCTTCCAACCGATATGGAGAACTTTTTTGGCGATACATTGGTAGTCAACAACATATCCTTAGGAGAAAATATGGCGTGTGGACAGACAAGTGCCAAAGAAGTGATGCTTTCGTGGAAACACAGTCCCGGACATTATCAAAACATCAAGAACAAAGGATATCGTTGTGGTGCGATTGCCCGCTATAAGGACATCTGGTGTGCGGTTTTTTATGATGGTTCTCCAGAAAATCTGACGAGAAAACAGGAAAATGCATCGGAAATGATATTTACCGTGAAAAGACAGGATAAGGCAACCGGGCAGTATATCGGTGGAGTAACGATCGGATACTACGAGGAAAATGACCGATGGAATACCAGTAAACGGATCACGGTAGGCGAATCCGGAAGGCAGATCGTCTTGGAAATTGGAAAAACCTATGTGTTTTATGAGAAGACAACGCCGGATGGATATAATAAAGCAGAAAAAGTAACGATAACCGTGACGAAAGACACTCCAAAAGATATTGTTCTGACAGATAATTAAGCAATAAAAATGTTTGGCATTGTATGGAAGTGAAAAAATAAAATATAACAACTGTTTATGAAGCAGGAAATGTATGTAAGAAAGATAATACATTTCCTGCTTTTTTGATTGGAGGAAAAAATAATGCAGTTTCTCATCCGCCCGCCACCGGACAGGGCAGAAAGAAAGTCCGGACAAATAAGCGAATCAGTCTGCATTCTGACGCAGAGGATGCAGGGAAATGAAATATGCGTAGAAATGAGGTTTACCATGAAATCAAAAGTGAAGAAAAGATGTAAGCAGATGCTTACGGGATTGTTGGCATTATCTATGCTGTGTGGCTTGCTGCCGCAGAATACAGTGAATGTCAGTGCCGCAACAACAGCAAAAACAAGAGTGTATTCTTATGGAAAACTGGGAACGGTGAATGTCGGTTCCAAAACGAAATCCGGGACATGGTGGAAGATCAATGTCGGAAGCAAGACGGCATTCTGCCTCAGTCTTGGTAAGACCTGTCATACCGGAAATACCTATCAGGTAACGGATACTCATACATGGAATCAGAATACCGGTGGAGAAAAACACGGTTATTATGCAAAGATTATCCGTTTTTATGTGAATGACTGCAACCGTGCAAAGAAAGCCTTTGTACTGGGACAGGCACTCATATGGGCGGTTTCGGAGGGAAATACCTCAGAAGCCAATCTTAAAAATGTGATCAAGCAGGTAAAAGCAAATACCGGATATTTTCCCAATAAAACCGTGGCAGATCTGTATAAGCAGATCTTTCAGCCAAGCGGTACATGGGAGGCGAAAGCAACCATGTGGGAAAAGACCGGAGCAACCAAAGGCTATCAGAAATTGATTACTGTGGATGCGGAATCATCGAAACTGCCGGGATATAAGACAACAACAGATCATACTTATTACCGTCAGCGTATTACGGTACATAAGCAGGACGAGGATGGAAAAGGACTGGGCGGTATCCAGTTTACTTTGTCTGCCGACAACCTGGATGATCTGTATTCGTTCAATGTGTTTGACCGCAATGGAGACACGACAAGCAATGCGGATGAAGATGATAACACAGAGTTTGAGGTAAGCGGCTTTACAACAGATGGAGGAACCGTTGCATGGAGAATGACTTACCGTCTGGAAGCCGATGAGATGGCGTATTACACTGACGATACATTAGCAGCAATGAATGCAGACCAGAAAAAAGCGGCAAAGGAAGCTCTGGAGGATGATGGATATAAACAGGGTGTTCATTTTGGAAAGAACATGACCAAAGCAGAAGCAGATGATCTGATCAAACAGGATCTGAAAGCACAGATGAAAGATATTTCCAATGCTTATACTTTGACAGAGAACAGTGTTGGAAATAATAAAAATATCTTTCTGGATCCATCCCTGGCAAAAGGAGTAAAGATCACCTTGAAGGAAGCGAACAGCTGGCAAAAAAATGCAAGCGGAGACTGGCCGGATAAGCTGGTGGAGCATCCGACACAGTACGAGAAAGCGTATATTACGAATCTGACGAATAAATACAAAAAGGCAGCCATTTCGATCGCAAAGAAATCCGGAGGCTCTGCAGATGGCAGTGCTCATGGAGATGCCACTTTAGACGGTGCCGTATTTCAACTGTATGCAGACAAGGAATGTACGCAAAAAGCAACCGTTTATGATGTGGCAGGCAATGCCAAAGCAGCTGGTGTCTATCAGACAATCGGAGGGAAATTAACAACCGATTATCTCCGAAGCGGTAACACCTATTACCTGAAAGAGATACAAGCCCCGACAGGTTTTTTGTTAAGTGATGAAGTAAAAGAGTTAAAGATCGATGCATCTGCAAAGACGGACGAATTTACACCGGTTCTTTTCGAGGCAGATTTTTCCGATTCACCGATCAAAGGAAAGATTGCTGTAAAGAAGAAATCCTACGATCCAACCCGAAAAAAATATTATCCGGAGAACAATACAACATTTCAGGTGTATTTGAAATCGAAAGGCAGTTATGAAAAATGTGCCGATGACGAAAGAACAACGATCAAGACAAATGCGGACGGATATGCTGCAACAGGAGATCTGGTCTATGGAACCTATGTGGTACATCAGGTGGATTCCGGAGATGTAGATGCATATTATGTGGATGATTTTGAGGCACAGATCACAGAGAATGGCAAGGTATATGAGTTTGAAAAAGTCAATGAATTATTTAAGGCTTATTTCAAGATCATCAAGAAAGACAAAAATACCGAGAAAACCGTATTAAAGCCGGGAACCAGTTATCAGATCTATCAGGTAGTAGATGGAAAAGAAGAGCTGGTGACACAGGAATATATGGAGGATGGCGAGACCAAGACGGCAGATACCTTTATCTGTGATGAATCCGGTGAAGTAGTAACGGTGGATTCGCTCTGCTCCGGAACCTATCATATTTATGAGGTAGCTGCTGCAGATGGTATGCATATCAATCATCAGTATGTGGAGGTTGTGGTAAACAGCAAGGCAGACAATTACGAGAGCTACATTGACGAGGAAGGATATCACCATGTGACGATCACGCTGGAGTACCTGAATGAAGAGACAAAAGGACGCTTAAATCTCTTAAAGACCGGCGAAGTGTTAAAGGGCTGGGACAAAGAGAAGCAGGAGTTCATTTTTGAAGAGATGAAACTGGATGGCGTGGAATTTACACTTTACGCGGATGGAGATATCCTGACACGGGATGGACAGAGCACCGACAATGCCCGCGACACATGGTTCAAGGATGGTGATAAAGTGGCTGTTCTTACAACCGGAAAAGGTGTGGAATTTACTTCGGAGTGTGGCGGCATTACCGGTTACACGATGGATGAAGATGGAACCATTCATGTATCGCTTCCATTAGGAAAATACAAGCTGAAGGAAAACAAGACACCTTATGGTTATGTGTATCCGGACACGAAAGAGTGGTCATTAGAGTTTCAGTGGAAGGATGGACAGGATGAATATGTCCTTAACAGTACGGATGTGACGGACGAAAAGGGACTGCTCCATATCAAGAATGATTTTGCAGGAACAAAGCTTCAGCTTGTAAAGCAGGATGCAAAGACGAAGGAATCCATTGAAGGAGCACAGTTTGGTTTATATTCTAAGCATGATATTTACAACTATGCCGGAGAGAAGATCGTAGATGCAGGTACACAGCTGGCAACGCTTACCACAACGGAGGACGGAAGCGTGGTTTGCGACAAGAAACTGCCGCTTATGAGTGAGCTTTATACAGAGACAGCTTCGGCAGAAACAGCAGGGAGTGATGCAGCGGCAACGGCTACACCGGCACCAACGAATAGTGCTGCAGCAGTAAAGTTAAATTCGGGGGATTATTATCTGCAGGAGTTATCTGTATCGGACAGCTACTTTGTAGATACAACACCGATCAATATCCATCTGGAATATAAGGATGCGGAAACCAAGACAATCGAGGCAAAAGCAGTGAAAGAAAATACCCAGACAACCAATGTGGTCAGCAAGGTTGGTGTGACCGGCTCGAAAGAGATTGACGGCTGTAAACTGGAGATTACAGATGCAACCGGAAAAAAGATTATCAGCTGGACATCAAGCGATAAGGATTCTGTGAAAGTCCATGTAACAGAGAAAGACGGTTATCAGAATTTTAAGTATTCCTTTGACGAAAAAGAAAATCTTCTTGTGGGAGGATTATTCCACGACAAGGACTATACATTGACAGAAACAAGACCTGCAGATGGTTATGTTACAGCAGATGCGATCACTTATCAGATCAAACCGGTGGCAGCATCATCTACAGCAACCGATACAGAGAACACGGTGGCAAGCGGAAGTGCTGTTACTATCAAACCGGTAAGTGGTTCTGCTGTGTCAGGTGAAGTTGGAGTGTCTTATACATCCGTTGTGTCAATCAAGAAGAAAGACGGAAGCTATGAAGACCATGCCGATGATAAGGTGATTATGGTGGATGAGCAGACACATATCCGGCTTTTGAAACTGGACAAGGTAACAGGACAGGCTCTTGGCGGTGCAAAGTTTGCCATAACGGATTCTAAAGGGAATACGGTGATGAAGTTTGTGACAAAAGATGACGCCTATGATATCACCGGAAAACTGGTGGTTGGAGAGACTTACACCTTTACGGAGACTTGTGCTCCATCCGGTTATCAGTTGGCAAAACCAGTTAAGATTACCATCAAGGATACCGGAAAAGTGCAAACTATAACGGTTAAAGATGCACCAATCCCGGATGTACCGGATACACCACAGACCGGAGGAACCATGCCGATCATTCCGATCGCAGTGGGACTGTTTATGGTGGCTGGTGCTGCGGTGTTGGTATGGAGAAAACGAGGACTGGTAAAGAAATAAGATTTTTGTAGAAGCTTGTAAAGCTATTTGATATAATTATAACATAGGAGGGCAATGAAAATTACCCTCCTCAAAATAGAGATAGCCTGATCTAATGGAATTAAGGTGTATTTAACGGAAAATAGAACATTGCAGAAATTATGCATGAAACTTGTTTAGAGAGGAGTTAAGTGAATGGAAACATGGAAAAAGATACAGAAAAAGAATAAAAGAAATGAGATATTAGGTATTGTCTGTATGGGTGTGTGTTTGACAATTGGCATAATTTGTGATTGGAATGTTCTGGTTAAGAACAATGTGTTAATTCAAATAGAGGATATAACATCGTTTTCATTGACAATTTTACAGATTCAGGCAACGATTGGAACTTTAATCTTTACAATTATAGCGCTAATTACGGGAAGTAATTCTGATTCTTATATGGGGGTTCCTATAAGTGAATTTTATTTAAGTATCAAACCGTGGAAACTGACGCAAATGAAACTTATTGTTGTTTCTTTAGGAATGTGTTTAGCTGGTGTAATATTCCATTCAATAGGATTATACAATATGGTTTTTTATTTGTTTATAGCGACATTAATTGCAATTCTAATATCTATATTGGAGATTTATTCTGCTTTCAAAGGAGGAAACAAACGAAATGAAGAAATAGAAGCATATATCCGATATGTGTTTGAAAGTGAAATGAATTATGAAAAAAAAGTAGACACATTTCAAAATTATGTGTTAGATTGGGAAAATATTGTCGATTCGCAGAATCGAAAAAGATACGATGAATTCATTGAAATTTATAAAAAGGGAATGTTAGTATTATGGAATTATGATACCGATGATGCAGTGGCGACTATAGAACAACAAAGTTATAGTATGGCATATTGTTTCTTGAAATCTGAAAAAACTATATCAAAGGAAAAAGGCATTGAATTTATACAAGAAATCTATGATACCATGTGGAAGTTTATTTATGAATGTATTGAAAAGGATAAAAAGATATTAAATCAATACAAATGCGAGTTTCACCTTTTTTCTGAAATTGCGAGTGAACTATTACAAAGTATTGATGAAATGAATGTTGAAAATGTAGAAAAAAGACTTAATGTTGGCTGTTTATTTGATATAGCATTAAGAGTTTCTATATGGCTTGCATATGAGGATAAAACAACCGAAGATAATCAGAAACAACCGGAATTTAATAGATATAAATATAATTATCAGGGAGAGGTAAGTAGTTTATGTTCAGTTGCCGAGCATATGGGATATTATTTGAAAAGACAGAAAAACAAAGAAAATTTAATCAATCAGTCAGTTTGGGCAAACGTATTAAATGGATGGAGTGTTTTTTCTGATTATAATATTCCAGAAGATAGGAGTGAAAAATTTTTAAAAGCTAAGGTTAGCGTATATTTTGGATATTGTTATGGAATGCTGGTAAATCAACAGGAAAATATTGTAAAAATCGGATTATATCGGAAAAAATTAGGTAATATTGTGACATTAAATAATAAGTGTGAAGCATTATTTTATTTGAGCGTCCATTGTTATATCTATTATTTAGCTGAAAGAGAAAGCGATTCCTGTGTTCCTAAAGAAATTAGGCAATCTGCACTAAATATTTGGAATGACAAAGCAGTGCAGGAAGTTTTTGGGGACTTCCTTAATAAACTGTCAGAAAAAGAGGAGTGGCTGGAATCAGGAAATCTTAAACAAATATATGAAATAGTTAAGAAATATGAATTTTATCCACAATATGAATCTTCAAAATGTATGATTATTGAACCGGTAATAGTAGATTTTTATTTATTTGTAATTTTATATATGAATCAAAATTTTTACTTGCCGGGTGTATTGGAGAGGAATATTGATGATATGCGTACTTTTAGATATGTTTCAGATGGAAATGAGGATAAAACCAAAGAAATGCTCAACAAATTATTTATATCTATTTGTACAGAAAAGAAATTTCAAGAACAGGTAAACCAAGAGGTTGAATTGATGTATGCTGATCTTGAAAAGATAATAAAGAAAAAGCAAAAGGAGAGATATATTATATTAGCCAAAGAAGAACAGAAAAATTATGAGTCTAAAATAAATGAAAAAGAGATATGTGAAAAAATTAGAACTGATACAATTAAGGCAATAAAACAAAAATTTTCATCTATTCTTGTTGAAAAAGGTGAAAAAAATAAAATGATAAAGGTTGAGTTGTTGTGCTTACACGATTATACAAAATCCGTAGGCATAAACAGTACAAATGGATATTATTCATATATGAGTGGAAACTTTTTGGTGGGTATTGAAAAGTATTTAGAAGATAATAAAGTTATGGAGTTAAAACAGCGATTTGAAGATTTTGCAGATGATATGGAATTTGCAAAATATCTAGAAGTTAATAATTTGCATTTGCTACTTGGATCTCGGTATATTTTGAAGAATAGAGATTATAAGGTTAGTGCTGAGTACAACAAGATTATGGAAGATTACGAAACGGTATACACGGCAGTTTTACATAATGGAATTGCATTGAAACAGAATGCGATTGAAGTATGTATTCACGATATTGATGTTTCGATACATTCGCCAAGTATACAAGAGGAAGTGGTTCATTTTGATAATAGTACAGGACAATACCAATATGCTATTCTTGAAGGACTTCCAATAGATTTTGAAGAAGACGAACTTACGGAATTTTTATATAACAATCGCAAGGTAATAAATATAACTGCAAAAATTTCTATACAAATAAATGAAAAACCATGTGGGACTATTTTTACTCGTAAAATAGATAATTGATTAAAAGGAAACAGCAAGAATAATTGAGGTATTATATTAAGGGAAACTATGAAACAAAATAACATTTCAACCCAAAAGGGAAGAAGAGTATTTTCAAGAAGAATACTTTTCTTCCTTTTTTTGATTTTAGCAGTCATTGCTTTGGTTCTCGGTTTGAACCTGAAAAGATACACGGACCGGGAGAGAAAGCAGGACAACATAGAAAAAGAGATTACCACGGAGAAAGAAAAGACGGGTGTACGGAAACTCCACAAAAAGTACAAAGATATGATCGGGTGGCTAGAGATCAAAGGCACCGGCTTTTCTTATCCGGTTATGCAGACAGGCATGAAAGGTCATCATCCGGATGACTGGCAGTATTATCTCCACCGGGATGTGCATGGCGGGTACAGTTTTTATGGGACGCCGTTTCTGGATGTCCGATGCAGGGCAGACAGTGACAACCGCATCATTTATGGTCACAACATCAATGGCAGGAGATACTTTGGCTATCTGCAGAACTTCCGGGAGGAAGTATTTTTTAAGAAGCATCCGGTGTTTTTCTTCACGCCGGTGGATGGGAAAGAGGAGAAATACCATATCATATCTGTTCTGGAGACGGATAAATATGCGGATTATTACTCGTTCACGGGTTATGGCAATGAAGAGGATTATTACGGGATGGTGGATAAAATCCTGAGTCACAGCAGATTTGAAAATGAGGCGGCAAAGAAGATGAAAAAAGAGATGGGGGAAAGCGATGCGGAAGCATTCTTTCGGAGATACCGGTTTGTAACGCTTTCAACCTGCCGGACGATGGATGGCAAAGACAAGCGGCTTATGGTGATCGGCTGCAAAAAACGACACAATGATGAAAAAAGAAAGGAAGAAATAGGATGCACAAGGAATTAGAAGTGATGAAACCACGATGCAAAGGACTGTGGGAAAGGTGCAGAGTGGCAGCAATCGTTTTGTATTACCGGCTGCTTACCAGCACACCGATCCGGGCGTTGGCGGCGGAAAAGGGAAAGAGTGCTGCGACGGACACCGGTGTCAAGGAAGTGACCGATGGAATTGATGTGATCAAGGAGCTGGTGCTTGGCTGTGTTGGCGGTGTCGGTGTGATCTTTCTTGCCTGGGGACTGTTAGACTTTGGTACCGGGTATTCTGCACACGACACAACACAGCAGAGCCAAGCAATCAAAAAGGTGATCGGTGGACTGATCATGGTCGCAGTACCGGCAATTTTAAAGCTGCTTGGTGTTTCGTGAGAATGACAGGGATCCTGAAGGGAGGTGATGCAGGTGGGATTGTGGGATTCCGTAACAGGATTTTTTGAAGATCTGGGAGATTTTTTCAGCGGAAAAGATTTCTTTGAGTGTGCCGGTTATGCATGGAATGACATGATGAAACTGGCAGCGGATGTTTTAACGAAGGATCCTTCTTCCGGCACTTATCAGGATGTCTGGGATAATATATCAACGATCTATACCACCTTAAATGTGATCGCCGTATCGCTGTTATGCATTTTCTTTTTGTATGGATTTTGCAGAGACAGCTGTGATCTGCATGCGGATCTGACGTTTGAACGAACAATAAAAATGTTTATCCGGCTGATCATCACATCCAATGTGATGAGTATGGCACTTACCTATATGCCGAAGTTTTTTACATGGGGAAAAAACCTGACATCGGCAATACTGGGAGAAAATAAGCTGTCGATGGTCTATGACTTTGATGGGGCAAAGGTGTATGAGAGGATATCTGGTGCTGATTTTGGAACGATGACCGCATTTTTAACCAGTATCCTGTTTTTTCTGTTTACTGTGGTGTGTGGATTTATCGTGGTCATGACCGTGCTGAACCGTATTTTGAAGATTTACATGATCGCTCCGTTTGCCGGTGTGGCATTATCAACGCTGGCGGCAGGAGGACAGACAGCAAATGTTGGTTATTCTTATATCCGGACATTTTTCGGCTATGTGTTTTCAGCACTGCTCATTGCGGTGGTGATTGCCATCAGTGCCAGCTTTATCAATACCGTGGCGATTGATACGGAAAATGCGATCGTGAGACTGTTAGAGTACTGCCTGAAGATGGGTGTGATCTCATCCTCAGTTAAGATGTCGGACAGTGTGATGCAGAAAGCCTTTAATTTGTGATGCCGGAGCAGAAACAGAAGGTAATGAAGTAATCCGTGGCAACAGTTTATAACAGGAAACCAGGAGGTAGAAGCTGCAAGCCATACTTTGTGATCAGAGCTTGCAGACGTTTCGTATATGACAAAGACAATCAATCCGGATGTAGCCGCCTTTAAGGATGACTTTTTCAAAGGCTTATCTTTGAGAGAGTGTGTGTTTGGCGGCATTGCATTACTTGCAGGAGCAGGAGGAATCTTACTTCTGCATTTTTATTTTGGTGTAGGGATCAATACAGCCATAACCCTGTGCATGCCGGTGATCGGCATCATTGGCCTGTGTGGCTTTTATCAGAAAAATGGAATGACACTGGTTCAGCTTGTGAGGAGCAGCATACGGCTGATTCTTCAGAAACCGTATGTTTATGAAACCTGCACAACAAACGAACGATCAGAAATGGAGGATTTAAATGATGGAAGCAAAAGAAGTAAAAAAAGAAGAAAACAAGGAAGAAACAGTGGCGTTTGATATTGAAATAAAGACGGACAGTGAAAAAAGACTGATGGGATATGCAGCCGCTGTTTCACAAAGCTGTAAATGATATTCACAGCCGACACAGCCCACAGACCATAGACCGCCGCAAAACCGGCGGCTGGAGTCTGTGCTTCGCACATCCACCGGCTGAGGTTGTGGGCAGTGACAGCTTACACACACCTTTCCACAGAAAAATATCTCACATAAGCGAGCTTATGCGGTCCTTTTCTGTGGAAAGCTGCTGTGAATAGTAACTAGCGTTTGGACAAATTGTCCAGACGCAGCAGGTACAGGAGAAGAACAAGAAATGACGAAATACGAAAAAATCTCTGTTCTGGCGAGAGAGACTGCAAAAAGGATCAGTGCCAACAGAGAGGAATGGATCCGATACCTTGATGTTGCGTCAAGGTTGTACAAGTATCCGTTTGAGGATCAGATTCTCATATACGCACAGAGACCGGACGCAACAGCCTGTGCCTCGCTTGAAATGTGGAATGAGAAGATGTTTTGCTGGGTAAACCGGGGAGCAAAAGGAATCGCTCTTCTGGATGGAGAAAGCGAAAGACCGAGGCTGCGGTATGTCTTTGATGTGACGGATGTGCACAAAGCAAAAAGGATCGGCAGAGATCCTTTTATATGGCATCTGAGGGAGGAACATAAAGAAGCGGTTCTTGCCGGGCTGGAGCATATTTACGGCAGCACCAATGATTCGCTTTCTTTTGAAAGCCGTATTTATGAGATTGCGGCAGGAATAGCGGAAGATTTTTATGAGGAAGCCGTAGATGAAGTGATCGATGCAGCGGCAAACAGTTTTCTGGAGGATCTGGATGGGGACGTGGTTTCCGTCCGGTTCCGGGAAATGCTGGTGCAGAGTGTAAGTTATATCGTTTTGAAGCGATGCGGATGTGATATGACAGAGTTTGCCGATGATTTTACCTTTGATTACATTCATGAGTTTAATACACTCAGAACCTTATCGGTGCTTGGCAGTAGTACATCAGAACTTTGCGAACCGATGTTAGTACAGATTGGAAGAACGATCGCAAGGTACAACAGAGAGGCTGCAAGAAAGCAGATACCGTCAAGAGAACCATTACCAACAAACAATCATACAGAAAGGCAGGTGCCGGAACATGAATCTGACATACGAACGGAACGGGGATTATCTCATTCCCAACCTGATGTCGGAAGAGGAGAAAGAAACGCTGACGAAATACGGAGTGCTGCGAAAGAATTATCTGAAAAAACACAGGAGGGGGATTTACACGGGACTTCTTCTGAACGGAGAACTGATGAAACATTGTCTGGAAATACAGGAACAGGCAGAAGAGAGATTCGAGATATTGACCGAGAGGTTAGCAGATTCACAGGGCGTGACGGAAGCCATGAAGCAGAAAGATCCGTGGAAGTGGACCAAAGAGATGAACATGGTCTATCAGCAGGCGGAGGAGATCATTCTGAAGGAGCTGATCTACCGGTAACCGAAAGTCGGGGAGACGGTTTCTTATCAGAGTCATCTGACCGATCCGGTGGAAATACTTTATCCGAAGCAGAATTAGAAACTTATGAACCGCCGGCGGACAGTCCGTACCGGCAGATGGATCTGTTTTCGCTGATGTCAGAGCAGATAGGAAATGTAGCCGTGGCACAGGTGGAAAGACCAGCCGAACAATCTTTTCTGGGAACGATTGCGGCGGAGCATATCGAGGAAATCCTTCGTACCGGCGGTGGGAAAAGTAACAGCAGAAAACGTATTTACTTTAAGTATCATGCAGGAAATACGCCCAAAGAAATGGAAGCCTTTCTTAGGAAAGAGTATGGAAAAACCGGAAAAGGATTTTTATTTGGAGAGGAGCAGATCTCTGTCTGGTTCGATGAGAATGGAATGTATGCAGCACACGGCACCTCAGCATTGGAACATACGGAGGTACATCTATCCTGGAGTGCGGTGGAATCTGTCATCCGGGGACAGATGGAAGCGGGAACATACATAGACAGTAACGAAGCATATCTGGCAGATTCGTTTGTAAGAAATGAGTTAGCAGATATGCTTTTCTTTTATTACCGGGATTCGGTGGGTTCCTTTCCGGAAGAACTGGGACTTCATGGGTTTGATTATCCAAAGGATCATGCGGAGATCGCTGAAATGCTGTCATATGAAGATGATGTCCGCATGATCGTAGAGCAGATGAACCGGACACTGCAAAAGGAGGCTGCAGGAGAAATACAATACCGGTTTCGTCTGGCAAAGGATCCAAAGGAACTGCGGGATGACATTGCAGAGTTTTTGGAAGATAAGGTGGACTATCCGTTGCCGGACAAAGTGCATGTGATAACGGAAGATTTTATTACTGCCGATGAGATTGACTACACGCTGACCAGAGAATCCGGCTTTGAACATGGTGATTTTCGCATCTATGATTACTTTCACAAAGAACACACGCTAAAAGATGCTGCAGATTTTCTGAAAAACGAGTATGGAACCGGAGGAACTAGCCAGGCACTGCCGGGTTCTGATAACAGCTTTAAGGATTATGATGCAAAGGGGATCAAGTTAAGTAAAGGAGAGATCTTTACGCCGGATGCTAAGATCCTGCTTTCGTGGAATGTGGTGGCAAAGCGGATTGAAAAGCTGATGAAAGAGGACCGTTACCTGACAGCAGAGAAGAAAGAAGAGTATGCCATCTATCAGCAGAAGCAGAAAGAAAAATCACTGCAGAAAGCAAAGGAAGAGTTAGGACCGGTGGTGGATGAGTCTGCAGTAGTTCATGGAGAGGTATTCGATGAACTTGGCGGATCAGATCAGGTGATAGAGACGGCAGAAACAGTTTCGGAAAAGAATCTGTCAGAGGATGCGGCAGAAAAAATGGAAGAGAACGTTCCAGTTGAAACAGTAGCAGATGGAGCTGCTCACATTCGACAGACAAAGCAAGAAGATGTAGAGTTGGCACAAAGCCTGCCAGATATCACAGACATCAGTATGCCGGCAGTTTCGGCAGAAAACTATGAGATTACCGACATGGAGCTTGGTACCGGCACGGCGAAAGAAAAGTTTTGGCGAAATGTGGAGACTATTCGTACCCTGAAAATGATCGAATCTGAGGGCAGGATGGCAACCGCTGACGAGCAGGAGATTTTATCCGGGTATGTCGGATGGGGAGGTCTTGCAGATGCTTTTGACGAAACCAAGAGTGCCTGGGTAAAGGAGTATGCAGAATTAAAAGATCTGATGTCCGAGGAAGAGTATCTATCCGCAAGAGAAAGTACCTTAAATGCCCATTACACCAGTCCCGTGATTATCCGGGGGATTTACCGGACTTTACAGAGAATGGGATTTACGAAAGGAAATCTGTTAGAGCCTTCGATGGGGATCGGTAACTTTTTTGGAATGCTGTCGGAAACAATGCGGGAGAGTCATCTGTATGGTGTTGAGCTGGATGATCTGACAGGAAGGATTGCCAGACAGTTGTATCCCAAAGCGGATATCACGGTGGATGGATATGAAAAAACAACATTTCCGAATGATTTCTTTGATGCTGCTGTTGGCAATGTACCCTTTGGTCAGTATAAGGTGGCAGATAAGAAATACGATAAATATAACTTTTTAATCCATGATTACTTCTTTGGAAAGACATTAGATCAGGTGCGTCCGGGTGGTGTAATTGCTTTTATTACCAGTAAGGGAACGATGGATAAGGAAAATCCAAAGGTAAGAAAGTACATTGCACAGAGAGCAGAACTATTGGGGGCGGTACGGCTTCCGAATACCGCATTCAAAGCCAATGCCGGAACGGAAGTGACATCGGATATCATTTTCCTGAAAAAGCGTGACCGTATCATGGATATCGAATCGGACTGGGTGCATCTTTCACAGGATGAGAATGGCATTGCCATGAGCAGCTATTTTGTGGAACATCCGGAGATGGTTGTTGGCTCTATGGAAATGGCCAGCGGACCGTATGGAATGGAGAGTACCTGTGTGCCGGATGATTCCATTCCTTTCGAGGAGCAGTTACAAAAGAGTCTGTCTTTTATCGAAGGTTCTTATGAAGAAATCGAACTGGAGGAGATGAATGAGGAGCTGACGGCTGAGGTGATCCCTGCCGTACCGGAAGTAAAAAACTTTAGTTATGCACAGATAGAGGATCGGTTGTATTACCGTGAAAACTCGGTGATGCGTCCGGTGGAAGCCTCCGAGGGAATGCTTGAGCGGATCAAGGGTATGGCTTCCATAAGGGACTGCACACAGGAACTGATCCGGCTGCAGTTAGAAGATTATCCGGAGGAACAGATACGGTCTGCACAGAAGAAGTTAAATGATCTGTATGATGCTTTTGTAAAGGATTATGGAAGGATTTATTCCAAAACCAATAAGCGTGCCTTTCATCAGGACAGCAGCTACTGTCTGCTCTGTTCCTTAGAAAAGCAGGACGAGGAAGGCAACTTTATCGGAAAAGCGGACATGTTTACGAAACGCACGATCAAGAAAGCAGAAGTGGTGACCAGTGTGGACACGGCAAGCGAAGCACTGGCGGTATCTCTGGCAGAAAAAGCAGCGATTGATTTTGAATATATGTCGGAACTAAGTGGAAAAGACCGGGATACGCTGATTCGTGAGCTGACCGGAGTAATCTTTAAAAACCCGATCAGTGAGGAATGGGAGACAGCGGATGCTTATTTAAGCGGTAATGTGAGAAACAAACTGGAGACAGCCGAAAACTTTGCAAAGAATGAACCCATGTATGCGGTCAATGTGGAAGCACTCAAACGGGTGCAGCCAAAAGAACTGGATGCCAGTGAGATCGAAGTAAGGCTTGGAGCTACATGGATCCCGTCAAAGTACATCGAGGACTTTATGCGGGAGGTGTTTGAGACACCGGAGCATTTACTGGATCGGGATGTGATAAAGATCCAGTATTCCGATGTGACCGGGCAGTGGAATGTAAAAGGGAAAAATGCAGACTATGGAAATTCTCTTGTCAACATGACCTATGGAACCGGCCGGAGAAATGCGTATCAGATTTTAGAGGATTCTCTGAATCTGAAGGACAGCCGTGTGTATGACATTATAGTGGAGGACGGGAAAGAGAAGCGTGTGCTGAACAAAAAAGAAACCACGATCGCTGCACAGAAACAGGATGCCATGCGGGAAGCTTTCAGAGACTGGGTATTTCGTGACAGAGAGCGGCGCGAGGTGCTGGTGGGAAAATACAATGTACTGTTTAACTCCACCAGACCAAGAGAGTATGACGGCTCGCATTTAGTTTTTCCGGGAATGACCCCGGACATCGAGTTAAAGGATTACCAGAAAAATGCCGTGGCACATGTGCTGTATGGAAACAATACCCTGCTTGCCCACTGTGTCGGTGCCGGAAAGACCTTTGAAATGACTGCGGCTGCAATGGAGAGCAAGCGGCTGGGGTTATGCCGGAAGAGTCTGTTTGTCGTACCCAATCATCTGACCGAGCAGTGGGCAGGCGATTTTTTACGATTGTATCCGGGAGCCAATATTTTAGCGGCAACCAAGAAAGACTTCCAGCCTGCCAACCGCAAAAAGTTCTGCTCACGGATCGCTACCGGCGATTATGATGCCGTGATCATCGGGCATTCGCAGTTTGAAAAGATCCCGTTATCCGCAGAAAGGCAGACAGCAATGATCGAGCGGCAGATCGAAGAGATCACGCAGTCCATTGAAGAGATCAAGGCAGAGAGAGGGGAACGCTACACCATCAAGCAGATGGAAAAGATGAGAAAAAACCTGCAGACCAGACTGGAGAAACTAAATGATACTTCCAGAAAAGATGATGTTGTGACATTTGAACAGTTAGGAGTGGACAGGCTTTTTGTGGATGAAAGTCATTTTTACAAAAATTTGTTCCTTCACACAAAAATGCGGAATGTTGCGGGAATCGCACAGAGCGAGGCACAAAAATCTTCCGATATGTTTGCCAAGTGTCAGTATCTGGATGAACTGACCGGCGGAAAGGGAATCACTTTTGCAACGGGAACACCAATTTCCAACAGCATGACAGAATTATATACCAACATGCGTTATCTGCAGTATGGTACGCTGCAGCGGATGGGACTGGGACATTTTGATTCCTGGGCATCCTCCTTTGGTGAAACGCAGACTGCCATCGAGCTGGCACCGGAAGGAACCTGCTACCGTGCAAAAACACGATTTGCCAAGTTTTACAATCTGCCGGAACTGATCGCACTGTTTAAGGAGTGTGCAGACATTCAGACACCGGATATGTTAAATCTGCCAATTCCAAAGGCGGAGTATGAAAATGTGGTGCTGCAGCCAAGTGATCATCAAAAGGAGATGGTAGCCTCGTTAGCGGAGCGGGCGGAAGCAGTCCGTGACCGCAGAGTAGAACCGCATGAGGATAACATGTTAAAAATTACGAACGATGGAAGAAAGCTGGCACTGGATCAGAGACTGGTCAATCCGTTGCTGCCGGATGAGGAACATTCCAAAGTAAATGCACTGGTGGAAAAGGCATATGAGATATGGGAGCAGACTGCAGATGCTAAATCGGCACAGCTTATATTTTGTGATCTGTCTACTCCAAAGAATTTGGGAAAGATTACTGCAGCCGATGGAAAAGAAGTGTCGGAAGCGGAGGTGTTTGATGATGTATATCATGACATCAAACGAAAGTTGATCCGTAAAGGTGTTCCGGAGAAAGAGATCGCCTTTATCCATGAAGCGAATACAGAATTAAGAAAGACGGAGCTGTTTGGCAAGGTAAGAAGCGGACAGGTTCGTTTTTTGATTGGTTCCACGCAGAAGATGGGAGCTGGAACGAATGTGCAGGATCGTCTGATCGCACTGCATCATCTGGATGTTCCGTGGAGACCGTCGGATGTAGGACGGATTTTGCGGACATTCAAAATAAAAAAGAATGTGGAGGTAACAGACAATGGCAAAATCATTATTTGAGGAACTGGGCGGCAAATACGAAAGGCAAGGGGATTATTTGATACCGTGCTTAACTGTACCCGCCGAAGAAGAACAGGCAATAGGCATCTGGGGGCAACGGCATTTAGATTATCTAAAACAGTACCGTAAAGTTACATACACCAATCTTCTTACAAGCGGCAGGCTAAACGCCTACCTTGCCGACATCAACAGACAGGCACAGGAACGCTTTGAAAGGCTCATAGAGGGTATGAAACAGGCACAGGGCATAACGGAACAGCTAAAGGCAGAAAACGCCTTAGAATGGACAGGATGCCTCAATAACATAAGGGCTTGTGCGAGGGAGATTGTGGAAAAGGAAATTATTTTTGCATAAACAGATGATTAGTGGCAGGGGGAAATCCTGCCGCTTTTTCTGCTTTAGTTTGTCAGCTTGACAAATAAAGGGTTAAGGAATATAATTAGATTCAGTATTATACAAGGAGTTAATAAATATGCGGCAAGGTATTCTTAAATAAACTGTCAATTTGATAGTGGGAACAAAAAGTAGCAGTCCCGTTTCACTTTTAATATGGGGCTTAGTTTTTTGTACCCAGTTTAAGAATACTTTTATCATGTAATTTTATATGCCCGAAAACATATAAGTGTTTTGGGGCTATTGGAGTTATTTACCCAGTGATAGGAGTATTTATCACTGGGTATTTTTATGCCCTTTTTTGGGTGTTGATAGGAGGAAAATCACATGAAAATAATTAACTTAGGCATTCTGGCTCACGTTGACGCAGGAAAGACAACATTAACGGAAAGTTTATTGTATACCAGTGGTGCAATTGCAGAACTAGGGAGCGTAGATGAAGGCACAACAAGGACAGATACAATGAATTTGGAGCGTCAAAGGGGAATCACTATCCAGACAGCAGTGACATCTTTTCAGTGGGAGGATGTAAAAGTCAACATTATAGATACGCCAGGCCATATGGATTTTTTGGCGGAAGTATACCGTTCTTTATCCGTATTAGACGGAGCAGTATTATTAGTTTCTGCAAAGGATGGCATACAGGCACAGACCCGTATACTGTTTCATGCACTACAGACAATGAAGATTCCGACAATTTTTTTCATCAATAAAATTGACCAAGAGGGGATTGATTTGCCAATGGTATATCGGGAAATGAAAGCAAAGCTTTCTTCGGAAATTATAGTGAAGCAAAAGGTTGGGCAGCATCCCCATATAAATGTAACGGACAATGACGATATGGAACAGTGGGATGCGGTAATTATGGGAAACGATGAACTATTAGAGAAATATATGTCAGGGAAACCGTTTAAAATGTCAGAACTGGAACAGGAAGAAAACAGGAGATTCCAAAACGGAACGTTATTTCCCGTTTATCACGGAAGCGCTAAAAACAATCTGGGGATTCGGCAGCTTATAGAAGTGATTGCCAGTAAATTTTATTCATCAACGCCTGAAGGTCAATCTGAACTATGCGGGCAGGTTTTTAAGATTGAATATTCAGAGAAAAGGCGGCGTTTTGTTTATGTGCGTATATATAGCGGAACATTGCATTTGAGGGATGTTATTAGAATATCTGAAAAAGAGAAAATAAAAATCACAGAGATGTGTGTTCCGACAAACGGTGAATTATATTCATCCGATACAGCCTGCTCTGGTGATATTGTAATTTTACCAAATGATGTTTTGCAGCTAAACAGTATTTTGGGGAACGAAATGCTGTTGCCGCAGAGAAAATTTATTGAAAATCCTCTCCCTATGCTCCAAACAACGATTGCAGTAAAGAAATCTGAACAGCGGGAAATATTGCTTGGGGCACTTACAGAAATTTCAGATGGCGACCCTCTTTTAAAATATTATGTGGATACTACAACGCATGAGATTATACTTTCTTTTTTGGGGAATGTGCAGATGGAAGTCATTTGTGCCATCCTTGAGGAAAAATATCATGTGGAGGCAGAAATAAAAGAGCCTACTGTTATATATATGGAAAGACCGCTTAGAAAAGCAGAATATACCATCCACATAGAAGTCCCGCCAAA
>ERZ773188.580-NODE-580-length-45214-cov-10.138976_pt1 | contig 45214 bp, 40 predicted proteins | sample MGYA00581011_ERZ773188 | MGnify/ENA primary metagenome ERZ773188 (study PRJEB29015, sample SAMEA2737798) | human gut metagenome | biome: human gut; feature: human-associated habitat; material: faeces | place: China | collected 2012 ...
GAGAAACAAACGGACTTGTCCTGCCAGCATTAGGCAGCGGCTGTTTCTTGGTGAGCTTCCCAGGGAATCCGTGCTGGAAACGGAGCATGGGGTTTTGATTACGTCTCCTCTACTGACGGCATTCATCATGTTGCGGCATCTGACGGATCTTCAGCTTCTTTTGGTATTGGCGGAGATGTGTGGCTTGTTTGCGGTGTGTGCCCTGCCAGCGGCACTTGAGGCGGAGCTTTCGCGTGCAATTGATTCGGGCGCGATTTCGACAACGTTCGGTTGGGTGCGCTGCCCGTCCGAGGACGGCACCGCCTCAAATTTATGGCGTCGAGACGCTTTGGTTTTGGGCGGAGACCTTGACCGTTTTTGTTCAGATGTTTGCGGGATGCGTTACGGCAATAGATTTATAGCGGTATCGCAACTCGTTCCATTGGGCGCCGCGTCGCCTTTTGAGGTCGAGGCGTATTTGCTACTTGCACTGCCGCGATCCCTGGGAGGAGAAGGTTTTTGCGGCATAGAGCTCAATGTTGAAGTGATGCTAAGCACAAGTGCTCGAGCGATTGTGGGAAAGTCCCGTGTATATATCGACCTACTTCTTTCTTCGCTGGACGGCAGGCGACAGGTGGCCATTGAATGTCAGGGAAAGGCCTCGCACGGACGCGCAGGGGATGGCTTGCGTGACGCTGACCGCATGACGGCCCTTCAGGCCATGGGCTACGATGTACTTCTCCTGACACACAGACAGATATCCGATGAGGGTAGATTCCACGCGATCGTTAAGGCCGTATGCAGGATGCTCGATGCTGAATATCGTGATAAAAGCTCAGATGAGCAAAGGGCTGAGACATTACTCCGGTCTGAACTATTCGTTGACTGGACAAAATTGGGAGTAATTGACGGAAAGATGCCCGTTAGACACAAAGCAGCTCGATCGTGGACGGCTGCGGTTCTAAGTGAGTAGGCTTTTGGCACTTTGGCGACCAGGCCGTTTTGAAACAAGTCATTTACCTGCGACTTTATAAAGCAATACGGATGGTCTGCTCGGCAAGTTCCAAAAAGTCTACTCACTTAGTTTTTGACGAGAGACCGATGCCGAAGATAGCTCTATTTCAGGGCGTTAACGAGTCCTCGAGACACAAAAAGGCCCGAACCAATACGGTCCGGGCCTCATCGAGCTAGAGGTTATGTCTCAAGCGGTTGGCTTAGCCAAAGTAGCGCTTCAGCAGGCCGGCGAAAGCCTTGCCGTGGCGGGCCTCGTCGCGCGCCATTTCGTGCACGGTGTCGTGGATGGCGTCGAGATTGTACTTCTTCGCGAGCTTGGCGAGCTCAAACTTGCCGGCGGTCGCGCCGTTCTCGGCGTCAACGCGCATTTCGAGATTCTTCTTCGTGGACGTGGTCACGACCTCGCCGAGGAGCTCGGCGAACTTCGCGGCGTGCTCGGCCTCTTCCAGACCGGCCTTTTCCCAGTACATGCCGATCTCCGGATAGCCCTCGCGGTGCGCAACGCGCGCCATGGCCAGATACATGCCGACCTCGCTGCACTCGCCCTCAAAGTTGGCGCGCAGACCGGCGATGATCTCTTCCTGCACCTCGGCGGGAACGTCCGCGCCGAACACCTTGCCGACGCCGACGACGTGCTCCGCCGCCCAGGTCTTCTCCTCCGCCTGCAGCGTGAACTTGCTGCCGGGGACATGGCACACCGGGCACTCCGCCGGGGGCGTATCGCCTTCATGAACGTAACCGCAAACCGGGCAAACCCACTTTTTCATAATAAGATCCTCCATCAAATCAATTTTTCTCTTTGTTGTTTTTATTATCGTCCGCTGCGCAGCAGCGGCAGATGCCGTAAAATGTCAGAGCCCAGGAGCGCACCTTGCCGGGCATTTCGCCGGTGACAAGCGTTTCGGGCAGCACCGCGTCCACATCGTCCACGCGGCCGCACTTCTCGCAGATGAAATGCGCGTGGGGGTGCGTCCGGCCGTCGAACCGCTCCTGTCCCGCAACCGTGGCGACGCTCATCGCCTTGCCCTCCTCGCGGAAGAGCGCGAGATTGCGGTACACCGTGCCGAGCGAGAGATCCGGGATGTCCGGCTTGAGCCGCCGATAGATCTCCTCGACGCTCGGGTGATCGTACGACGCGAGCAGTATCTCGCGGATCGCGTCGCGCTTTTTGCTTTGCCGCCGGGTGCTTTCCATGGGGTACTCCTTCGCTGTGGGACTTCATAATCAATAATGATTATCGTTACTGTTAATATAACAGCACAACCCCGGATTGTCAATAGGGTTTTGAAAAAAATTTTTGCCCGCCGGTCTCCCGGCGGGCGATCTGTTCAATTCGACGCGGTCGGAGGCTCTGTCCAGTACTGCGCGCCCCAGTGCTCAAAGTCCCATTGCTCCATATAGGCGTTGCATTCGTAGTCGATATAATAGAGCGTTTCGCCGCGTGGGACGAAGTTGGTGGGGTAATAGTCGATGTTCAGCCCCGCGGGGTACAAAACGGCGCACATGGCGCGCACCTGCTCCGTCCAGCACCCGTCCATCCGCCCGCTCTCACGCAGCTCCGCGACGGTCGGCCCCGCGATATATTCCTTCAAGAGGCGCTCCTGCGCCTTGTCCACGGCCAGCAGCCGCGGCAGGGGGATGCCGAGAGCGCGCAGCGTTTCATAGTCGCGCAGCTCGGACTGCAGCTTGTCGCCGAAGGTGTAGTATTCACACGGCTCGTGGTGGATCTGCTTGAGAACGTACTCCCGCTCCCCGTCCGTGACGAGATAGGAATAGCCGCCCGTGCCCTTTCCGAGAAGCCGGAGCACAGTATATTCCGTATCGTTTACCGTCATTGTGTCAGGCATCGTTCTGTTCCAACGGCTCCTCACAGCAGAGCTTTCTCAGGTTTTCCAAAACAAACGGGCTGTTTGCGGCGATGCGCCCCAGCGTCTGGCATCCATCCATCTGCCCGCAGTCCGCGCAGGTATCCAGCCCCTTCTCCCGCACGCAGTTATGTACGGGGCAGAGCTTGTCGCAAAACGGCGTTTTTGCGCCCTCCACGCGGCAGCCGGTGCAGTGGATCATGTCCGGCGTGATCGCTACGGCGTTGAGCTTCGTCCACAGGGCAGCGGTTTTTTTCGCGCAGGGCATCGTTATTTGTGATCGTTGCGATCCTGGCGTCACAGGTTTCGCAGTCCAGCCCGCAGCATGCAATGAGCTTCTTAGGTTCAAGATTTGCTTCCATATTCGCGTTCCTTTCTTTAAGGTCTATACGCGCCGCCTTTGCTGCTGATGCCGGCGAGCTGCGCCCGTCCACCGCAGAACGCGCTTAGCCCTGCTTTTCTTTATAATACCATCTCCTGTATTTCTGCAGCGCAACGACCTGTCGTTCAGCAGCCTGCAAGCCGAAAAATCGCGGCTGCGCCGCGACGGGCGCGTGCCGCAATACGGCTTTACAGCGCTCGGACGTACATTTCCTCCGTTGTGCCGAACGCGGGCTGCTTTCTGCCGACGAAAGTGAAGCCCTGCGCTTCGTAAAACCGGATCGCGCGCACGTTGTCCGTGAACACCCAGAGCAGGATCTTTGTGTATCCGGCAGCCTTTACGTCCGCGAGAACGCGCTCCATCATCCGGCTGCCGCAGCCGCGGCGCCAGTTTTCCGGCAGCGAATGGATGCACCGCAGCTCGGCAGCGCCCGGCATACCCTCTTCCCGCGCCGCGTCCCACCATGCGACGCAGTGCGGTTTCCCGTCCAGCTCCAGAATATAGCCGTTTCCACGCTGCTCGGCGAGAAGCCGCGCGTACATTTTCTCGGCGCGCTCGATGCTCGTACATTGGGCAAGGAGCTCCGCCGGGACAATGCCCGCGAACGCAGCCTTCCAGCTTTCGGTCTGGACGTGCGCGAGACACGCCTCGTCTCCGCTCTCCGCCCGCCGGATATGGATCGTAAAATCGTTCTGTATCATTTTTCCACCTTTTTTCGCATCTCGATCCGAACCTTGCGCCGCTCCGGGGCGGTGTTGGAGTACGCCGCGGCGGTGACGGCTTTTATCCGTCTCCCGCCGCCTTTCCGATAAGCGCCGCCGCGACCGTTTCCGCTTTCATAAACGTGTTCTGTGGAGCCGTCGTCCGTGCCTCTCCGTCTAAAGCAGATCAAAGGATATATATGTATCTATAATGTTGCAGCATGCGCCTGTCGATCGCAGATCACCTGGTTTTCCCGTACAAACCGGGAACACGTCAGTTCGACGTGTCCCCGGTTTTTCCTTCTTCGGTTTTGCTCTCCGGCGCGGTGAGGTAGGGGTCGGGTTTCAGGAGGCGTTTCCAATAGCCGTCGAGCAGATACAGCGGCCCGAGGCTCGCGTGGCAGAGCAGGCGGTCCTTGGCGGAAAGCGTCGTGACCGGCGCTTCGGAATACTTATAAAATATGCTGTCGTGCCCGACGCACAGGCCGAGCGCGATGTTCAGCTCCGTCTTTTCCCCGTTGAGCACGAGCGCCTGCAAGACGGGATTGCAGATGTTCTGTCCGACCTCGAGACAGCGCTCCGGGATGCCGAGCTCGGTCTTGTTCACCGTGCCGCATTTGCACGCGATGCCCGTGACCTCATACCCCTGCGCGCGCAGGACGCGCGCGAGCGCGTTTGCCTCATGGATCAGCCCCGCGCAGGTGGCGATGCCGATCTTTTTGACGCCGAGGAGCTGCGCGAAGTGCATCGTTTCCTCGATGCGGCTTTTCGTGCCGTAGCCGTCACGCTCGTTGACTGCCGCGGCAACGGAAAAGGCGTTTTCCTCGCCCTTTAAAATTTCCAGTGAGCGCTCGAGCAGCGCCTCGTCCAGATGCTCCGTCCGGCAGAACGGCGGGAACTGCCCGCCCTTGCCGCGGCAGGCGGCGCTGCCGCAGTCGATGCAGGAACGATTTTCGTTGTCCATATCGGCGGCCTCCTTACTTTGCCTCGGCCCGGCGCTTTTCAAGCTCGGCGCACACCTCGGCGTATTTGTCTTCATCGAGAATGTAGTGTTTTTTATAGAGCACATAGCTTGCGTACATGAGCACGAACGGCAGCACTGTCAAGCACAGCAGCAGCCCGCGGGACTGCCCCGGCTGGATGGAGGAGACGATCGTATCGATCTGCGCGAGCTTTTCGGCTTCGGCGATCTCGCCGAGCGAGGCCGCGCGCTCGAGCGCGGAGATCCGGTTGGTGTAGCCCGTGACGCCGAAGATGAGATACGTCGCGGACGTGACCGCCACGACGATCGCGGAGGCGAGCTTTGTGAAGAACGGGCGCAGGGAGGTGATGATCGCCTCGTCGCGCTCGCCGCGGAGGTATTCGTTATACTCCACGGTGTTGATGAGCGAGATCATCATAATGAGATAGAACCCGTACTGACCGAGGTTTGCGACCATGTAGCCCACGGTGAGGATCCAGAACTTCACCATGCCGCCGGAGAGCGCCAGCCCGGAGACGATCATAACGGCGTAGCCGATGACCGAGAGCAGCATGAGCTTATCCATCATCTGCTTGCGGCGGAAGCGCTTGGCAAGCATCGGATAGAAGATCATAAGAAGCGCCGTCGCCGCGAGACCGACGGTGTTGAAGAGCGAATACAGCCCGCCCTCATACCCGAAGGCGAAGTACACATACGTTGAGCCGAGACCGCCCATAACGATGTCGTTTCCGATCTGCTGCAGCAGGAACACGAGCGAGATCCAGAGGATCTGCGGGTTGCCGGTGATGGTGTTCCAGATCTTTTTGAAGCTGACGGGCGGGACTTCCTTCGTATTGTAATCCCGGCGCTCACGCACGCCGAAGATCGTCGCGCACAGGAAGAGCGGCGCGAGGATGCAGATGACGAGCGCGACGCGACCATAGGCCGTTGCGGTGCTGCCGCCGAGCGTGCCGCTGCCGGTGGTGAGCATGGGGATGAGGATGGAGGCGATCACGCCGCCGATGCCGGCGAAGAGGTTCGTCCGGGACGTGAGCGAATTGCGCACATGCGGATCGGAGCTGAGCGCCGACACCATGCCCCAGTAGGAGATGTCGTGCATCGTGTAGGTGATCGAATAGAGGAAATAGATCACGCCGAAAAACGCGATGAAGCTCCAGCCCTGCAGGCTCGTGTTGAACGCGAGATACACAACGACGGACGTGGAGAGGATGCCGATCACGAGCCACGGCTTGAACTTGCCGTAGCGCGAGCGGGTGCGCTCGATGATGTTGCCCATGACGGGGTCGTTGAGCGCGTCGAACACACGCGCGCCGACCATGATCGCCGTCACCGCGCCGAGCTGCGCGGCGGTGAGATGGCGCGTAAACAGGATATATGTGAAAATGAAGTTGGTGAACAGGTTATAGATCATATCCCGTCCGACCGTGCCGAGGGGGAACATCCAGAGATTGCGTTTATCCGATGTCACGTTTTTCATGTCTCTTCCTCTTTCTCCCGTACCGTGCGGTATTCCGGCGTGTTCAGCGCTCGTTATCGCGGATCTTGCCGAGCGCGCCGCCGGGGTGGCGGCGGACATACTGCGCGGGCGTCTGCGCGACGTCCGCCTGCAATATGGCGGAGAGCGCCTGCAGCACGAACATCTCCGCGAGTACGGAGTTGCGCGGCGCGCGGTTGAGCGGGCCGCCCTCTTCGTCTACATGCGCGAGCAGCAGCGCGTCGCTCTCCTTTGCGAGCCAGCTTTCCGCATTGCCGGTGATGCCGATGACGCGGCAGCCGTTGTTCTTCACGGCGAGCACCGTGGCCTTGAGCTCCACCGTCTCGCCGGAGTTGGAGATGGCAATGACAACGTCGCCTTCCTCCAGCTGGCCGCAGGAGCCGTGCACCGCCTCCGTGCCGTGGAGGAAGTAGGACGGCGTGCCGGTGGAAGAGAGGAGCGAGGCTCCGTACCCCGCCACATGGCCGGGCTTTCCGATGCCGGTCACATGGACGCGGTGTCCCGCGGCGCGGCATTCCTCAATGAGCGCGACCGCGTCTTCGTATGCCTCCGGCGTCTGCTGCGCGAGAAACGCGCAGAATTCCTTTTCCGCGGACGCGGTCAGATGCGCGAGCGCGGCTTTTCCTTCGTTTTTCATTTGTTTTCCTCCTCCAACTGTGCCAAAAGATCGTAATCCATATCCTCATAGCCGCGCTCGCGCAGCAGCGCCATTACCTCCGCGAGCGTCGGGAGGCTCGGGATCGCGCCGGGACGCGAAACGGTGATGGCCGCGGCGTGGCTCGCAAACGCCAGCGCCTGCCGCGCCGGAAGCCCCGCACACCAGAGCGTGCTGAACGACGCAACGAATGAATCGCCCGCCGCCGTGGTGTCCGCCACAACGGGCATTTTTACGCTCTGCACGCGCGCGACGCCGTCTTTGTTCACCGCAACGGAGCCATTCCCGCCAAGCGTCACAATGAGATTCTCCACGCCCTTTTCGCGGAAAATATCCGCCACGGCGCGCAGATCGTCCTCGTTCGCGCCGGCATCGTCCACGCGGATGGGATGCCCCGCCATCGCGGCGGCCTCGTGTTCGTTCGGGGAGAAGAACGTGGCGCAGCGGAAGAGCTCCGGCGAAACGGGCGCGGCGGGAGCGGGGTTCACCATGACCGGCACGCCGGCCTCGTGCGCCCAGCGCGCCACGGCCTCGTTGATGAACATCGGCAGCTCGAACTGCAGCATGACGAGATCGTAATTCTTTACCTCGTCCCTGATCCAGGAAATCTCCTCCACGGTCATCGCGCCGTTCGCGCCGGGGCAGACGACGATGCGGTTGTGCGCGCCGGTTTCGGTGATCTCGAGCGTGATGGCAGAAACGCCGGTCGGATTTTCGGCGTCCACAACGACGCGGGACACATCCACACCGGAGGCGGCCGCCGCCGCGACGGTCTCGCGGCCATAGGCGTCGTTACCGACACGGCCGACCATCGTGACGTTCGCGCCGAGGCGCGCGCACTGCACAGCCTGATTCGCGCCCTTTCCGCCCGGAGCCGTCCGGAAGTTGAGACCGATCACGGTCTCGCCGCGGTTTGGGGCCTGCTTCGTGGAGGCGATCAGGTCCATGACGAAGATGCCGACAACAAGTATGCGGGGCTTGCGGATCATAGCGACACTCCCTTTTGTAGTTTATTTCTGTCCGTAGTAGGCGTTCGCGCCGTGCTTACGGAAATAGTGCTTATCCTGAATGCACTGCGCCGCGGGGGCGGCGGAGGGGTCAAAGAGCCGCGTGAGCAGCGCCATATGCGCGCATTCGTCGAGCACGAGCGCGTTTTCCACGGCCTTTTCCGGCGTCTTGCCCCAGGTGAACGGGCCGTGGCTCTTCACGAGCACCGCCGGAACTGCCAGCGGATCGATGCCCCGAGCACGGAACGTCTCGGCGATGACGAGGCCGGTGTTGCGCTCGTAGGCTTCCTCGATCTCCTCTGCCGTAAGCTCCCGGGCACAGGGGACGGCGCCGTAGAAGTAGTCGGCGTGGGTCGTGCCGTAGCAGGGGAGATCCAGCCCCGCCTGCGCCGCGGCGACGGCGTAGCGCGAATGGGTGTGCACCGCGCCGCCGATACCGGGGAAAGCATCGTAAAGCGCGAGATGCGTCGCAAGGTCGGTGGACGGGCGGAGATCGCCCTCCACGATATGGCCCGCGCGGTCCGTGACGACCATATCGCCGGCCTTCATATTGTCATACGATACGCCGCTCGGCTTGATGACAACGTATTTTCCGTCCTCCGAGAGCGCGGAGACGTTGCCCCATGTGAGCACGACGAGGCCGTATTTTACCAGTTGGAGATTCTGTTCGCAGACTCTTTCCTTCAGATTTTCAAGCATGATGTTCCTCCATAAACCGCTGCATATCCGGCCAGAGGGCGTTCAGGCACTCGATGGTTTTGAGATACAGCGCGTATTTTTCCTCGTAGACCTTCGCGGCGTCCGGCCGGGGCAGAACACGGCTCACGCTCCGGCACATGTGCGCCGCAGCATCCGCGGCGTCTTTATAATCGCCGAGCGCCGCCGCAACTGCCACGCAGCAGCCGAGCGCGCCGGTCTCCTCCGCGGAAACGGTCTCGACGGGCATATTCATCACGTCCGCGAACATCTGCGTCCACACCTTTGACCGCGCCGCGCCTCCGGCGAGACGGATCGTCCCGCTCCGGTCAGGCCGCGAGCGCATCAGGCGGTCGAGATGATACCGGTGCGAGAACGTGATGCCCTCGTACACCGCGCGGGCCATCTCCCGCCGCGAGTGCGAGGCATTCAGCCCGACGAACGCTGCGCAGGCGCGCGGATCAACGTTGCTCGCCGTCAGAAACGGCAGAAACACTGGCACAAAATCGCCGGGCGCAAACGAATCGACCCAGTCGTTCAGAATATCGTAAATGCTCTTTCCCGCCGTCTTCGCCTCGGCCTTGAGTTCGGGCAGGAGCCGGTCGATGAACCACTGGTTGTTGCCCGCGGAGGTGGGGCTCGATTCCTCGATGAGGTAGTACCCCGGCAGACAGAAGAGGGAATTCATCAGCACCGAACCGTCCGTGATGGGCGCGCGGCGCGGGTATTCGTTGATGCTCCACGTTCCGGCGATCATGCAGATGTTCGTCTCGTCCGTGACGTTCACGGCGAGAGCGCAGGCGTCGATATCGAACATGCCGCCGATGACCGGCGTGCCGGGCAGCAGTCCCGTGAGCGCGGCGGCCTCCGGCGTAATATGCCCCGCGATATCGAGCGAGGCGCAGAGCGGCGGCAGCGCGTCCCACACGCTCTCGATGCCGAAGAGGGAGAGGAGCTCCTTCGAGAAGCTCTTTGTATGCAGGTCCATGAGTCCGCTGCCGGAATAATCGGTGATCTCGGCGCGCGCCTCGCCGGTCAGCCGGAAGCGCACATAGTCCTTGCACTCAAACACCCAGCGGATGTTTTTCATCGTCTCCGGCTCGTTGTCGCGCAGCCACGCGAGCAGACTCACCGGCTGGCACGCCATGACGTGCTGGCAGGAGAGGGCGAATGCCCGTTCCTCCGTGCCGTCCTTGCGCCATTCGACCGGGTATTTCCACGCGCGGTTGTCCGCCGAGAGTATGCCGCGGCGCGCGCTCTTACCGTCTTTGCCCCAGAGATACAGCCCCTTGCCGTGGCCGCAGAGCCCGACGCCCGCGATCTCTTCAGCGCGCACGCCGCTCTTTTCGAGCACGCCGCGGATGACGGCGCAGTTATCGCGCCACATGTCCTCCATATCCCGCTCCACAAAGCCGGGCGCGGGCGTGAGCGCGGCGGTGGCAACGCTCTCCACGGCCACCTGCGTGCCGTCCGGGGTAAAAAGGGCGGCCTTCGTGTTCGTGCCGCCGTTGTCCAATCCAAGGTAATAGCGCATAATCTTCCTCCGCAGCCGCGGCCCCGCCGCGGCTTCACTTTATTTTATATCATACCGCGTTCTGCCCATGGCCGCAAGGGTTTCCTTGCCTCTTTTCCGGCAGAAGCGCCAAAAGAGCTGACGCGGGCAAAAAATGTCCCCCCGAGAATTTCGGGAGGACATTTTCGGTATTCCTGCCGCTCGCTTTACCGGAGCGTGCCGTTCGGCACGTCCAGCACGAGATCCGACATGGCAAAGCTGGCGCAGGGATGGATGTACCCAAACGCAACGTCCGCGCGGCGGCGGCCGTCGGTGCGCGCGGGGACATACACGCTGCCGGAGAGCAGGCGCGAGCGGCACCAGCCGCACTCACCGCTGCGGCAGCGTTCCGGCACGCAGATCCCGGCGCGCTCGGCGGCGACGAGCACCGGCTCGTCGGCGGAGACGGGGATCTCGTATTCCTTTCCGCACTGGATGAGCTTCATTTTAAACGTTTTGCCTCGAATACCGGCGGGATAATCCGGCTGATCCCACGGATTTTTGATCGCGCCGAAAAGCTCGCGGCGCACGTACTTGCGGCGCAGGCCGAGCGGCTCGATCTGGGTATCAAGGTAATTGTACATCCCCTGCGGGCCGCACATGAAGATGCTGTACTCCGCGCCGCCGTATTTTTTGATGAGCTCCGCGGTGATGAAGCCGTGCTCGTAGCCTTCCTTTTCCTCGTCGGAGAGAACGTGGATGACGTGCACCTTATCGCACGCCGCGGCGACCTCCTCCAGCTCCTTTTTATATACGATGCCCGCCTCGGTGCGCGAGCCGTAAATTATGGTGAGATCAAAATCCTCCAGGCCGTCGCGCAGGGCGCGGGCCATTGCCATGAACGGCGTGATGCCGACGCCGCCGGCGAGCGCCACGACCTTCTTCGCGTCGCGCAGGCGCTCATAGTAGAGCTGGCCCTGCGGCCCGGAGATCGTGAGCTTCTGCCCGACCTGCCACGTATCCTGTACCCACGGGGAAACAAAGCCGTTCGGGTCGCGCCGTACGGCGATGTTGTATTCGCCGCGCTTCGCCCATGCGGGGCTGCCGCTGAGCGAGTAGGCGCGGGTCGTGACCGTTTCGCCGATGTGCGCGGTCACGCTCACGTACTGTCCGGCGCGGAACGGCGCGAGCGGCGCGCCGTCCTCGGACTTGAGCACGATCGTCTTGACGTCCGGGCCGTTGGGCCAGATCTCCGCAACGACGACGCGCTGCATCTCGGGATGACGGACCTTCGCCTTTTCGTTCGTCGTGAACGTTTTGGGCAGAGGCGTCGCCGGGGCCGCCTGGATCGCCGCCTCGCGGACCTTGGGCATGTTCTTGAACCGGAGCATGTCGAGCGCCCCGATCAGCTTCACTTTATAGTTGCAGTTTGCCGCCATGTCACTCAAGCCTCCTCTGCTTTCATTTCGGCAAGGGTCTTTTTTGCGAGCGTGTCGCCGCTGAAGATCGCGGAGTTGTAGCCGTCGCCGCGGATGGACGCCGCGCCGACGAACTTCAGCCCCTTGACCGGGAACTCGGTGCCCATCATCATCATGCGCGGCATCATATTGTCCCAGTCCTTCAGCTCAAAGCCGTACGCCGAGCCCTCCGGAGTATTTACATAGTTGCACATCGTCCACGGCGTCGCGATCTCGATCTCTTCGATGTACGGCGTGACGGTGATGCCGGTGCGCTCTTCAAAGAGCCGGATGAGTTTTTCGGCAAAGTCGGTCTTGGTCTTTACGTAGTCGTCCTGCTCCACGTCCGCCCAGACGTCGGCCATGAACGTGCTTGTGAGCGACATTACGCACGTCCCCTCCGGCGAGAACGCCGGGTTCACAACGTTGTAGCAGACCATGACCTGGTTGCAGTTGGTCTCCATGCGCTTGCCCGTCTCATACTCCTTCGCGCTGTCCGCCGAGGTCGGAAGGAAGATCGTATAGTCGTGAATGCCGATCTCCTCCGCCGATCTGTCCAGCCCGAGATACACGACGAACATGCGCGCCGAATAGGTGCGCGCGTTGCCGAGCTTCACCATACGCTCGGGTACGACCTCCGGGGGACACATCGTGGCGTAAACCATGTTCTGATTCATGTTGCAGAGGATATAGCGCGTTTCCACCTCGCCGCACGTCGTTTTCACGCCGCGGACGGCCTTATTCTCATCAAAGAGGATCTCCGTGGCGGTGCAGTTCATCCATATCTCGCCGCCCATCTTCCGGAAGCATTCGAGAAGGCCGGTCGTCAGCTCGTTGCTCGTCTTATCCGGGATCCATGCGCCGTGGTTGACGTACAGCCAGAGCATATTCACGTATTGCAGGAAGGAAAGGTGGTCCATATCCACGCCGAGATAGCCCCAGTAGGTCCCCATGATGTCCTGCGCGAGCTTCGGCATTTTCATGGCGCGGAACACCTCGTTCACCGTGTAGCTGCCGAGACGCAGGAAGTTGGGGAAGTGCTCCTGCATGTATTTCGGGTCGGTCTTTCCCGCGACGCTGAGCGAATAGTCGCCCGCCTCGTGGAACTCGGTGCCGAGATCAAAAAGATCCTGGATCGACTTGCGGCAGCCGGGGACGAGCCGCTCCATTTCGTTGACAAATTCCTTCACGGTGCAGGGAAGCGTCGCATCGATGTGGGTCTTGCCATCGGAGGCGGTGGTGATCACGCGGAAGTTGTCCGGTACCATGTGCCACGGGATATCCAGCCCGAACTCCTCACACGTTTTGCGGCAGCCGCCGGGATTTTCCTTGCTGCCCCATTCGCAGATCTCGTGCAGCGCGGTCTCAAACTCAAAGCGTCCCCGGCGGAAGCTCGAAGCGCAGCCGCCCGGAAGGTTGTGCCGCTCGACAAGAAGCGTCTTTTTGCCGCCCTTCGCCATCCGGCAGGCCGCCGCGAGACCGCCGTTGCCCGCGCCGATGACTACGGCATCGTATTTTTGCATGGTCTTGTCCTCCTTACTTTTTTCGCGCTTGCCCTTTCGTGGTATTGCCACGCGATTTCACTTATAAGAATATATACCGCGCCGCCCGCTCGTCAAGCGCCGCCGGGAGATTTCATCGGTTTACAAAAATCCGGCGATTGACTTTTGCGTATATTGCGGGTAAACTTGAAATAAATAAACGTGGTATTTCCACGTGCATTCACCGGAGGAAACGGCTATGGGCTACAGCAAGATCACCGCGCTTTCGCTGACCGATCTTTTCGTGCAGCAGATCGAAAACATGATCCTCTCCGGCGAGCTTGCCTTCGGCGAACAGCTGCCCCCAGCGCGTGAGCTGGCGGCGAAGATGGGCGTTTCGCGCACCGTCGTAACGGCGGGGCTGGTAGAGCTCGAAAAGCTCGGCTTTGTGGAGATCAAAGCCCGGCAGGGCGTGTACGTCTGCGATTACCGGCGGCGCGGCACGATGGAAACGCTCGTGGCGATCATGCGCTACAACGGCGGCGCGCTGCGCCAGAACGAGGTGCGCTCCCTGCTCGAAACGCGCGACGCGATGGAGTGTATGTGCATGCGTCTCGTCGTCGAGCGCTCGGACACCGCATCGCTCGAAGCGCTCGCGCCGGTTTTGGAGAGCATCCGCGCCGCGCGCGACAGCGACGAAGCCGCGGAGAACGTTTTCCTTTTCCACCACGAACTCGCGGTGCTCTCCGGCAACGTGCTCATGCCGCTTTTATACCACTCCTTCCGCCCGCAGAGCGTGTATCTCTGGACGATCGACTGCAAGCGCAGCGGCATACAGAAAATGTATGAATCGAAGCTCGCGCTCTATACCGCCCTTTTGAACGGTGACGCGCCCACAGCGGTACGTCTTACCCACGAACGCATCGCCCGCGCCATCGAAGCGCTGCCCCTCTTCGGCGCATAAAAATGTTCCCCGCTTTCCTTCCGGGAAAGCGGGGAACATTTACACAGGGGAGGTTTTTCATCGCAGCTTTTTGAGCTCCTCAAGCCCTGAGTACGGTATCGCGAGATTGCCGCAGCCCGTGCCCATGGAGATGTGCGTTTTGCGTGTGCCGCGGCAGTCGCTGCCGCCGGAAATGCCCATGCCGTATGTTCCCGCGGCGGACGGCTGCATTCATATCTTCTTTATATGATTCCTCTATTTTGTCCAACATTTTTGCTATTATTTTTCAAAAAAGTACAGAATGTTTATTTTTTCTATTGCGAACAGGCGGTTTGGGGCGTATAGTGGGCAGGTACGTCTTTTTTGGGGGAGGAATCATCGTGTTTTCTTCGTTTTTTGCCGGATTAAAGAGAGAGTTTTCCGGCTACAACGCCGCGAAGCTGGTGAAGGACATTCTCGCCGGTCTCACGGTGTGCGCCGTGGCGCTGCCGCTCGCACTCGCGTTCGGCGTTTCGTCCGGCGCTTCCGCCGCGGCGGGCCTTGTTACGGCCATCGTCGCCGGTATCGTGATCGCGCTGCTCGGCGGCGCGTCGTTCCAGATCTCCGGTCCGACCGGCGCTATGAGCGCCGTGCTCGTCGGCATCGTGGCGGCGCATGGGCTGCAGGGCGTGTTCTTCGCGTGCTTTGCCGCCGGTGTATTGCTGCTCATCGCCGGTGTGCTGCGGCTGGGGCGGCTCATCAGCTTCATCCCGATGCCCGTCATTATGGGCTTTACGTCCGGCATTGCGATCATCATCGCGCTCGGCCAGATCGACAATTTCTTCGGCACGACGTCCGAGGGCCTGACGAACATAGAAAAGCTGCTCTCCTACGGGCGGCTCGGGTTCCATGTGAACTGGCAGGCGGCGCTCATCGGGCTGCTCGTCGTGGCGGTCATGGTCGTATGGCCGAAAAAGTGGGGCGCGCGCGTCCCCGGCTCGCTCGTCGGCATCATCGCGGCCGCCATCGTCGCGGGCGTGTTCCATATGGATTCTCTCGCCACCGTCGGCGACATTCCCCGCACGCTGCTGCTCTCCGACCGGCTGGATCTTTCGTCGCTCAGCTTCTCGATGGTCAAAGACCTGCTCTCGCCCATCGTGACGATCGCGGCGCTCGGCATGATCGAAAGCCTTCTGTGCGGCGCTTCCGCCTCGCGCATGAAGGGTGAGGAATTCAATGCCGATCAGGAGCTGATCGCGCAGGGCGTCGGCAACATTCTGCTGCCGCTCTTCGGCGGCGTGCCCGCTACGGCAGCGATCGCCCGCACGAGCGTGGCGGTCAAGTCCGGCCAGCAGACCCGGCTGACGAGCGTTTTTCACTCGGTGTTTCTGCTCGCGTCCATGTTCCTGCTCGGCGGCGTGATGGCGCGGCTGCCGCTCTCGGCGCTCGCGGGCGTGCTCATGGTCACGGCGTGGCGCATGAACGACTGGGCGGGCATCCGCTATGTGTTCCGCCACAAATTCAAATCCGGCATCAGCCAGTTTCTGCTCACGATGATCGCAACGGTCGTGTTCGATCTCACGGTCGCTATCCTGCTCGGCGTTGTCTACTCCGCCATTTTGTATATGGCCAAGTCCAGTCAGATCCGCGTGAGCTTTTCGGCCATCGACACGAACAAGCTCCGCGCCATCGACGGCAAGCCGCCGATCCTCGAATCGGCGGGCGTGGCGTATGTGACGGGCGCGCTGTTCTTCGGCGCAGTGGACGAGTTCAACCACCGTATGGCGGAGATGCCCGCCTACGACCACGTGATCCTCTCGATGCGCGGCATGCCGAGCGTGGACGTGTCCGGCGCACAGGCGATCCTCGAGCTGTGCCAGAGCCTTCTCGCGCAGGGCAAGACCGTGGCCTGCTGCGGCATGAGCGAGAACGTCCGGCGGTACTTTGACCGCGCCGGGATCACCGAAGTCCTCGGCGAGAGCGCGTATTTCTGGAGCGCTGACCAGGCGATCCTCGATCTGCTGGACGCGGAGATCGCAGAATAAACGGCATAAACGATTTGAGTCGCGGAGGAATCTTTCCTCCGCGGCTCAATTTTTTGCGTTATTCGCCCTTTTCCGTTTCGGCGGCGCGGATGCGGAGGTACATGTCCTGCATCTGGCGGTCGATGTCGGCGATTTTGCCGGAAACGGCGAGCATTTCCTCGTTGATGCCCTCCGGCAGGCGGGATTTGTCGGCCTTATACCGGACATCGTGCTCAAGGCTCGCCCAGAAGTCCATGGCGATCGTGCGGATCTGGATCTCGGCCACGACGTACTCCGTCCGGTCGGAGAGATACACCGGCACACGGATATCGAGATGGAGCGAGCGGTAGCCGTTATAATTCGGCGTTTTGATATAGTCCTGCCGCTTGACGATCTCAATATCCTTCTGCCGCTCGAGCATTTCGGCAACGCGGTAGACATCGTCGATGTAGCTGCACACCACGCGCACGCCCGCGATGTCGTTCACGTGCTCGCGCGCCGTCTCGATGGAGACCGGCAGGCCCTTTTTCATCAGCTTCGCGGCGATGCTCTCCGGCGTTTTCACGCGGCTTTCGATGTGGTGGATCGGGTTGCGCGCATATAGGACGCTGAATTCGTCGTTTAGAATTTCAAATTTCAGCGTGAGCTGGCGCGCGGCGGCCTCATAAAGATTGCGCATCACGAGAAATTCGCGCAGCTTGCCCTGCAGCTCCGGTTTTTTTTCGGCGTCGTTCATGGTTTCTCCTTTGCATTGACCGCGGCAGCGGGGAACCTCTCCGTCTTTTGCCTTCGGCAAGATCCACCCCCGCCCTCTCTCTGCCGCCTTTGGCGGCATCTCTCCCCGCCGGGGAGCGTCTGCCCCTGTCAGGGGAGGCAAGCGGGTCATCCGAAAACTATCTTGGCCCCCCTAACAGGGGGGCTGGCAGCCGCAGGCTGACTGAGGGGTTTTCTCACTTCCTGTATTGAGTATACCACATCCCCCGCAATACGCACAAGCGGCGGGAACTTTTTTCCTATGCCGCGCGTCCAAAGGATAGAAGCACTCTCAAAGGAGGAAACATTATGAAACGCCTTATTGCCCTTTTGCTTGCGCTTTCTGCGCTCTTCTCCCTTGCCGCGTGCGGCGGCACAAACGCCTTTGCTCTTGCCGAGGCGACCTACCCGGAAAGCGCGCCGTATCCGAACGAAGCGAAGTACTCCGGCGCGAAGTACGAAGCGGCGTACGATGCCTGGAGCGCCGACCGCCGGGCACGGAACACCGCGGCCTCGTCGGTCGATGGCGCGCTTGACGATTATGTCCGTGCGGCGCTGCCCGCGCTGCTCTCGGGCGCGGACGGCAAAAACGCCGTGTGCTCGCCGGTGAACGTGTATATGGCGCTCTCGATGCTCGCGGAGGTCACGGACGGGGACACCCGCGCGCAGATCCTCTCCCTGCTCGGCGCGGACAGCATTGATTCCCTGCGCAAGACCGCCGGGAACGTCTGGGCGGCGAACTACCAGAACGACGGCGCGGTGACGAGCATCCTTGCCGACTCGCTCTGGCTCTCCGACAGCATGGACTACAATTCCAACACCCTCGCGCGCCTCGCGGACAGCTACTATGCCTCCGCCTACCGCGGCGAGATGGGCTCCGAGGCGTTCAACGAAGCGCTCCGCCGCTGGATCAACGAGCAGACGGGCGGCCTTTTAAAGGACAGCGCCGACGGTCTTTCGCTCGCGCCGGAGACGGTGATTGCGCTCGCCTCGACCATATACTTCCGCGCGAAGTGGGGCAGTGAGTTTTCAAAGAGCGCCACGGCGGACGGCGTATTCCACGCGCCGGACGGCGACGTGACGCACAAATTCATGCACGAGACCATGGAGAGCACGTACTACGCCGCCGATAACTTTGCCGCCGTCGGCAAATATCTCGAGGGCAGCGGCACGATGTGGTTCCTGCTGCCGGACGAGGGCGTGACGCCGGAGGAGCTGCTCTCCGACGGCAGCGCGGTCGATTTCTTTCTCTCGCCGGAGAGCGCCGAGAGCAAGTATATGACCATCGATCTCTCCGTGCCGAAATTTGACGTTTCCGCTGATACCGACCTTTCCGGCGCGCTGCGCGCGCTCGGCGTGACGGACGTGTTTGACGCGGGCAGGGCCGACTTCTCCCCGCTCACCGACAAGGCCGACGACATTTTCCTTTCACAGGCCAAGCACTCCGCGCGCGTCACCATTGACGAGGAGGGCGTTGTAGCGGCGGCCTACACCGTGATGGTCGCGTGCGGAGCCGCCTTGCCGCCGGATGAGCGTGTCGAGTTCACGCTCGACCGGCCGTTCCTCTTCGCCGTCACCGGCGAGAGCGGCGAGATCCTCTTCGCGGGGATCGTGAACACGCCGGCATGACCGGGCAGAGGCCCATTATAAACGTATGCCCGCCCGTGAGGACAACTCACGGGCGGGCATCTTTTCGTTTCCGCTCAAATAATATAATCGTATCCGCCGGGATCGTTGTGCATCAGATCGGCGAGCGAGAACTTATCCAGATAATCGTTGATGACTTTGTCCAGCCCCTTCCACAGGGAAAGCGTGCGGCATTCCGCCGCGCGGGAGCACGCCGCCGCGCCGGGCTCCAGACAGGAGACGGGCGCCAGCGAATCCTCCGTCATACGCAGAATGTCCCCAACCGTATATTGCTCCGGCGCTTTTGTCAGGCGGTATCCGCCGCCCTTTCCGCGCACGCCGGTCAGCAGCTTTGCTTTCACGAGCAGCTTGATGATGCTCTCCAGATATTTTTCGGAGATGTCCTGCCGCTCCGCGATCACTTTCAGAGGGATAAACCCATCCGCCGCATGCTCGGCCAGATCGACCATGACCCGAAGCGCATACCGCCCTTTGGTTGAGATCAGCATTTTCTATTCCTCCCTTAAACGCAAATCCTATTATATAGCGGGGAAGTAGGTAAATCAACATTTAAACTTTTCCGTTTTCTATTGACAAATGCGCGGCGGCGATTTATAATCCACACAAACCTATAAGAAAGGTTGGTATTGAAATGAGCTTCAACATGGCCCTCCGATGTTGCCGGGCACCTAGCGTCGATTGACAAGGGCACACGCGGTTCTGCCGGGCGGAAATGCCCTCATACTGCGTCAAAGCCCTTGAGAATACACAAAGTATTCTCTGCGGCCTTTTCCTTGTCTGCGAGCATTTCTGCTCCGGCAGAACTGCTTCGCATCGGACAGCCTTGGATTTTCGAGGGATTTTTGTTCTTTTGGACGCAGGCGGGCTGTCGCCCGCCAAGGACAAAAGGGCAAAAAGCACCGAAAAGACTGGCTGTCCGACGTGTGTGCTCTTGTTAATCGACGCTATGCACACCAGAACACCCGATAACAACATAAAATATTCAGGAGGAACGATCCATGCGTAAGATCTATACATCTGCCGACCAGCTGATCGGCAAGACTCCGCTGCTGGAGCTGGTACATATTGAAAAGTCCGAAGGTCTGGCGGCCAGGGTGCTGGGCAAGCTGGAGTACTTCAACCCCGCCGGAAGCGTAAAGGACCGCATCGCCAAGGCGATGATCGACGACGCGGAGCAGAAGGGTCTGCTGAAGCCCGGCTCCGTGATCATTGAGCCGACCTCCGGCAACACGGGCATCGGTCTGGCTTCCGTAGCCGCCGCCCGCGGCTACCGCATCATCATCGTCATGCCGGAGACCATGAGCGTGGAGCGCCGCCAGCTGATGAAGGCCTACGGCGCGGAGCTCGTGCTCACCGAGGGCGCCAAGGGCATGAAGGGCGCGATCGCCAAGGCGGACGAGCTTTCTAGGGAGATCCCGAACAGCTTTATCCCCGGCCAGTTTGTGAACCCGGCCAATCCCGCCGTTCACCGCGCGACCACCGGCCCGGAGATCTGGGAGGACACCGACGGCAAGGTGGACATCTTTGTGGCGGGCGTCGGCACGGGCGGCACGGTCACCGGCGTCGGCGAATATCTGAAGAGCCGGAACCCCCATGTGAAGATCGTTGCCGTGGAGCCGGCCTCCTCCCCCGTTCTGAGCAAGGGCGTGGCCGGAAGCCACAAGATCCAGGGCATCGGCGCCGGCTTTGTCCCCGACGTGCTGGACACGAAGGTTTACGATGAGGTCATTCCCGTAGAGAACGAGGACGCCTTCGCCGCCGGACGTCTGATAGGCCGGAAGGAGGGCGTGCTGGTGGGCATTTCCTCCGGCGCCGCCGTGTGGGCCGCGATCGAGCTGGCGAAGCGGCCGGAGAACAAGGGCAAGACCATCGTCGCCCTGCTGCCGGATACCGGCGACCGCTATCTCTCCACGCCGCTGTTCGCGGACTGAGAAATACAACGCAGGGAGGCTGCCTTCCACGGCAGTCTCCCTTTTACTTTCCGAAAGGAGCGATATCCAGATGTTCCCGACACCGGAGCACGAAATGGAAAAGGTGCTCTATGCCGCCGACGAGCTGACCGGGCTGCTCGGCGCGGCCATGCTGGGCGGGGAGCCGGACACGCTGATCGCCCGGACTCTCCGCGCGATGCAGGAGAGCGCAGCCACGGCGTGACGCAAAAAAGTTGTCAACGGGGACGTTTCCCGCTGACAGCTTTCTTTTTGCGGAAAGTTTTTTCATAGGAAGATCCCCGGCGGGCATGCCCGCCGGGGATCGTTTTGCTTATGGGGTTTGGGACGTTCGTCCCGCGAGGTCTCAGAGCACGTTGTTCAGCACATAGCACTCCTTATACGCCTGTCTCTCGTTATACACGAAGTCGTAGGTGTACGGGCAGAGGTTGGTGACGCTGAGGATGTTGAGATCCTCGTTGAAGGTGAGCTGCGTGAAGTAGCCCGCCTTGGCCGCCGCTTCGATGTCCGAGTTGATGGCGATCACCTTGCGCTCGCCGTAATAGAACTCGTAGTGGCTGGAGTAGCCGCCGCTGCTGCTGAGGACCATGCGCACGTTGGAGCACGCCTTGACGACGTTCTTCTCCAGATCGAGAGCGCGCTCGTCGATCTTATCGGGCTTTCTCATGTCCTCGAGCAGGTAGTTGTTCACGAGCAGGATACCGGAGGCGTCCTTGTCGGAGTTGAACTTCTCGCGCGCCCACTTGTAGCCCTCTTCGGTCATGGCGTCCGCGCCGAGACCGACGAGGATGACGCTCTTCTCGCCGATGTTGAAGCGGCGCACGAAGCCCTTGCCGTTTTCAAAGAGGTCTTCCTCCTTGAAGTCCTCGCGGACCGGCTGCTGCAGGAACAGGCTGCCGGAGGCGGCTTCCTTCTCGGCGGCGATCATGAGAACGTCCACTTCCTCATCGTCGTAGAGCGGCTGCATCGCGTTGTTGAACACATCCCACTGGCTCTGCGCGCCGGCGTCCGCCACAACGTTGCCGGTGTGGAGCACGAGGGAGATGTCCGAGCGGTCGATGTAATTTGCCATGGAGGTGAAGTAGCGGTTCGGAGAATCGCCGGTGAGCATCTGGTCGGTGTCGAACATCCACGCGACGGTGTAGCGCACGGTATAGATGCGCATGCTGCCGTCGATGACGACAAACTTCACGCTGGTGAAGTTATCGTTCGCCGCGGAGAATTCCTCATCCTTCAGGTTCATCACATAATCGCCGGGGCGGACCTCGCTGATGGTTGCGTCACCGGTGAAGCGGATGTCGTCCTCGGTGAAGAACGGCACGGTCGCTTCCCAGGTATACCCTTCAACGGTGTGGATCTTGCCGTCATAGCGGAAGAGGCCCGTGTTGCCGGTGACAGTAACGACGACCTCGCCCTCGAACGGCGTGATCTCCAGCGTGCCGGGCTGGTAGGTGAGCACATAGTTGCGCGTCACGTCCTTGCCGTCGGCATCCACGATGATGGCGTCGTGCAGGTCGATCTTATCCTCGTAGCGGCCCACGTTGCGCGCGGTGAAGTCGCTCTTCACGCTGCGGACGCTGTGGCCCTCGGCAAGGTTGGTAGCGATGTGGCCGACATAGCCGTGGTAATCGCCGTCGAACATCACGGTGTTGTCATCCGCGCGGAGCGTTACCGGGCTTCCCGGATTCTCGCCGCGGCGCGTGATGACGAGCTCGCCGTCCTCGATCACGAATTCCACGTTCGTGAAGTTGCCGCTGGTGTTCTTAAAGTCTCCGGACTTGATGCCGACGGGGTAGCTGCCGGCGTCGGTGCCCTTCGCTGTCCACGCATCGGTCGGTGTCTCGGCGACGTTCGCAACGTCGTAGAGAGCGTGATCGGAAACTATGGACGCATAGCCCGTGACGGAGTGCTCCTTGCCGTCATACTCGACGGTGTCGGCGTTCTCGGTGATGGTGACGGTGACCTTGTCGGTGATCGGGTCGATCTTGAGCCAGCCGTCGGTCACGACGATCCTGATGTTGCTGTAGTTATTCGATTCCGCGGTGAAGTCGTCCGCCGTCAGACCCATGTAGTAGGTGCCGGCGTTCGTGCCGCTGGCCTTCGCCTCGGTTCCGGCCTTCGGCGTCACGGTGATGGGCAGACCGTTCACGTCCACCGTGTAGCCCTCGACGGAGTGCTCGGTGCCGTCGTAAACGACGGTCTTCGTATTGCCGGTGACGGTGACGACGACCTCGGTGTCGTCCGTCGTGATGGTGAGAGCACCGTCCACGATCACGAACTCGACGTTCGTGAAGTTTTTACTGGTGTTCTTAAAGTCTCCGGAAACGATGCCCACCGGGTACTCGCCCGCTTCCGTGCCCTTCGCCGTCCACGCCGCGGTCGGCGTTTCGGCGACGTTGGCGATGTCGTAGAGAGCGTTGTCGGCGGTCATGGTCTCGTAGCCCGTGATGGAGTGCTCCGCGGCGTCATAGGTGACGTTGTCGGACTTCTCCACGACGGTGACGGTGACCTTATCGGTGACCGGGGTGATCTCCAGCTCGCCGTCCACGATCACGAACGCGACGTTCGTGAAGTTGACGCTCGTGTTCTTGAAGTCTCCGGACTTGATGCCGACCTGGTACTTGCCGGCGTTCGTTCCCTTCGCCGTCCACGCCTCGGTCGGCGTTTCGGCGACGTCCGTCTTGACGTTGTAGAGCGCGTTGTCGGCGGTCATGGACTTGTAGCCGGTGACGGAGTGCTCCTGCCCGTCGTAGACGACGGAATCGGACTTCTCGGTCACGGTGACGGTGACCTTGTCGCTGACGGGATTGATCTTCAGCCAGCCGTCCTTCACTTCGATAACGACGGTCTCATAGTTCGGGGAAGTCGCGGTGAAGTCCGCGGCGGTGAGACCCATCGGGTAGGTGTCGGCGTCCGTGCCGGCGGCGACGGCCTTGCCGACGAGCGTTACATCCGCATTGGCGGGGTTGCTCGTGACGGTGTAGCCCTCGACGGACTGCTCCTCGCCGTTGTAAGTGACGGTCTTCGTGTTGCCCGCGATCTTCACGACGATGCTCTCCGCCGGGGCGATCTTCAGCGCACCGTCCACGATCACGAACTCGACGTTCGTAAAGTTGCCGCTGGTGTTCTCAAAGTCGTCCGCTTTGATGCCCACCGGGTATTCGCCGACATACGTTCCCTTCGCCGTCCACGCCTCGGTCGAGGTCTCGGCGACGTTCTTCTTCACGTCGTAGAGCGCGTTATCCGCGGTCATGGACTTGTAGCCCTTGACGGAGTGCTCCTGTCCGTCATAGGTGACGGTGTCGGATTCCTCGGTGACGGTGACGGTAACTTTCTCGGTGATCGGATCGATCTTCAGATAGCCGTCCACCACAACGACCTTGATGTTGCTGTAGTTCTGGGACGTGACCGTGAAGTTATCCTTCGTCAGCCCCATTTCGTACTTGCCGGCGTTCGTGCCCTTCGCTTCCGCCTTGGAGCCTTCCTTCAGCGCGACGGTAATGGTCTTCTCGCCGACGTCCGTCGTGAAGCCGGTCACGCTCTGCTCGCTGCCGTTATAGACCAGGGTGTTATGGTTGCCGGTGATGGTGACAGTCACTTCATCGGTGTTCGCCGTGATCGTCAGCGTGCCGGGCTTATAGGTCGGCAGTTCATAGTAGCCGCCGGGCAGCGCGCCGCCCTTGAACCGGACGGTGGTCGTATCGATGACGTTCGGCACGCTGCCGACGTTGGTGATGGTGCTCTCCTTCGTCATGGAGAGGGTGATATCCTTCTTCTGATCGCCGTTGACAAGGCCCTCGACCTTGAAGTCCGGCTGCGTGAGCGGCTGGGCGTTGTAGGCTCTGCTCGCGCTCTCTGCGGTGATCGTCAGAGGAACGGTGTAATAAACGGTGATGACGTTCCCCGTCGCTTTCATTTTCAGCGACTGGCTGGGGGAGTAGCTGTCCACATGCGCCGACGTATATTCCGCACCCAGCGCGGTCGAGGCGCTCGCCGTCAGCGTATCGCCGATCGTCATGGTGCCGGTCTGGTCGGGAGCGACCTTCACTTCCGTGCCCTTGAGGTAATGGTGGATGGTGTACTCCGCGGTGTTGCGCTTGAAGTACAGCTTCAGCGTCAGCGAGCCGTCCGCAGCCACGGTGCCGGATTCGACGTTGTTCGCATTGGCCGCATCGTACACATGCGCGGGCGCGCCGTATGCCTTGTCTGTATCGGTGACGGAAACGGTGGTGTCCGTCGTGCCGGTGCGCGGCTCAGTCTTTGCGAGCGTGTAGGCGCCGTCGGTCTGCTCGCAGTAGAACTCGACCTTATAGGCAGTATTCTCGTTCGCCTTCCACACGGCGTAGAGGATATTGTCCCCGGTGCTGTCCACGCGGGCGGTGCTGCCGGTCTTATATTCCGCACTGGCGGCGTTCGGATCGCTGCTCCACCCGACGAGGGTATAGCCGGTGCGGGAGAAGCCGCTGCCGTCCCAGAGCGTCACAAGACCGTTATTGACGTACCCGTTTTCGACATGGGTCCCGCCCTGGCCGCCGTTGGCGTTATATGTCAGGGAGACGACCGCGTCCTTATTGCCCCAAACGGCATAGAGCGTGACGCTCGCGTTCATGCGCAGCTTGTCGTTGGGCTGGTACTTGACCGCCCCGTCCGCCGTCTCTGCCCAGCCGAGGAACACCTTGCCCTCGGGAACGGCGAAGGAGTTGGCCTGCACGTCGGCGTGCGCACCGGAGGCATAGCGCTTCATATCCGTGACAGTATCCTTGCCGTCAGTATATGTCACGGTGTAGCTGCTCTTATTGGTATAGTAGGGGTAAAGCTCGATATTCTCGTAAATTTTGGTGCTGAAGTGGAAGGGCATGTAAGTATCGCCGTTCTTCGTCGCCCAGCCAGCAAATGTCCAGCCCTCGCCCGCCGGCTCCTGCGGATTGGGGAGCATGCTCTCGTCAATGGTGCCGCCGTAGGGGATGGTGAGATCCTTCTGTCCGCCGGTGCCTTCCATGGTGATGTAGGCAACGCCGCTTACCGTGGGCGCTGCCCAGTGGGCGTATACCGTGATATTCTGCGGGCCCATCGTGCCGGAGAAGCTGTGGATATGCTGTCCGGCAGGGTCGTCGTACCAGCCGAGGAAGATGTAGTTCTCCTTGCCGACGGGCGGCGTCGGCGCGGCCTTGTTCGCCGAAGCGGGGATGGCCTGCTCGTAGAGAACGCTCTCGCGGTAAGAGGTGACCTCGCTGCCGCCGTTCATGTATATAATATTGTAGGTGTTGCGGGTGTAATAGAATCTGGCGTTGTTGTATTTGCCGCCGGTCTGCGTGCTGACACCGGAGTTGAATGTGAAGCCGGTGATGGGGTACTGGTCCTCGCTAGTGACCGTGTAGCCGGTGCCGGGGGAAGTATCGGAATGATGCAGCTTGTAGGACTTGCCGCCGACAGTGGTCGTCCCGCTCTCGCCGGGCAGGACTTCGACATAATAGTACGCCGTTTCCGAGCCGTAGCCGGTCTGCGGCCCATAGAATGTGGCGCCGTTGAGCGGCATGGTATCGATGTTGACCTGATAGGGGCCGCTGCCATTCTTCTGCGTTGCCCACGTGCTGCTGCCGTTGTAAGTGGGCCACTTATCGCCGATGGCCGCGCCGTATTTGGCGGTGATGCGCAGGGACGTGTACTCCGAGGAGCTGTTCTTCTTGAAGAACTTTACCTCGTACACATTGCGCTTGTAGTACACGTTCACGACCGTGGAGCCGTCGCCCGCGATGGTCTGCTGGGTGATGGTCTGGGCGGTGAAGCCGGTGTAGCTCTTGGCCGCGGCGCTCGTCCGGGAGCCGGTCGAGCCGGTTTTGGTCTCCGCCTCCGCGAAGGAGAATTCCTCGTCGTTGGCGTTTTCCTGCCAGTGGATGACGGTGTACCGCGTACTGGTATTGACGTTCCAGTGCGCCTTGAGCGTGATGTTCTCCGTCAGTGGGCTGCCGAATTCGAACTTCGTTCCGTTGTATTCCCAGTGGCTGAACGTGTAGCCGGGCTTCGTCACCACATTGGGAGCTGCCGTGGTTGCGTCTGCGCTGTAGAACTGGGGCGCGACATATGTACCGCCGTCGGAATCGAAGTGGAGCCAGTGGCCCGGTTCGACCTTGGCGTACACGGTGATATTCTCTTTGTCCAGCGTGACGGAGTCGACAGGGGTCTGGTAGCTGCCTTCCAGATACCAGCCGGTGATCGCGTGCGTTGTGTTCTCAAGACCGTAGGTCACATCGTCAGTCTTGATAACGTCGCCTTTCACGCCCTCTTTGGTATGGACAATGCGGCCGTTCGTGTCGGCAAAGAACACGTACAGCACTTCCGTGAATCCGGCGTCCACGTTGATCTGCGCCGATTCGCTGATCTCGCCCACGGTACCGAAGGCGAGCTCGGACGCGCCGACGAACCAGCCGGTGAATTTATAGCCGTCCTTCACGGGGGAATCGGGCTGATAGAGCGTGTCGCCCTTCTTGACGATCTGGCGCTAGACTTCCGCGCCGTCTACCCGAAAGACATAGGTGAGATATTTGTCCGTATCCGGCCGGACAACTCTCATGGGGACAACGTTTGTCTCGCCGCCCTCTTCGCCCTCCGCGGGCTCTTCGTCCTTGCCGGGCTCTTCGTCCTTGCCGGGCTCTTCGTCCTTGCCGGACTCTTCGTCCTTGCCGGACTCTTCGCCCTTCGCGGGCTCTTCGTCCTTGCCGGACTCTTCGCCCTTCACAGGCTCTTCCGCCGCAGCGGGCTTATCGCCTGTTCCCGGAATGGAGTCTTTGTCTCCGGCGGGGTTGGTGCTGCCAGCCGGCGCGGGATCGTTTCCATTTTCGGAAAGAAGCGTTTCCTCTGCCGGGATGGTCCCCTCGTCTCCAACGGCAATCGCGTTCACCGGGAGCAGGGAGAACATCATGCACACTGCCATCAGCAGCGCGATCAGATTCCTCTTTTTCATACAGTCCTCCTGTTTTCACTTACCTCTCCCTCGTTGTCGGACAATTTTGGGAGAAAATGTACGGCTTTTTCTGTGCCGGAACATGGTTTTTCTGCGCATGGGTATAGTTATCCTACTATGTTGTTTTCATTTTACACAATGCCGGGGAATTTTTCCATAGGTTTACGTAACATTTCATTATTTGTAACAAATTCTTAACAGTTTTTAACATTTTGTACAGGTAGTGATTGCTTACCGCAGAAACCGCTATACCTTGTGGTTCCCCCGGTATTGCCGGAAGCGATTTAAATGCCCTCTCGGCTGCCGAGAGGGCATATTCCCCTATACTATTATATTATAGCCCCCGCAGGGTTATTCCTCTTTTTTTCTCTCGCGCGTTTTGACGCGCTCGTGCGGCGTGGGGCCCCAGCCGTCGAGCGGCAGGCGCTGCATCGCGCCGAATACCTTGCTGCGCACATCCGGGTACTGTGCCGAGAGCGTCGTGAGCAGATCCTTGATCTCCTGCCGCTTGGACGTGTGATCCATCGGGCAGGTGCTCTTCACGACCGGCAGGTCAAGCTGTCCGGCGAGATTCGCGCTGCGCTGCTCGCCGATGTACAGCAGCGGGCGGATCTGCGTCACGTCCGCGCGGGACATATACGTCACCGGCTTGAAGCAGTTGAGCCGCCCCTCGAACACGAGCGACATCATAAAAGTCTCCACGGCGTCGTCAAAGTGGTGGCCGAGCGCGAGCTTGTTGCAGCCGTGCTCCTTCATCGTGGTGTTCAGCGCGCCGCGCCGCATTTTCGAGCAGAGCGAGCACGGGTTCTCCTCCTGCCGGGCGTCAAACACGATCTCGCGGATATCCGTCGGCACGCGGGTATACGGCACGCCGAGCTCCTCGCACATTTTTTCCACACCGGAAAAGTCCATGCCGGGGAAGCCGGTATCGATGGTGATGCCCTCGAGCTCGAACGGCGCGGGGTAATACCGCCGCAGATACGCGAGCGCGGCGAGCAGCACGAGCGAATCCTTGCCGCCGGAAATGCCCACGGCGATGCGGTCGCCGGGGGAGATCATGCCGTAATCGTCCACGCACCGGCGCACAACGCCGGTAAACGCATTGAGAGAATCCATAGTTCGCACCTCAAAAATTAAAAATCGAAACGGAGAAAAACGGAGCATTTGTGAGAAAAGCGGAGCATTTACGAGCTTGCCCTGCCGTAAATAAAAATTTCGGAAAACAGGGGTTGACACCGACGGAGCGCTGTGCTATAAAAATAGAGCGCGTCTTGAGGGTATATTGTACCCGCCGCGCCTTGAAAAAGCAAGAAAAAACAATGATATTGGAGGCACATCAATGTCCACTACGATGGTCAGAAAAGAGGACGTCGTCCGCAAGTGGTACGTTCTCGATGCGGCCGGCAAGCCCCTGGGCAAGACCGCCGCTCTCGCCGCCGACCTGCTGCGCGGCAAGCGCAAGGTCGACTACACGCCGCACGTCGACTGCGGTGACTTCGTCATCATCATCAATGCGAAGGACGCCGTTCTCACCGGCAACAAGCTCACCCAGAAGTACTACCGCACCCACTCCGGTTACGCCGGCGGTCTCAAGGAGACCCGTTACGATCGCCTGATGGCGACCCGCCCCACTCTCGCCATGACGCTCGCCGTCCGCGGCATGCTGGCGAAGAACCCCACCCAGAAATGGCAGCTCCGTCGTCTGAAGGTCTTTGCCGGCAATGAGCACAAGCACGCCGCGCAGAAGCCCGAAGTCTGGACGGTCGAATAAGGAAAGGAGGAAATTTTAGAATGGCTACCTATCAGAGCAAGCGTCCCTACGCTTACGGCACCGGCCGTCGGAAATCCTCCACCGCCCGTGTCCACCTCATCCCCAACGGCAGCGGCAGCATCACCATCAACGGCCGCACGCTGGACGAGTACTTCGGTCTCGAGACTCTGAAGCTCATCGTCCGTCAGCCTCTCGCCGCCACCGAGACGGCCGAGAAGTTTGACGTTGAAGCCACCGTCGCCGGCGGCGGCATGACCGGCCAGGCCGGCGCGATCCGTCACGGCATCGCCCGCGCCCTGCTCAAGGTCGACGAGAACTACCGCGGCACGCTCAAGGCCGCCGGTTATCTCACCCGCGATCCGCGCATGAAAGAGCGTAAGAAGTACGGCCTCAAAGCCGCCCGCCGCGCTCCGCAGTTCAGCAAGCGCTGATCGGACGCAAATTTACAGCTCAAAAGCTCAAAAACCCCGGAAAATCGGCATTTTCCGGGGTTTTCTTATACCCTTTTCGTCCGATTGCTGCTGTTGCGGTTTGTGCCAATTTTATAAAAAATGACCGTCCGGGTTTGTACGCCAGCCATTCATAAGCTTGTCATTCTCCATGATAAAGGGGCTCGCCGTATCCTGTCCCCATGAGGTATCATATTTCCCCATAAGGTAATCGCTCAGTGCCGTTCGGTCCGCAAAGCGCAGCAGCCGGTACGGCTCCTGAAAGGCCACCTTTTCTACAAAGTACAGTGTCCCATCCTCCGCCGTCAGCAGCACACCGACATGCCCGACAAACAGCAGAGATTCCTCCTCGGCCGGCTTATCATGGAAGAATACCGTGATGAGGCGGATTCTTTCATTCTCCCGAAAGGTAACGCCGCGGGAAGCCCATTCCTCTTGTACGGTTTGTACATGACGCTTGATCTCCGTGGTATCCTCCGCCTTCATGGAGGAATACAGTGCGCGGAAATCTGCAAGGCTGCTTCCGCCCAGCGCATCGGGATCTGTTTTCAGCGTTTCCTCGTCCACAAACAGCACATCTTCACCAGCATTGATTTGAGAGTCTGCGCTCACGGAGAGGAAGTCCCCAAACAGGCTCATGGCGGTGATCCGGCAGTTATAGCCCGGAAACGTCCCGTTCTTCGCCGCCCATTCGTCCTGCATCGCGTAAGGGTCATATTTCGTATACAGCGGCTCTGCTTCCTCAAAGCCCGTCGTCAGCCATTCCTCCCTCATGCTTTCATTGAAGCTGTCTACTCGGTTGAAGAAGCCCTGAATGCGGTTTCCCGACACCCCGGCGCCGGAAAGCATATCCTCCAAAAGTTTCCGTGATACGCTGTCGTTGAGATTTGTGTACGCAATTTTTTCCAATGCCGGACGCTTATCCGGCAAATCAGTATCCGCACCGCAGCCCGCGAATGCGGAAGCGATAAGAATAACACATATAGCCAGCATTGTCTGCCGAAATGATTTCATAATCTGCTCCATCCTTTCCTTTGACCATCGACCATTTTGCAAAGCTTATTATACCATTCAAGCATAAGGTCTATGTTAAGCAAGAGGTCTTTGGGGCGATTGAAACAGCAAAGGACCGGCTTTCACCACGCGGCTGACAAAACGGATCATCTCCTCCTTGCTGCACTTGTCATAGCCTCCGCGACAACAGGCAATGCGCAAACATGCGCTGTCCTATGACAGCCCCTTGTATGGCCGAAGAACAGCGCAGATGCCGTTGGCTCCGCTCTCCTTCACAGATATTTATGCCGTTCAGGAGATGCCTTTTGATTGGGCGGTTGAACGGCATGCTGTGACCGGTGGTATGCCCAAATATTTGGCGTTCTTTCAGGATGACCGGGAACTGCTCGATCCGATCAAAGAGGTCATAAAGCACGACAATACCCCTGCCGGTCATCGCCGGCAGGGGTAAACTCTGTGATAAAACTTCCAGCTTGCTGTTTCGGACGATCTGCCGCCGGCAGGCAGGGCTCCCACCGGGCAAAAAACAAGCGGCTGACGCAATTCTCCTCTTTCACACTTTTTAAGCCGGCACTCGGCGGCGGCTCATTTGCTGGAGCTGATTTTGCGCGGGGCTCGTGCGAAGCGCCTCGCGGCTTGCATCTTCCCGCATGCTTTTGTCTTCCGAAGGATGTTTAGAAATCCACTTCGGTATCGTAGTAGCAGCACTTGAGCAGCTTCGGTATATAGCCAAGCTGCCGGTAATAATGCAGATACCGCTGAAGCTCGCTAACGGCTCCAAGGCGAAGCTTTTTGACTCGTCCAGGCGTATCTGAGGCGGCAATCTCCGCAATACACGGGATGATCACCATCATGTAATCGTCTTCCACTGGCATTTCCTTTCTGCATTCCTGCATGTAATATCTATCTGTACGGGTATGCCGAAAGGCTCCCCGGAGCAAAGGGTAAGGGAGCGGTTAGGCTCCGATCTATATGAAAAAGCGCTTAAAGAACCGAAGCTCTCTAAGCGCTTTTGGACCCAAGGATCCCAGATATGAAATTGTCAGCAGGGAGGGGGCATACTCCCCGCCGTCCCCGTCTGTGCCTCTGTTTGTGAGAGGCAGAAGAAACAAAAAAGTGCCTGAAGACGTTCATCCTCAGGCACTGTGTTACTCATTCACTGTAATTGCTCGGCGGCAATTCCGAAACTTACATAAGCATTATAGCAGGGATTCTGCCATTTCGCAAGTGAAACCTTGAGAAAGCCTGTTCTTGCTTTCGGTGGAGAGTAGCATAGGCATACTCTGCCAAGGGGCGAACGGGCATCTTTGGATTTATAGTATCGTAAAAGTAGGAGTGGAAAGATACCAATCATCCATCCCGGCGCACTATCTCTTGATGAAGGTTACGATAATCCAATCAACAAGGAGTTATCACCCTGCCCGATTCAGTGTCAAGATGGTGTTTACTGCTCCGTTCGTATAGTGGTGGATGCGTGCATATATTATACAAAATATAAGTTATTTGTATAACGTTCAGCTGCCACTAAAACAGAACAATATGAACTGATTGAAGAACGCATTACATCTTCGGTAAACAAGCCATCATAGCAGGTTACAATCCGGCGTCACGAGTATCTTTACTTGCGATTTCTTCTCCGGGCCGGTAAGCGATGCGAAGCCTTCCTTCACTACGTCTTCAAGACAGATTTTCTTAGTAACATAACCCTCGGCAGGTATTCTGCCGCTGTCAAGCAACTCGATTACCTTCGGAAAGTCGCCGCAGTAGCAGATGCTGCCTACCATTTGCCTTTCCTTCATCACCAGCAGGTTAGGATGCAGCGTTGCGGGCCCTTCCCATATACTCGTAACCACAAGTGTACCGGCAGCCTTTATGGATTCCAATAACAGCAGCAGGCACTGCTCGCTGCCCGTAGTTTCAAACGCAATATCTGCCCCAACACCGCCGGTAAGCCGATATATTTCAGCAACGACATCATCCTTGCCGGGCTCGAGAACGATGTCTGCTCCCGCCCGCAATGCATACTCCTGTCTGACGCTCTTGCGCTGAACGACAATGATTTTTTCCGCGCCAAGGGCTTTGAGGCACTCTATTGTAGCAAGGCCTATTGGGCCTGCCCCTGCAACGACCGCCACATGCCCCGACCGAAAGCCACCGACCTCAAGAGAATGATAGCCAACGCTCATGGGTTCCACAAGAGCAGCCTTCTCATAGCTTAGCGTGTCAGGTATCTTGTGTACGAACCTCGCCGGGAACGTAGTGTATTCGGCAAGACCTCCGCCTCCGCCCATAAGGCCATGAAATCCCAGCTTATCGCAAAGGTTGTAATGTCCGGCTTTACAGGCGGGGCATTCGCCGCATACGATCAATGGCTCAACCGTCACGCGGTCGCCGACAGCCAGATTCGTCACTCCCTCGCCTACCTCCGTTATCTCGCCGGAAAACTCATGCCCCATTATCACCGGAGCGACTTCCTGCGTTATAGGATGGGGATTTTCCACCGGTATGAATATTGGACCCATAGTAAACTCATGCAAATCGCTGCCGCAAATGCCGCACCACTTCACCTTGATTTTCACTTCTCCGGCGCAGGGTGAAGGCTCTGGTATGTCCTCAATACGAATGTCTCCCGACTTGTACCAAAGTGCTGCTTTCATATTCTTTTTCTCCTTTCGTCACCCGGGTACATAGGTTTACACCATCGTGCAGCCGCCGTCAATCGTGAGCACCTGTCCCGTAATGGTCTTTGCGAGATCGGAGGAAATAAAGAGCACACCGTAGGCGATATCGTCCTCGGTCTGCGCCTGACCCATCGGGATCAGATCCTTGATGGAATTGTTCCAGTTCCGCTCGCGCTCCTCCGGAGAGATGGCGGTACGTCCGCCCTCGGTGCCCTGCCAGCCGGTAGCCATGCCGTCCAGGATCTCCTCCCACATATTGGTGCGGATGATGCCGGGCGCGACGGAGTTTACCCGAACGCCGTGCGGCGCGCCCTTTTTGGCGGCTGCCTGAGTCAGACTGATCACCGCAGCCTTTGTCGCGCAGTAGTGCTGCAGCAAGCCCATGTTGGTGCGGCCCGCGATGGAGGAAATTGTCACGATGTTCCCGTGACCCTGCTTGATCATCTGTTTCATGCCCTCCTGCAGCATATGGGAAACACCGAGCACGTTGATGTTGAACAGCCTCTCCACTTCCTCCGGCTCGATCACGAGAAAGTCGTAGGTGGAAATAACGCCGGCGTTATGCAGTATGACATCCACCGTGCCGCCGAAGAATTCCAGCGCGGCGTCCAGCAGCGCTACGGCGTCCTCTTTCTTGGAAATGTCCGCCCTGCAGAAGTCGGCACGTGCGCCCATCTTTTTGATTTCCTCAACTGTGCTCTTTCCCTGCTCCTCATTGCGGTTGCCGATAAAAATATTCGCACCGCAGTCTGCATAGTTCAGTGCGCAGGCTTTGCCTATGCCGCGGCCTCCGCCTACCACCAGCACATTTTTTCCGATAAAGTCCAGCTTCAACATATCGCGTATTCTCCTTTCTTTTTCGTCTGGTGTTTTGTCTCCTTCCTTCAACTTTTCATGTGGATTGCCCGCTTATCAACGTCCAGCGCCGCCTCGCGCAGCGTTTCCGTAACCGTTGGGTGGGAGTGTATGGTCGATATGAGTTCGTCCACCGTGGCTTCCAGCCGGATGGCGAGAGCGCCCTCGCAGATCAGATCCGTGGCGCGGGGTCCTATGATGTGCATCCCCAGCACCTCGCCGTATTTCGCATCAGCGATGATTTTGACAAGCCCCTCGCCGCCGTTCAGGATAAGCGCCTTGCCGTTCGCTCTCATGGAGAAGCGTCCCACCCGGTAATCCAGACCCCGCTCCTTCGCCTGCGCCTCAGTAAGTCCGACCGAAGCGGCCTCCGGCTCGATATACACGCAGACCGGGTTGGTTTTTTCCTCATACTCCGCCTTGATGCCCATAATGTTCTCAGCGGCGATCTCGCCCATCACCGAAGCAGTATGGGCAAGCTGTGCATAGTTTGCCACGCAGTCGCCCACAGCGTATACGCCGGGGACGCCCGTCTCCATGCGGCTGTTGACAACGATCCGTCCTCTGTCGTGCCGGAGGCCTCCGGCCTCCAATCCAAGCGACTCGGTATTCGCCCGGCGGCCGATGGCAACAAGGACTTTTTCTGCCTCGAAGCGGACAGTGCCTCCATCTCTGTCACGGCAGATCACCGCAGCCCCGGCCTCACAAGGCTCCACGGACTGCACAGGACACTCAAGATGGAAATCTACGCCCATCTTTTTCATGCTTTTCACGCCTACCGCCGTAATTTCCTCGTCTAGCATGGGCAGCATCTGCTTCAGCGCCTCCACGACGGTGACCTTCGTTCCGAAAGCGGAGTAGGCGCAGGCAAACTCCAGCCCGATCACGCCGCCGCCGATGATCACCATCGTTTTCGGAAGCGTTTCGAGACTCAGTGCGCGCGTGGAGTCTATGCAGCAGGGATTCTCCTTTATGCCCGGAATGGGCGGCACGGCGTTTCCTGAGCCTGCGGCGATGATCACGGCGTCGGGTGTCATGGTCTCCCGGACACCGTCCGGCTTTGTGACCTCCACGGTTTTTGGCGCGGTAAAGACCGCCTCGCCCTGGACGCTTGTAACTCCGTTCATCTTGAGCAGCGCCCCTACGCCCTGCGTAAGCGTCTTGGTTATTTGGTTCTTATGGGCGATGATCTGCGGAAAATCCACTTCAACACCCTTTGTTCGGACGCCGAGCTCCGCTCCGTGCTCACGGATATCCCGTATCAGCTCTGCACTTCGCAAAAGGCATTTTGTTGGAATGCAGCCCCTGTTCAGACAGGTGCCTCCCAGCTTTTCTTTCTCGACAAGCGTCACCGCTGCACCCAGCTGGGCTGCGCGGATCGCCGCCACATACCCGCCGGGACCGCCGCCGATGACCAAAACGGTTTTGGCTCTGTTCTGTCCGTTTGTTTCTGATCGTTCTTTTACCATCGCTGTAGATTCCTTTCTTGCGCCGCTCTAAGCGCTGAATATGGTATCCAGCAGTTCCTGCCGCGATATGCCGCCAAAGTATTCATTCAGCGGGAATCCGTCCAACACCGCCGCAACATCTTCGCGGCGCATGAGGCAGCCCTCCAGCGCGGAGGTTATGTCCTCCAACGGGCGCATGGCGAGAAAATCTCCGTAGAATACGAGGGCGCATATCCGTCCCTCTTCGATCTGAGCTCTCACTTCAAGCCCGCCGCCGGACCACCGTCTCCGATTTGTCATATCGTACTTGGGAGACTTGCCGTAATTCCATTCCCAAGTGTCATATTTTTCGCGCTTCAGATTGCGGATGCGGTTCAGCTCCTGCTTGTCCAGTTCTCCGGTCTCAAAGCCGTTCTCGCAAAGGCAGCTTTTCAGATAGCCCCAGAACTGCTCCAGCGTCATGTCGGTTGGCAGGAAGCTCCGGATGTTCCCCACGCGGCTCCGCACGGACTTGGTGCTTTTGGAGCGGAACTTCTCCGGATCCGCACAGAGCGCCCCGGCGATCATCTCGGGGTCGGAATCAAACAGCAGTGTGCCGTGGTGGAGAATCCTGTCCCGGTACAGCCGTTGTGCCGTTCCTGAAACCTTACGGCCGGAAACCAGAATGTCATTGCGGCCGGAAGCCTCCGCATCCAGCCCCAGTCCCCGCAGCGCGTTGACCACGGGCAGGGTGAAGCGCTCCATGGATATTCTTTCGGCATCGGGTGCGTCGGTGATGAGGGAATAGTTCAGATTCCCCAGATCATGATACACCGCACCGCCGCCGGTCATCCGCCGCACCACATGAATCCGGTGCCGGCTGACAAACGGCCGGTTGATCTCTTCCTCGGTGTTCTGGTTTCGTCCTATCACCACTGTGTTGCGATTCTGCCACAGCAGGAGATAGTCGCCTTCTGTCCGGTTACAGAGCACGAACTCCTCGAAAGCAAGATTAAAGCAGGGGTCGAAGGACCCGGTCTCCAGATAGGTCGTGCAGCTCATATTCTGCTAATCCTATCAAACGATCTCTCTGTCATAAGAGCAAAAGGCAGGGATTCTCCAGCAGCTCGCATACGCGTTTGAGGAACGCTGCGCCCATCACGCCGTCTATTACCCTATGATCGGCAGAAAGGCATAGATTCATCATAGGACGTATCACTACTTCACCATCCCGTACTACAGGGGTGTCTGCCATGGCACACACGCCCAGTATGGCGAGCTCCGGCTGATTGATGATGGGAGAGAAATAGGTGACTCCATAGTTTCCCAGATTGGTTATGGTAAAGGTGCCGCCGGTAATATCCTCCATGGTTATGCTCCCGCTGCGGACAGCCTCTATAAGCCTCTCCGTAGCCTGGGCGATCTCGGAAAGTGATTTTTCCTCGCACTGCTTTACGTTTGGCACGATAAGCCCGTCGTTTTTTGCAACTGCAAGTCCCATGTTGACGTGCCTGTATCGGATGAGCGAATTGTCCGCAAAGCGGGCGTTCATATCCGGGAACTCCGTGAGAGCTTTGGCTGCCACTTTCATGATGATATGATTGTAGCTCACGGCTGCGCCGCGCGCCTTCAGCTGGGCGCGCAGTGCCTTCATGGCCGTGCATTCCACAGGCATGGTATACACCACTCGCGGCGAGGTGTGCCACGAGTTAAGCATGTTGGCGGCAATGCTCCGGCGCAGGCTGTTCACCCTTACGGGCGGCAACTCGTTGCTCTCAGGCACACACCCCACACCCGCAGATTCGGCGACCGCCAGAACATCCGCTTTCATTACCCTGCCCTCTACGCCAAGCGTCGTCGTGTCCACACCCAGTTCTGCAGCAAGCTTTGCCGCCGTCGGGCTGGTCTTTACCGGCGGCTTTTCCGCTTCCGCCTTCAGGAAATTTTCCACATCCTCCAGCGTTATGCGCCCCTTGGGGCCGGTGCCTTCCACGAGGCTCAGCTCGATGTGTTTTTCCCTTGCCAGCTTTTTCGCCGCCGGAGAGGCGATGACCGGCTCTCCGCTCCGGCGTTCATACGCCGGCTTCGCGGCAGGCGCGGTCTCCGTCTGCGGCGCTGCCGTTCCTTCGTCCGGCTTCGCACCGCCGGGTACACTTTCGCCTTCCTGCCCCAGATAGCCGACGACCGCCTTGCAGGGCGCCGTTTCGCCGGCGGGAAGCAGGATCTTGAGGAGCACTCCCTCCGCCTCGGACTCCACGTCATTTGTCAGCTTGTCCGTGGAAACGGAGAACAGCGCGTCTCCCTTTTTTACATAGTCGCCTTCCCGGAACTTCCATTCCTCTACCGTGCCCTCCGTCATGGTAAGACCCAGCTTCGGCATCAGTATCTCGTATGCCATCAGAATACCTCCTGTTTTTGGTGATGAGGATCCGCGCCGAAGCGGAACAGCCCCCGCGCCACGGCCTCCTCAAGCGCTTCGCGTATCTTTACCCGCTGCGGGCCTCTGCGTGTCACAGTAAAGGTGAGCACATCGCCGCTCCTGCCGCGGAGCTCGCGTTCACCGTCAAGAGCGATCATACAGGGCTCACTGAGCGGTATGTTCAGAGGGCGATCCAACGGCATCCGCTCTATGTGGGAGAGTCTCACGGGGGAGAGCACGCCGGCTGCCACGGGCGCCAGAACCCGCTCTCCGGCGTCGCCCAGCACGGCGTCCACGCCGAAGTCATCCGTGTCACGCACGACACCGACACAGCCTGCCACCGAGGAAAAGCCGATGCTGGCCGGATGGCAGCGGGTCGCGATCACCCGGCGCAGCTTTCCCGTATCCCAAATCGCCTTTGCGCCTACCCACAGATCCGCGGTTATCACCGCATCGACCAGGGCGATATCTGCAAAGCGTCCGTTTATGGATATCTCTATGCGCTTATCCCGTATGCGGCAGTTTTCGGAGGGACCCAGTATGGCCGCCGCAGCGGCAGCCATACCGGCGACCGTCCCTTCCGTCAGGGTGGGATAAACGTTGTTCGTTCCCGTGGACACAGGAAGGATGGGGGTTTCGTCCAGTCCCTTGGCGGCGGCGCGGCTGGTGCCGTCGCCGCCGAGTACGACGCAGCATCCCGCTCCCATAGCTTCCATGAGCTCCGCCGCCCGGATGGTGTCCTCATAGGAGGCGGTAATGGGCATATCGAGGACGCACAGCTCCGCCTCCAGCAGACCATCCCTTGCAAGATCGGCCATGACCGCGCGGCCGATCTGAAAGGTATCCGGCATAAACAGTATCCGGTCTATACCCATGGACTGCGCCGCCAGCGTGATCCGCTTGACGATATTGACCTTTTCCCGATTGTCTATGGTGGTGGCATAGGATACCAGTCTCCGTATGTCCTTGCCGGACGCAGGATTTGCTATGATGCCGATTGTAGGCATGAGCCGCCTCCCTTCCTGTGAACGCCGTGCTTCTGCGTCGGCTCAGAACATTTCACGCACAGCCTTTGTAATGTCGTCGGCGTTTGGAATGTACAGCTGCTCCAGCACGGGGGCAAAGGGTACCGGCGAATCGAGCGCACCAATGCGGACGACCGGACCGTCAAGGCTGTCGAACATCTCCTCGGCGATCAGCGCGGAAATCTCGCCGCCATATCCGCCGCGGCGGTTCTCCTCCGTGACAATGAGCACCCGGTGCGTCTTGGCGACCGACTGCGCAATAAGCTCCTTGTCGAGCGGGTACAGCGTACGCGGATCCAGCACCTCCACGGAGATGTCGTCCTTGTCCAGCTTCTCCGCGGCGGCCAGAGCCTCGTATACCATTTTGCCGGTGGCGATCACCGTGACATCGCTGCCCTCCCGCTTGATGTCGCCCTTGCCGAGCGGAATAGGCTCGAAGCTCTCAACATCTCCCTTGAGGGCGTATACGGCCTTGTGCTCAAAGAACATGACGGGGTTATCGTCGTCGATGGAGGAGAGCATGAGACCCAGCGCATCCTGCGGTGTCGAGGGATAGACCACCTTCAGGCCGGGGACGTGGGTCATCCACGCTTCCAGCGACTGGGAGTGCTGCGCTGCTGCGCCCACGCCCGCGCCGCATGGCAGACGCACCACCATCGGCAGAGATATCTTGCCGCCGAACATATAGCGCATTTTGGCGGCCTGGTTTACCAGCTGATCCATGCCGACGGTCAAAAAGTCACAGAACATCAGCTCGGCGATGGGGCGGAGCCCTGTGGCCGCAGAGCCGACGGCAGCGCCGATGATGGCCCCCTCGCTGATCGGGGTATCGCGCACACGTTTTTCGCCGAACTCATCAAACATTCCGGCGGATACGCCGAAGCATCCTCCGAAAGCGCCCACGTCCTCGCCGAACAGCAGCACGTTGGGATCCTCACGCATCCGGATGCTCATGGCTTCACGGATGGCTTCTGCATAACTCATTTTTTTCATCTGGCGCGCACCTCCTCAACGATGTCTGAATAGATATCCTGTACAACGGATTCCGGCGTAGGCAGCGGGCTTTCATTGGCGAAGCGGACAGCCTCAGCCAACTCCTCCTGCACCCGGCGGTCAACCGCGTCCAGTTCATCCTCCGTGGCAAAGCCGTTCTCCTGCAGGAATTTTCTGTAGCGGGGGATGGGATCCTTCTTGAGCCATTCCGCCTGCTCATCCTTGGGCTTATACACCGAGGGGTCTCCCTCAAAATGACCTCTGTGACGGTAGGTCTTGCACTCGATGAGCGTGGGCCCCTGTCCCTTTCTTGCTCTGGCAACAGCCTCCGAAGCAGCCTCGTACACAGCCATCACATCGTTGCCGTCGACCGCGATGCCGGGCATACCATAGGCGGCGGCACGGTCGGATACATCTTTGATCGCCTGATGGCGGGCCTGACTCATGGAGATGCCATAGTTGTTGTTTTCGCACACGAACACCACAGGCAGATTCCAGATGGCTGCCATATTCAGTCCCTCATGGAAAGTGCTCTGGTTGGTCGCACCGTCGCCAAAGAAACAGGCGCATACCTGATCCGTGCCGCGGTAGCTCGCAGAAAGGCCCGCTCCGACCGCGATATTATGACCCGCGCCCACGATGCCGTTGGCGCCCAGAATGCCACGGTCGCGGTCGGCGATATGCATCGAGCCGCCTTTGCCCTTGCAGTAGCCGGTCGCCTTTCCAAACAGCTCCGCCATCATGTACTTCAGATCGCCGCCCTTCGCGATGATATGCCCATGACCGCGGTGCGTGCTGGTAATATAATCGTCGTCCCGAAGGCATTCGCATGCGCCGGTGGCAACGGCTTCCTCGCCGAGGTACAGATGCACAAAGCCGGGGATCTTGCCCTCAGCAAAAAGGCTCTGTGCCTTGTTTTCAAACTCGCGGATACGTACCATCCGAAGGTACATATCCATCATAGCTTCTTTAGCAATATTCATTCAAACAGCCTCCTTATTGTTTTTTTGATGTGCTTTCGCCGCTGCGCGGCGGCGGTGTGACGGATCGTTTCTGAGGTTGCTTTTCGATGCTGGTTTCGCGAAGGAGCCGGTCTGCCAATGCTCTGCTGCCTTCTGCCATGTTTACGGAACAAAAACTTCAATTGCTGCCACGGCTACCTCAATACTGTCGTCGCTGTCGCCAAACCCCGGGATATACAGACCGGGAAAATTCAACCCACCCGCAACGGCGTGTACTTCCACTTCGCCTACCGGCAGGCAGCTCTTTACAGCCTCTGTGTCGACAGCTTCCGGTCTCGATACTGCAACCGTTACGTTTACCTTCACGTCCCTCTTGAAGTCCCGGATCTCCAGTACGTCGATCAGTCCGCACAGGCAGCTGCGGGAAATGGCGTCCTTCACGGCCTTCTGCGCAGCCTTGCTTACATCCTGACCATGGAAATCCGTGCCGAGACCGAATTCGATGATAAACCGTCTCAACTTAACACTACCTCCTTTGCCTTTAAATTTAACTTAATAATTAAGTCTGGACTAATTGTACAATCATTCTACTTAAGTGTCAAGTATTTTTGTCTATCATTTCGAGTAAACCGCTCGAAAAGCATTTCGCAAAAGCGCAGAAATATGGTATAATACCCAAAAATGTAAACTGACGTTTCAGCAATGTCGGCAAGGACATCCGATAGCCGGAAAAATCATTTAAAACGGAGCCACGATTATGTTCAACCATCTTATGGGGGCAAAGCTCAAGGAATTTCGGCTGCAGTCCGGGCTTTCTATTGCGTCCGCAGCCGCAACCGTCGGCGTTACTTCCTCTTTTATAAGTATGGTTGAAAACGGGAAGTCTGGCATCGGCCTGCAGAAGGTGCACGCTCTTCTGGCGCTGTACGGAAAAACCCTTTCTGACCTTACCGCCGCGTCCTCCTCAGAGAGCCGGATTATAAACCTCTCTTCCGCCCCGGAAGCACTTTCCGAGCCCGGCGTGAAGGTTTTCTGCCTGGCGAAGGCTGAGGATCCCTATTACCTCGGCGGGTTTTACCTTTATTTCGAGCCCGGCGCATGGTTCGAATATGACCATCACGGCGGCTTGGAGTATGTGCTGGTGCTGGAGGGGAGCTTTGAGCTGGCAATACATCCGCTTTCCCACGGACCAGAGGAGCTGCGCCATCTTCGAAAGGGAGACACGACGATATACCCCGCCGATTCCCCGCATAGTTTCCGGAACACCAGTGACAAGTTTTCGGCTCTGTTTGTAGTGGAAATAGATACTCCCGACGAATGTCCCCCGCGCAGGTATGACATAACGGATAATTAAAAAAAGCTGCCAGATCAATGGTAGCTTCCGGTTCACGCACATATATCCAGCAGAAACGAACGACAGCCCCATGGAAATGATCCATGGGGCTGCTTTCTATGGCAAGGATCTTTTTCACCAAGGCATCAAATTCCGCCCGGCTGCTGATAGAATAGTCCTCGATTTTCTTCAGCACTTCTGCGATGATCTGTATGAGCAAATCCGCGTCCATGATATGCGGGGAATGGCATTTGGGGTTCTTGGCTTTTCCCTTGTGGTACTCGCTGCAATAGGCAACGTGCCGCTTGCCGCCGATAAACAGACGAAAAATCGCACAATCTCGGCGTTTTCCTCGTCAATTATCCAAAAATCCTTGTTATCCGGGCCTTTCATATGGCCATAGGGGGCTTCGGTGGCAATCGGCTTTCCGCTCATGCCTTTTTGTCTTAATGCCCGTTTTCCCTTTCTTGCTGATCTCCTTTGCGTACCACTCCGACATGATATTGATAAAGGGCGCACGCTCCAATGTGTTGGGCTTCTCGCTGTCAACGCCGTTGGTGATCGCAATAAAGCGCACGTTGTTCTGTCTGAATATCTCCATCGCGTTGCCGGCTTGGAGATCGTCGCGCCCCCAGCGGGGAAGGTCTTTCATAATATCGGTCATGCGCATAACCTCCTGTGCGTCCGTGTAGAGTTTCTTTACGCTTAAAATTATTCACTCCGCGGCGCATTCCGATGTATATATAAAGGCCAGCCCCCAAGCACTAGGTCCGCGTGCTTGGAGGCTGGCTTTATGGATTGGGGTCTCGCATCATGTGACGTGTACGAGGCCGCTTCTGTTTTTAGCAAGGGCCTTGAGATGCGGCTTCAGGATGCCCCGTCATCGGACTCCGCCGCCGGTCGCTCCGAGCCGGAATCGATATTTTGCAGCTCCACCCTCGCCCCGCAGCAGGGACATACGGAAAGCGCCGTTTCCCTCGGCGTGTGAGGTTCATCCGACGTCGAATCAGCAGATGAGGAGCTTTGTACGCTTTCCGGCAGCTGGAACAGAAAATGCGGATCCTCTTCGATCACCGTATAAAACGGGCTTCCGGTGTGGGAATACACCGCCAAATATACGATGAGGCTTCGCGGCGTCGGGCTTTGCTGTATGGCGCGTCCCAGATACTGCGCGACTAGATCCTGCGCTACCATGGCTTCCCAACAGAGCCGCGATAATCTCTCAACGCATTTTGCCGCGGCATTGTCGGTTTTTCTAAACTGTCTGGCAACCATCGGATAGATCTGCTTCGTGATCTGCACATCGTCCATGGCGAGGCCCTGATTAAACAGCAGTTCCTCCGCCACGGCTATTGCAAACGCCAACGGGCGGATATCCGATCTTGTTGGGCCAAGAATACTGCGCAGCAGCCGTTCGCTTTCTGTCATTTGGGGAACCGCCTTTCCGCTCTGATGCAATTCCATAATATGGCAGGAAACGGCAGCCGGACGTTCAGCGACACAAAACGACATATATCGACGCAGCCGGCGTGTGGGAAGGGAAGCTCTTCGGAAAGGCGCAGTCGTATCTCGAATAGCGGAGAGGTTCGGTCGTCTGCGGTGCTGCCCAACCGGCGGGATGCTGTGTCGGCGATTATGGACACCTCCCCTATGCCCGGGGAGCTCCCGGCGAACGCTCTGCCCCTTTTATGGCTTCTCCGCCAAATATCTTTCCGCGAAGTGGACGGCCACCGCGCCGTCCGATACTGCGGTGACCACCTGCCGCAGCGCCTTGGTGCGCACATCACCCGCGGCGAACACGCCGGAGAGACTCGTGCGGGTGGTTTCGTCGGCGACGATATAGCCGGATCTGTCCAGCTCCAGCTCATTTTGGAATAGCTCTGTCGCCGGTGCGCGTCCCACGCTGACGAACAGCCCGTCGCAGGCAAGCTCCCGCTCCGCGCCGGTGTTGACATCTTGCAGACGAAGCCCCGTCAGACGGTTTTCGTGCAGCAGCGCGGAAACGGTGCTGTTCCAGCAGAACTCCACGTTGGGCGCGTTTATCAGCGGCTCATGATAGACCTTCGTTGCCCGCAGGCTGTCCCGGCGGTGGATGAGATAGACCTTTTTCGCAATACGGGACAGAGCAAGGGCGTCTGCCGCGGCAGAGTTGCCGCCGCCCACCACCGCCACGGTCTTGCCACGATAGGGCGCGCCGTCGCAGGCGGCGCAGTAGTGAACGCCTTTTCCGACGAGCGTATCCTCGCCGGGAACGCCCAGGGGACGGGGCGATGCGCCGGTGGCGATGACCACCGTGCGGCTCTGAAAGACACCCTCGCTGGTCTCCAGCGTCTTGATTTTTCCAGACAGGTTGGCTTTGTACACCTCCGCCAGCTCCGTCACCGCACCGAAGCGCTCGGCGCTCTGCTGCATTTTCTCGCCCAGCGTAAAGCCGTCGATGCCGTCCTCAAAGCCGGGGTAGTTGTCGATCTGCTCCGTCAGCGCCATCTGCCCGCCGGCAGAGAGCTTTTCCAGCACCCGCACAGAAAGTCCGCTTCTGGCGGCATACAGGGCAGCGGTGTATCCGGCGGGGCCGCCGCCGATGATGATCATGTCATAGATCTGCTCCATAGCCACGCCCTCACTGCGCCAGCGTTTCTTGGATGAACGCCTCAATAGCCGCCTTGGAACCAGGCGCGACAATGGAGCCGAGCGCCTTGCCGTCCTTGAAGAGCATCAGCGTGGGGATGGTGTCGATGCCGAAACGCTCGATGAGCTGCGGCTCCTCGTCGTAGTTGATCTTGCCAGCGATGAGCGTGTCGGCGTACTGCTCCCCCACCTTGT
>ERZ773188.585-NODE-585-length-44938-cov-8.437827_pt1 | contig 44938 bp, 39 predicted proteins | sample MGYA00581011_ERZ773188 | MGnify/ENA primary metagenome ERZ773188 (study PRJEB29015, sample SAMEA2737798) | human gut metagenome | biome: human gut; feature: human-associated habitat; material: faeces | place: China | collected 2012 ...
GCCGCTGCGGTGTGCCGAGCGCTCCTGCGCTGCAAAATCCGCCGCCTCGCGGCGGGCGGCCGCGCTGCGCTTGGAAGTGTTGCCGTTGAGTTTCATTTGCTCGAATCCCTGTCTTTCCCTGTCAAAATCGGATTGTTTAAATATGTATCGCGGAAAGCCTCCGCCTCGCCGGGCGGGAGCTTGGTGCGCGGCTGGCGTTCGATCTGCGGCTTCATCCACGGGTTGTGCTCGGCCTTGCGGTCGGTCTGCGCCTCAAGGAGCTTGCCGATGAGCACATTCGAGATGAGAAAGCCCGAGGGCGTGAAGTGCCAGCGCTCCCCGTCCGCAACGGCCCAACCGCGGCGGATGAACTCCTCGAGCTGCTGCGCGATACCGGAAAAATCGCTGCGGTAGAGCCGCTCATACTCCGCGCGCGATACGCCGTGAACGGTGCGCATGCCGAGCATGAGATACTCCGCCGCGCGCTCGAAATCGCCGATGGTCTCGTACTCGTCGATCATGTCCTCACCGTGGAGGACGCCCGCGAGATAACGGTCGAGATCGCGCACATAGCTGTAGCGCGTGCGGCCGATGCACGAGTGCGCACCGGGGCCGAAGCCCATATAGTCGTCAAGCTGCCAATACTTCAGATTATGCCGGGATTCATAGCCCGGTATGCTGAAATTGGAGATCTCATACTGCTCATAACCGTAGCGCCGCAGCTCCTCGACCATGCACAGGTACATATCCGCCTGCTCGTCGTCCGACGGGATAAGGGGCGAATCCTTCAGGGCGTACATGGGCGTGCCCTCCTCAAGCTTGAGCCCGTAGCCGGAGATGTGCTCCGGGCGCAGGGCAATCGCCTTGGCGAGCGTGTCCGCCCAGTCGCTGCGGGTCTGGCTGGGCAGGCCGTAGATGAGGTCGAGGCTGATGTTGTCGAAGCCCGCCGTGCGGGCATTCTGAACGGCCATTTCCACCTGACGGAAGCTGTGGCGGCGGCCGATCATTTTCAGGATGTCATTGTTCGCCGACTGCATGCCGATGCTCAGGCGGTTGAAGCCCGCCTTGTGCAGGGCGCGCAGATCATGCAGGCGGACGCTGTCCGGATTGACCTCGACGGTCACCTCCGCGCGCCTGAGCAGGCGGCCGGTGGCCTTGACGGCGTCGAGCAGCTCGATGAGGCGCGCCGCGCCGTAAAAGCTCGGCGTGCCGCCGCCGAAATACACCGTGTCGATGTACGCCGGGGCGATGCGTCCGGCGCTCTCTTCGATGTGCTCGAGCAGGGCGTGCTGGTAGTCGGCCATGCGGTCGGCCGCGCCGGCGCAGGAATAAAAGTCGCAATAGCCGCACTTGCTCGCGCAAAACGGGATGTGGATATAGATACCGAGACGCGGTTCCATAGACAGCTCCTTACATGGGGATGCCCCGGCCGCCGGGGCGCGGCGGCCAGGGAAAAGATCGGATCAGATGAGTGTGCAGACGAGCTCGGAATACGCGGCAGGATCCTCGAGCGGCTCGCCCGCTATGAGCAGCGCCTGCGCGTGCAGGATGCGCGCGATGCGCGCGGCCTTGTCCTTGTCGCCGGTGTCGAACGCTTCCTTCATGGTCTGATAGGCGTGGTGGTTGGCATTGAGCTCGAGCACGCGGATGGCGCGGATGTCGGTCGGTGCGCCGGGCATGCTCTTGAAATAGCGCTCCATCTCGAGCGTGACGCCGCCCTCCGTGCTCAGGCACACGGCGCTGGACACGAGCTTATTGGACAGGCGCACGGACGCGACCTGGTCGCCGAGCGTCTCCTTGACGAAGTCGAGCAGATCCTTGTCCTCGGCCTGCTTGGCCTCGGTCTCCTTCTTCTCTTCCTCGGTCTCGAGGCCGAGGTCGTCGGTCGCAATGTTGCAAAACGGCTTGTCGGCGTAGCTCTTCATGGTGTCGACGAAATACTCGTCGATCTGCGAGGTCATGCACAGGACGTCGAAGCCCTTTTCGTGCAGGAGCTCTGCCTGCGGCAGGCTGAGCAGCCGCTTGACGTTCTCGCCGCAGGCGAAGTAGATCTTCGTCTGCTCGGCAGGCATGGCGTCGACGTATTCCTTGAGGGAGACGAGCTTCGTCTCGCTCGTGTGGTAGAGCAGCAGATCTTTGACCTCGTCGACCTTGTCGCCCGTCTCGGTGACGGCGCCGGCGCGCAGCATCATGCCGAAGGCGGCGTGGAACTGCTCGTACTTCTCGCGGTCATTGGTCATGAGCTTCGTGAGCTCGGACTTGATCTTTTTGCCGAGGTTCGCGGCGATGAGCTTGAGCTGGCGGTCGTGCTGGAGCATCTCACGCGAGATGTTCAGCGACAGGTCGGGTGAATCGACCACGCCGCGGGCAAACGCGTAGCACGGCGGCAGGAGATCGGTGCACTTATCCATGATCATGACGCCGGAACTGTAGAGCTCGAGACCGGGGTCAGATTCGCGGGTGAACATGTTCATCGGAGCCTTGGCCGGGATGAACAGCAGCGCGCGGTAGGAGATCAGGCCCTCGGCGTTGACGCGGATGACGGCCAGCGGGTCGTCCTTGTCATGGAACTTGTCCTTATAAAACGCGATGCACTCCTCGTCCGTGGCTTCCTTGCGGCTGCGCTGCCAGATGGGGATCATGCTGTTGATAGTCTGCTCCTCGGTCTTGGTGACCATCTCCATCTTCGGCTCGCCCTTTTCGTCCTTCTCGCCGGTGTCGACCCAGTCGCTCTGCTCGACGTCCATGACGATCGGCCAGCGGACATAGTCGGAGTACTTGCGGATGAGCATCATGAGCTTCCAGTTTTCGAGGTAGGTGGAGTATTTCTCTCCCGTCTCGTCGGCCTTGATGTGCATGATGACGTCGGTGCCGACGGTATCCTTCTGCGCCTCGGTGATGGTGTAGCCGTCCGCGCCGGTGCTGACCCACTGGTAGGCCGTGTCGCTGCCGTAGGCGCGGGTGATGACTGTGACCTTATCGGCGACCATGAACGCGGAGTAGAAACCAACGCCGAACTGACCGATGATGTCGATGGCGGCATCCTCCTGCGCGTTCTCGCCGAGGCCGTCCTTGAACTTCAGCGAGCCGCTGCGTGCGATAACGCCGAGGTTGCTGTCGAGCTCCTCCTTGGTCATGCCGATGCCGTTATCCGACACCGTGATCGTGCGCGCATCCTTATCCGGGGTGACGCGGATCTTGAAGTCGCTGCGCGCCATGCCCACGTTTTCGTCCGTGAGCGACTGGTAGCAGAGCTTGTCGATTGCGTCCGAGGCGTTCGAGATGATCTCACGCAGGAAAATTTCTTTGTGCGTGTAGATCGAGTTGATCATCATGTCGAGCAGCTTTTTCGACTCGGCCTTGAATTGTTTCTTTGCCATATCTATGCCTCCAAAAATTTAATTACATCTTTGGGTCCGTACCCGGCCGGCACGCAATAGCGGCCCACGGTACAGATTTTAATATTATAGCACATCGACCGTTTTTTTCAACACCCGCGGCCGGAATAATTGGGATTGTACAGCGCGTTTTTCATGGTATAATAGGGTGTTAAGAAAAAAATAAGATTCTGTGAGGTGGCTCCCATGAACGATCTGAAAGACCTGCTCGGCGCGCGCCTGTTCCTGCTGGACATGGACGGCACGCTCTACCTCGGGGACGACGTGTTCCCCGGCGCGGTCGATTTCATCCATACGCTGGCCGAGACCGGGCGGCAGTACATCTACCTGACCAACAACTCCTCGCGCGCGGGCACAGATTACATCACGCGCCTGCGGCGGCTGGGCTTCCCGTGCGAGGCCGAAAACGTGTTCACGTCCGGCATGGCGACGGCGCTGTACCTCAACCAGCACTATGCGGGCAAGCCTGTGTACCTCGTCGGCACGCAGGCGTTCCGCCGCGAGCTGCTCAGCTACGGCATCCCGCTCGTGGAAGAGGGCGCGGAGATCGTCGTGGCCGGATTTGACACCGAGCTCGTGTATGAAAAGCTCGATAAGGCCGTGCACTTCCTGCGCCGCGGCGCGGCGTTCATCGCCGCCAACCCCGACTGGGTCTGCCCCATGCCGGCCGGCGAGGTGCTGCCCGACTGCGGGAGCATCTGCGCGCTGCTGACGGCCGCCTCCGGCGTGAAGCCGACGTATATCGGCAAGCCGAACCGCAACATGGTCGATGTCATCTCGGCGCAGACCGGCGTGCCGAACGCGCAGATCTGCTGCGTGGGCGACCGGATCTACACCGACATTGCCGTGGCCGTGAACGCGGGCGCGCAGAGCGTGCTCGTCATGTCCGGCGAGACAGACGAGGCGATCCTCAAAGCGTCCGACGTGCAGCCGAAGTACGTCCTGCGCGACGTGGCAGAGCTGGCGCAGATCTTGCGCAGCGGCACGGTAGTGTGAGAAAAAAGTTCAAAAACTTTTGAAAACCGCTTGACAATTGCGGACACAAATGTTAGGATATGTTCAGTAAACATCGTTTTTCTTTTCGATGTTGCAAAATCCCTCGTTTGTGTTCTCTCTTCCACTTTGCAGCGTCCGGGTCTGCATCCGCCGCGGACGTGCAAGCACAAGCAAACAACAGCAGCCACGCCGGTTTACACCGGTGTGGCTGCTGTTGTTGTTTCATCCTGTGCCAGGGTGCGTTTCCGGTGCGCCGGAGAAAACTGTGCCTTTCCACCTCATCCGGCGATCATCAGGAACGTTCCGCTCAGATGTCGGCGCGGAACCAGGTGCCGGGACGGTAGTGCTCAAAAATAACGATGTCATAATCGTGCTCATGCGTCCAGGCGCGGCTCGTCCAGCCGGCACGCACGGCGCCCATGGCCTCACACAGGCGCACGCTCAGCGGCTTCGGCCCGATCTTGTAGGCGATGAACTGCGGGCGGGCGATCACGTTCGTGAGCACATTGCCGACGATGGCAGCCGCGGGCTTATTGAGTGCCTTGCCGTAGTCCTTCGGCGGCTGGCTGAGCTGGCCGCGCAGAATATCGGGCGCGTTGCGCCGGAACCATGCGACGATCGTGGGGTCAAAGCTCTCGACGCAGTATGGCCCGCCATACGTACGCAGGGCGGCGAGCGTCAGCGCGCACAGGCGGCGGTTATTATGCCCGCGCTTGACCTCAAGCAGCAGCGGCACGCGGGCGCCGAGCGCTTCGAGCGCCTCGGCAAAGGTCGGGATGACGCAGTCGGTATCGCCAAGGCGCAGGGCGCGCAGCTCGGCGAGCGTGAAATCATCAATGACACCCGGCACGCCGCACATGCGCTCGAGCGTGTCGTCGTGGAACACGACGAGCTGGTCGTCCGCCGTCAGGTGCACGTCCATCTCGACGGCGTAGCCCGCCTCGGCCGCGGCACGGAAGGCCGGGAGCGAATTTTCCGGCACGGTGCCGTCCTCGGTGTGCAGGCCGCGGTGCGCATAGTTGCGGTATAGAAACGGGGCCTTCTGTGCGCGCGTGGCGTGGCCCGGCGCGACGAGAAACGCAAACGCACCCGCGCAGGCGGCGGCCGGTGCGGCAAACTTGCAGGCAGTTTTCCAATCCATAATGTGTCCTCCTTTCGGCGGCGCGGGCCGCCGGTTTGCTTTGCCCTTATTAAACAACAATTTCTGCTTTTCGTCAAATGCCTGTTGAATTGCCGGGCGAGGTATTGTAGAATGAGACAAATCCGATACACATGATGGAGGTAACCCTGTGAAGCTCAACTACAAACGCACCATCTGCGTTGGCTTTGCCTTTTTCCTGATCTGCGCCTTCTGGCAGGCGTATGACAATACCATCCCCCTGATCCTGACGAACAAGTTCGGCATGTCGCAGGCATGGTCCGGCGTCATCATGGCGCTCGACAACATTCTGGCGCTGTTTCTGCTGCCGCTGTTCGGCGCGATCTCCGACAAGCACGCCGGCAAGCGCGGCCGCCGCACGCCGTTTATCGTCTTTGGCACGATCGTTGCGGCCATCGCGTTCATCAGTCTGTCGCTCGTCGACGATGCGCAGCTGAAAAACATCGACGCGGCCGCCGCCATCGACGATCCCGCCGCGCTGCGCGTCGTGTACCAGCAGGAGGCCGACCGCACGCTCAAGACCCCCGACGGCGAGACGTTCGTGCTCGAGGACACCTTCACGGAGGACGAGTTTGCCGCCATCACGAGCCAGGTCACGACCGCCGAGGGCAAGACCGTGACGAACCACGACTACACGAACTATGTCGTGCCCGCGCGCCAGGCCTACGCCCACCAGACGACCGTGCAGCACCCCGGCGCGCTCATCGGCTTTATCGCGCTGCTGCTCGTCGTGCTCGTGGCCATGGCCACGTTCCGCTCCCCCGCCGTCGCGCTCATGCCCGATGTTACCATCAAACCGCTGCGCAGTAAGGCGAATGCCGTCATCAACCTCATGGGCACCGCCGGCGGCATCCTCGTGCTGGCCATCGGCATGGCCTTCGCCACAAGCTCCGTGCGCAACTCGCTCATGAGCTACACGGCGTACTTCGCCGTGATCGCGGGCATCATGCTGCTGGCACTGCTGATCTTCCGCCTAACGGTCAATGAGCCAAAGTTCGTGGCCGAGATGCAGGCCGACAGCAAGCGCTTCGGCATCGACAACGGCGACAGTGACGACGCGCCCGCCGGCTCCGGCAAGCTCGGCAAGGCAGAGCGCCGGTCGCTCATCTTCCTGCTGCTGTCGATCGTGCTGTGGTTCTTCGGCTACAACGCCGTGACGTCGAAATACTCTGTCTACGCCAGCAACATCCTGCACAAGGACTACAACCTCACGCTCATGCTCGCGCAGGCCGCCGCCATCGTGGCCTACCTGCCCGTCGGCATCGTCGCATCCAAGATCGGCCGCAAGAAGACCATCCTCGGCGGCGTCGTGATGCTGGCCGTCGCGTTCGGCGTGGCCGCTTTCCTCAACGCCGAGAGCCCCACGATGCTCATGAACGCCATGTTCTGCCTCGCCGGTATCGGCTGGGCTACCATCAACGTCAACTCCTTCCCGATGGTCGTGGAGATGTGCTCCGGCAGCGACGTTGGCCGCTACACCGGCTTTTACTACACGGCCAGCATGGCAGCCCAGGTCGTCACGCCGATGTTCTCGGGCTTCCTGATGGATAAGCTCAGCATGACCGTGCTCTTTCCCTACGCCGCCATCTTTGTGGCCGGTGCGTTCGTGACAATGCTCTTTGTCCGCCACGGCGACAGCCGCCCCATCCCCGCCAAGGGCCTCGAGGCGCTTGACGTGGACGATTGACCGAAATATACATTTGGAGGATGCAAATACTATGGAACGTCTGACCCGCAAACTGAAAAAGGGCGGTTACTCCGCCAACCGGCACTCCGAGGCCCAGCTCACCGAGCGCCTTGACCAGCTCAAGGGCGTGCACAAGCAGTGGGTCGGGGATGTGTCGGACATGATCACCGGCATGAAGCAGAGCGAGGCCGCCGGACAGGAGGGCGCGCTCACGCTCATGATGCTGCAGGCGGGCTACGCCGCGATCGTGCGCATCGGCCGCCGGTTCGAGAGCGTGTGCCCCGTTGAGGGCAGCAGCGACAACACCGTCACGGCGCTCGGCAAGCTCGAGGACCTGTACGAGCAGTGCGTGTCCGAGCTCGAGGACGTGAAGGAAGGCCTCGAGGAGTGCCGCGAAAACGGCTTCACGGACGACCTGGCCTACGACGAGCTGATGGTGACGAAGCTCGGCATCTCGCAGCTCATTAAGCAGTTTGACATCGCCACCGGCTACGCCGAGCCGGATGCGGGACCGTACCAGTACCAGCCCAAGGAAGACAAGCCTGCCGAATAAGCCGCGCACTCAAAAAGCAGCACATGGACCTGCGGCGGCACCGGCGGCAGTGCGAATAAAGAAAAAAACCTCCGTGCCGGACGGCACGGAGGTTTTTGTGTAAGATCCGATTACTTGAGTTCGACAGAAGCGCCGACTTCCTCGAGCTTCTTCTTGAGCTCCTCGGCCTCGTCCTTGGAGACCTGCTCCTTGATGGCGCAGGGGACGCCCTCGACCTTCGCCTTGGCTTCCGCCAGGCCCAGGTTGGTGATCTCACGGACGGCCTTGATGACCTTGATCTTCTGATCGCCGAAGCCGGTCAGAACGACGTCAAACTCGGTCTTCTCCTCGGCGGCAGCAGCAGCGCCGGCCACCGGAGCGGCGGCAACAGCAGCAGCGGCGGAAACGCCGAACACATCTTCGATCTCGTGCACGAGCTCGGACAGCTCGAGGACGGACATAGCCTTGATCTCTTCGATCATAGCAGTGACTTTTTCGCTAGCCATGGTAATTTTCCTCCTAAATAGTTAAGTGAAGTGGTCGCCTTATTCGGCGGCGGGAGCTTCGGCCTCGGCAGGTGCGGCAGCGCCGCCCATCTGCTCGACGACCTGATTCAGGCAGACGGCCAGACCCGTGATGGGGGCCAGCATCGTGCCCAGGACCTTGGAGTACAGCGCATCCTTGTTCTGGAGCTGCGCGATCTCCGCGATCTCAGCGTCACTGAGGACCTTGCCCTCGAGGAACGCGCCCTTGACGATGAACTTCTCGTCCTTCGCCATCTTCTCGCTCATGTCGTGGATCATGCGGATCGGGACGATCGGGTCTGCCGTGCTGGTTGCGAGCGAAGTCGTACCATTGAGCAGATCACTCATTGCCTCGAGGCCGGCGTCCTTGAGCGCAAAGCGGGTCAGGGTGTTCTTGACGACGGAATACTCCACGTCATTCTGACGCAGCTCGGTGCGCAGCTTGGTGTCTTCATCGACGGTGATGCCCTTGTAGTCGACGAACACGCCGGCGCTGGCGCCCTTGAGCCGTTCAGCCAGAGCGGCGACGATCGCCTGCTTCTCGCTGAGAACTTTTGCGTTCGGCATAGTGTGATTTCACCTCCGTGTGAAAGATACACGCCCAAAAAAATTTCCGCGGCCAAAGCCCCGGAAACAGAATAGAAACATCGTGATGGATGCATCCTCGGCAGGATTTCCGCGGTCAAGCCACCTGCTGTCTTTGGAGCGCTCTAATAGAATACCAGACTCTGCCGCGCGTGTCAAGCATTTTTCACGCGGCGGCGCGGTTTTTTAAAAGGAGATGGCCCCCGGAGGAGTACCGGAGGCCATCGCAAAAAAAATCCCACAAAAAACTTTTACCCTAAACTGCTGTGGTTAGTTTAGCATGTTTGCTCACATGTGTCAAGCCTTTTTGTGACAATTTCCGGTCTGCTGTGCAGGTGTACAGCGCTGCGGCCGCGTCACCAGTCCATGGTCGCGATGCCCTCACCAAGCGACATACCGCACCGGCCGTGGCCGGGATAGAGCACGAGCTCCGGCGGCAGTGCGCGCAGAAATGGCACGGTCTCGTCCATGAGCACGGCGGCGTCACCCCCGCGCAGGCGCGTGACGACGGCGCAGCCCGGCACGAGCGAGTCGCCGCTGAAAAAGGCGGCCGGACCGATGCGGTAGCACGCGCTGCCACGCGAGTGGCCGGGCGTAGCATAGCCCTCAAGGTGCAGCGCGCCCCAGTCAAGCGCGGTATGGTCACCGAAGGTCATGTCCGGCTCGTATGTCTCGGTCGTGAGGTGCAGGCCGCGCAGAAAGTCGCGCGCCTCCGCGCCGCGCGAGACGCTCAGTGCCGCGAGCAGCACGGGCGTCGTGTTGCCGGGGTTGCGCAGCCAGGGGGTGCAGTTTTCCTGCCAGAGGGTGCGCGCCGCGAGCGCGCGCTGCATCCGGCCGAGGCCGGAGATGTGGTCGACATGCTCGTGCGTGAGCACGAGCAGCACGTGGTACCCCTGCAGGCGCTGCATGGTCGTCTCGTCCGGCCAGGGGTCGAAGACGATCGCGTCGCGCCCCTGCGTGACGACGTACATATTCGAGCCGATGGGCGGAAAGGGAATGCGTTGGATCTGCATAGACCGTCAGTCCTCCCGGGGCAGGGCGAGCAGCCGGCGGCTGAGCGGCAGCTCGGACGGTCGGCTGTTTTCCAGTGTGACAATGCCGCGGCTGCCGCCGCGGATCCAGCCGCGGCGCACGAGCTGGCGCAGCGTTTCGCGGGCGGTGCCGTCGCTGCCGTCGTAGAGCGCGGCCGCACCGCCGAGGGCGGCGCGGATGGCCCGGCGGGCAAACGGGAAATGCGTGCAGCCGAGCACGGCCGCGTCCACGCGGCCGGCATAGGGGCCGAGCTGCCGCGCGAGGTAGGCCGTGAGCGCGGGTGAATCGAGCTCGCCCCGCTCGACGAACTCCACCAGCTCCGGGCACGGCAGCGGCGTGATCTCGGCGCAGCCGGCGCACTGCTGCATGAGTGCGGCGAACTTCTCCTCCCGCAGTGTCAGGGGCGTGGCCAACACGAGCACGCGCCGGTGGTGCGCCACGGCGGGCTTGAGCGCCGGCTCGATGCCGATGACGGGGATGTCCGGAAAGGCGGCGCGCAGCGGGCCGATGGCCGCGCTCGTAGCCGTGTTGCAGGCGATGACGGCGGCCTTGATGCCGCGGTCATACAGCTGGGCGATGACGTCCTGCGTCAGGCGGCGGACCTCCTCAGCCGGGCGCACGCCGTATGGGGCGTTGGCCGAGTCGCCGAAATAGAGAAAGTCCTCCCCAGGCAGGCGCTGCACGAGCGCGCGCAGGACACTGATGCCGCCGAGGCCGGAATCAAACACCGCGATCGGAAGCTCCGTCCGCTCCATGGCATGCCCCTCCTTTCCGGGATACAGTACAGAATGCATCTATTGTACCACATTCGGCGCACTTTTCAAGTCAGGCTGTAACACGCCGGCGGCGCAGGAGCTTCCAAACGAGCGAGCACAGCGGGATCAGGTAGAGATAGCACGCGGCCAGCAGGCTCTGCTCCGGCGCACCGGCCGAGGCCAGCGGCACTGCGCCCGCGATCGACCACGGGACGAGCGGCGCAAGCACGACGACGGAGTTTTCCAGGTCGATGGCGCACGACGGGCCGTCCGGCTCCGTATCGGCGCAGAGCTGGTGCGTGAGCAGGATGGAGAGCGTCTGGTTGCAGGCAATCATGGACGCGGCGACGGCCGTGCAAAACATAGCGCCGAAGGGCGTGATGCGCCGGCTCATGCGCGCGATGCCCGCCTTGGCCGTGCCGAGCAGGCCGGTGGCCTGAAAGATGCCGGAATAGGCCGCCGAGATGCACACAATGGCCGTGACCCGCAGCATGGACACGATGCCGCCGCCGTTGAGCAGCGCGCCGGCGGCCGCATCCGGCGCGGCATAGCCGGTGAGCATGCAGCGCAGCACGTCCGCCAGCGGCTGGTGCTGCACCGTCAGGCACAGCGTGAACGCCGCCGCGATGCTCGCGCACATGACCCAGCGGACGTGCACATGCAGCGCCGAGAGCGCGAGGATGAGCACCGCCGGCAGCAGGGCAAGCCAGTGCAGCGTACACACGCGCGCAAACAGCGCGCGCACGTCCTGCGCCGCCCCGCCGCCGTGCGCCATGGCGCCGAGCACGGCATAGACCGCGCACGTGAGCGCAAACGGCACAAAGGCCGTGCGCACCATGGCACGCAGGTTGTCGTAAATATCCGTGTGCGTGAGCTCGCTGATGAGCAGCGCGCTCGTGGACACGGGCGAGCAGCGGTCGCCAAAAAAGACGCCCGACAAGACCGCGCCGCCGGCCAGCACCGGCGACACGCCCATGGAGGCCGCCGCCGTCATGCACACGGCGCCCATCGTGGCCGCCGCGCCGAAGGACGTGCCCATGAGCGCGGACACGGCGCTCGCGAGCAGAAACGACGTGATGACGAGCGTGCCCGGGTGGATGAGATCGACCGCATAGCAGATCAGCAGCGGCACCGTGCCGCACGCGCGCCAGAGCGCCGTGAGCACGCCGATGAGCAGAAAGACGATGAGGACATTTTTGGCCGTCCGGATGCCCGACCAGAGCATGCCGCCAACCGCGCGCAGACCATACCCCTGCCGCAGCGCCCAGCCCACGAACAGCACCAGCCCCACGAGCAGCGCCGCAACGATCGGCCAGCCGAGCGCCACGCACACGAGCAGCTCCAGGCAGAAAAGACACAAAACGACCATGGTGACCTCCGAATCAAAATGATTATTTATTATAGACCGAGGTTTTTCCATTGTAAAACTGTTGTTTTTGATATATTCCACAAATAGAAACTGTAGATTCCGGATGTGGCGGCATGAACTTTTCGTCCTTTGATTACTTTCTCGCGCTCGCGCGCGAGCGCAGCTACACACGCGCGGCCGATGTGCTGCGCATCACACAGCAGTCGCTCTCGGCGGCCATCGCAGCGCTCGAGCGTGAGCTCGGCTGCCCGCTCGTGGTGCGGCGCACGCCGCTGGAACTGACGTACGCCGGGCGGGTATTTTTGCAGTACGCCGAGCGCTTTCACCAGACGCGCGACGAGATGCAGCGCACATTCTGCGACATCGCGGAAAACCAGCGCGGCGAGCTGCGCGTGGGCATCGCCTACACGCGCGGGCGGGCCATCCTGCCGGGGATCCTTGAGGCGTTTGCGGGCGTGTACCCGAACGTGTGCGTAATCCTGACCGAGGAGCGCAACCACACGCTGCAGAACCTGCTGCACGAGGGGCGGGTGGATCTGGCGATCGCGCGGTTTCAAAAACCGCTGCCCGGCATCGAGGTGCAGCCATTTTACACCGAGGACACCGTTCTGCTCGTCAGCCGGCAGCTACTGCAGACCTGCGGGATCGATCTCGCGGCGCACCGCACGGAGATCGAGCGCGGCGACCTGCGGTCCCTGCGCAGCTGCCCGTTCGTGAGCGGCAGCGCCGAGGACATCACCGGCAGCCTCGAGCGCGACGCGTTTCGCCGCGCCGGGTTCGTGCCGGAGGTGCGGGCCGAATCGAGCAACGTCGAGACGCTGCTCGAGCTGTGTGCGCGGGGCGTGGGTGCGTGCTTCTGCCCCGAGAATCTGGCGCGGCTGCTGTTGGCCGCGCAGCCGCACGGCCGGCTGGAGATGCTGCGCATGCCGGACACGATGGCCTACCCTATCAGCTTCGGCTACGCAAAGCGCGCCTACCTATGAAGCGTGCTGGCGGACTTCATCCGCATCGCCCGCGCGCAATATCCGCAGCCGGCATGAAAACATCCCCCGGAGCAGACGCTCCGGGGGATGTGTTTTGGTATGGCTTACTTGTTCCAGGGGTTGGCCGGGTCGGGATCCGTCGGGTCCCAGCCGCGGTTCGGGCTGGAGATGTCCAGCCACGGGGCCGACGGCTTCGGCACCGGGAGGGACGAGGCGTTGTAGATCGACACCGTGGTGCCGAGGGGACAGTTGTCGTAGATCCACTTGGCATCCGCCACCGTCAGGCGCACGCAGCCGTGCGAGCAGACCGTGCCGAGCTGGTTATACAGCCGGTAGGACAGGTCGTTCTTATTCGGGCTGTTGTACGGCGAGGAGTGGAAGAGATAGTTGCCCGTGATCTGTGTGCAGTACTGACCCCAGCAGCCCATGAGCGGGTGCCACGCCGCCTTGAACGGCGTGCGGAACGTGCCGATGGGTGTGGTCTGACCGGGGCCGCAGACGAAGGCGTGATAGAGAATGGAGTAATCGCCGCTCATGTCCAGACCGTACACAAGCACCGTGCACTGGTTGCGCACGACCTCGAGCTTATACGGGTACTGCGCGCTGAGGAGCTGATCATATTCCGCGTCCGTGTAGTTGTTGACCGGGACGACGAACGTGGTGCGGATGGCGTCCGTGCCGCACAGGAAGAGGATCTCGACCGTGTGCTGGGTGGGCATGTCGCGCTTCCAGACGGACTCTTCCACGTGGAAGCCCGGCGTGATGGACTTGCCGTCGAGCGTGTAGTGACGCGTGGGCTGCTGCACGCCGTCCACAGACCAGATGAGGGTCGCTTCACCCGGCGCGGTCTGATATTCCGACGGGAAATGGCGGTAGGTCACATACAGGTCGACGGCGCGGCACTCCGGAGAGAGCGCGGGCACGGGGTCGGTCGTGAGTGTGTCAACGCCGCGGAGCATAGGGTCATACTCCGCATCGGTCTTGTCGGCCGCGAGCGAGACGGTGCAGCCGCGCGCGAGCAGGCACACGAGACCGGCATGGCCGGTGCCCGCAACGGTCGTGCCCTCGGCCGCGACGGCGAGCGTGTCGACCGTGCCGCCGGCGGTGACGGTGCCGTTCGGGTCGGTGCGCACGACGAGCGTACCGGTGACATTCAGGCTGCCGAGGTCGCGCCCGGCGGCGCCGCCGAGGTAAAGCGTACCGGTGAAGGTGCCCGCCGTCAGGGGCTGCGTGCCGGTGTAGACGACGCGGCCGGAGGCCGGGAGCGCAGCGGCATCGGAGCAAAACTGCAGGTCAAGCTCATAGAGCATCTGCGCGATCTCGGCGCGGGTGATGCCGGCCGTGGGGTTCAGGCGGCCGGCGTCACCGCTGACGATGCCGGCCTTGACCAGACCGGCCACAGAGGCGACCGCCCAGTCGCTGACGGCGGAAGCGTCCGAGAACGCGGCAATATCGGCGGCCGTGCCGTCCGCCACGGCGAAAGCGCGGGCGATGACGGACATGGCCTCCTGACGGTTGATATTGCGGTCCGGGCCCATGGTGCCGTCACCACAGCCGCTGAAGATGTTCATTTGCGCGGCGGCGCTCAGCTCCGGATAGTACCAGGCGGCAGCGTCTACATCCGAAAAATGCGTAATATCCTTGCCCGCCGTGCAGCCGAACACGCGCACGAGCATGGCGGCCATCTGGGCACGCGGGGCGTTATTGCCCGGCAGCATGTCGCCGCTGGCGTCACCGACCAAAATGCCGTGATCGCGGGCAAAATCCATCGCCGCCTGATACCACGGGCCGGACGGCGTGGGCTCCGGGCTGGGTTCGGCGGGCTGTGTGGGAGTGGTCGGTACCGTCGGCTCGGTGGGAGCAGTCGGTGCAGTCGGCTCGGTGGGGGCGGCGGGCTCCGTCGCGGCGGCCGAGGGCTGTACAGGCTCCGACTCTGCGGCGATGACCGGCATGACGGCCAGCGTCAGCACGCACGCGAGCACGAGCAGCAGGGACAAAAAGCGTTTGCGCATGGTTTTCTCCTCCATATTTTCCTGTGGGATATAGCATGATCCCATTATACCGGACAGCGGTGATTTTTCAATGGTTTTCGCAGCGATTTCAACTTTTTTAAGTTTCTGTGACATGCAAAAAAGCAGCGCACCGGGAAGTGCGCTGCAAGTTTACATAATTCGGTTTACATAATTACAATTCCAGCAGTTCCGCCACATCGTCCTCCCCGTAGACGCGGACGCCATGCGCAGACAGAAGCGCGGCGGTGACCCCGTCGCCGGGCGTGAGCGTGCCGGTGAAGGTGCCGTCATAGATCTCGCCGCAGCCGCACGAGGGGCTGCGCTGCTTGAGCAGCGCGGCCGTGCAGCCGAAGCGCTGGGCGAGCGCGAGCGTCTGCTGCGCGCCGCGGGTGTAGGCATCCGTGACATCGGCGCCGGTGCGCATGACGACGCGGCTGCCCTGCCGCTCGGACGGAGCGCGCGGCGTCGGCAGGCCGCCGAGCTGCTCCGGACAGGCGGGCACAAGCGTGTGCCGGGCCATAAGCTCTCGCAAAACGCCGTCGGGAAGGCCTTTCGACGCGCCGTCATACCGGCAGGCGACGCCGAGCAGGCAGGCACTGACCAGAATGTTCATCGCACCGCCCGCTTTCCGCGGCTCCACGTGAAGCCGAAGATCATGCCGAGCACGCCGCCGGCGATGTGCGTGAGCTGGGCGAGGCCGGCCGTGCCGGTGACGGCCTGAAAAATCTCGCTGCCGAGGTAAAGGATGAGCACGAGGATGAGCGTGAGCGGGATGGTGCCAGTGCGCATGCCGGCGAACGACGCGAGCACGATGAGCATGAACACGACGCCGGAAGCGCCCATGAGCGCGCTGTTCGGGAAGAAGAACCAGAGCACCAGCCCCGTGACGAGCGCCGTGAGCGCGATGGCGAGCAGAATGCGCTTGCCGCCGAAGCGCTCCTCCGCCGTTGGGCCGACGACGAGCAGCATGACGATGTTGCCGCAGTAGGCGGCGAAATCCGGGTGGCCGAGCACGTGCAGGAAAAAGCGCGGGTAGGTCAGCCAGTCCGTCAGCGACGAGCGGTAGACGCAAAAGAGGTTCTGCGTCGTCCAGCCGTCGGTGAGCTTGCCGAGACCGAGCGCGAGCAGGCTCAGCAGTGCGAACGTGAGGATGACGGGCGAATTATACAGGATCGTGATGGAATGTTTCTTCATAAGTACCTCTCAAAACCAAACGCACGCAGGTCCTCCGGGACCGGCGCGGTGATGTGCAGGGGCTGCCCGGTAACAGGCTGGACAAGATCGGCCGCGGCCGAATGCAGCGCGGGGCGCGCGAGCAGGGACGCATCGCCGCCGTAGAGCGCATCGCCGAGCAGCGGATGGCCGAGCGCGGCGAAGTGGACGCGGATCTGGTGCGTGCGGCCGGTGCGCGGCAGGACACGCAGGAGCGTGTACCCGTCCCGCTCGGCGAGCACGGTGTAATCCGTGACGGACGGCTGACCGTCCGGCGCGGTGATGCGGCGGGTGGTGCCGTCGTCCGCGCGGGCGATGGGCAGGTCGATCGTGCCGCGCGGCGGCAGGCCGGTACCACAGGCAACGGCGAGATACGTGCGCCGAAAGCCGCCGGTGTGCAGCACGCGGCGCAGCCGGTCGTGCACGTAGCCGCTGCGGGCGACGAGCATGACGCCGGACGTGCCACGGTCGAGCCGGTTGACGGGGTGAAAGACCGCGTCGGACCCGAGGTAAGCGGCGAGTGCGTTGGCGACCGTGGGATCGCCGCGGTCATACCCGCCGTGCACGGCCATGCCGGCGGGCTTATTGAGCGCGAGCAGGTCAGCGTCCTGATACAGGATATCCAGCGGCACGGCCACGGGCGTGAAGCGGCCGCCGGCGCGCTTGTCGTCGATGCGCACGGTGAGGGTATCCCCTGCCTGCACGCAATCGACGGTGCGGGCGTGCGCACCGTTGAGGCAGATGCCGTCCGGCACGGTCTTGACGCGGGCGATGGCCCCGTCGGCCATGCGCAGTTCACGCCGGAGCAGGCTTTTGACCGTGCGGCCCGCCTGCTCCGGCGTGACGGTGAGCGTCAGCCGGCGCATTCCTGCGCGGCCAGCGCGGCCTCGTACGCGGCGCGGGTGCGGCTGTCAAAGCAGACCATGCGCACGCGCGTGATCTCGGGATGGTCGGCGAGGTAGGCCGTGATCTCGCGCACGGCGATCTCCGCCGCCTGAGGCAGCGGGAAGTGGTAGATGCCCGTACTGATGGACGGGAAATCGACCGTGCGGCAGCCGTTCTCGCTCGCAAGGCGCAGGCTGTTGCGGTAGCAATTGGCCAGCAGCTCGGGCTCACCGTGCTGCCCGTCGCGCCAGCGGGGGCCGGGCGTGTGGATGACGTGGCGCGCCGGCAAACGGTAGCCGCGCGTGATCTTCGCCTCGCCGGTGCGGCAGCCGTTGAGGCCGCGGCACTCATTGAGCAGACCGGTGCCGGCAGCCATGTGGATGGCGCCGTCCACCCCGCCGCCGCCGAGCAGTGAGCAGTTGGCGGCGTTGACGATGGCGTCGACATCCGACTTCGTGATGTCGCCCTGAATGACTTCGAAACGGTTCATGCGGTTACCTCCTTACCGTCGATGGTGACGGTGATGTGATCATCCTGCGCGTCGATGCCGATGTCTCCGGCGGTCTTGCGCTGAGCGACGATGGCCGTGGCGATGGCATCCTCCACGTCGCGCTGGATGGTGCGGCGCAGGTTGCGCGCACCGTAAGTCTCGCTGTAGCCCTTACGGACAAGATAGTCGATGACGGCAGGCGTCCAGTGCAGGGTCATGCCGCGCTCGGCCATGGCGGTGCGCACTTCGTCGAGCATGAGGGCAGCGATGGCGCGGAAGTTTTCCTCCGTGAGGTGGTTAAAGTAGACGATCTCGTCGATGCGGTTGAGAAACTCCGGACGCAGGAACTCGTTGAGGGCGCGCTGCGCGCGCTCGCGGCTCTGATCGTCCACGCTCAGGCCGAAGCCGAGCGTGCCGGTGCGCGTGTTGCTGCCGGCGTTCGTGGTCATGATGATGACCGTGTTTTCAAAGTTCACGGTGCGGCCCTGCGCGTCCGTGATGCGGCCGTCGTCGAGGATCTGCAGCAGCAGGTTCATGACGTCCGGGTGCGCCTTTTCGATCTCGTCGAAGAGGACGACGGAGTACGGGCGGCGGCGGATCTTCTCCGTGAGCTGGCCGGCCTCGTCATAGCCGACGTAGCCCGGGGGCGAGCCGATCATGCGCGAGACGGAGAACTTCTCCATAAACTCCGACATATCGAGCCGGATAAGCGACTCGGGCGCGTGGAAGAGCTCGTCGGCGAGGCGCTTAACGAGCTCCGTCTTGCCGACGCCGGTGCCGCCGACGAACAGGAAGCTCACGGGCTTGCGCTTGGCCTGCAGGCCGACGCGGTTGCGCCGGATGGCGGCGCAGACGGTGTCGATGGCCGCATCCTGGCCGACGATGTGCGCGCGCAGCCGGTCGCCGAGGCCGGCGAGCTGCTCGAACTCATCGGCGCGGATGCTCGCGGCCGGGATCTTCGTCCAGAGCTCGATGATGCGCGCGAGGTTATCCGCCGTGAGCTCCGGGCGCCCCTTGGCGCGCAGGGCGTCGAGCTCAGTCTGCAGCTGCATCTCGCGGCTGCGCAGCTCGGCGATGCGCGCATAGCGGCGGTCAAGCTCCTGCTCGTCATACTCGTCGCCGGTCTGCGGCGGCGCGGAGGCCAGCAGTTCGCGCTCGCGCGCGTAGTCGCCGATCTCCTTTTCGACCTCGTCCGCGCGGATGAGGTCGGGATTTTTCAGGTTCACGTCCGAGCAGGCCTCGTCGATGAGGTCGATGGCCTTGTCGGGCAGGAAACGGTCGGTGATATAGCGCTCGCTGAGCACGACGGCGAGGCGGCACATGGCGTCCGAAATGACGACGCCGTGGAAGTCCTCGTAATAGCGGCGCACGCCCTTGAGGATCTCGACACTGTCGTTGATGCTCGGCTCGGCCACCGTGACAGGCTGGAAGCGGCGCTCGAGGGCCGCGTCTTTTTCAATGTGCTTGCGGTACTCGGCGAACGTCGTCGCGCCGATGACCTGGATCTCGCCGCGCGAGAGTGCGGGCTTGAGGATGTTGGCGGCGTTCATGCTGCCTTCGGCGTCGCCGGCGCCGACGATGTTGTGCACCTCGTCAATGACGAGGATGATGTTGCCGACGCGGCGGATCTCCTCGATGAGGCCCTTCATGCGGCTCTCGAACTGGCCGCGAAACTGCGTGCCCGCCACGAGCGCCGTGAGGTCAAGCAGGTAGACCTGCTTGTCGCGCAGCTTATACGGCACATTGCCCTCGGCGATGCGCTGGGCAAGGCCCTCGGCAATGGCCGTCTTGCCGACGCCGGGCTCGCCGATGAGGCAGGGGTTGTTCTTCTGGCGGCGGTTGAGGATCTGGATGACGCGCTCAAGCTCCTCGGCGCGGCCGACCATGGCATCGAGCTTGCCGTCGCGGGCGCGCTGCGTGAGGTCGATGCAGTAATTATTGAGGAACTTGAGCTTGCGCGGAGCAGCGCCGCGCTTGTCAGCAGCAGCACCGTCGGCGCGCGGCGGTTCGGACGCGGCGGCGGAATCGGCCGCCGGAGGCGGGTTCTGGTTAAAGAGGCGGTTGAGAAACGGGAAGGTCGCGGTCTTGCCGTCGTCCTCGTCCGTGTCGGCGTCGGAGGCGTCGGCGTCCGTGTCGGGCGCACCGTCGCCGCCGAGCATGCCCATGCTGCCGAGCATTTCCGCTACGTCGCCGGTGAGATTGTCGAGATCGGCATCCGAGATGCCGAGCTTTTCCATCATCTCATCGACGGGCTTGATGTGCAGCTCACGCGCGCAGCGCAGGCACAGGCCCTCGTTATGGGACACGCCGTTTTCGATTCGTGTGATAAAGATCACCGCTACGTTTTTCTTGCAGCGGGAGCAGAGTGTAGGCTGCATAGCTTGGTTCTCCTGTTCGATAGATTCCGTGCACGCCGGTCACACGCCCACGCCGAACGTGAGCACGTCGATGGCCAGCAGCGCTTTTGCCAGGGCGGTGTGCGCGAGGGTGTCGTGGCCGATGACGGGCCCGGCAAACTGCAATGCCCAGCACAGCAGGATGCCGAAGCACACGCCGTTGACCGCGCCGAGGGCGGCGCCGCCAATGTCGTTGAGCTTCTCCCGGTTCGGGAGTTGGAAGGTCAGGTTCGGCAGGTTGCCGATCGCGGCCAGAATGAGCATGATGAGCAAAAAGCCGACGGACGTGACGAGCACGTAGCACAGCCGCGCGCAGTAGACCTGCGTCATGGCGGCGCGCAGCGTGATGCCCTGCTCGTCGCGCATCGTGAGCGCGGCGCGGGCCATGCGCTGCGCCGGCCGGCCGGTCACACCGGCGGCGGCGAAGCACTGCTCGGCATATTCCTGCGCGGTGTCGGGATGCGCGGCGACCCAGTCCTCACCCGAGAGGCCGGCGTCGTTATCCGGCAGCTCGGTGGCAACAACGTCGAGCTGGCCCTCAAAGTACCCGCTGGCAAACGGCTCCGCCACCGGCAGGAGCCGGTCGGAAAACAGGCCCGCGAGCAGCGCCGCGCCGTAGAGCGCGACGACGATGGCGGCCAGCTGTGCGGCGCTGAGGATCAGGCCGCGGCGGTAACCGCCCCAGACGGCGGCCAGAAAAATGGCGACGAGCACCACTGTCAATACGATCTTCATAGGTGTATCCCTGTTCTTTCTCTCTAGGCTGCGGGGGTCAGAAGGCGAGCACCTCGGCGCTCGAGCCGCTCACGAGCAGCGCCGCGCCCCGGCGCAGCAGCACCGAGCGGCGGACGCCGAGCAGGTTCTGCTCGACGGACTTGATCTCATCGAGCTGCTGGTTATAGAGCGTGAGCCGGTCGCTGTACTGCACGAGCACCTGCTTGCCGTTGACAGACAGGCTCGTGACGGCGCCGGTCGTGCTGCACTTGCCGATCTCGTTGCCGGAGGCGCTGACCGTGACGAGCTGCTCGGCGCTGCCGGAGCGGTAGCGGCTGAGCGCAAGGGTCACAAATCCGTCGCCCTCGACGGCATAGTCATACAGGTACAGATCGCCGAAGGGGTACTCGGCGGTGAGCCTGGACGTGTCGTCAAAGAAGGCCAGGCGCGTCTGCGACACGCAGCAGACCTTGCCGCCGCGCCAGAAGAGATCGGCAAAGAGCTCGTCGGCGCACGCGGCGCTGCCGCGCTCGTCGGCGCTCGTGAGCGAAAACGTGTGCACGACGCTGCCGGAATCCTGCAGACAGAGCGCGGCGAGATACTTCCCGTCCGGACTCACGGCGGCGCGCACGAGATAACCGGTGCCGGAATACCAGACATAGACGGCCTTGCCGGAGGTGTCATACACCGTGACGGCGCCCTTATAGCCCGCAGCGTCCGAGCAGACGGCGAGATAGCCGCTGTCGCTCAGGTCGGCGCTGATAATTTCGCCGGGCGGCTCAATATCGGTCTTATTGCCCTTGAAGTCCGCCACGCACAGCGTCGTGCCGCCGATATCATAAGCGCACACGCGCTCGCCGCCGACGGAAATGCCCGGCTGCGAGAGCGTGAAGATCTCGTGCAGGACGGTCTTGCCGTTATCATCGAGCAGCTGCAGACCGCTCGAGGACACGACCGCGAGGCGGCTGTCCACCGTGCGGAAGGTGCGGCTGGCGCTGGAGTCAAACGTGTAGGGCGCGCTGTCATCCAGATAGTCGCTCGCCGAGCCGGGCCGGTCGCGCAGCAGCAGATACAAAAACAGCAGCACGGCCAGCACGCACACCGCCACGATGGCGGTCTGCCGCAGTCTGGGGTTATGTTTTGCATGGTCGTTCATGGACATTCCTCCCCTGTCCGCATGGCGGACGCGGTGTCAGGCCTGATTCATCATATCGCCGACGGCGCCGTCGTACCACACGCGGTTGAGATACAGCCCCTGCGGGGGCATGGTCGGCCCCGTGAGGCGCCGGTCGCGCGTGGCCAGCAGTGCCGGGATGGTCTCCGGCTCGATCTTGCCGTAGGACGCATAGACCATGGTGCCGACAATGGCGCGCACCATATTATACAGGAAGCCGTCAGCACAGACGGCGATGGAGATGAGCGGACCGTCCCGCTCGGCGCGGCACCAGTGCACCGTGCGCACGGTCGTGCGCGTCTCGGTGCCGACGGAGCGCACGGCGGCGAAGTCGTGCGTGCCCTCAAAGGCGCGGCCGGCACGCGCGAGCCGCTCAAAATCCAGCGGCTGGGGATAAAAGCAGACGCGGTGCTCCAAAAACGCATCGCGGATGCGGGAGTTATAGATCTGATAGACATATTCTTTCTGGATGCACGAGCCGATGGCATTGAAGTCCTCCGGCGCGGCGACGGCGTCGACCACGGCGATGTCCGCCGGGAGGCGGGCGTTGACCGCGAGGGGTACCCGGTCGATCGGGATCGTGCAGCCGGTGCGGAAATTGGCGCAGTAGCGCTTTGCGTGCACGCCCGCGTCCGTGCGGCCGCAGCCGACGAGCTTGACGTTCCCGCCGCAGACCTTTGAGAGGCCCTTTTCCATCGTCTCGCAGACGCTTGAGACCGTCTTCTGCACCTGCCAGCCGTGATAGGCCGTGCCGTCATACTGCAGGCGCAGAGCGATGTTGCGCCTCACAGGCCGAACCTCGCAAGCACGATCACGCCGGCGAGCACGAGCGCACTCCAGACCATGGCGAGCGTGTCGCGCGTGCACCAGGTGAGCTGCTTCATGCGCGTGCGGCCCTCGTCGCCGTGATAGCAGCGGCACTCCATGGCCACGGCCAGCTCGTCCGCGCGGCGGAACGCCGACACGAACAGCGGCACGAGCAGCGGCAGCAGCGCCTTGGCGCGCTGAAAGAGGTTGCCGGTCTCAAAATCGGCGCCGCGCGCTTTCTGCGCGGACATGATCTTGTCCGTCTCCTCAATGAGCGTGGGGATGAAGCGCAGGGCCATGGACATCATCATGCTCATCTCGTGCACGGGCACTTTGAGCTTTTTGAGCGGGCCGAAGAGGATCTCCATCGCGTCGGTGAGCGCGATGGGCGATGTGGTATAGGTCAGCAGGAACGTGCCTGCAATGAGCATCGTGATGCGCAGGACCATGAACACGGCGCGGATCAGGCCCTCGTAGGTGACGGTGATCTTCCAGAAGGACACGAGCTCGCGCCCGGGCGTGAAGAACATATTGAGCACGGCCGTGAGCGCGATGATGATCCACAGCGGCTTGAGACCGCGGAGGATGACCTTGAGCTGGATGCGCGAGAGCGCGATGCACACGCCCGTAATAATCAGCATAACGGCGTAGGACACGTAGCTTTCCGCCGTGAACAGCGCCGCGATATAAACGATGGTCAGCAGGAGCTTGCAGCGCGGGTCGAGCCGGTGCACGATGCTGCTGCCGGGGAAAAACTGGCCGAGGGTGACGTCCTTCAGCATACACCCGCCTCCTTCCCGACGGCGAGCAGCGCGTCCGTGAGCTGCTCGAGCGTATAGATCGACGGCGGGAGCGGAATGCCCCGGTCGCGCAGTGCCTGCGCGATGCGCGCGGCCTGCGGCACGTCGAGGCCAATGTCGAGCAGCGCCTGCGTGTGGGCAAAGACTTCTGCAGGCGCACCGTCGAAGGCGACGTGCCCGGCATGAAAGACGATGAGCCGGTCTGCGATGCGCGCGGCATCGTCCATGCTGTGCGTGACGAGCAGGACGGCCGAGCCGGTCTCGCGCCGGTAGGCGGCGATGTTTTCGAGCACGCCGCGGCAGCCCGCAGGGTCAAGTCCGGCCGTGGGCTCGTCGAGGATAAGCACCTTGGGGCGCATGGCGATCACGCCGGCGATGGCGATGCGGCGCTTCTGCCCGCCGGAGAGCTCCAGCGGCGAGCGCTCGAAGAGCGCCTCGTCCACACCGGCAAAGCGGGCAGCCTCGCGCACGCGCGCATCGACCTCTTCCGTGGAGAGCTTGGCATTTTTCGGGCCGAAGGCGATGTCCTGATATACCGTCTCCTCAAAGAGCTGGTGCTCGGGATACTGAAAGACCAGCCCGACCTGAAAGCGCACGTCGCGCGTGGCGGCCTTGCTGCGGTGAATGTCCTCCCCGTCGAAGAGCACGGTGCCGGACGTCGGTGCGAGCAGCCCGTTGAGGTGCTGGATGAACGTGCTCTTGCCGGAGCCCGTGTGGCCGATGATGCCCACGAACTGCCCGGCAGGGATGGCGAGATCAATATCGTCGATGGCGACTTTTTCAAAAGGTGTCCCGGCGCTGTAGGTGTGCCGGAGATGATCCACCCGGATGATTGGCGTCATAATTTCGTTTCCTTTATCGATGAAGATCGGTGGTTATTTCTTCAGAGCGGCGGCGACGGCATCGGCACAGTCGGAGACCGTGAGCGCGTCGAGCGGCACGTCCATGCCGTGCGCGCGCAGCGCGTGCAGCAGCCGGACGGTGACGGGCGCAGTGAGGCCCTCTTTTTTCAGCAGGTCGACCTGCGAAAAGACCTGCTTCGGCGCACCGTCGGCCACAACGGCGCCGTTGGAGAGCACGATGACGCGGTCGGCGCCGATGCACTCTTCCATATGATGCGTGATGAGCACGACCGTGATGCCCTGCTCGCGGCAGAGTTTCGTGGCCGTGTCGATCACTTCACGCCGGCCGGAGGGGTCGAGCATGGCCGTCGGCTCGTCAAGCACGATGCACTTGGGCTGCATGGCGATGACGCCCGCAATGGCCACGCGCTGCTTTTGTCCGCCGGAGAGCAGGTGCGGCGCGTGCAGGCGAAAATCATACATGCCGACCTGCTTCAGGGCTGCATCCACCCGTGCGCGTATCTCCTGCGGCGGGACACCGAGATTCTCGGGCGCGAAGGCTACGTCATCCTCGACGACGTTGGCGACGATCTGGTTATCGGGATTCTGAAAGACCATGCCCACCGTGGCGCGCACAGACAGAAGGTTATTCTCGTCCGCCGTGTCCATGCCGTCGACATACACCTTGCCGCCGGTCGGCAGCAGGATGGCGTTGAAGTGCTTGGCGAGCGTGCTCTTGCCGGAGCCGTTGTGCCCCAGCACGGCCACGAACGAGCCGCGCGCGATCTCGAGCGAGAGGTCGCCGAGCGTGGGCTGGGGCTCGCCGGGGTAGGTAAAGGTCAGATGTTCGGTTCGTAAGATCGGTTCCATGGTGTTCCTTTCCGCTCAGCGCTCCCAGCGGCAGGTCGCCCCGCACGGCAGCACAAGGCCGGACGCCGTGACCGGCAGACCCAGCTCCTGTGACTGGCTGCGGCCGCCGAAGCGCCGGGTGAAAATGCTCTCCGAGAGATACGTGAGCACCGACGGGCTCAGGCCCGTGGTGTAGGAATTGATGATAACAAAGAGCGGATCGTCCGACAACACGCCGGACACCAGCTCCACGAACGGCCAGAGGTTCGTCTCGAGCTTCCAGACCTCGCCGCCCGGGCCGCGGCCGTAGCTTGGCGGGTCCATGATGACGGCGTCATAGCGGCGGCCGCGGCGGATCTCCCGCTCGACGAACTTGCCGCAGTCGTCCACGATCCAGCGGATGGGCCGGTCGGCCACGCCGGAGGCGGCGGCGTTTTCCTTGCCCCATGCGACCATGCCCTTCGCCGCGTCGACATGGCACACGCTCGCCCCGGCGGACGCGCACGCGACCGTGGCCGCGCCCGTGTAGCCGAAGAGATTGAGCACCGAGACCGGGCGGCCGGCCGAGCGGATCTTCGCCATGGCGTAGTCCCAGTTGGCGGCCTGCTCGGGAAAGATGCCCGTGTGCTTGAAGTTCATGGGCTTGACGCGGAACGTCAGGTCCCGGTAGTGGATGTCCCAGCTTGGCGGGAGGGTGCGCTTGTCCCAGCTGCCGCCGCCGGTGTGGCTGCGGCTGTAGCGCCCGTCGGCCGTGCGCCAGCGCGGGTCGGTGCGCGGCGTGTCCCAGATGGCCTGGGGGTCCGGGCGCACGAGCGTATATTTTCCCCAGCGCTCCAACTTTTCGCCGCGCGAACAGTCGAGCACCTCAAAATCCTGCCAAGAATCCGAAATCCACATAGCTGCTCCTCTTGTCCGGCGGGATGGAACCGTGCAGTTCCAGTGTGTGCCGGAATGGTGATACTTAGACAGTGTATTATATCATCAAGTGCCGCAATGGTCAATGTGTCCGGGGCGTCCGGAGGGCCGGAATTGTAAACAAATGATAAAGAATCGCCCGCCGGAGCGCCGGCGGGCGATGCAGGAGCAAATTGGGATTCAGCGGCGGCCGCTGCCGACATGATCGCGGTCAAATTCGCGCAGGGTCTCGTGCGCGAGCGCGCGGCGGCGGGCCTCCTCCGCCTCCAGCTGCGCACGGCGGCGGCGCTTTCGCTCGGCCTCGACCTGCTTGCGGCGGCGCACCAGCCACAGCACATAGCCGATAACGGCCAGCACGACCAGCAGGAGCACAACGAGCACGATCGGGTTCGTGAAAAAGGCGCGCAGGTGGCCCACGATATACGCCCCCTTCGACACGGCGACATCGACCGCCGCGACGAGCTTGACCGTGCCGTAGACCGTGCCGTTATAGGACACCGTGAGCTCGCCGACCTCGTCCCCCGCCTTGACGGGGGCCTCAAGCGGTTTGCCGTCGCGCTCGGAATAGATGGTGACCTGCTGCTCGAACTGCGGCGCGCCGGCCGTATCGGCCGACGGCAGCACGGCCGAGATGCTCTCCGCCGGGCGAACGGTGACACCGTCGCTGTCGCGCCCGTAGCGCACGGGCACCTCGCAGACAAGGTCGCTCGCGCTGACGATGTCGCGCCAGCCGTAGTTGGAAAACACCCAGCGGTAGGCCGTGAGCGTGTCGGAAAAGCTGCCGAAATCGGTCGTGCCGTTGGCGCGGGCCGTGCCCTTGCCGCCGAGCACGACGCACAGCAGGCGCACGCCGTCCTTCTCCGCCGTGGAGACAAGGCAGTAGCCCGCGGCCTCGGTGTGGCCGGTCTTGACGCCCTTGGCATACTCGTAATAATAGCCGCGGTACATCGGGGACTCGGGGTTAATCAGGCCGTTCGTGTTCGAGAGCGTGCGCTCGTCGGACAGGTTCGTGGCGGGGACGGTGTGCTTGACCGTATTGCAAATTGTGGCGAAGAGCTCGTGGCTGAGCGCTTCCTTCGTGATGCGGTAGAGGTCATGCGCCGTGGTGTAATGGTCGTCGTTCGGCAGGCCGTGGGGGTTGACAAAGTGCGTGCCCGTGCAGCCGAGCTCCTGCGCGCGCGCGTTCATGCGCTGCACGAACGCCGAGATGCTGCCGCAGACGTACTCCGCGACGACGTTGCACGCCTCGTTGGCCGAGGAGATCATGGCGCAGTAGAGAAAGTCCTCGAACGTCATGGTCTCGCCGACCTTGATGTCGGCATTGCTCGCGCCCTCGACCATGTCGGCATTACAGTCGGCATAGGCGGTGACGGTGTCATCCAGCTGCACGTCGCCGCACTCGACCGCCTCGACCGCGAGCAGGAGCGTCATGATCTTCGTCAGGCTCGCGGGATAGGCTTTGGCGTCAATATTGCGGGTATAGTAATACTGGCCGCTGTCCTCGTCGGCGAGCAGAACGCAGTTGGCCCCGAGCTTTTCATCGAGCGCGGACTTGACCGCGTCGCTGCCGAGGACATACGACCCCTCCGCCGCCTGGACGGTGCTCTGGGGCACGCCGTCGGACGAGACGTTTGCGGTACTCTGGGGCGCATCGGCCGAATTGTCCGCCGTGCTTTTCGCGGCGGCCGCCGGGAAGGCCGCCGTCAGCAGCAGGCAGACGATGAGCAGCAGCGGCAAAATGCGATATTTTTTCATATCTTTCTCCATGGAACTATGATATAATGGAATATCCGGCCGGAGGCGGCGCTGCCGCGCGGCCGGGACAAATGACAGTATCTTGCCCCATTATAATAATTCCGGCGGCGAAAAGCAAATCATTTCCGCGAAAAGACGCAAACGGAGGGACCGCGATGAAAATACTGGTTGTGGACGACGAAAAAACCATCGTCAAGGGCATCAAATTCAACCTCGAGAACGAGGGCTATCAGGTGGACGTGTGCTATGACGGTGAGACCGCCGTGGACATGGCGCGCCGCGGCGAGTACGCCGTGATTTTGCTCGATCTCATGATGCCGAAGCTCGACGGGCTCGGCGCGTGCCAGCAGATCCGGCAATTTTCCACCGTGCCGATCATCATGCTTACCGCCCGCAGCGAGGACGCCGACAAGCTCATCGGCTTTGAGTCCGGCGCGGACGACTATATCACGAAACCGTTCAACATCCTCGAGCTCAAGGCGCGCATCCGCGCGCTCATCCGCCGCTCGAGCATGGCCCCCGCTGCCCCGGCCGAGCCGGACGGCGGCAAGCTCGTGCGCGGCCACATCGAGATCGACCCCGAGCGCCGCAGCGCCCGCCGCTTCGGCCAGAACGTGGAGCTGACGCTCAAGGAGTTCGACCTCATCGAACTGCTCATGCGCAACCCCGGCAAGGTCTACTCGCGCGAGCAGCTGCTCGACCTCGTGTGGGGCTACGACTATCAGGGCGACATCCGCACCGTGGACGTGCACATCCGCCGCCTGCGTGAAAAGCTCGAGCGCAACCCTGCCGCCCCCGAATACATCATCACGAAGTGGGGCGTGGGCTACTACTTTGCCGAGGCCTGACGGATGAAGCAGCATCCGTTTCGCATCCGGCTGCCGCACAGGCTGGTATCGAGCGTGCAGTTTCGCTTCGCCGTGACGTTCACGATCCTCGTGGCAATTTTGCTTGCGCTCATGAACACCTACCCCACGCGCGCCTCGCGCGACATCGTGTTCACCGAAAAGCAGAGCGCGCTCACAAACCGCGCCGCCGTCGTGTCGTCCTCCCTGTCGCTGCTCGACAATCTCACGCCGGACAACACGCGGCAGGTGCTCGCCCTGCTCGACCTGCGCGACCTGACGCGCATCATCGTGACCGACAGCGAGGGGCTGGCCGTATATGACTCCGCAAGCGAAAACAACATCCGCGACAAGTACGTGCTCTACCCCGAGCTCGTGCGCGCGCTCGGCGGACAGGCCGTGTTCTACTCGCACTACACGACCGAGGCGTTTCTCAGCCGCGCGGCCATGCCTGTCATGAGCAGCGGCCGGACCGTCGGCGCCGTGTACGTGTGCGAGAGCGACAGCGAGCGCGCCGCGCTCATCGGCAGCATCCAGCGCCGGCTCGGCACGATCACGATCGGCATCGGCGCGGCCGCGCTCGTGGTGCTGTGGTTTTCCATCAAAATGCTCACGCGGCGCATCACGCAGCTGGCCGACGGTGTGCGCACCGTGCAGAGCGGCGACTACAGCTTCCGCCTGACGCTCTCGGGCAACGACGAGCTGACCGAGCTCGGCCAGGAATTCAACAACCTCACCGAACGGCTCGAGACGACCGAGGCCCAGCGCCGCCGGTTCGTCTCCGACGCGTCGCACGAGCTCAAGACGCCGCTGGCGTCCATCCGCCTGCTGTCGGACAGCATCTCCCAGAGCGCGGACATGGACAGCGCGACGATGCGCGAGTTCGTGGCCGACATCGGCAGCGAAGCCGAGCGCCTGCAGCGCACGACCGAGAAGCTGCTCGACCTGTCGCGGCGCGATGACGGCGTGCAGCCGGACGTGACGATCGTGGACCTGCAGCAGGCCGTGCACGGGACGCTGCATCTGCTGCGGCCGCTGGCCGACCAGAGCGGCGTGACGATCACGTGCCTCATGAGCGAGGGCGTGACCGTGCGCGCATCCGAGGACGACATTTACCACATCGTGTTTAACCTTGTCGAAAACGCCATCAAATACAATCTCCCGGGCGGGGACGTGACCGTGCGCGTGGAGACGCACGGCGGGCAGAGCGTCCTGTCCGTGGCCGACACCGGCATCGGCATCCCCGAGGCCGACCGGCCGAACATCTTCAACCGCTTTTACCGCGTGGACAAGGCCCGCTCGCGCGAGCACGGCGGCAGCGGTCTCGGCCTGTCGATCGTACACGATGCGGCCGCGCTCTACGGCGGCACCGTGGCCGTGGACGGCGTGGAGCCGCACGGCACACGCTTTACCGTGACGTTCCCGCGCGCGGCGGCAGACGACGCGCCCGAGGCGCAAAAGGAGGTGCCGGAGACATGAAGCGCTGGCTTCCCATGCTGTTGGCGGCCGTGCTCGCACTCGGCTGCGCGGGCTGCGCAAAGCGGCAGACCGTGACGGTATACCGCATCGCAAAAGAGGGCACCGCCCTCATGGAGACAGAGGCGGTCACCGTGCCGGACGGCACGGACCCGGTTCAGGCGGCGATCGACGCACTCGGCGCGGCGCCAGGCGACAGCACGTGCTTCAATCCCGTGCGCGGGTGGCTGACGCTCGGCGGCTACCGCATCGACGACGCGGGCACGCTCTGGCTGACGGTGACGGGCTCGGACACGGTGAGCGGCATCGTGCGCACGCAGGCGCTGGCCTGTCTGGTGCTGACGGGCACGGCGCTCGACGGCGTGTCGGCCGTCGGGCTGGAAGAAATGGACGGCGACGTGCTGCACGAGCCGATGACCGCAAACGATCTTGCCCTGACCGACCCGGCCACGGACACACAATCTTAAATGCAGACCCATTCCCACGGAGGTGTATTTTTCATGCTCAACAATATTGCCCGCATCCAGCGCGCGCTGACACAGGCGCATCTGGACGCCATCCTGCTCACCGACGAAAATGACCGCCGGTTCGCCACCGGCTTCCCGTCCTCGGACGGCGCCGTGATCGTAACGGTACACCAGGCATTTTTCATCACCGACGCCCGCTACATCGAGGCCGCGCGCGCCGCGCTGACCGGCATCGCGCAGGTGCTGCTGTGCTCGCGCGAGGCGCCGATGCGCACACTCGTGCAGGGCATCCTGCGCGAGGCGAACGTGCAGATCCTCGGCGGCGAGGAGCAGACGACGAGCTATGCCGAGTTCACGGCCTATGAGCAGCTCTTCGGCCTGAAGCTCCAGCCGGCGCAGAACCTGATCCGCAATCTGCGCGCGGCCAAGCAGCCGGAGGAGCTTGCGATGATGTATCAGGCCCAGCAGATCACGGACGAGGCGTTTGCCCAGATCTGCACCGTCATCCGCCCCGGCATGACCGAGCGCGAGATCGCGGCCGAGCTTATCTACCGCATGCTGCGCCTCGGTGCGGAGGGCATGAGCTTTGACCCCATCGTGCTCACCGGCCCGGACACAAGCATGCCCCACGGCGTGCCCGGCGACCGGCGCGTGGCCGCGGGCGACTTCGTGACGATGGACTTCGGCTGCCGCAAAAACGGCTACTGCTCGGACATGACGCGCACCGTCGCCGTCGGCATACCGACCGACGAGATGCGCAGCGTGTACCAGACCGTGCTCAACGCGCAGCTGGCCGGCATCGCCGCGGCAAAGGCCGGCGTGACCGGCGAGCGCGTGGACGCTGCCGCGCGCAAGGTCATCAGCGACGCGGGCTACGGGGACTACTTCGGTCACAGCTTCGGCCACAGTCTGGGCCTCGACATTCACGAGCACCCCATCGCCGCCCCCGGCGTGCACGGGAGGCTGCCGGAGCACACCGTCATCTCCGCCGAGCCGGGCATCTATCTGCCCGGAAAGTTCGGCGTGCGCATCGAGGACGTGATGCATCTGACGGCAGACGGGGCCGAAATTCTCACCCGGAGCCCGAAAAATCTCATCATTCTGTAAATACCCGCTTGTCAAACCACGCAAAATCGTGTAAACTATATAAGATTTTTGATTCTGATTATTCTTGAGGAGGATTCCTATATGATTACTGCAGGCGATTTCCGCAACGGCGTTACCTTCGAAATGGACGGCCAGGTCATGCAGGTCGTCGAGTTCCAGCACGTCAAGCCCGGCAAGGGCGCGGCCTTCGTGCGCACCAAGATGAAAAACGTCATCACCGGCGCCGTGACCGAGACGTCCTTCAACCCCACCGCCAAGTTCGAGAGCGCCACCATCGACCGCAAGACGATGGAGTACAGCTACAACGACGGCAACCTTTACTACTTCATGGATCCCGAGACCTACGAGCTCATCCCCATCGACGAGAGCGCCCTCGGCAGCAACTTCCGCTTCGTGAAGGAGAACATGGAGTGCGTCATCAGCTCCTACAAGGGCAAGGTGTTCCAGGTCGAGCCGCCCACGTTCGTCGAGCTCGAAGTGACCGACACTGATCCGGGCTTCGCCGGCAACACGGCCACCAACGCCACCAAGCCCGCCACCCTTGAGACCGGCGCTGAGATCAAGGTGCCGCTGTTCATCAACCCGGGCGACCGCATCCGCGTCGACACCCGCGTGGGCGAGTACCTTGAGCGCGCGAAGGGCTGAGAAGCAACAAGACAGGAAAAAGACGCTGCCGCGGCAGCGTCTTTTTTGTTCGTGAATGTGGGCGGCGCACGGTGTATGGGCGGCAGCGCTGGGGATAGCCGCGGCCTTTCCACCTCATCCGGCAAGCCGAGCTTGCAACCTTCTCCTCGAGGAGAAGGCATCGCCTTGCGGCGATGCAAAGATCTCATCCGAGGTGGGCCTTGCCCCCTCGTGCTCCCCTGCGGCTCAAATACCTTTGAAATGATGCATCATTTTCTCCGCAGGGAGAAAGCTTGAAAAGAATCGGCGCGCCGGCTCTTACGGGTCGGCGCGCCGGTCATCTTTCGTTTCGCAGGCGTTCGTCTGCGTTATTCGGCGCTTTCTGCGGCGGGAGCTGCCTCCGGGGCCTCGGCCTGTGCGGCAGCAGCGGCGTTGGCCGCATTGATGCCATGATCCAGATCCTTGATGAAGCAGCGGCGGCGCTTGTGCTGCTCTTTCTCGAGCCGCTTCCATTGCGCAAGGATGTGGTCGTTGAGCTCGAGCATGGGCCCGGTCTCGGCAAACTGCACACCGTGGCGGTTGCAGCTCTGGCAGACATGATCCATCATGACGGCGTTGATGCCCTCAGTCTGCAGATCGGGCCGCACAGCCGTGAGCAGCATGATGAGCGTGTCGCCATGGTGCAGATCGTTGAGCACCTCCGCCCAGCCGAATGGGAACAGGCGGCCGTCGGAGTGCTTGAGCGCGGGTGAGGGGTCGAGCGTCGTGACGCCGAAGGCGACGAGGTTTTCCTGCTCATCGAGCACGAAGCACACAAACTCCGGGTCGACGAGCGGAATAAACTTGTTGGCGTAGCGCTCGATCTGCTCGTCCGAGAGCTCCACAACGCCGTAGAGCGGCGCGTAGGCCGCGTTGACCAGCTCAAATACCTGACGGACGAACGGGCCATACTCGCTCTTGTGATGCACGGTGGCCACGTGCAGGTTCTTGCGCTTGAGGATAAACTCCGAGAGCTTGTGCAGGCGCTCGGCCTCCGCGCTGCCCGGCGCAGGCACCGTGATGCGGTACTCGATCCAGTCGACGTCCTTGCGGTAGCCGAGGCGGGTGAGGTGCTCGAGATAATACGGCGCGTTATAATTGGTGAAAAACAGGCTCCGGCGGTCAAAGCCCTCGACGAGCATGCCCTCGCGGTCCATGTCCGTGAAGCCGAGCGGGCCGTGCACCTGATCGCACCCCTTCTGGCGCGCCCAGCGCTCGACCGTGCCGAACAGCGCCGCCGAGACCTCGGAATCGTCCACGAAGTCCACCTGGCTGAAGCGCATGCGGTGCGTTCCGAACTTGTCATTGGCCTTGTGGCTGAGGATCGCGCCGATGCGGCCGACGATCTCCCCGTCGCGCCAGGCCAGCCAGCAGCGCGCCTCGCAGTAGTCGAACGCAGGGTTCTTGCCCGGCGTCCAGTCGGAGAGGTCATCCCCGTAGAACGAGGGAATGTAGTTCGGATTATCGGCATAGAGCCGGTTGGGATACTGCATAAACTGGCGCAGCTCGTGTTTGGTCGTGACCTCGGTCACGACGACCGGGCTGTACTTTTCAAACTTCTGCATGAGAATGTGCTCCTTACAACAACAATGACCAGCGGAAATCTGGCTGGCGATAGTATAGCGCGCATTCCGCCGGATTTCAACCTTTGTGTGTGTGGTTATTCACCCAATCAACGCCGTTCGACACGAAAAATCCCCCGGAGCGGACGCTCCGGGGGACCGTTTTTCTTGTTTCTGCTTACAGGAGCTCGGGATACCAGTTGTTGATCGCGTCAACGATCGCGGCAGCCTTGCCTTCCTTGCAGATCTCCAAAATGTCGGATGCGAGGCCGAGGCCCCAGTGGACGAATGCATTTGCGTTCATGCTACTTTACCCCTTTCTTGATGTTCCGCCGCCGCACACACACTTCGGCGCCGGATGGTTGGTGGCAATACCGGTTACAGGTTTATTTTACCGGTTTTGCGTGGGATGTCAAGCGGACAAACGGCGCCATGTGCGCAATTCCCCGACCGCTTTCTTAGCGCGTTCCTGACAGATTTCCGATGCTTTTCCCGCCGGGCGGCTTGCACTGCGCGCTGGAATCGGCTATAATGAGCGTTGCGTCGGTTTTCTGTTGAACAGGCGCGACCATCGCGAGGGGGGAAAAGCATATGCAATGCCGCGAATGCCACGCGGAACTGCCGCAGGGCGCACGCCGCTGCCCGCAGTGCGGAAGGCCGGTCCTGCACGAAAAAATCTGGCGGAACAAGCGCCTGCGCGCGCTGCTCATCGGCATCGCCATCGTGCTCGTCGCCGTAGGCGCGGGGTTTGCCGTCGTCGCCTCGCAGGACGCCGCCGTCAACAACCGCGTCAAGGACGCGATCTGCAGCTTCCAGTTTGACACCGCCGAGACGCTGCGGCGCGACGTCAAGCTCTTTCCCGCCGGGGACAACGACCTGCGCACGGAGATCATTCGCACCGGCCGGCTCTATCAGGCCGGGCAATACACGCAGACACTCATGTATATTGACGATCTGCACGAAAAATACACCGACGCCGAGCTGGCGACCTACAGCGGTGTGCTCGATGCCATGGAGGCCAAGAGTCTGCCGCAGATCTACACCGAGGCTGCCAATGCCTACAGCGCGCAGGACTACCAGAGCGCGCTGGCCGAATATACCGTGCTCGCCGCGCGCAATTATTCCGACAGCGACAAGCGCCTGTTTCTCACCAACGCCCACCTGTGCGACAGCCTGGGCCAGCTTGCGCTCACATCCGGCATGACCAATGCGCAGACCGCTCAGAAGCTCATGGAGCTTATCGGCTTTTCCGACACCAATCAGGTCATCATGCGCGACGACAGCTACGCGCAGGTGTTCCTGACCGGCAGCTGGAGCAGCGATGCGGGTGAGCTGACCGTAACGGACAACGGCACCGCGACGTGTTCCCTGCCCGGCCTGAGCGGGAAGGAATGCACCCTGCGCGACGACACCATCTGCGCCGGCACGGGCGACGATGCCGTGGCATTTTACCGCTTTTCCGTGCTCAGCGACCGTATGATGATCGCCGACGCTATCGGCGACGGCCGCGCCTACACGATGTTCCGGCAATAAACAAACGAAGTGCTCTGCCCCGCAGCGTCCATGGACGCTGCGGGGCACTTTTTTGCCGATCCTGAACAGACAGTTGGTAGTTGTTACTTGCTATTTACATTTTTTATACGTATAATAAAATTGGTTGTATCTGAACTTGCAGACCAACGACAAATGGGAGGAGAAAAAACATGAAAAAGCGCATCATCAGCCTGCTGCTGTGTCTGGTGCTGATTGTGTCGCTCGTGCCGGCCGCCGCTGCGGCGGACACGGGGGACGCCAGGACCGTCACGGTACGCTACGCTTCCGGTCACGGGGTTGACACCCATGACTACGAGGCGGACTTCATCTACAGCGACGATCTGTTTACCAAGAGCGGCTACACGTACCGCAAGGATCTCGCGCTGATGTCGATGGGCCTCGCGTTCGCGGCCTACACGAGCAAGGACTCCGAAAAGACGGACGATTACGCCACCGGCAACCGCAACTTTGTCTCCATGGCCGAACAGTGCGGCTTTGAGAATATCCAGTCGAACAAATGGATGTTCCAGCCCGCCGAGGCCGACTCCATCGGCATCAGCTGCGCCAGCAAGACCATCCGCGACAACGGCGGCAGCTACACGCTCATCGCCGTCGGCGTGCGCGGCAACAACTATCACGCCGAGTGGGGCGGCAACGCCCGGCTCGATGCCTCCGGCGAGCACAAGGGCTTCGCCCTCGGCCGCGACCAGGTGCTCGACTACCTGCGCACCTACATTGCTGACACCGGCATCTCCGGTCGGCTGAAGATCTGGATCGCGGGCTACAGCCGCGGCGCGGCCGTGTCCAACATGGTCGGCGGCGCGCTCGACAACGGTTACAGTCTCGGCGAGGGCGTCAGCCTCAGCCCGCACGACCTGTACTGCTACTGCTATGAGCCGCCCATGGGCGCGACGAAAGATCAGGTGCAGGGCCGCCTGTATGACAACATCCAGAATCTCGTGAACGAAAACGACCTCGTGACCTACGTCGCATTCGACAACTGGGACTTCGCCCGCTACGGCGTCGACCGTGTCGTGCCGACCAAGGGCGACGACAACTATCTCGGCTACAAGGCCGCCATGCTCAAGGAATTCGTGAAGATCCCGAACAACGGCGGCATCTACTGGCCCGACCACTTCCAGGCCTGGGGCATCGACCCGAAGGACATCACGAGCGGCGATCTCGGCAAGATCTTCAAGGTCAACATGACGCAGAAAGACTTCTACGCCGACCTCTGCGAGGCGATCACGACGTGCCTCGCCTCCTCACGCGCCGACTATGCGGAAAATATGCAGGACTTTCTCGTCGCCATGCTGGCGGATATCTTCGGCGCAGCCGATAAGAACACCTCCGGCGTGGCCGAGGCCTTCGCCAAAAAGGTACAGGACAACTGGCAGAAGCTCTTCTACTCGCTGACCATCCCCGGCATGATCAAAAACGGCACAGCCGCCAGGCTCCTGACCGGGTATCTGGTCGAGGCGCTGCAGGAAAACGGCGTTCTGACCTACAATCTCGCGGGCATCGAGGCCGCGATGGGCATGCTCGCGCCGCGGCTGTCGAAGATGGCGTGCAAATACCCCGGCACGACCATGACGCTGCTGGCGAACCTGCTCGTGATCGGGCTGGCCCACTGCGGCGAGCCGGGCCTCGCCTGGCTGCGCAGCCTGCCGGACGACTACATGACCAAGAAGCAGACCGTGAGCTATGCGGGCCTGTTTGACGACGTGGGCGCAGACGCCTGGTATGCATCCAGCGTAGACTATGTCAAGTATGGCCGGCTCATGTACGGCACCGGCAATAACCTGTTCCAGCCCGACGCGCAGATGACCCGCGCCATGTTCGCGCAGGTGCTCTATGCACTCGAGGGCAGCCCGTCCGTGCGCGGTCTGAGCTGCCCGTTTACCGACGCGGGCGGCAGCTGGTACACCGACGCCGTTATCTGGGCATACCACGCGGGCGTGGTCGCGGGCGTGTCCGCGACGCAGTTTGCGCCGAACGAAGCGCTGACCCGCGAGCAGATGGTGACCATGCTCTACGGCTACGCCGGCCGCGATGAGCAGCTCTACGGCTCCGACGGCGCACTTGCAAGCTATCAGGATCAGGCGAGCGTGTCCGACTGGGCGCGTGAGGCCATGGCCTGGGCCGTGAGCACCGGCGTGATCACCGGCACGTCCACCACCACCCTCGCGCCGCAGAAGATCGGCACGCGCGCCGAAGTCGCAACCGTGCTGATGCAGTTTTGTGAGCAGTGATATCAGCGCAGCGCCCGGACTTCCTGAGAAGTCCGGGCGCTTTTTCATGCGTGCAAAGCCCGCCCCCGGCGAATGCCGGGGGCGGGCTGTTTTTGTATGCGGTTTACTGGTCGGCGGCTGCGGCTTTCACGCTGCGGCAGTTGGCGCGCAGCACCGGCATGAGTGCCGTGAGCGCAATGTCCAGCTTGCGGGAATAGTCCCCTTCCATGCCGTTATTGATCCAGTCGATGAGCATGCCGAACATCATGTCCGTGTACATGCGGATGATCGCCTCAAGGTCCTCGGGCATGATGTCCATGTTCTGCGCATAGCGCGTGATGACCTGACGGGCATAGTAATCGCTCGTCTCCCACGTGAAGCGCTCAAGCTCTTCCTTGCCGTAGCCGTGGTAGATGTTCAGGATGGCCTGCCGGTCGTTCGAGAGGTTCGCCGCCAGCGTCAGAAAACCCTCACGCACGGTCTCGAAATTGCCGTTCGTGTCCAGAAAGTGCTGCACGCGCAGCTCAAACACATACTGCGTGAGCACATAAATATCCGTGAAATAATAGTAGAATGTCTTGCGGCTGCAGCCCACGGCGTCCGTGATCATCTTGACCGTGATGCGGTCGATCGTATAGTCGTTGAGCAGGCGCATATACGCATCCGCGAGCGCCGTGCGCGTCCGGTTCTGCTTCATGAAGTGTGCCTCCGTTCCTGCGGCCGGACGAATGCCGGCGCTGTTTTTCCTAGCCCTATAGTAACCCACCTGTCACCATAATTCATTGGCCATTATCAAGTTTGTGTAACGTTTTTGCACACTTGGCGAAACGATTCTACCCGTTTGTCCGGATTTTTTCAGGAATCCAGCTCGCCCTGCAGCTGGCAGGTGCGCATAATGATGGCGGCGAGCTGTGCGCGGCTGGCGCCGTCGTTCGGGCTCAGCTCCCAGCTGCTCGTGCCGTAGAGCAGGCCCATGGAGACGGCCCACGTAGTGGCGGAAAACGCCCACTCGGGCACGGTGTTCCAGTCCTCGTAGCCGCCGATGGGCCGCGGGCGGACGCCCTTTTCCGGGCCGAAGACGCGGTAGAGCATCGTGACGAGCTGCGCGCGCGTGAGGCGCGCGTCGGGCGCAAAGTGCGTGTCATCCACGCCGACAGAGACCTCGTTGGCATAGGCCCAGCGCACGGCGTCGGCGTACCAGGCATCGGCCGTGACATCTTCAAATGAGAGCTCCGGCAGCTCGGACACATCCGGCTCGCCGGCCATGCGGTAGAGCATCGACACGAGCATGGCGCGCGTCGTCTCCCCCGCCGGGTCAAACAGATCGTTGCCGATGCCGCTCATGAGACCGAAGAGCACACAATAATCAATGCCCGCGTGCGACCAGTCATCCGCTGCCGGCATGTCGTCAAACACGCCGCCGGCACAGTACTTATCGCCGATGCAGGGATCCGGGATCTTGGCCGTCTCCGTCTTGCCGCAGATGGAGCAGGTGCGCTCCATGTTCACGACACCGTCGTCCGTCTCGATGGCCGTCCAGGCGCTCCAGTGGTGGACGGGATAATAATACTGCACCGCCTCCGTGACGCGCTCGCTGCCCTTGAAATAGTGCACGGTGCTGCCGTTGGTGAGCGTCATGGTATAGATCGTCTTGACCGCCGGGTCGAGCACATGGTACTCCGTGGCCGAGACCTGACCAATGATCGTGACATAGTGGCCGTTGGCCGAATAGCCGTTGAGGTGGATGATCGGCGGGCTGTAGCTGCCCTCGCCGCCGACGTAGCGCGCGATGGCCTCGGCAAGCGAGGTCTTGCTGTACGTCGCGCCGCTGAAGGCAACATCCTCCGGCGTCGTGGCAAAGGGCGTGCCGTAGTGGCCGCCGCTGCGCCAGTAATCGCCGAGCGCGCCGGGCGTGGCGTCGATGCCGAGGTACGACAGCGCCATGGAGATGCACGCCGTGAAGCACTCGTGGTTGGCATAGCCCACATAGCTGCCCCAATACTCGGGGCAGAACAGATCGGTATAGGCCGGCACCTGGCAGATATAGCGGACCGTGCCCGTCTTCACGCCGGAATTCTGCGTATACTCCACGCCTGCATACGGCGCGGCATCCACCCGGCTGGCCGCCGCGGCGCCCATCGTCAGACAGGGCAGCAGCCCCGCCAGCAGGCACAGCGTCAGCGCCAGGCTGAGGATTCGTTTCTTCATAGATGACTCCTTTGGTTCCGGATTTTTGCTGGGTGTTGACATAACGCACACACACATTTGCATATCTTACACCTTCTGTTACGAAATTGCAACCTTTTTTGCTATCTCTGCCAGCATTTGTGGGGCACGGCAGCCGGACGGGGCCGGTTTTGGCGCGAAAAGTGGGGATGCAGAGATCTCGACAGGATTCGCAAAAATCGTTATGTAAACCGGCGCAAGCAAAATATGGTCGTGCGCACGCGGACGTGCGCGGACGGTGCGGAACATTTTCCGTGACGTGCATAATATTTCTATTGACAGATATGCAAATGCATAATAAAATGGAAATAGAAGGGGCCGCTTCCGACGCCGCGCGGCCGCAGGCGGCCGATTTCCCATGCGAAGCCGGGCGAATGCGCCGCTTCGATGGCCAAATCTGCTCTTTCAGCGGCAAAAACGCCGCCGAAACGGCGCGAACGCGGCGTTATGTAAACTACTAGGAGGTGAGGGGCCGTCGGAATGGAACGGCAAATTTCTTTTGCGTCCGGCTGCGGCCCGGGGCATGGCGTGGATTGAACTGCACCAGTCGCTGCCGCAGCACCGCAAGCTGCTGGCGCTGCGCGACGCGTTGCGGCTGCGCACGCCGGCAGCGCTCGGGCACATGTGCCTGCTGTGGCTGTGGGCGCTGGACAACGCCCCGGACGGCGACCTGTCCGCCCTGCCGCCGCGGCAGCTGGCAGAGATCTGCCAGTTCAACGCGCGCCGGGCGGGCGAGCTGGCGGCGGCGCTGCGCACGTCCGGGTTCGTGGACGCGGACGGGCAGCTACACGACTGGGGCGACTACACCGGCCGCCTGATCGACCAGCGGGCGGCAAACCGCGAGCGGCAGCGGCGACGGCGCGCACGGCTGAGGGCGGCCATGAAAGAAAGCAAGGAGGATGGTACATGAAAAAGCAGACGAACACCGATCTGCGCCGCGCTCTGCGCGAGCAGCGCGCGGCGTATGAGGAGCTGCTGGGGCTGTCGGGCGCGATCTTGGCTGCGCTGTGCGTGCGCTGCGGCGACGGCGAGACGCTGCGGCTGCCGAAGCAGGCCGTGCATGACGCGCTGGAGACCTACGAATTCGCGGCGGCGGCCGACGGCGAGGACTACGTGCTCTCGTACCGGGAGCGCGCGACATGATCGACCTCGAGGACGAGAAGGAGCGCATCCTCGAACAGCTGGCGGCCATGGTGGCCGACGCGTCCGTGAAGCCGGAGCTGCGGCTCAAGGCGGCGGGCATGGTTCTCGGCCACGAGCGGAGCAAAACCGCGCCCGTGAAAGGCGACGGCGAAGCGGAGCCGGAGGTGCTGCGCTTCGAGGGCGCGCTTGAGCAGTGGAGCCGGTAAGCGAGGAGGCGCGATGGCACGCAAAAACGAACCCTATATTTATCAGGTACTGCGGCGCGAGACACCGAACCCGCGGCAGCAGGCGTTCTTCCGTGCGAAGGCGGCCAACGTCGCCTACGGCGGGGCGCGCGGCGGCGGCAAGAGCTGGGCCATGCGGCGCAAGCTCGTGCTGCTCGCGATGCGCTATCCGGGGCTGAACCTCCTGCTGCTGCGCCGGACGCTGCCGGAGCTGCGCGCCAACCACATCCTGCCGCTACAGCGGGAGTTGGCGGGCTACGCCGTGTGGAGCGGCGCGGAGCGCGCGTTCCGGTTCCCGAACGGGTCGCGGCTCGTGATGGGCTACTGCGACAGCGACAGCGACTGCGCCCAGTATCAGGGGCAGGAGTACGAGGTGATCGGCTTCGAGGAGGCGACGAACTTCGAGCCCGACTGGCTGACGTTCATCGCGACCTGCCTGCGCACGACGCGCACGGATTTCGTACCGCGCATCTACTACACCTGCAACCCCGGCGGGCCGGGCCACGCCTACATCAAGCGCCTGTTCATCGACCGCGCGTTTCGCGACGGTGAGGACCCGGCGGACTATGTGTTCATCCCGGCGAAGGTGTACGACAATCAGGTGCTCATGCAGCGTGACCCCGGCTATCTCAAGCGACTGGAGGCGCTGCCGCCCGCACGGCGGCGCGCGCACCTCGAGGGCGACTGGAACGTGTACGAGGGGCAGGTGTTCGCCGAGTGGCGCGACGACCCCGCGCACTACGCCGACGGGAAGTGGACACACGTGATCGAGCCGTTCGACATCCCGGACACGTGGCGGGTGTACCGCAGCTTCGACTTCGGGTACGCCAAGCCCTTCTCCGTCGGCTGGTGGGCGGTGGACTTCGACGGGCGGCTGTACCGCATCCTTGAGCTCTACGGCTGCGTGCCCGGCGAGCCGGACACCGGCGTGCGCTGGACGCCGGAGCAGATCTTCGAGCAGATCCGCACCACGGAGGCCACGCACCCCTATCTGCGCGGCCGGGACATCCGCGGCGTGGCCGACCCCGCGATCTGGGACGCGTCGCGCGGCGACAGCATCGCCGACATTGCCGACCGGTACGGCGTGTATTTCGAGCCCGGCGACCACAAGCGCCTGCCCGGCTGGATGCAGGTGCACTACCGGCTGGCGTTCGACGAAGCCGGGCTGCCGATGCTGTACGTGTTCCGCAACTGCCGGGACACGCGGCGCACGCTGCCGCTGCTGCGCTACGACGCGCACGCGCCCGAGGACGTGGACACGCGGCAGGAAGATCACATCGCCGACGAGATCCGGTATCTGTGCCAGTCCGACCCCATCGCGCCGCGGCCCGTGGTGCAGCGGACGCCGAAAGTGTTCGACCCGCTGAGCAGCGACTGATTATGTAAACAGAAAAAGACTGCGACGGCAGTCTCTTTTTCTCGCAAAATGCAAAAAGTTATGTAAACTATTTCGCCGGAAACGGCAGCAAAGGAGAGCCTATGACAAACGAGAAAACGAACCCCATGCCCTACCGCGCGGCGGATGCGGCGGCGATGCTGGCGGCAGCCGGTACGGCAGAGCCGCTCGGGCCGGACATGGCCGCGCCCGTGATCACGCCGGACGACGTGGCGCGCGGCACGGAGCTTCTGCGCCGGTACAAGGACGGCAAGCGCGCGCTCGAGGCGCGCATCATCGCCGACGAGCAGTGGTACCGCCTGCGGCACTGGCAGTACCTGCGCGACCGCCGCCGCGAGCAGGGCGCCGACGTGGTGGAGCCGACAAGCGCGTGGCTGTTCAACGCCATCGTCTCGAAGCACGCCGACGCGATGGACAGTTTCCCGGAGGCGGTGATCCTGCCGCGCAGCGAGCAGGATGAGCCGGACGCAAAGGCGCTGTCGGCCATCGTGCCGGCGGTGCTGGAAAAGACGCACTTTGAGCAGGTGTGGTCGGATGCGTGGTGGTACAAGCTCAAGCACGGGTGCGCGGCCTACGGCGTGTTCTGGGACAGTGCCGGGAGCAACGGCCTCGGCGACGTGGCCGTGCGCCAGCTCGACCTGCTGAACCTGTTCTGGGAGCCGGGCATCACCGACATTCAGGCCAGCCGCAACCTCTTCGTGTGCGCGCTCATGGACAACGACGACATTTCCGCCGCCTGGCCTGACGCGCGGCCCGGCAGCTGCGGCGTGGAGCTGGCGCAGTATCTGTACGACGACGCGGTGGACACCTCGGGCAAGAGCATCGTCGTGGACTGGTACTACAAAAAGCCGCTGCCCGGCGGCGGCACGGCACTGCACCTGATCAAATTCACGGGGCGCGACCTGCTCTACGCGAGCGAGAACGACCCCGCCATGGCCGGCGGCTTCTACCCGCACGGGCAGTACCCGGTCGTGTTCGACGTGCTCTACCCCGAGGCGGGCACGCCGTGCGGCTTCGGCATGATCGCCGTGAGCAAGGACCCGCAGCAGTACATCGACCGCCTGAGCGGCAACCTGCTGGAGATGAGCATGAAGGCCTCCACCCCGCGCTTCTGGGTCAAGAAGGGCTGCGGCGTGAACGCGCAGGAATTTCTCGACTGGTCGAAGCCGCTCGTCGAGGTCGAGGGCAGCATCGACGACGAGCGCCTGCGCCAGATCAGCCTCTACAACCTCGACGGCCAGTGGGTGAACATGCTGCAGCTGAAGATCGACGAGCTCAAGGAGACGAGCAACAGCCGCGACGTGACGCAGGGCAGCGTGTCCGGCGGCGTGACGGCGGCGAGCGCCATCGCGGCGCTGCAGGAGGCCGGCAGCAAGTCCAGCCGCGACACGCTGCGCGCGAGCTACCGCGCGTTCGAGCGCGTGGTCGAGCTCGTGATCGAGCTCATCCGCGCGTACTACACCGAGACGCGGCCGTTTCGCGTGGCAGCGCCGGGCGCGCAGGGCTACGCGTTCTGCACGTACTCCAACGCCGGACTGCGCTCACGGACCGTCGGCATGGACGCCGACGGCATGGCGCTGCAGCGCGCGCCGTCGTTCGACGTGTCGGTCCACGCGCAGAAGGAGAGTCCGTATGCGACCGCGTCGCAAAACGAGCTGGCGCGGCAGCTGTATCAGCTGGGGGTCTTTAACCCCGCGTTCGCGCAGCAGGCGGTGCCGATGCTGGAGATGATGCAGTTTCCGGGGCGCGACAAGGTGCTCGAGGCCGTGCGCAGCAGCATCGTACCGCCGCAGCCGGAGACACCGGACGCGGGCACGAATACGAACGCCGACCCGCTGCTGAAAGCGCAGGCGGAGAAAAACCGCGTCATCACAGCCAACGCCCGCTGAGGGCAGAAGGGAGCACAGAGTATGAACGAAACCAATCTTTCCGCCGCGCCGGAGCAGAGCGCTCCTGCCGCCGCACCGGAAGCGGCCGCGCCGCACGAGGCCGCCGAGGAGACCGTGACCGTCGGCGCGCTGCGCGGGGCCATCGAACGCCGGAATGCGCAGCGGGCGCGCCGCGCGGCTGAAGAAGCCGCCGCGCGCTGGTCGCGCGAGGCGGACGAACTGACGGCGCAGTGCCCGGACTTTGATCTGGGCGCGGCGCTGAAGGATGCACAGTTTTGCGCGCTGCTGCGCGCCGGCGTGGACGTGCGCACGGCGTGGTTTGCGCT
>ERZ773188.599-NODE-599-length-44373-cov-6.926734_pt1 | contig 44373 bp, 44 predicted proteins | sample MGYA00581011_ERZ773188 | MGnify/ENA primary metagenome ERZ773188 (study PRJEB29015, sample SAMEA2737798) | human gut metagenome | biome: human gut; feature: human-associated habitat; material: faeces | place: China | collected 2012 ...
ATCGGCAAAAGCCTCTTTGGAACCACCTGCTTAGCAGGTGGTTTTCTCAATACAAAAATAAATCAGGCTCACCCATAAATGCTTGGGTGAGCCTGATTTTGTATAATTTACTTATATAGGCGCGTTAATTATGCTTCCATAATCGCTCTGAAATCCTCGCCGGATATTTTCTCTTTTTCAAAAAGAACCTTTGCAACCTCGTGAAGCTTCGGCATAGCGTTGTTAAGCAATTCAAGCGCTTTTGAATACTGCTTCATAACAACAGCCTCTATTTCCTCGTCAATAACGGCGGCGGTTTTTTCGGAATAGTTAGGCGTAGATGAGAAATCGCGGCCTAAAAATACCTCGTTATTATCGTGACCGTAGGTGACAAGCCCCAATTTATCGCTCATACCGAATTTGGTAACCATTTTACGCGCAAGATCGGTGGCGCGCTCAATATCGTTTGAAGCGCCGGTGCATACGTCGTTTTGGGTAAGCTGTTCGGCAGCTCTGCCGCCAAGGAGCGAGCAGATCTGTTCCAGCATCTGATTTTTAGATGTATGACCCTTTTCCTCGGTAGGCAGATACATTGTATACCCTGCCGCCATACCGCGCTGAATAATTGAAATCTGATGAACGGGGTCCTGCGTAGGCAGATAATACGATACAATGGCGTGACCCGCCTCGTGATAAGCAGTAACCTTTTTATCCTTATCGCTTATTATGTGGGATTTTTTCTCTGTACCCATAACAACCTTAATTGTTGCCTCTTCTATTTCCTCCTGCGTTATAGCCTTCCTACCGTGACGAACCGCAAGCAAAGCCGATTCGTTAAGCAGGTTTGCAAGGTCGGCTCCCGTAAATCCGGCGGTTGACTTTGCAATGGTAGCAAGGTTAACGTCGGGCCCTAACGGCTTTCCGCGCGAATGAACCTTTAATATTTCCTCCCTGCCCTTAACGTCGGGATAGTTAACGGTTATCTGGCGGTCAAAACGACCGGGGCGCAAAAGCGCCTTATCAAGAATATCGGGGCGGTTTGTCGCCGCCATTACAATAACGCCCTCGTTCACACCGAAGCCGTCCATTTCAACAAGCAGCTGGTTTAAGGTTTGCTCGCGTTCATCGTGACCGCCGCCCAAGCCTGCTCCGCGCTGACGGCCTACGGCGTCTATTTCGTCTATAAATATAATAGCGGGCGCTTCCTTTTTTGCTTCGCCGAAAAGATCGCGCACGCGGGACGCACCCACGCCCACAAACATTTCAACAAAATCCGAACCGGAAATCGAGAAAAACGGAACCCCTGCCTCGCCGGCAACGGCGCGCGCAAGCAGTGTTTTACCCGTTCCGGGAGGGCCTACCAAAAGCACGCCCTTGGGTATTCTGGCGCCTAACTCGTTATACTTTTTCGGATCCTTAAGAAAGTCTACTATTTCAGACATTTCTTCCTTTTCTTCATCGGCGCCGGCAACGTCGGCAAATGTGGTTTTGCGCTTGCCGTCGTCCTTTCTTACCTTTGCTTTGCCGAAGCCCAAGGTCTTATCGGCACCCATTGAAGCGTTCATACGCTTCATTACGAACACCCAGAACAGAATCATAACGCCGATAAGCAGCACGGTAGGCAGCAAATTCATAATCCATGCGGCTTGTCCGCCCGATTTGTAATCGTATTTAATAACCTTATCGGTTCCCTTGTTCGCTTGGTTGATTTCGGATATTGCGTCCTTAACGTCATAATAGAAAATCGAGGTGTCGGCTACCGTATAGCGGTATTTTTTGCCGTCGGCACGTTTGGTATAAATAAGCTCGCCGCTGTAAAGATTAAGCTGATACTCCGAAATCTCGTTATTTTTTACCATATCTACAATTTCGTAGTATTTTGTTTCCGCCGTGCTTTTTGATAAATAGTTAACCGACATAACCGTTATTAAAAAAAAGATCGGTATGCCTATAAACAAAAGCACGTTCTTTAAATTCTTGTTCAAGGGACTTTGCTCCTTTCCTATTTATCGGCGTAAACCTTGGGGGATAGTACGCCGACATAAGGGAGATTTCTGTATTTTTCGTTATAATCAAGGCCGTAGCCTATAACAAACTCATCGGGTATAACCTTACCCACATAATCCGCCGAAATATCCGCCTGACGGTTCGCGGGCTTATCAAGAAACGCGCACACCTTAATGCTTGCGGCGTTTCTGTCAAGCAAAACATTCTTAAGATAAGCAAGCGTAATGCCCGAATCAAGAATATCCTCAACAAGCAATATGTCACAGCCGTCCGGGTTAATATCAAGATCCTTTTTGAATTTTACAACGCCGGTGGTTTTAGTGCCGTCGTAAGACGATACCGCCATAAAATCAATCTGGCAGTCGCAGGTAATATTTCGCATAAGGTCTGCCATAAACACAACCGCGCCCTTTAAAACGCTTACAAGCAAAAGCTTTTTGCCGGTGTAATCGCGCGATATCTGCTCGCCCAAACGGCAGCATATTTCTTTAATTTCTTCCTCGGTAACAAGTACCTTTTCAACATCCATGTCAAGCGACATTGCTTTAACCCCTCAGTCTGTTTTATTTTGCTCCGCCGAAACGGTTATAACCATAACTTTTTCGGTTTTTTTATTTACCGCGCAGCGCTGCGCCGCACCTGCGCCGTATACCCAAACAACACCCCTATCGTCTGCAATAACAGGAACCGAATTTCTGATGTTTTCGGGTATTTTAAGCTCGTTCATAAGCTTTTTTAACGTTTTTGTGCATCCGCGGCCGGCAAGCCTTATGCTATCGCCGCTCTGTCTTGTTCTTATTACTGATTTTCCTACAATTTTATCACAGTCAAGAGAATTTTTTAATAACAAATTATTAACTTTTTCCCCTTCTGTAAATAAATCGTTAACACGGGTTTCGGTCTTAACGTAATATTGTTTGTTTTCTATAATATTATCGCTGTTTTTTATTATATATAACAGTCCGTTCCTTAACAATGCGGTACTGCCGCACGGCAGGCTTACTCTGCCGCCCTCTTTAAGCAAATATATCTTGTTTATATGAAGGCTGTCAAGCCTTGCGCCGTTTAATAAAAGCTCCGCAAACCTTTTTATTGCGCGTTTAACAACGGCAGGGTGAAAATCGGTAATCTTAAGCGCGCCGTTTACGGTATTGCGAAGTAAATATTCCTCTGCCGCAGCGGTTAAAAAATCCTCGTCCTCGCTTAACGAAATGCAAGCCCTTGCAGCCGCCTTTTCAGCCGACGGATTTACCGATTTAAGTATCGGCACGGCAGTATGGCGAATACGGTTTCTTGTATAATCGTCTGATAAATTGGTGCTGTCGGTAACAAAATCAAGATTATTTTTTTTGCAGTAATCCTCAATTTCAGACCGTGCCGCAAGAATTAAGGGACGTATAAATATACCGCGTTTCGGCGGTATACCGCAAAGCCCTTTAAGCGCAGTGCCGCGCGAAAGATTAAAAAGCACCGTTTCAAGATTATCGCTTGCGGTGTGCGCGGTTGCAATAACACCGCAATTAACCCTTTCTAAAAAGCCGTAACGCACTTCCCTTGCTGCGGTTTCAAGACTTAACCCCTGTATTTTGGCAAATGCCGGTACGTCCGCTCTTTCGCAAAAAAGCGGTATTTCATATTTTTTGCAAAGCTTTTTTACAAACTCTTCATCTCGCAGCGCCTCCTCGCCCCTTATCATATGGTTAAGGTGCGCCGCCGAAAGCGTAATACCGAGCTTTTCCCTAAGCCTATAAAGCGCGTATAGCAACGCAACGGAATCCGCGCCGCCCGAAAGCGCCACGGTTATGTTTTTGCTTGCGTCAAGCAATGAAAACTGCTCTATTGCGCTTAAAACCGAATTTTCTATCATCTGTATACGTCCACCGAAGTAAATCTTGTATATCTGCCGTCCCAATGCAGATCTACCGTGCCGATCTCACCGTGACGGTTTTTAGCTACGATACATTCCGCCTTTGTTTGGTCGCTTTTATCCTCGTCGTCCGCTTTCTCACTGTCGTAATACGCGTCGCGGTAAAGGAAGAGAACTATGTCTGCGTCCTGCTCGATAGAGCCCGAATCACGCAGATCCGAAAGTGCGGGACGGTGCGATTTACCCTTTGCCTCGGTACCGCGGGAAAGCTGTGCGCAGGCAATAATAGGAACTTTTAAATCCTTAGCCATTATTTTAAGGTTACGCGTAATTTCCGAAATTTCCTGAACGCGGTTATCGATATTACGCGGCGAGTGCATAAGACCTAAGTAATCTATTACCACAAGGTCCACCTTAGACATTCTTCTTAACTTTGCCTTCATTTCCGGCACAGTTATATTAGAGGTCTCGTCAAAATAGATATTAGCCTTTGAAAGCGCTTCGCCCGCCTGAGCAAGCCTTGTCCACTCGTCGTCGTCAAGCTCGCCCGTTCTGAGCTTTTCGCTTTTAATTCCGGCTTCGCTTGAAAGCATACGCTGCGCTAACTGGTCGCGCGTCATCTCAAGCGAGAAAAAGCACACGGTTTTACCCGTATTCATAGCCACATTGCGCACTATATTAAGCGCAAACGAGGTTTTTCCCATACCCGGTCTTGCGCCTAAAATAATAAGGTCCGATTTATTAAGACCGGTTATCATTTTATCAAGCTCGCCTATACCGCAGGGTATACCCACATAATCGTCGCGCGTTTCGGGGTCGTTCATTTTTGAAAGACGGTCGTAGGTTTCGTTTTCAATAACGCTTTTAATATGTGTAAGACCACTTATTTCCCTGCCCTGACGTATTTCGTAAATACGCTGTTCGGCAGAATCAAGCAGCTTGCCCGAATCAAGCTCGTTATCGTTTATATCCTTTATAATTCCCTGCGCCGCCGTCATAAGCGAACGCGCGTAATAGCGCTCCCTTATAATCGCAACGTATGTAAGCACGTTTGCCGACGAGGGCACGTGCTGGGCTAATTGAGTAAGATATGCCTTGCCGCCGGCTTCATCGTAAACACCGTCGCTTTTAAGCTTTTCAAGCAGTGAAACAAAGTCGATAGTTTGGCTCAGCTCATACATAGACGCCATTGCGGCGTATATTTCCCTGTGCTGCGGAATATAAAAATATTCCGTTTTCATAAGCGTTGCTATATCCGTTAAGCACTTAGGATCTATGATTACCGAGCCTAAAACCGCCTGCTCCGCTTCAACCGAATAAGGCAGTCTGCCGCCGTCAAGATCGTAAATAAGGCGTTCTTCAGCCATTTTATTACTCCGATACCTTTACTGTAAGCTTTGCGGTTATGCCCTGATAAAGCTTAATTTCGGCAGTGTACTCACCGAAATTCTTTATATCGGCAACCTGCATTTTTTTACGGTCTATCTCAATACCGAGGGTATTTTTAATTTCTGCGGCTATTTCCTTAGAGGTAACCGAGCCGAAAAGCTTTCCGCCCGCGCCCGCCTTTGCCTTAATTTCAACGGTTTTGCCGTCAAGCCTTGCGGCGGTTTCATTTGCGGCGGCTATTTCTTCCTTTTTGTGATGCGCCGCCGCTTCTTCACGGTTTTTAAGCTCGTTTAAAGCCGCGTTATCGGCTTCAACCGCCAATTTTTTCGGGAAAAGAAAGTTTCTTGCATATCCGTCCGAAACGTTGCAAAGCTCGCCCTTTTTTCCGTGACCTTTAACGTCCTGTAACAATATAACCTTCATTATTGCTCATCCTTTCAGAGTTTAAACTTCCATTATTATGGGGAGTATCATCGGGCTTCTTCTGGTTTTTGCGCTTACAAAGCGTGCGGTTCTGTCTTTAATGCGTGTTTTAATTGTAGACCAATCCTTAATACCGTCTACATAGCAGCCCTCAAGTATATCGCACACAAGCTCGTCTATATCGTGCATAAGACGCTCGGATTCCTTAACGTATACAAAGCCGCGGGACACAACGTCCGGTCCCGATACAACCTCGCGCGTAACGCCGTCTATTGAAACGGCTATGATTATAATACCGTCGTCCGCCAAATGCTTGCGGTCGCGCAGAACTATACTGCCCACGTCGCCCACACCGAGCCCGTCTACAAGCACTCTGCCCGCCTGCACCGTTTCGGTTGATTTAAGCGCGGCGCGAGATACCTCTATTACATTGCCGTTATCGGCAATTAAAATGTTTTCTTCGGGAATACCCATCTGCCGCGCTAACATAGCGTGCTTCATAAGGTGCTTCTGCTCGCCGTGAAGCGGTATAAAATACTTAGGCTTTACAATGCTCATCATAAGCTTTAATTCTTCCTGACAGGCATGTCCCGAAACATGTACGTCGTACATACGCTCGTATACAACGTTAGCGCCGCGTTTCATAAGCTCGTTTACAACCTTGCTTACAAGCTTTTCGTTACCCGGAATAGGCGTTGCGGATATAATAATCATATCGCCAGGTATAATTTCAACCTGCCTGTGATCCGAAAAAGCAATGCGGTGAAGTGCCGAAAGCGGCTCGCCCTGACTGCCCGTTGTAACTATTACAAGCTCTTCGGGCGGATAATTCTTTATTGTTTCAATATCAATAAGAACATCTTTGGGTACGTTTAAATAGCCAAGCTCAGCCGCAACCGATACAACATTTATCATACTTCTGCCCGAAACCGCTACCTTTCTGCCGCAGCGGCAGGCTTCGTCGATTATCTGCTGTATACGGTGAATATTGGAAGAAAAGGTTGCAACCAATATGCGGTGATTTTCCGCCTTTTTAAACAGATTTGAAAAAGAATCGCCTACAATTCTTTCGCTCGGCGTAAAGCCGGGTCTTTCCGCGTTGGTAGAGTCTGACATAAGCGCCAATACGCCCTTTTTGCCAAGCTCCGCAAAACGGCCTATATCTATAACATAATCGTCTATGGGGGTTGTGTCTATCTTAAAATCGCCCGTTTGAACAACGGTACCCGCAGGGCAGGTAATTGCAAAGCCCACGGCGTCCGGTATAGAGTGGTTAACGTGTATAAACTCTATTTCAAACTTACCGAGCCTTACCGTATCACCCGGATTTGTAACGTTAAGCTTAGCCTCGTTTAAAAGCTTGTGCTCGCGCAGCTTACCCTCGATAAGACCAACCGTAAGGCGCGTTGCGTAAATAGGCACGTTAAAATTGCGCAGCAAATAAGGTATTGCGCCTATATGATCCTCGTGACCGTGCGTTACTACAAGACCTTTTATTTTATCCTTGTTTTCAAGCACATAGGTAAAATCTGGTATAACGATATCTATACCCGGCATTTCCTCATCGGGAAACGCCATACCGCAGTCTACGAGCATCATATCCCCGTCGTATTCGTAAAGGGTGATATTTTTGCCTATTTCACCAAGCCCGCCGAGCGGTATTATTTTAAGCGGCTTTTGGGGTGTTCTGCCCGAATAACGGCGCTTTAAGCCGGTCTGCGGCTGTTTTTGCGGCACCGATTTTCTTTCGGTTTGCGGTTTTTGCGCATTTCGTTTCGGCTGTGTATTTGCAGCAGCCTTATTTTCCGTTTTCGGTTTTCTGTTATAAGTCCTTTTCGGTTTATTCTGCGCTGTCTTTGCCGTGTTCTTTATACTTTCATTCTTTTCTTTTTTTTCATTCATCAAATAGTGATCCTCCAAATTAAGTTTATGTATTAGAATATACTGCCTTAACACGCACGGGCAGTATAGAATAATCAAAATATACAATATATATTTTACAGGCACAAAGCCTTGCTTGTCAAGTGATTTTGCGATAATTTATTATTGGCATAAAAATTTACCCGTATTCAAAGATAATTTTTACCCGTATTTTTATTTACACCCAAAACTCCGCCTATCATAGCCGAAAGAATAATTATAACCAGGTGAAACAAGGTATTTCCCGTAACTGCGCCGCGGTTGATTATAAGCGAGGCAAGAGTTATTAAGGCAAAGGAAGCAAAGCCCACCGCCAAACCGATAAGCCACCCTTTAGAACCCATTTTTCGCGCTAAAAACCACGCCGCCGCAAATGCGCCCGCCGCCGCGGATACGGTTGCAAACACCGCCGCATATTTAAGACCGCCCGAAGCAAAGCAGCAAACGCCCGAAAATATTGCAATAAATACGGCGGTAACCGCCGCCCCCAATATAAACGCCTTAATATAATTTATATATGCGGCGTCGCCCTTTATAAAGCTTTTATCCTTATTCATAAAAAATCCCCTCCCGTATATTACTATTCGGGAGGGACAAAACATATTCTGCTTTTTATTTAGAAGCCGTATCGTCGTGCACGGTAAGGTTGGTTTGCAACGCCCAGCGCGCAACCGTAAGCTTTGAATGGTCGCTTGCCGATTCGATAACAAGCGTATCCTCCTTAAGTGAAATCACCCTGCCGTAAATTCCGCCTATGGTAATTATTTCATCGCCCACCTGAAGATTATCGCGCATTTTCTTTTCTTCTTTTTGCTTTTTGCGCTGAGGACGTATAAGCAAAAAGTACATAGCGCCGAAGATAACCGCAAGGTAAATTACCATAACAATAATGCTTTGCGGACCGCTTTGCTTAGAAGTATCTGCGGCAAGCGTGTAAATGTTTAAATTCATTGATATTAACCCTCCAAGATAACTGATAGTACAATTATATCCTAATTTTTACAGTATTGCAAGATTTTTTTAATTTAACTTTTTTCTTCGGTCTTTTTTACGTCCTTATGGTGCTTTTTGCAGCGCGAAACCAGCTTTACGTCGTCTCTGTGAACCTTGTAAGGCATAAGGTCTCCGTCAATCGGCTTTACAAACAGGTTTCCTGTTATAAGATTTACGTCTGTTACCGTTGCAAGCCCGTCTGCGGTTTTAACCGTTGAGCCAACGGCGGGCGTAAGCGAATTAAGATACTCATAAGCGTCCTGCTCGTATTTTAAGCAGCACATAAGTCTGCCGCAGCTACCCGAAATTTTTGTGGGATTAAGCGAAAGCCCCTGCTCTTTTGCCATTTTGATAGATACGGGCTGAAAATCGTTTAAAAACCGCTTACAGCAATAAGGCTGACCGCAAATACCGAGACCGCCTAACATTCGCGCCTCGTCCCTTACGCTTATCTGGCGCAGCTCTATGCGCGTGTGAAGACGTGCGGCAAGATCCTTAACAAGCTCCCTGAAATCAACGCGGCCGTCCGATGTAAAGAAAAATACTATTTTATTTGCGTCAAACGAATATTCAACCTCAACAAGCTTCATATCAAGCTTATGTGAAATTATAAGCTCCTCGCAAAGCTTAAAGGTTTCCGTCTGCTTTTTCTTGTTTTCCTCTAATCTTTTAAAATCGCGCTCGGTAGCCTTGCGCAGCATTTTTCGAAGCGGCTTTACAATAGCGCCGTCGTCTACGCTGTGGTTAGCTTCGCTTACCGTGCCGAACTCGTTGCCGTTTTGAGTGCCTACGATTACGCTGTCGCCGATATTAACGGTATTACCGTCGGGGTCAAAATAGTACGCCCTGCCGCCTTCTTTAAATTTTACTGATATAACCTCGGTCATATATTCCTCCGAAATATTATTTGTTAAGCTCTGCCGCTTTGCACACAAGCGCGCAAAACAGCAAACTTAAATTTATATTGGTGTTAAGGCTTTCTTCAAAGCCGGAAATTTCGTCATAAAAAGCCGCAAGCGATTTTGCGGTAAGCAGATTACGCCGATTTTCCTTAAGGCTTTTTGCCGCACACAGCTTTAATTCCTTTAAAAACGACGCTGCCGCAACCCTGTTTTTTTCAAACGCGGCTGTAATTTTTAGCATTTCGGCGTCCTCGCCCGATAAAAAGTATCTTATAAAATCATCAGCCGCCGAAACCGCTTTTTCGCCGCCGCCGTTTAAGGTCTCAAGCGCCGCGCCGATATTTCCGTTTGTTTCGGAAAGCGCCACTTTGATCTGCTCCGGCGGAAATTTGTAAACAGCCTTAATATATTCCTCGGCGGCGTCAATTTCCGGTACGCCGAGCGATAAAACCGTGCACCTTGAAATAACGGTGTCAAGCAGCGCCGCCTTACTTTCCGCAATCAGTAAAAACAGCGTGTTTCCGGGCGGCTCTTCAAGCACCTTTAAAAGCGCGTTCTGCGATTGCTCGTTCATAGTGTCCGCCATATCTATTATAAAAGCCCTGCCGTTTGCTATATGCGGTTTTACATACGCCTCGTTCCTTAAATTGCGTATCTGAGCCACGGTAATATTTTTCTTGCCGTCCTCAGGCGCCGCAATATATATATCGGGGTGACTGCCTGCCCCCGCCAAGCGGCAGCTTTCGCACGCGCCGCAGGGTTTTTCTTCGCCGAAGCATAAAAACGCTCTTGTTAAAAAGCCGGCAAGCGTATGCCTGCCCGTTCCCTTTTCACCCTCGATTATCACGGCGTGCGGCAGGCGGTTTTCTTTAATTGCGCATAAAACCGACCCGTTTATTCTTTCATTACCGATAAGCGGTCCAGTCATAAAACGAAGCCGACCTTTTTCATAGCTTTAAGATAGGTTCTGCGCGCGGTATATTCAGCCTTTTGCGCGCCCGCCTTATAAAGGCGTTCAAGCTCGCCCTTGTCCTTAATTATCTCGTCGTGTTTTTGCTTTATCGGGGCTAATTCGTCGGCCACTGCCTCGCCTACCGCAAGCTTAAATTCGCCGTAGCCGCGGCCTTCGAACTCGCGCTCGATCTCGGCAACGGTTTTGCCGGTAACAGCAGAATAAATTGTTATAAGATTGGATACGCCGGGCTTATCTTCGGACATTATAACGCGCGAATCCGAATCGGTAACGGCGCGCTTGAATTTACGGATTATATCGTCCCTGCTGTCAAGTATGGCGATCCATGAATTAACGTTATCGTCTGATTTGGACATTTTTTTAGTCGGGTCCTGAAGCGATTTGATACGCGCGGCGGCTTTGGGAATAAAGCCCTCCGGCAAGGTGAACACATCGCCGTAAATATTGTTAAAGCGGCTGCCGATATCCCTTGTAATTTCAATATGCTGCTTTTGGTCCGCTCCCACCGGCACAAGATCCGCCTGATAAAGCAGTATATCCGCCGCCATAAGCACCGGGTAAGAAAAAAGACCTACGTTGATATTATCGGGGTGCTTTTGGCTTTTATCCTTAAACTGAGTCATACGCGACATCTCGCCGAACTGCGTATAACAGGAAAGAAGCCACGAAAGCGCGGTATGCTCCGGAACGTGCGACTGTATAAAAAGGGTACTTTTTTCGGGATCGATACCGATTGCCAAAAGTATTGCGTAAGTAGAATATATCTGACTGCGAAGCTTGGCCGGCTCCTGCCTTACGGTTATTGCATGAAGATCGGCAACAGCGTAAAAGCAATCATATTCCTCTTGCAGCAAGGGCCAGTTTTTAAGCGCACCCAAATAATTTCCAAGGGTTAAAAGCCCGCTCGGCTGTATTAAGCTTAATACTCTTTTTTTATCACTCATATCCGTTCCGTCCTTCAAAAGTATTCATATAATTATAGCACAAAATAAGTCTTGTTACAAGCCTTACTTTATAAGCTTATCGGGGTGGCGCTTTGCAACAACCGAAAACGCGTCGTAGGCTATATCCGCCACAAGGGCTATATCCTCGTCCGACAGCGCGGCGTTTATAAAGTGGTTGTGGTGCGAGGCTATAAACAACCCGCGCGAAACGCACTCGGCAACCCATTCCTGATGGAGCATAAGGCTGTTATCGTTTGCAATACGCATATAGAAAAGCGCAGGCTCGCCCGATAACACAAGATCAAAGCCGTTTTCCTTTGCCGCCGCTTTAAAGGCAGAGGTTAATTTTTCACCCTTTTCTTTAAAAAGACGCGGCGTATCAAGGCTTATCATTTTGTTAATACAGGCAATAGCCGCGGCAAACGGCACGGCGCTCATCCAATAAGAGCCGGTAAACGAAAGCGATGAAGCCGCCGCCTTTAAAAACTCCCTGCCGCACGCGGCCGACATATTGTAGCCGTTTGCAAGCGCCTTGCAAAAGCAGATAATATCCGCCTTTATTCCGTAATAATGATCGCTGCCCTTAATATCCAACCTGAAGCCCGCGCGCACGTCGTCCATAATAAGCACTATGCCGTGCTCGTCGCAGAATTTTCTTACCTGCTGCCATTTTTCCTTTGTGGCGCAAACGTTATCGTAAAAATTACCGTGATCGTACGGCTGGGCTATAAGCGCGGCAACATCGCCGCCGGTTTCCTCCCATACCCTTTCAAGCGCTTCCGTATCAAACCACGGCACTATAACGTTGTTTGCAACGTCTTCGGGCAGTATGCCGGGGTAATCGGCTTTCATAGCCCACGGGTCGTTCCCGTGATAATAGCCCTTAAAGAAAATTATTTTTTTCTTTTTGGTAAAGGCACGGGCGCAAAGCATTGCAAAGGTGGTGGCGTCGGTTCCGTTTTTCATAAAATACGCCCAATCCGCCGTTTCCACCGTGTTTACAAGCAGCTCTGCACATTCAACCATTTTGTATGAAGGCGCGGTAGTGCAGTTGCCGTCCTTAAGCTGTTTTATTGCGGCGGCGTCAACGTCGGGGTCGTTATAGCCCAAAACATTCGGTCCGTAAGCGCACATAAGGTCTATGTAACGGTTGCCGTCCATATCCCAAAAATATGTACCCTCTGCCTTAGAACTTATAAGGGGCCACTTTTCAAGCGGCAGGAAAAGTCCTTCGGACGGTCCTAAATGACCGTATATACCGGACGGAATAACATTAAGCGCACGGTCAAACCACTCGCGGCTTTTTTTATGTGAATATTCAGGATATTTACTCATTTTAAATCCCCTCTCAAGCTAAGTATACCGAAACGCGGTCAAGTATACGGTTTATGTTATCTACCATTGAAAGCACGCCTGCCAAGCGTATATTTCCCTTGCACATTTCGTTTATTGTGGAAACCTTACCGGCAAACAGCCCGTTTGCAAGCTCTATACTTGCAAACTCCATTAAAGCGCGCGGGTTTTCGGGCGCAGACTTTATTGTTGTAAAATGATGGTCCTTAACGCTTACGGTAACCGCCGCCTTATCCTTAATGCCAAGGTAAACGTCGCCGTCTGGCGTGTTTTCGGCGGATATTCTTGCAATCGTGTCTGTATTTGCAAGCGCTGAAACCGCGCCTGCTATAACGTACATTGTAAGCAGTGTGTTTTCTTCAAAAAAAGCGGGATCGGCAAGCGCTTTTTCATCGGGCCTCAGCACCTCTTCAAGCCTTGCGGTAAGCTTAGTAAAGGGTCCCGTTAAAAATTTAAGCAGCTTTACGGCGCCCTTTACGGGAACGCCCGGCTTGCTTTCGTTTATTAAAAGGTTAAACCTTTCTGGTGATGAAAAATTCATTTTGCAGTCTGCGCCGCCGCTACCCTCGGTAATCTTACAGCCCGCGTTATCAAAGTGAAACGTGCGGCAGGGCCCTTCCTTAACGTCAAAGCACAGCGCCACGGGCTTTTTTATTTCCTTTAAAATTTCCTTTGCCTTAGCGTCAAGCCCGCACAGGTTCTCAAGCGCGCCCAAAACCCCGTACATATTAACGTAAGCCATTGCCTTTTGATCAGTCATTTTCGGTTTCCTCCTTTTGTTTGTCAAGCGAGAGCGAAAAGCTCGGTATAAATTCCTTTAAAAAAATGTCCGCTTCGGGGCAGTGCATATCCTCTACCGCCCCTCTTACGGTTTTTTCTGCGTCAAAAAATTCAAGATTGCCGGTATTAAGCTCCTCTATGCACTTTATCAGCGCCGAAAGCTTGTCCGCCGCTTTAATGATCCGTGCGGTGTTTTCATCGGGCGAATATATTTTTTCAAATTCTTTCTTAAAATCATCAGGCAGCATATCGGTAAGAGTTTTGCCTGCCGCCGCCTCAATTTGCTTATATGCGGATTTAATTTCACTGTTGTAATACTTTATGGGCGTAGGCATATCGCCCGTTATTATCTCGGTAGTATCGTGAAACATTGCCGCGGTCGCCGCAAAGCATGGATCGTAATCGCCGCCCAGACGCTCGTTTCCTATAATGCAGAGCGCGTGTGCGATAAAAGCCGTTTCAAGCGAATGCTCGCTTAAATTTTCACGGCGGGTATTGCGCATAAGCCCCCAGCGGTAAATATTTTTCATACGGGACAGCACAGCATAAAAATGATTTTGCAAAATAATTCACGTCCTTTGTTGAATATTATATCATTTAATGTTATAATATCAATAACTAATTTTAAAAAGGACGTATTTTAATGGGATTTTCTTCTTCAAAGCTGACTGCACTAAGGCCCCAAAAAGAAAAATACTTTTCGACTTTTATAATTGCACTTGTTACCGCGGCGGCGCTTTTTGTGCCGTATATGATACTCGGCGAAGGGTATTTTACCTTTTACGGCGATTTTAACGTTCAGCAAATACCGTTTTATCAGCAATGCCATAAAGCGGTAAAGGAGGGAAATATTTTCTGGAGCTGGACTACCGATCTCGGCGCAAACTTTATAGGCTCTTACAGCTTTTATTTGCTCGGCAGTCCGTTTTTCTGGCTTACGATTCCTTTTCCAAACTTTATGGTTCCCTACCTTATGGGACCGCTGCTTATTTTAAAATTCGCCTGCGCGGCGCTAACGTCGTACTGCTATATCCGCCGCTTCACACGCACCTCGTCTGCGGCAAGGCTGGGCGGTCTGCTTTACGCCTTTTCGGGCTTTTCGGTTTACAACATATTTTTTAACCACTTTCACGAGGCGATAATTTTCTTTCCGCTGCTTCTTTTATCGCTTGAGCTTCTTATAACAGAAAACCGCCGCTTTGTATTTGCCCTTACGGTTGCCCTGTGCGCCGTAAGCAATTACTTTTTCTTCTTCGGAATGGTTGTTTTCATTGTTATATACTTCTTTGTACGGCTGTTTTCGGGCTCAATAAGGCCCCGTTTTTCGCGTTTTATCGCCCTTGCGTTCGAGGCGGTGCTCGGCGTTGCGCTTGCCGCGTTTTTACTTCTTCCCAGCGTGCTTGCCATACTCGGGAACGAGCGTATTTCAAGCATACTGCTCGGTTGGAACGCCATTATGTACGGCAAGGAGCAGATATACGGCAATATTTTCGAATGCTTCTTCTTTCCGCCGGATATTCCCGCGCGGCCCGTATTCTTTCCGGGAGCGGACGTTAAGTGGTCCTCGCTCGGCGGATGGCTGCCGTTATTCAGTATGGTCGGCGTGTTCGCGTGGTTTTCAAACCGCAAGGGCAGCTGGCTTAAACGCGTAATCGGCATTTGCATATTTATGGCGCTTGTACCGATTTTAAACAGCGCGTTTTACGCATTTAACACCGCTTATTACGCAAGATGGTTTTATATGCCCATACTTATGATGTGCCTTGCCACCGTTTCGCTTACGGAGGACGACAGCGTAAACTGGTTCTCGGCATATAAATGGGTATTCGGAATTACCGCTGCAATAACCCTTACAATAGGTCTTTTCCCGCAAAAGGATTCAAAGGATAATATTATTTTCGGGCTTTACTCCCAAAGCGAGGACGGTATGTATGTTTTCCGCTATTGGGTAACCTGCGCGATCGCGATAGTAAGCCTTATAATACTCGGTATGCTGCTTAAGACACTTAAAAGCGACCGTCAGGGCTTTTACAGGGGCGCTGTTGCTTGCGTTTGCATTATAGCGGCGGTTTACGGCAATTTCTTTATTGCCTGCGGCAGATCGCACTCTTACGAAATTAAAGAGGTTATGATAGACCAGCTTATAGAGGGCAGCGTGGATCTTGAAAAAAGCGACGGATACCGCATAGACGTTTACGACGGTGTGGATAACACCTCTATGTATTTGGGATATCCCGGAATCAACGCCTTCCATTCGGTGGTTCCCGCTTCGATTTTTGAATTTTACGATTATATCGGCGTTGAGCGCAGCGTAGGCAGCAGACCCGAAGTAAAGCAGTCGGCAATACGTCCGCTTTTATCGGTCAAGTACCTTTTAAACCGCAAAAACGGCGAAAGCTTTCTTGACGAGGACGACGAGCCGCGTATGCCGAATTATGAATACGTAAAAACAAGCGGCGGATACTATATATATGAAAACAAAAATTATATCCCCTACGGTTTTTCTTACGACTATTATATGAGCTATGATTTTTGCGATTCATATTCAAAATCCAACCGCGCCCAGCTTATGCTTAAGGCAATATTGCTTGACGATAAGCAGATTAAAAAATATTCCGATATACTTGAAAATATCGAAGCTACCGATACCCCGCCCTACGATTACGACGAAGGCACTACCCTTTCCCTTACGGACGAGGCTATGGAATACGACTGCGAAAAACGCAGAGAAACGGCAGCTTTATCCTTTAAAACCGATAATCACGGATTTACCGCAAGGGTTACCCGCGATAAGGCAAATCTTGTTTTCTTCTCGGTTCCGTACGACGAGGGCTGGAGCGCTTACGTTAACGGCGAGCCTGCCGAAATTGAAAAGGTAAACGCAGGCTTTATGGCGGTTAAGGTGGATAAGGGAACCAGTGAAATACGCTTTGAATATAAAACGCCGGGGCTTGTAAACGGGCTTATGATAACGGGCGGAGCGTGTGTTTTATTGCTTCTTTACATTTTAATATTTACGCTTTATTCCAAAAAGCACCCGACCGAAACCTGCTATCCCGAAGGCGATATGCTGATAGCAAAATGGCGCCTTGATGACCGCGAGGACGCGCGCAGACTTTTGGCTGAACGCTTTGAGGACGGCGCAAAGGAAAGCATATTAAGCGATGACGCCGAAATTGAAATTCCGCATATGGAAAACGGCTTTTCTGGCGGATTTGAAATAGACTCGGAGCTTTTTGACGATAAAGAGGACGAAGAATAGCCAAAACAACAGCTTACGCTGATTATATATAAAATATTATGAACTCTACCGTCTAACGGAGAGTATCGGAGGTAATTTTATGTCAAACAGAAAAAAAATTCAAAAGCTTACGGTTCTGTCGGTCCTTGCCGCAATAACGGCAATAGTGGCGTTTGTGCCGCTTAAAACGTTAGGGCTTGAGATCACGTTCACAATGATACCGGTGGCAATCGGCGCAATACTTTACGGTCCTTCGGGCGGCGCCGTTTTGGGCGCGGTATTCGGCGCGGTATCTTTTTTGCAATGCTTAGGCTACAGCCACTTCGGCGCGGCACTTTTAGCTATAAATCCCGTTTTCACATTTATTGTGTGCGTACCCACAAGAATACTTGCAGGTCTTTTGGCGGGCTTAATTTACAAAGCGCTTAAAACCGGCTGCAAAAGCGATATTCCCGCACTGCTTACGACTTCGCTTGCAGCCCCTCTTTTAAATACTGTTTTCTTTATGTCATCGCTTGTTTTGTTTTTTTACAGAACCGATTATATACAGGGCTTTGTAAGCGCAATGGGCTCCGCAAACCCGATTATGTTTATTTTACTTTTCGTGGGTATTAACGGCTTGGTGGAAATAATATGCGGCTTTGCGGTTGCTTTTCCGGCGGCAAAGGCAATTTCAAAATATTTAAAAATTTAGTACAAATCAAATTTTAGTGGAAATTTGATCCGTTATATATTATAATGGTTTTATATTTCTGAAAAAGGCTAAGGTGACTGTTATGAAGAAAAAAGGCATAATAATACTTTTGGCGGTTCTTGCGGTAATCGGCTTGATAATAGGCGGTGTTGCAGGCTCGTACAACGGTCTTGTCGAACAGCGCGAGCAGGTAGATAACGCACAGGCAACAATTTCAACACAGCTGCAAAGAAGAGCGGATCTTATTCCCAACTTTGTTGCTACGGTTAAGGGCTATTCCGATTATGAAAAAAGCACCTATACCGCCGTTACAGAAGCACGCTCGGCAGTATCGGGCGCTAAAACCGCAGAAGAGCAGGCCGAGGCCGCAAATAAGCTTGACGGCGCTATTTCGGTTTGGGTAAACGCCATTACCGAGGCATACCCTGAGCTTAAGGCGGATAAATCCTACACTGCTCTTCAAGATGAGCTTGCAGGCACCGAAAACAGAATAGCGCAGGCTCGCAAGGACTATAACTCCGCCGCAAAGGAATACAATGTTTCGGTTAAAAAGTTCCCCAAAAACATTATAGCTGGTATTTTCGGTTTTGAAAAGGTTACCTACTTTGAGGCGCAGTCAGGAACGGAAAGCGTACCGCAGGTAAGCTTTAGCTGATCAAAATTTTTATGAAAAAAATTCTTAAACACGCGGCAGCGGTTTTATTGACCGCTGCAGTATTCACCCTTTCGGTTTTTGCCGCAAATAAATATTCCGAGCCGACATCGCGTTTTTTTGTAAACGATTTTGCCGATGTTATAGATAAGGCGGACGAGGAAGAGATTTTTTCGCGCGCGGCGGCGCTTAACGACAAAACAACCGCTCAGGTGGTAACGGTTACCGTAAAATCGCTTAACGGCGAAGAGCCTGCCGATTATGCGCTCAACCTCGGAAGACAGTGGGGCGTAGGTCAAAAGGACAATGATAACGGCGTTGTGATTTTGCTTTCAACGGCAGAAAGGCAAATTTATATAGCCGTAGGCGGCGGTCTTGAGGGCGCGCTGCCCGACAGCAAAACAGGCAGAATTATAGACGATTACGGCTTAAGCTATCTTAAGGAAAACAACTTTTCAAAGGGATTGCTTGAAATTTCGCGCGCCGTAATTAACGAGGTATATATTGAATACGGCGAAGAACCTGAGGAGGGATATACCCCGATAGAGGATTCGGAAACAGAGGTAGACCCTTATACCGCCAAGGTTGCGGTTTCGTGGATATTGCTTCTAGCGCTTGTTTTCTTTTATTTATTGATATTCGGCCGCAGACACAGGCGTTTCTTTTGGTTCGGCGGTCCCCCGCACGGCGGCGGGGGCTTCGGCGGATTTTCAGGCGGAGGCTTCGGCGGTCACAGCGGCGGTTCGTTCGGCGGAGGAGGATTTTCCGGCGGAGGCGGTTCATTCGGCGGAGGCGGTGCCGGCAGAGGGTTTTAACACTTTTTTAACGGAGCAGTTTTGATGGCGTATAATAACGACGAAAAAAATTACAGCGATTATTTTAAATCGCTCGAAAACCGAATATCGAATGAAAGAGCGCATATTAAGCCCTTAAAAGAAAAAACGGCTCAAAAAAGCCGTAGGGTTTATAAGGTAATACGCATTAAAAAAACGTTTTTAATTTTAACGGCGTTTTTGCTTGCGGGGTTAATCGCTTTAATAAGCGTGTCGGTACACAAAAACACCGCTAAAAAAGCCATACCCCAAAATGCCGAAAATCAGGGCGTCAAATACAGCGCGCCCAAAAAAGAACCTCAAACACCCAAAATATCCTACGCCGAAACCGAAAGCACAGCCGCATTTCCCGATACAAACGACGCGGCAGGCGCTGTGATTGTTAATCTTGATACGCATAATATAGTTGCTTCAAGAGCGCCGCACGAACGGCTGTACCCTGCTTCAACCACCAAAATTATGACTCTGCTTGTTGCGACTGAAAACATAAAAAATTACGAAGATACCTTTACCATGACACTTGATATTACCGATAAGCTTTATATTGCCGAGGCTACGGTTGCCGGCTTTACAAACGGTGAAAAAATAAATATGACCGACCTTTTATACGGCACTATCCTGCCGTCGGGCGCAGATGCGGCAATTGGGCTTGCAATAAAGCTCGGCGGCAGCGAAGAGGGCTTTGTAAAGCTTATGAACGATAAGGCAAAGGCTTTGGGCTTAAAGGATACGCATTTTACAAATGTTACGGGGCTTTTTGATAAGGAGCATTATACAAGCGCTTACGATATGGCGATAATTCTTGAAACGGCAATTGAAAACCCGCTTTGCAAAAAAATTCTTTCAACCTATCAGTATACCTCGTCGCCTACCGAGCAGCACCCCGAAGGTATACAGATGTCCGCAACGCTTTTTAATTATATGTACGGCACAGAGCCTGAAACCGCGACCATTGAGGGCGGCAAAACCGGTTTTGTGAACGAATCGGGATATTGTATAGCCTCGTTCGGAAGCAATAACACAACAAAAAACCGCTATATAGCGGTTACTCTTAAAAATTCCTCGCGTTGGCCGGCGTTTCACGGTCAGATAGAGCTGTATAAGCAGTTTGCGCAATAATATAAAAAAACAAAAAGTGCGGATTTTCCGCACTTTTTTACTTATAGTTTTATGTTTTTATGCTAAAGCGGCGCCCAATGCCTTGCAGGCGTTTATAGCGTCGTCGTCGGGTGCGTCGTTGCAAATAACGCTGTCAATAACCAGATTTGCACCGTCTGCACAGCATACGTCTTCCCAGTTTCGCATCCATTCGCCGTCGCCCCAGCCGTACGAGCCGAAAAGGGCAATCTTTTTATCCTTAAGCTTGCTTTCAACCGAATTAAACATCGGCTCAAACTCGGTCTCTTCAAGCACCTCAGCCCCCATTGCCGGGCAGCCGAAAGCAATACCGTCAAAGCTGTCTGCCATATCTGCGCTGAATTCAGCCGCAGTAAGAACGGAAACCTCGGCGCCCTTGCTTTTTGCGCCTTCGCTTACCGCCGCCGCCATAGCCTCGGTATTACCCGTACCGCTCCAATAAACCACTGCAATTTTACTCATAAAAAATTCCTTCTTTCTTTTATTAACAGCTTACTATAAGCTTATTAAATGAATTGTGTCTGCTGTACGCCTTTTTATATAAGCCCGTACATTTATTATAAAGCGCAAATTTTTTCTTTGCGGTTTCGCAGTCGCCGTAAACGCGCCATACGCCGTTGTACTTTGCGTTTTTAGCGCCGTACTTAATAAAGCCGTTTACATCCTCTGCGGGATAGCCCAAAAACAAACCCACCTCATGCGGAAAATCCTCGCCGGACTTAAGCCGCTTTATAAGCTCCGCCACACAGCGGTCGGCGTTATCCGTGGGGTAATTTTTTTGCAAAAGTATATTTTCGGCAAGCGAATTTTCAAGATCGCGTTTAAGTCTATTTGGCCGGTAAAGATAAATCAACACACGGTTTTTAAGCTGCTTTACGGGTATAAGGCGAAGTCCGCGCGGAACCAGCACGCTGTTTAACCGTTTAATATTTTCCTTAAATTCCTTTTTATCCTCGTTCGGCACCGAAAAAAGACTGCCGGTTTTTATGCCCGCAAGCGTAGGCGAGCATTGTTCTATTATCAGCTCATAGGACATTGAGTTTTCTCCCTTGTATGTATATCAAGCACATTTTTAAGTGCCGACATACTGCTTGTATGGCAATGCGCCACCTTTATATTATGCCCCTTTGTTTCACTTATAACCGAACGCAGCATTTTATGCGACATCGTGCTTGTAAAAAGTACTAACAGATCCGGAGTTCCGATATTTTTCATACTGCCGTTCATTTTTGTGTATACCTTGGCTTTGCAGGAATATTCACGGCAAAGCTCCTTATATCTTCTTTCCATACATTCGTTACCGCCTACTATTACAACACTCACGGCAAGCTCCCTTTCTTTTAGTTAGCATATGCTAACTAAAATTCAAAAATTAAATGCCCTAAGGCATTTCCAACTATATATTAGCAAATAAAATAAGCCTTTTCCGCTCCGAACGGAAAGGAAAAGGCTCCGAAAAGACCGAATTACAGCAAATTCGTCATACTTTTAAGGCTGATTGCAAGCGTAGACGTATTATGCAGCAATGCCGAGGTTGAGGCTGGCAAAACGCCCGCAACGCCCAAAACTATAAGCGCCGTATTGAACGACATTATAAATCGGTAATTTCCGTGTATACGCCGCATAAGGTTATCGGCAAGGCGTTTCATAGTAATAAGAGAGTAAAGATCATCGCCCGTTACGGTAATATCGGCAATTTCTTTAGTTATCGCGGCGCCCGAATTTACCGCAACGCCTGCGTCCGCCTCGGAAAGAGCGGGCGCGTCGTTAACGCCGTCCCCTATCATTACAACACGGCTGCCGTTTTTATGAGCCTGTTTTACAAACGCCGCCTTATCTTCGGGCAAAACCTCGGAATAATATTCTTTAATGCCGAGCTTATCGGCAACCGACCTTGCGGTGCGTTCGCTGTCGCCCGTCATCATAACAATATGCTTAAAGCCTTCGTTATAAAGCGCTTTTATAACCTCGGGGGCTTCCTCCCTTATCGGGTCTTCAATGCATATAACCGCCGCCAGCGAGCCGCCTATACCCATATACAGGTGGGAATATTCGTCCGGCAGCGAATTGAAAAGCTCTTTATCTAGTACGGTACAGCCCTCGTCTTCAAACACAAAATGATGACTGCCTATAACCACGCGTTCACCGTCTACAATGCCTATAATGCCGTGTGCAACAACATATTCAACCTTTGAATGGCATTCCTCGTGGCTTATTCCCCTATCACTTGCCTCTTTCACAACGGCGTTTGCAATAGAGTGCGGATAGTGCTCCTCAAGACAGGCGGCTATGCGCAAAACAGAGGTCTCGCCCCCTCCGCCGAAGGTAACAATGCGTGCAACGCGCGGCGTAGCCTTTGTAAGCGTGCCCGTTTTATCGAAAACTATTGTATCCGCTTCGGCAACGGCTTCAATAAATTTACCGCCCTTAAACGAAATGTTAAGGCTGCTGCCCTCTTTCATAGCCGAAAGCACCGCAACCGGCATAGAAAGCTTTAAAGCGCAGGAAAAATCCACCATTAAAATTGCAAGCGCTTTTAAGGGATTTTTAGTTATTAAATATGTAAGAGCGGTAGCGCCGAGGCTCAGCGGAACCAATTTATCCGCAAGGTGAGAAGCCTTATCCTCGGTATCGGATTTAAGCTTTTCGGATTCCTCTATCATTTTAACAATACGGTCGTACCTGCCGCCGCCTGCGCCCTTCTCAACACGTATAACGCACTCGCCGTCCTCTACAACCGTTCCGGCATACACAATACCGCCCTGTTTTTTCGGCACGGCGGCGGATTCGCCGGTCATTGAGGCCTGATTAACCGTCATTTCCCCGGAAATAACCCTGCCGTCAAGCGGAATCATATTGCCTGTTCTTACAACTATTTCGTCACCCACGGCAATTTCCTTTACGGGTACAAGTATTTCCTGTTCCCCGTTTTTAAGCCATACCTTATCTACGCCGAGGGACATTGTACGCGCTAAATCGTCAACCGATTTGCGGTGGGTCCAATCGTCAAGTATTTCGCCCAATTTAAGCATAAACATAATTGAAGACGCGGTTTTAAAATCGCCGCGCAAAAGCGAGACCGAAATTGCCGTTGCGTCAAGCACGGGAACCTCGATTTTTCCCCTTATAAGGCATTTAATGCCGTGTTTAATATATTTTGCGGCATAAAATACCGCAAGAATACTTCGCACCGGCATAGGCAAAAACAGCGATTTTAAAGCTCTGCCAACCGCGGTAAAAAACAGCTTATCCTCAAATTCACGGTTAAGCTGCCTGCCCGTATGCTCGGGAACCAACGATTCGGCAGCCGTATCGCTGAACGAAAAGCGTGCAAGCGCCGTTATAACGCTTTCCCTGCCGCTTTCAAATACAATTACCGCGTCGCAGGTACGGTCGTATACCTTAACCTCGTTAACTCCGTTTACCGCGCGCAGATAATATTCAAGTATATCGGCTTCGTTAAGCGTCATTCTGCTTTTTTTAATATGAACGCGCATTCTGCCGCGCGTTTCGTGCATAATTACACATCTCATACAGCATACCTCGATTAAAAAACCGCCGGAAAAACTTCCGGCGGTTTTCTTTTCTATTCTTCCGAAGCTTTATCGGAACTATCCTCGATTTCCTCAGCGGCAACCGCACGGTCTTCGTTGATTCTTTTAGCATCTGCAAGAATATCGTCGGCATTTTCTTTAATAGCAGTAGCAGCGGTCATTACACATTCCTTAGCGCGCAGAGCCGCGGCAGTAGTATGAGTATAAACCTTTTTAGCGTCCTTGCTTGACAGTATTTTAAGCCCTGCCGTTCCGAAAAGCACTCCGCCTGCAAACAAACCTAATTTACCCCATGACATATCGGTAATACCTCCGTACATTATTGTTTACTGATAATTATATATTTACGGAATTGCATTTTCCGCTCCATTTAGACAAATTACCCGTTTTTTCGATATGCAAGCGGAGACATACCCACACAGTCGCGAAATGCCTTGGCAAATTTAGAACCGTTATCATAGCCGTAGCTGCCTGCAATTTCAAGCACGCTTTTATCGGTTGTTTTAAGCTCTTTTGCGGCGGAAAGCATTTTTTGTTTTCTGATATACGCATAAACCGATTCGCCGTAAACCGACTTAAAGGCGCATTTAATACCCGTACCCGAAACGTGAAAGCGCTCGGAGAGCATTTGTATAGTTATCCGGCTTTCCATATGCTCGGTTAAATAACGGCATATTTCGTGCGCTAATTTTTCATTTGTTTTACTTTTGTTTTCCATAGCTTTATTTTTTGTGAAAGAAACCGAAAAGACCTTTTTTCTCTTCTGCGGCGCTTGTGATCCCTTTAAGCTCGTATCCGGTTTCGCCTATAACCTTTTCTATCTGCGATTTATCAAGCTCTGATTCGGATAAAATTACCGTCTCGCCCTTGGTATGCGATGAAGAAACCTTTTTAACATTAAAATATTTACGAACGGCGTCGTTAATATGCGCTTCGCACATTGAACACATCATACCGTCAATTTTAAGTACAGTTTTTATCATAACAATTCTTCCCTTGTATTTTTTTAAAAGGCAGGTGAATTATATATCTTGAAAGGAATGAAAACCGTGAAATATAATTCCCTGCACGATTTAATAAACGAAAGCGCAAGCACGCGAAAATACTTTTTATCGCTGCCCGCCGATATGCAGTCGCAGCTTCGCAAAATTGGCGACTGCATACATTCCGCGTCAGAGCTGCATATAACGGCAAGCCGACTTGAAAATCATATGAAGGCGGTGGCTCTTTCGAACGATCTCGACCGATATTTTTACTGATTATTCCGCGCCCTTAAGCGCTTCAACCATATCTATTTTTTTATTTTTGCGTGCAACCATAAGACTTACCAAAAGCGAAACCCCGAAGGTAAGGGCAATACTTACTATGTAAGTAACAGGGCCTATATACATTCGCATTTCATATTCGGAAGCCATTTTTTTAAGCAGATAATCAAGCGTAAACGCGCCGAGCGGCAGACCGGCAATAATGCCCAAAAGCGAAAGCCACATATTCTGCCCTATAAGCAATCTTCCGATTTTTCCGTCCTTAAAGCCCACAACCTTTAAGGTTGCCATTTCGCGGTAACGCTCGGTATAGCTCATAACGCCGAGGTTGTAAAGCACAACAATTCCGAGTACAAGCGCTCCGCCCACAAGAACAAAAATCATTGAATTCATTATTTCAAGAAACGAATCAAACGAATCCATAATAGCCTGCTTTGACTGCACGGTTTTAATTGCCGCGTCGGATTTAATATCCTTCTTTACGGTTTTAGTATATACAGAATCGGGCGTATAATCAATATTAAGAGTATCGGCATATTCTTCGGTTATAACCACACATTCAGACGTGCTTCTTATAATTCCGTTAAGCTTTAGGGTGTATTTTTTATCCGTTCCGTAAGGACTTAATACAAACGTATCGCCTGTATCAAGCTCAAATTCTTCCGCAAGGCGTTCACAAATATATGCTCCGTTATCCTTTAAATCGGTGTAGCCGCCTTTATCGGAGGGAAAACGCACCGTATTGTTTTTAAGCCCGTAAATATCAAGCGAAACTGTTTTGTCCTCTATCTGCACCCCAACGGTAGCGCTGCGGTCTCCGCCGTATTCCTCGCTTATTTTATCGCGCTGCTCGGCGGTTGCGTCCTCTGAAAAATATATTCTTGAAGAGTACCTGAGCGCGCCGTCGTAATACATACTTAAAAACTCCGCCATTGTATCGCGCATACCAAGCGAGCCTACCACCAATATCGTGCAGCCGATAATACCTACAAGGCTCATAGCCGTTCTTGATTTATGGCGCATAATATCGCGCATATTCCACCGCGTACCGAAGGAAAGCTTATGAAAAGCCTTTGTTTTTTCAATGGCAAGCGGTTTCATTTTTTTAGGAGTGTAAGGACGAAGTGCGTCCGCCGCGGTGCCCTTAAGCATCTGCTTTACCGAAAGGAAACCGATAAATGTAAGCAGGACTATTATAGCCGCCATTACAATTATACAAAAGCCCGGCATTTTAAGGCGCCAATACGGCATATCAAAATATGTGCCCATTGTACCGTTCGGATTCATTATAAAATATGCAACCGAATAGCCAAGACCTATACCTATTGCGGTGCCCAAAATACCGATCATAAATGCGTAAGAGGTATAATGCCTTAATATGCGCCTGTTTTTAAAACCGAGCGCTTTAAGGGTTCCTATCTGAGTCTTTTCCTTTGCGGTAAGGCGGTGCATTGTGGTGACCATCGTAAGCACGGCTATAAGCAGGAACAGCACCGGCAAAACGGCTCCCATTGTTTTGCCCTCGTCCGCCTCGCCCTGTGCTAAGGAATACGAGCCGGACTCTTCCTTTGTTAAGATAAGCGTGGTTTTACCGAGAGCCTTTTCCGTTTTTTCGGTAAATTCTTTTTTATTCAAATCGGAAATAACGTTTATTTGCGGATAAAATTCCGCTCCGGCGCTCTTTTTATAAAGCGCAGGCGAAATATAAGCAAAGCCGAACGTATCAAAATCGGGCATAAGCTGGCTTGAATCACGCACGCAGATAAGATATTCCGAAGCCTTTATAAGCCCCTTTATTTTACACTTAATTTCAAGATTTTTATATTTGAACGTAATGCTGTCGCCTAACTTAAAGCCGTTGGCGGCGGCATATTTATCCGAAAGCCATACGCCGTCGGTATCGTCCTTACTGTATTTTTCTCCCGAAATCAACATCATACCCGAAACATCGGCGTTTTCGGTTACGGTAAGCGCCGCTCCGTCGCCGCTTTTTTCCTTAACGTCCGCGTTAACCGAAAGAAAGCGCGACGCATTTTCAACGCCCGAAATCTTTTTAATGCTTTCAATCTCTTCCTTTGAAAAGCCCTTTTCCGAGGAAATGCGGTAATCTGCAAAGCCTGTTTCCTTAAAAAAGCTTGATGTATTTTCGTCAATGCTTACCCATTCCATATTAAAGCCTACGAAAATACCCACGCCGAGCGCTATCATTATTATCATTGAAATAAACTGCGCTCTGTAAAGCCCCATTGTTCTGATAAGTTTTTTAAACAGCATTTAAACTACCGCCTTTACCAGTCAATGTCATCGGCAGAAACGGGATTATCCTGCTCCTCGCACGATAATATTTTCCCGTTTTTAACACGCATTACCACATCAGCCATTTTCGCAATATTTTGGTTGTGGGTTACTATAACAATTGTTTTGCCGTAATCCCTTGCCATTTTTAAAAGCAATTTAAGCACCAATACGCCCGTTTGAGAATCAAGCGCGCCGGTAGGCTCGTCGCAAAGCAGAATTTTCGGATTTTTGGCAAGCGCACGCGCAATAGATACCCTTTGCTGCTCTCCGCCCGATAACTCAGACGGGAAATTTTTAAGGTGGTCCGAAAGTCCTACCTCCTCAAGCATTTTGGTTGCGGAAAGCGCATCGGGTGCTATTTCCTTTACAAGCGCAACGTTTTCGTGCACGGTAAGCGTGGGCACAAGATTATAAAACTGAAATACAAATCCCACCTTAGCCGCACGGTATACCGCCAACTCATCGCCAGATAAATCCGAAATATCCTTACCGTCTACAATAATTTTACCGCTTGTGGGGCTGTCGAGACCGCCGAGCAGGTTTAAAAGCGTGCTTTTACCTGCGCCGCTGGGTCCCAAAATTACAATGAACTTACCCTCGTCAAGCGTCAGGTTAACATTATCTAGCGCCTTTAATTCGTGGTCGCCGCTTGTATATACGCGGCTTACATTTTTAAATTCTACAATTGGCATTTTTATACTCCCTTCGGTTAGCTATTGCTTACTTCTCTTTAAAAGGCAAGGGAGACCGCAAAACGCGGTCTCCCTTTAATATTATTTCTTGTGGCAGGAGCCCGCCATAGCACAGTGAGCACAGTTGCAACCGCAGGAGGATTTGCCTTTTTTCTTATTCTTAACTATCGACACGATAACCGCGGCAACCACGGCAATAAGTATCAGGCTTATAATTATGGTTGCTGCATTTGCTTTTAACCACATCAGCATAAAGAGGACTCCTTTTCACAAAATCAGGGGGTAAATTAAACCTTAACCTTAGCGGTAAGCTTTGTAGCCTCTTTATAGGGGCGAACCAACATATAAACTATAAGCGCCAAAGCCGCAACTGCGAAGATAAGACCTATAACATTTACGTTTCCTGTGAACAGGCCGCCGAACTGGTTTATCATAAGAGCTATAAGGTAAGCAAAGCCGCACTGATAACCGATTGCAAACCATGTCCACTTCTGGCTGTTCATTTCACGCTTGATTGCGCCGATAGCCGCAAAGCAGGGCGCGCAAAGCAGGTTGAACACAAGGAACGAATAAGCTGTAATTCCCGTAAATGCAGCGGCGATATTGTGGTAAACGCTTGCGTCTCCGCCGCCGTAAAGTATACCGAGAGTACCAACAATGTTTTCCTTAGCAACAAGACCGGTGATTGAAGCAACAACCGCTTTCCAGTTGCCCCAGCCGAGAGGTTTGAATATCCAGGCAATAGCTCCGCCGATTTTAGCAAGGATAGAAGAGCTTATCTGATCCTCTTCTAACATTCCGAACGAGCCGTCTGCCCAGCCGAAGTATGTTGTGAACCAAACAAATATGGTTGAAAGAAGGATTATTGTTCCTGCCTTCTTTATGAAGGACCAGCCGCGCTCCCACATTGAGCGGAGAACGTTGCCGAGGGTCGGCCAGTGGTAAGCCGGCAGCTCCATAACGAACGGAGCGGGATCGCCTGAGAACATTTTTGTCTTTTTAAGCATAATGCCCGAAACGATTATTGCAGCCATACCGATAAAGTAAGCCGAGGTTGCAACAAGTGCGGAGCCGCCGAAGATAGCGCCTGCGATCATTGCAATAAACGGAACCTTAGCGCCGCAGGGAATAAATGTTGTTGTCATAATAGTCATACGGCGGTCGCGTTCGTTTTCAATGGTACGCGAAGCCATAATTCCGGGAATACCGCAGCCTGTACCGATAAGCATAGGAATAAACGATTTACCCGAAAGACCGAACTTGCGGAAGATACGGTCAAGCACGAATGCAATACGCGACATATAGCCGCACGCTTCAAGGAAAGCCAACAGTAAGAACAGAACAAGCATCTGCGGAACAAAGCCGAGAACCGCGCCTACGCCGGCTACGATACCGTCGTTAATAAGACCTGAAAGCCAATCGGCAGCGCCCGCCTTGTCAAGTCCGTCGCCTACAAGCACGGGTATACCGGGAACCCAAACGCCGTAATCCGCCGGATCGGGTTCGTCAAAGCCGTTTTTCTCAAAATACTTAACGGCGTCTTTATAAGACATTGCAACGGTTTCTTCCTCTTCGTCCTTTGAAAGGTCTGAGGGAACCTCGGAGTAATAAGCCGTCATTGTATTTACAGCCAATGTCTCTTCGTCCTCTACGTCAACCGTAGCGGTTTTGGAATCGCCCTTAAAGCTCCTTATTTCGCTCAGAGCCTCATCGGCGTCAAAATCATCGGCAGTAACATCAATATCGGTAAACGCCTGAACAGCCTGTGCGGCGGCGGTGTAATCGTCCGCCTCGGCGCTGTAAGCCTTAGAGCCTATACCCAAAAGGTGCCAACCGTCTCCGAACAGACCGTCGTTAGCCCAATCGGTAGCGGCAGAGCCTACTGTTACCATTGAGATATAGTAAACAAGGAACATTACAAGAGCAAAAATAGGAAGACCGAGCCAACGGTTTGTAACAACTCTGTCTATTTTATCGGAAGAAGAAAGCTTGCCTACATTCTTTTTCTTGTAGCATGCCTTAATGATCGATGCTATGTAAATATAACGTTCGTTTGTGATAATGGATTCCGCGTCGTCGTCCATTTCCTTTTCGGCTGCGGTTATATCCTGATCAATATGAGCCAATGTAGCCGAATCTATGTTAAGCTGAGCCAAAACCTTATCGTCGCGCTCAAAGATCTTTATCGCATACCAGCGCTGCTGTTCTTCGGGCATATTGTGAACCGCGGCTTCCTCGATATGAGCGATAGCGTGTTCTACGCAACCCGAAAAGCTGTGCTGCGGAACGGTTTTTGTGTTCTTCGCGGCGTCTATTGCAGCTTCTGCAGCTTCCATAATGCCCGTGCCCTTAAGAGCGGAAATTTCCACTATTTTGCAGCCGAGCTGACGTGAAAGCTCCTCGGTATTTATTTTATCGCCGTTTTTGCGAACAACGTCCATCATATTTATGGCGATAACAACCGGTATACCAAGCTCAACGAGCTGTGTTGTTAAATAAAGGTTTCTTTCAAGGTTTGTACCGTCGATAATGTTAAGTATCGCGTCGGGACGCTCCGAAATAAGGTAGTTTCTTGCAACAACCTCTTCAAGCGTATACGGCGACAGCGAATATATACCAGGAAGGTCGGTGATTATAACGCCGTCGTGCTTTTTAAGCTTACCTTCCTTTTTTTCAACCGTAACGCCCGGCCAGTTACCGACAAACTGATTTGAACCCGTAAGCGCGTTAAAAAGTGTTGTTTTACCGCAGTTAGGGTTACCCGCAAGGGCAATTCTGATATCCATAGCTTTTATCCTCTCACTTTCTTAAATTAGCAATAACTAACTTTGTGCCGCAAAAAGGTTTACTCAACCTCGATCATATCGGCGTCTGCTTTTCTGAGCGAAAGCTCATATCCGCGAACGGTAACCTCCACCGGATCGCCGAGCGGCGCCACCTTGCGAACATAAACCTGTACGCCCTTGGTAATACCCATATCCATAATGCGGCGCTTTACTGCGCCCTCGCCGTGAAGCTTAACTACGGTGTAGGTATCTCCGATTTTGGCAGATTTAAGAGTTTTCATTTGCTTTATCCCCCTTTATATAATACGGTATGAATTTCATACCATTATTTTACGAGCCATTTCTTCGCTTATCGCAACTCTTGATTCCTTAACGTTTACTATAACGTTACCGCCCAAGGTATTAACGATCTTCACGCTTCCGCCCACAACAAAACCCAAATTTTCAAGGTGCTGTTTTACTTCCGGACTTCCGCCTATTTTTTTTATGGTGTTTTCTTCACCAATGCCTGCAAGACTCAGCGGCATCATAAAGATTACCTCTCTTTTAACGGATTAGCCAACGCTAACCTGTGTCCTTAAAAATTGATTAGCACTCGCTAACCATATGATATAATACTCCCGTTTTTCCGCTCTGTCAAGTAACTAAATTGATTTTTCGGCACATTTTTTCAATTTCGTCACCGTGAACAATCAGTTAGCGAAAACTAACTTCATAATTGTGCAGGTTAGCAATAAGTAACCGAAACAGTTAAACCTGTGTAAAATACCCGTCATTGGGGATTACGGATTCTTTCGCGCTATGCGCTCAGAATGACACGCCGTTTTGTCTTTCGAGCACCGTCAGGCGTGTGACAATCCGTTTCCAATCTCCCCCGTCATTGCGAGCACCGAAGGTGTGCGGCAATCCGTTTTTCCTTTTTAGGGGATTACGGATTCTTTCGCGCTATGCGCTCAGAATGACACGCCGTTCGTCATTGCGAGTGACGTTGCTTTCGCTGCAGTGCAGGAAAAAGCGAGCAAAAGGAAGCGACGTGGTCAAAAGTTGTTCGCGCTCCAAGCGAAAACAACTTTTGGGCACCGCAAGAGTGAGTAAGGTGCGCGGCAATCCGCTCCCCCTTTAAAAAGACTTTCGCACAAAGCGTTCAAAATCAAAGGCGTGGTTTTTTGCAATGGTTTCCAGTAAACTGTTTTAAAAACACACGTTAAAATTGTTATATTTGATTCATCACTGAGTTATATAGTTATGTGATTTAATTTCAATAAATCAACAACCTCAAAACCATTTCTATTATAACACAAATTACCACTAATTTCACTAATATTAAAGTTCTCAAGTTGATTACAAAAATCATCAAAGAAATAAGTATTATTTTTTATTAAATTAGAAAAATTTATCCTTAAACATACTATACAAGGAAAAGAAATTTTATTCAATTCCTGTTTTATATAATTTAATTCCAAATCATTTGTAAATCCCTTCTCATAGTAGTTATATATGGTTTCACCGCCCCAATTTTTTAAGAAAATTTTATCGTTTCTCAAATCTTTTTTTAAATCGAAAATACCATATGAAGCATAAACTTTACCTTCAGATTGAGAGCTATTTATACTTCTTATATATTTAAGTAATTTTTGTTTTACATCCGAAGTTATTACTGGTGGAAGATTTTTAATTTTGCTTTCAAAAAAGCCCTTATGATCATCAGTACTGATACCGTTTTTTTGTATATCTGCTATTTCTAATTTGGTTAATCGCGTTGAATGCCAGCATACAATATTGCATTTATTGGAAACTAAAAATTCGCACAAATCATTTCTAAAACCCTTATAATTGTTTAGCATTTTTATTATTTCCGGAGGATACGTATGAATATCATTTGGAATAATATCATTCTCAGATATATTAAAAGGTATCCCTAAAACTTTCACTTTCATATATTTTCTTGCTCCTTAATATCAGTGAAAAAAGCCTAATTCTCTATGAAGTTTATAGTTCCTTAATTTTGAAATATTATTTTGTGCCATAATACTTTCAATTTTGGCACATGCTGGCAAAAAATTTTGCGAATATACCTCATAGTATTTTATGAACTTACCGCGCTCGCATACGAAATCTATCCAATTATACTTCGTACCAACAATATCTGAACAGGCTTTAGCACTAATTAAATCCTGCTTACTTGCAAGTAAACCTGTTTTGTATTGAGGATTATCATTAGGATGGTTATGAAAACGCATAATCGTATAGCAATTATGCTGTTGGCATTTATTCATTAAGTACTGCAAACTACAATTAAAAGAAACAGATGAATTATCTGAACCTTTATTTGCATAAAAGCCATAAACAACTCCTTCTTTTTCAATTGCAATTACGACCCATTCATGTTTTTTCCATTTAAGCAAAGCAGAAATTAAACTTGGAAATATTCGAAGTTCTTCTTCAACATCATACCATCCGCCGTTAGGTTTCATAGCAGATTTAAAACTTTTGTTTACCTTTAAATCATAACATATAAAATTGTAATTATCTTTAATATACTTCTTTTTTCGTTTTTTTGATAATTTTTCAATTTCCTCTCTATTAAGTGGATCTGTATGGAAAAGAAAATAGAACAGTTCAAAAACTAAATATAAGGAAATCGATAGAAAAACAATCATAATAACCTCCATAAGGTAAATATCGTAAACAATGTTTCAAAAGTCAAAGCCGAAAATTTATTTCTGCATATAAGTACACCAATGGTAAAGAGACGGCTTTACACTGCCGTCTCTTTCTGAAAAAAGCCTTAATTACATTTATATTTCAAATTTATGAAATACCTTTTTTCCCTTTTTCATTATAACCTCGTTTTCAAACGCGGCTTTATCAAGCGCATACTGCGGGTCGGTTATTTTATCGCCGTTAATGCTTACGCCGCCTTGAATTATAAGTCTTCTGCCCTCGCCCTTAGAAGCGGCAAGACCCGACTTTACCATCATATCAAGCACGCCTATTTCTCCGCCCTTAAAATCATCGTCGGAAAGCTTTGTTGACGGCATATTTTCGTGCGAACCGCCGCCCGCAAATATCGCACGTGCCGCCGCCTGCGCCTTTTGCGCCTCTTCTTCGCCGTGAACAAGCTTTGTAAGCTCAAAGGCTAAAATTTCTTTTGCGGTGTTAAGTTGACTGCCCTCCCACTCGTCCATTTTATCAATTTCCTCAAGCGGCAGGAACGTAAGCATTCTTATGCATTTTAAAACGTCGGCGTCCGCAACGTTGCGCCAATACTGATAAAACTCGTATGGCGAAGTCTTTTCGGGGTCAAGCCATACAGCGCCCGACGCGGTTTTGCCCATTTTCTTGCCTTCGGAATTAAGCAGCAGCGTTATCGTCATAGCATAAGCGTCTTTTCCGAGCTTTTTGCGTATAAGCTCGCTGCCGCCCAACATATTAGACCACTGATCGTCTCCGCCGAACTGCATATTGCACCCGTATTCCTTAAACAGGTGGTAAAAGTCGTAGCTTTGCATTATCATATAGTTAAATTCAAGAAAGCTTAAGCCCTTTTCCATTCTTTGCTTATAGCATTCCGCTCTTAACATATTGTTTACCGAAAAGCAAGCGCCCACATCGCGCAAAAGCTCGATATAGTTAAGCCCCAAAAGCCAGTCGGCATTGTTAACCATTTGCGCCTTGCCTTCGCCGAATTCTATAAAACGGCTCATTTGCTTTTTAAAGCAGTCGCAGTTGTGCTGTATCTGCTCCGGCGTCATCATAGACCGCATATCCGTTCTGCCCGAAGGGTCGCCTATATACCCCGTGCCGCCGCCGATAAGCGCGATAGGGCGGTTGCCTGCCATTTGCAGCCTTTTCATAAGGCAAAGCGCCATAAAATGCCCTACGTGCAGACTGTCCGCCGTTGGGTCAAAACCTATATAGAATGTTGCCTTGCCGTTATCAATCAGTTCGCGTATTTCTTCCTCGTCCGTTACCTGCGCTATAAGTCCGCGGGCTACAAGCTCATCATAAATTTTCATATTTGTTTACTCCTGTCTAATAATTCCTTTGCCGAGTTATATAAATTCTCGGTTATGTCCGCGCCCGACATAATACGGGCTATTTCCTTTATTCTTTCCTCGTTAGAAAGCGGCTCTACTCTTGTAAAGGTTCTGCCGCCCGACGAGGTCTTTTCAATAAGTAAATGGTTATCAGCCATAGCGGCTATCTGCGCCAAATGGGTAACGCATATAACCTGACGGTTGCCGGATACCCTTTTAAGCTGCGTTCCCACCTTGCCTGCCGTGTATCCGCTGATACCCGAATCAATTTCATCGAATATCATTGTGCCCACGTTGTCTTTATCAAGTAAAACGCTTTTTATTGCAAGCATAACGCGCGAAAGCTCGCCGCCCGAAGCAATTTTCGCAAGCGGCTTTACGTTCTCCCCCTTGTTTGCCGAAATCATAAATTCCGCGGTATCGCAGCCGCGTTTGGTATATCTGCCTTTTTCGGTTTTAACCGTAAAGCGCACGTCGGGCATATTAAGGTAAGAAAGTATCGAGCATACCTGCTTTTCAAATTCAGCCGCCGCCCTTTTACGCGCCGCAGTAAGCTCTTCGCCAAGCGCTACCAGACGCTCGGTCGATTTATCAAGCAAAGCGCCCAGCTCACGTTCGCACTCGTCTGAAAACCTAAGACTCTCAAGCTCTTCGCGCGCGTTTTGCAGATAATCGGTAAGCGCCTGCTCGCTGCCGCCGTATTTGAGCATCAGGCGGTCTAAAAGGTCAAGCCTTGCGTTAACGGCGTCGGGGTCTATTTCCGAATATTCGGGGTTTTCAAGAAAATCGGAAAGCTGTGCGGAAATATCACGAAGATCCTCGGCAATATTGCGAAGCTCCTCGGCTTTAGCGCTCCATTCGTCATTTTTAAGCGATAATAAAGCCTTACCGGCGTTTTCGGTCAGCGCAACGGCGCCTAAATTATCGTCTGCACCCTCAAGCGCGGCATACGCGGCGGAAAGCGCCGCTGCGGTAGCCTGATAACCGCGCGCAATTTGAAGCTTTTTCTTTAAATCCTCATATTCGCCCAAGGTTATACCGGCCGTTTCAAGCTCGTTTATCTGATAATTTAAAAGGTAGGTTTTTTTCTGTTTTTCATCTTCGTCCGTCTCAAGGGCGGCAAGCTCTTTGCGTATGCGGTTAAGCTCTCTGAACTCCGCATAATATTTGCCCTTGATCGGGTCGTCGTCCGCTACGGCGTCTATATAATCAAGATGGCTATCCGGATCCAAAAGCGCCTGATTATCGTGCTGACCGTGTATATTGACAAGATACCTGCCTATTCCCTTAAGCTCGGTTGCGGTTACAGGGCGGTTATTAAGCTTTATAAGCCCCTTGCCGCTTGCGGAAAGCCGCCTGTTTATAACTATGTTGCCGTCTTCGTCGGGCGTAACGCCGCTTTCGGAAAGCATACCGAGCGTTTTTTTGTCAAGACAGCCGAAAACCGCCGAAACCTCTGCCGTATCGCACCCCGCACGGATAAGCTCCTTAGACGTGCGCTCGCCCAAAACCGCGTTTATTGCGTCTATAACTATCGACTTACCTGCGCCCGTTTCACCCGTAAGCACGTTAAAGCCCTCGGTAAATTCTATATCGGAACGCTCGATAACCGCTATGTTCTCAATATGAAGAAATTTAAGCATTTCTTTTCCTCTGTTATTTTATAAGCTTTTTAAGCTCGCTTGTAAGCGCCGCAGACTGCGGCTCGCCGCCGGTAACTATTATTATTGTGTCTTCACCGGCAAGCGAACCTAACATCATATCCCCGAAAAGCTCGTCAAGCGCAACGCACGCGCTTGAAGCCATACCCGTATAGCACTTAATAACCACATTATTAAGCGAAAATGCCGCGGTTTTAACCGCACGGGAAAATATTTCCCTGTAATGCTCTACCGAGTGCTGGTTAGAAGCGGAATTTTCGTTTGTAATATAACGGTAATTTCCGTCTTCGTCGTGTCCTTTTACAATTCTCAGCTCCTTAATATCACGCGATACGGTAGATTGCGTTACATTAAAGCCAGAGGCTATAAGCTCGCTTTGCAGATCCTCCTGCGTTATAAAAATCTTTTCTTTTATAAGCTCAAGTATTTTTTGCTGTCTTTTGCTTTTCATATCCGCTACATACTCCTGCCGTCTTTAAATTTGCCCGAAAGCGTTTTATAAAACGATCTGTCGTTAAGTCTTATAAGCTTAACGGTCTGCTTTGATTTTTTAATATATATATCGGTATACGGCTTTACTCCGGCAACCTTTCTGCCGTCTACCGTAAGGTAAATATCGGTACGCTTTTTTGAATACGCCTTTAATTTTATCGTATTATCCGCCCCTAAAAGTATCGGCTTTGCCGAAAGCGAATGTGAACAGATAGGCGTTATACACATATTCTCGGTAAGCGGATCTATTATCGGTCCGCCGGCGGACATTGAATATGCGGTAGAGCCTGTGGGGGTTGAAATTATAAGCCCGTCTGCGCGGTAGCTTATTGAGTCGCGCCCCAAAAATACCGAGATATCAATTATTCTTGAAATAAATCCGCTTGTTATAACCGCGTCGTTAAGGGCGTTGTACTCCCCTATCGTTTTACCGTTTTCACAAACCGAAACGGAAAGCATCATACGTTTCTCAACAAAGTATTCGCCGCTTTTAAGCTTTGACAAAAGCGAAAGCTCGTTTTGCTCTATATTTGCAAGATAGCCTACCCTGCCTGCGTTTATGCCGAGCACCGGCTTGTTATCGTATGCGGCGCGCTTTGCATAGCGTATAATGGTACCGTCGCCGCCTATTGTAATTATAAGGTCGGCGGTTTTGTAAAGCTCGTTTTCGGGCAGACGTTTAAAATCACCTACGCTTATATTTTCGGGCAAAAACGCCTCTATGCCCTCATTTTTAAAAATATCGCTCAGCTTTTCAACAACCTCTGCCGAGCCTCGCTTATCAAGATTAGGCAGTATTCCTACTCTCATACCGTCACCCCTTCAGTGCCTCGTGCGACTCGTCTGCAACCTGCTTTGCCGTTTTTTCACATAAATTTTCGGCGTCATCGCTTTTTTCTATATAGCACAAGTATTCTATATTGCCTTCGGGACCCTTAATCGGCGAATAATCAAGCCCCAAAAGCGAAAAGTTATTTTCTTTAATTAAACCGATTATTTTTTCAATAACCGCAATATGCACGTTTTTATCCCTTACAACGCCTTTTTTACCCACGTTTTCCCTGCCCGCCTCAAACTGCGGCTTAATAAGGCATACCGCCCTGCCGCCGTTTTTCAAAAGAGTTCTTAAGGTCGGGAAAATATGATAAAGCGAAATAAACGAAACGTCTACCGAGGCAAAGTCGAGCGGATCGGGAATCTGCTCGATTGTAACATACCTGAAATTCGTTCGTTCAAGGTTTATAACGCGGCTGTCAGTGCGCAGCTTCCATGCAAGCTGACCGTAGCCTACATCTACCGAATAAACCTTAACGGCGCCGTTTTGCAGCATACAGTCGGTAAAGCCGCCGGTTGAAGCGCCTATATCGGCGCATACGGCTCCGTTAAGCGAAATATTAAAGCTTTTCATCGCCTTTTCAAGCTTTAAACCGCCGCGGCTTACATATTTTAAGCTTTCTCCGCGCACCTCAATAATATCATCGGGCTTTACGGTATTTCCGGCTTTATCTGATTTTTGGTTATTAACGTAAACTATGCCCGCCATTATAAGCGCCTTTGCCTTTTCGCGGCTTTCTGCATAGCCCTGCTCGAAAAGCGCGGCGTCAAGTCTCTTTTTTTCACTCATTTTTCACTCACCGCCGCAATCATACTTTCGGTATCAAGTCCGCACGCCTTTATAGCGCCCGTAACCGTAGCCGTGGGAACAAACCTATTTTCCACCGCGTGAATTTTATAAATTCCGCCGTAGCCCTCTTCAAGCAGGCGCGCCGCGCAAAGCTCCGCAATGCCGCCGCTTCGTATCCCCTCTTCAAAAAAGTGTATTTCGTTAAACTCTTTAAGCCGATCTGTCAGTTCCCGGCTTAACGGATATATTTTATTAAGCTTTACAATACTTATATCCTTACATACGGCTTTAGCCTCAAGCGCGTCCGAAAACAGCCTGCCGTATGTTACGATTGCTTTTTTACCGCCGTTTATAACGGTAAAATCACCCGAAAAGTCAAGGTCGGGCTCTTGCTTTTCGCAACCGCGCGGATAGCGTACCGCGCAAAAGCGGTCTTCCTTTGCGGCGCGCTTAATATCGTTTTCAAGCTCGCTGTAATAGCAGGGAGAATAAACCGTCATATCGGGAACGGAAGCCAAAAACGAAACGTCAAAAAGCCCCTGATGGGTCTCGCCGTCCTCGCCTACTATTCCCGCGCGGTCTATAAGCAGTCTTACGGAAAAACCGCCTATTGCTATATCGTGTATGATCTGGTCAAAGCCGCGCTGTAAAAATGAAGAATACACCACAAAAAACGGCTTTAAGCCACGGCTTGCAAGCCCTGCCGCAAAGGTCACGGCGTGCTGCTCGGCAATGCCTACGTCAAAAAATCTGTTTTTAAACCTGCCTGCAAATTGCGTAAGTCCCGTTCCCGCGGTCATTGCCGCGGTTACGGCACAGATTTTATCGTCGTCCTCGGCAAGAGCGCAAAGCGTGTTTCCCGCAATATCGGAATATGTTGTTTTGCCGCTTATCTCTGCGCCCTTATCAATATCGAAGGGCGAAACGCCGTGATAATCCTTTGGGGAAGACTCTGCATACGAATAACCCTTTCCCTTTGTTGTTACAACGTGTATAAGCGAAGGTCTTGTATAGGTTTTGGCAATCGAAAACAGCTGTTCCATCGCCTTAATATTATGCCCGTCGACAGGGCCTAAATAATTAAAGCCCATTGCAGTAAAAATATTATTCTTATATATAATGCCTTTAACCGTTTCTTTTATTTGAAAAACCGCATTATTAAGCGATTTGCCTATAAACGGAACGGCGGCTAAAAAATGACTTAACGCAAATTTAAACTGATGATAATGCGGCTTATTACGCATTTTGGTAAGACTGCGCGCAAGCGCGCCCACATTTCTTGAAATAGACATTTTATTGTCGTTAAGCACAACAATAAAATTACTTCTGCCGCTGCCTGCGTTATTAAGCGCCTCATACGCCATACCGCCGGTCATAGCGCCGTCGCCTATAACCGCTATTGCGGTTCCGTTTTCGCCCTTTAAGCGCTTTGCGCGGTAAATGCCGTATGCCGCCGATATTGAATTACTGCTGTGCCCTGTTATAAACGGGTCATGCTCGCTCTCGTCAGGGCGCATATAGCCCGAAATTCCGTTTTCGGTTCTAAGCCCCGAAAATGCTTCCGCTCGACCTGTTAACAGCTTATGCGTATAGCACTGATGCCCTACGTCGAATATTATAGCGTCCTCAGGTGAAGAAAAGCTGCGGTGCAAAGCTACCGTAAGCTCCACCGCACCGAGGTTAGACGCTAAATGGCCGCCGTTTTTTGAAACGGTGGTTACTATTTTTTTTCTTATTTCCTCGCAAAGACGCGGCAGATCCTCTTCATTAAGCCGCTTTAAATCGTCGGGCGATTTAACAGTGCTTAAAAGCTTGTATTCCAATTATAATTACAGTCCTTTAATAATTTCTGTTAAGCAAATATTCGGTAAGTTCCTTTAAATAAGATGTATCGCCGGAAAAGCCGTTTAATATATCCTCAGCCTTTTTTGTAAGCAGCGCCGCCTTTTGCTTTGCGCCGTCAAGACCTAAAAGGGTAACAAACGTGGTCTTGCCGTTCTTTTTGTCGCTGCCTATCGGCTTGCCGAGCGTCTTTTCGTCAGCGGTACAGTCAAGTATATCGTCTGTTATTTGAAAGGCAAGCCCTAAATTTTCGGCGTATTCCTCTGCTTTTTTAACGGTTTCCTCATCAGCTCCCGCAAGCACGGCGCCGCACATTGCCGCCGCCTCAAGCAGGCAGGAGGTTTTTTTAATATACATTGCGGTAAGCTCTTCGCCGTTTGCCCCGTTTTTTTCAAAATCAAGGTCCATAACCTGACCGCCCACCATACCGTATATACCCGCCTTTTGTGCTAAAACCGATATTGCGCGGCTTACCCTTTCGGGCGGTATATCCGCAGCATTTGCCGCCGCAAAAAAAGCGTGGGTTAAAAGCGCGTCCCCCGCAAGCAGCGCCGTATCATAACCGAACGCCTTGTGGCACGAGGGTTTTCCGCGGCGCATATCGTCGTTATCCATACAGGGTAAATCGTCGTGAATAAGCGAATAGGTATGTATCATTTCGATAGCGGCGGCAAAATTAAGCGCGCCCTCAGCCCTGCCTCCGAAAAGGCTGTAAAATTCAAGCAATAATATCGGTCTTATGCGCTTTCCGCCCGATAACAGGCTGTATCGCATAGCGTTTACGGCTGAAGAATAGCGTTCGCCGCTTTCGGGCAGCAATTCGTTAAGCTTATTTTCAATAACGGGTATATATCTATCAAACGGTTTCATCAGGCTTTGCTTCCTTTTCCGCTTCCGTAAGCGTTATAATTTTTTGCTTTGCGGTTTCAAGCGCTTTTCTGCAATCGCCCGAAAGCTTCATACCGCGCTCAAACAGCGCCATTGATTCGTCAAGCGTAATATCTCCGCTCTCAAGCCTTGAAACAATTTCTTCGAGCTCTTTAAGCGATTTTTCAAAATCGGTGCCTTTGCTCAATTGAAACGCTCCCTTTCAGTTACTCTGCAAACGGCTTTACCGTCTGCAAGGGTTATATCTATTGTATCGTTTTCATTCAATTCTTCAACGCTTTTAACCGCCCTGCCGTCCTTTAAAACCGCCGCGTATCCGCGAGCCAAAACCTTAAGCGGGCTCAGCGCGTCAAGCTTTGCCGCGTTTTCGCAAAGCGCGGCGTTTTTTTGCTCTATATAGGCATTAGTTAAGCTTAATATTTTATCCGCCGCACGGTCTGACCGTTCAAGCCGCGGAAAAACAAGCGTATTTAAGGGATTTGCAAGATAAGGCGACGAAACGGCGGCAATAAGCCTTGCGTTGCGGCTTTCATATGCTGATTTAAGCGCCGTGCGCATATAAAGCCTAAATTTATTAAGCTTTGCTAAAACCTCTTCACTGTCCGGCACGGCAAGCTCCGCCGCCGCAGAAGGGGTAGGCGCGCGCATATCCGCAACAAAATCGCATATTGAAAAATCCGTTTCGTGTCCGACGGCGGAAATCACCGGCACGGGGGATTCGTATATCTTTCTTGCAAGCGTCTCGTCGTTAAATTCCCGAAGATCCTCTGCCGAGCCGCCGCCCCTGCCTATAATTATCACGTCGGCCGCATCCGAGTCATAAACCCTTTCAAGCGCAGAAAGCATTTCGGGCACGGCGGACTTGCCCTGAACCGAAACGGGGCACATTATAATTCGCGCCATAGGCCAGCGCCTGCCCGTAATATTAAGTATATCCTGCACGGCGGCGCCGGAGCCCGATGTTATAACCGCAATATTTTTCGGGAATTTCGGCAGCGGTCTTTTATTTTGAGCGTCAAACAGCCCTTCATTTTGAAGCCTGTTTTTAATTTCTTCAAATTTCAGCGCTTCGGCGCCCTCTCCCGCAGGAAAAAGCTGCTCGGCATAAAGCTGATAACTGCCGTCCTTTTCGTAAATTGATACCCTGCCTACGGCTATTACCTGCATACCGTCCGACGGCGTAAACCTAACGCCCGCGGCATTAAAGCGAAACATTACGCAGCGTATGGCGGCGTCGCTGTCTTTAAGCGTAAAATACCAGTGACCGCTTGCATAATGATTTTTAAAATTTGAAATTTCGCCGATAACGGCGGCATTTTGCAGTCTTACCTGACCGTCGAGCAAAGACTTAACATAAAGGTTAAGCTGCCTTACGGAAATTACGCTGTCGTTCATTTTGCTTTTTTGGCTGCCGTTGACAAAATGCCGTTTATGAAAGAGGCGTCTTCATTTGTTGCATATTTTTTTGCAAGCTCCACCGCCTCGTTGATCGAAACCGAAACGGGAATTTCGTCTTCATAAAGCATTTCGTAAAGCGCAAGGCGAAGTATGCAAAGCGCGGTTTTTGAAATGCGGTTTATCGACCACCCGACAGAGTATTCGGATATAATGCCGTCAAGCTCTTCCCTATGCTCGTAAACGCCGGGGAAAACCTTTGTAATATACCCGTCCGGCTCAAGGTCGCGCGCTTCCGCCGCCGCCTCAAATATTTCTTCAACCGTGTTATCGTTAAATTCTTTTTCAAAAACAAGAATAAAAGCTTCTTCTCTTGCCTGCTTTCTTGTCATACCGCACCTGCTCCCATAATATATAAATAATATTATACACGATAATATGCAGTTTTTCAAGGCATAAATGCATATTTTTTAATGTATATTCTCAGGTGCTGCCGCTATTGACTTTATATTTATTTTATAGTAAAATTTTCTTGTTTTATAAAAATAACGGAGGAAAAGCTATGGGAAATTTTTTAATGTACTTTTTGTTTGTTCTCGGCATAATTTTTATTGTTAAAGGCGGAGACTGGTTTGTAGACGGCGCCGTTTGGGCAGCCGAGGTGACCGGGATACCGAAATTTATTGTGGGGGCTACCGTTGTAAGCATTGCCACAACGCTGCCCGAAATTATTGTTTCCACCATTGCCGCCGTTGACGGGCATAAAATACTCGTATCACGCGTCGGCGATTATATCGCGGCTTCGCAGGATAAGGTAGGTATGGCGATAGGCAACGGCATAGGCTCTGTTATATGCAACACCGCAATGATACTTGCCGTAAGCATTATCTTTTTACCGATACCGATAGAAAGAAAAAGCTTAGCCCCGAAGGCTATCCTGCTTTTAGCCGCAGTAACCGTGCTGTTTTTGTTTTCCTTAAGCGGTTCTTTATCGCTCATAGGCGCGTTTGCCTTAATTTTAGTGTTTGCGGTATATATTTACGAAAATATACGTTCGGCAAAAAGCGACGTTACCCAAAGCGACAGCGAACGGCCGGAGGTTAATAAAAAATCGGTTATCGATAATATTCTGCGCATTGTAGTGGGCGCCGCCGGAATTGTCGTAGGCTCGCAGCTGCTTGTAAACAACGGCAGCAGAATCGCCGCCTTCTTCGGTGTTTCGGAAGCGGTTATAGGCGTAACGATAGTTGCGGTAGGCACATCGCTGCCTGAGCTTGTTACGGCAATAACCGCAATTGTAAAAAAGCAGTCCTCAATGTCCGTAGGCAACGTTATCGGCGCAAACGTTATCGATACCACCCTTATTTTGGCGGTCTGTTCCTTTGTTTACGGCGGCAAGCTGCCTGTTTCGGCGCAAAATATTTATCTTGATTTTCCCGTTGCAATAATCGTTTCGCTTATAGCCGTTGTTCCGACCGTTATCCGCCGAAAATTCAGCCGCGTACAGGGCGTTGTAATGCTTGCGGTTTATATACTCTATCTTGTAATCGTTGTAGGCGGACTCGGCCGTTATTTATCCTTCTTCGGCATATCCGCATAAAAAACGTAAATGCGGCGTAAACGCCGCAAAAATAAAACTTGTGGTTTATCGAGAGACTGAAACAACCCCCGTTCGGCTGAACGAGGGTTGTTTTTTTGGTGTCTTTAGACGTGGAAATAAACCCTCGGTTCTACCGAGGGATAGTAAAA
>ERZ773188.607-NODE-607-length-44001-cov-6.438493_pt1 | contig 44001 bp, 37 predicted proteins | sample MGYA00581011_ERZ773188 | MGnify/ENA primary metagenome ERZ773188 (study PRJEB29015, sample SAMEA2737798) | human gut metagenome | biome: human gut; feature: human-associated habitat; material: faeces | place: China | collected 2012 ...
ACCAGACAGAGGCTCTTACATTGGGTACTCGTATCGTTGTTATGAAAGATGGTGTAATGCAGCAGGTTGCTACTCCAATCGATCTTTATACAAAACCATGTAACTTGTTCGTAGCTGGTTTCATTGGTTCACCACAGATGAACTTCATCGACGCTGTAGCAATTCAGGAAGGCGAAGATGTTAAGCTTGCATTTGGTTCTTATGCAATTAAGCTTCCTGAGCAGAAAGCTGCCAGACTTGTTGAAGGTGGATACATTGGTAAAGAAGTCGTACTTGGTATTCGTCCAGAGGATATCAAAGATGAGGAGATCTTTGTTAACGGTGGAGCTGACAATGTACTTGATGCAACTGTTAAGGTATACGAGATGCTTGGTGCAGAAGTATTCTTATACTTCACTGTCGAGGGATTCGATATCACAGTTCGTGTAAATCCTCGTACAACAGCTCGTCCTGGCGATACGATCAAGATTGCATTGGATCCTGCTAAGATTCATGTATTCGACAAAGAGACAGAGAGAACCATTACAAACTAGTCCTTTATGTTAGAAGATTTGTTAAAATTCTCATAATAAACTATCTAAGACAGGCATTGTATCTACAATGCCTGTTTTATTTACTTTTTACAAATTTCATGCTATAATTTGGTATATGTTATTGGGGATATTAGAAAGGGAAACTTTCTAAAGAACGGGTAAGTTGTTGCGGACAGATAGCACTTACTCGAGAAGCAGCGGAGGTAAATATGATTGCAAATCAGGTGTTGCAGACAAATATCGAAGGAATGAAGAATATTACGCGCGTAGATATTTGTGTAATGGATACGGAGGGGAAAGCGCTTGCCACTACGATAGATAATGTAGAGGAATATGAAGAGGCTGTAATGGCGTTCGTTAATTCGCCTGCAGATAGTCAGGTACTTCAGGGATATCAATTTTTCAAGGTCTTTGATGATCACCAATTAGAATATGTAGTGTTAGCCAAGGGCGACAGCGACGATGTATATATGGTTGGTAAATTGGCGGCTTTTGAAATTCAAAATTTGCTGGTTGCCTACAAAGAGCGCTACGATAAAGATAATTTTATCAAGAACTTATTGTTGGATAATCTGTTGTTGGTTGATATTTACAATCGTGCGAAGAAGTTACATATCGAAGCATCTGTGCGCCGCGTTGTATTTTTGATCGAGACAAAGAATGAGAAGGACACCAACGCATTGGAGACGGTCAAAGGGTTATTTTCCAGCAAATCCAAGGACTTCATCACGCAGGTTGATGAAAAGAACATCATTGTTGTGAAGGAAGTGAAACCGAACGAAGATTATGATGATATGGAGAAAACTGCAAAAGTCATCTTAGATATGTTGAACACGGAAGCCATGACAATGGTGCACGTATCCTATGGTACGATGGTAAATGAGATCAAGGATGTGTCGCGTTCTTATAAAGAAGCTAAAATGGCGTTAGACGTTGGAAAGATTTTTTACAGCGACCGCAATGTTATTGCGTATAGCAGCTTAGGTATTGGCCGTTTGATCTATCAGCTTCCAATGCCGCTTTGCAAAATGTTTATCAAAGAAATATTTGGTGACAAATCGCCAGACGATTTTGACGAGGAGACCATTGCTACGATCAATAAATTCTTTGAGAACAGCTTGAATGTATCAGAGACTTCCAGACAGTTGTATATTCATCGTAATACGTTAGTGTATCGTTTGGATAAGCTGCAGAAGAGCACCGGACTTGATCTGCGTGTATTTGACGATGCGATTACTTTCAAGATTGCGCTGATGGTCGTGAAATATATGAAGTATATGGAAAATTTTGAATATTAATGTATCAAAGGTCTTACAGGAAGCACTCATGGCAAGGTTGGGGTATCACGATAAATATCACCTTGTTCTAAAATAAAAAGGGTCAATCATCAAGGTGTACCTACATCCAATTGTTAGACTTCTAGGTCTAACTTTTGGGGGAGGGTATAATGCTTGGATTTGATTGACTCTTTTTTTACATTTCTTAAAAATCACAAAAAAAGTCACCAAAGTTTTGAACAGAAATTTATGAATGATGCACAAAAGGATAAGTAAAGAAATGGCAGTAAATCATTTTTGTTATGTTTTTTCGGTATATTTTAAGTGCGTATGAAAAATTCTTGTCGTAAATTTTGGAAAAAAATTGTGCATGCCATGTGATATATTTTTACGATATAGAAAAATTATTGCATCCTTACATGAAAACAACGCTGGAAAAAGGAGGTAAAGAGATGAGCAAGAAAGAATGTAGAAAACTGGTATGTGTACTTGCATTATCCTTGCTAATGGCGATGCCAGGCAACGGAATTGCACAAATGGCATCAGCCAGCAACAGTATTACAACTCTGTCGGTAGAAAAAAATGAACAGGATGTTGCGGTTCTCCAAAAAATTATTGCAACGCAGAGCGGCAAGAATACAACGATCAGTGAGAATCTGAATGATAGTAAGCAGTATACATGGGAAAATGGAAGACTGGTGGGAATTAACTGGAGCGATGAGGACAACATATATACTGGTGGCAGAGGGATGACTGGTGCTATATCATTTGCAGGATTATCGGCATTAAAGCAGTTAAATTGTTCCGGTAATAGTATAACGGCGCTGGATGTAAGTGGTAATACAGCATTGGAAACTTTGGAATGTTTTAATACCAGTATCACCGCTTTGGATCTCAGCAATAATGTATTGCTTAAGGATCTGCAGTGTGGTTATGCCAATCTTAAAGAATTGCATGTGGAAAATAATCCGGCATTGGAAAATCTGAGCTGCGAAGGCACATACATTTATAAATTGGATGTAAGCAAAAATAAGGCATTGAAAACTTTGCGTTGCAATAACACAGGACTTACCAGTTTGGATCTCAGTCAGAATGCAGCGTTGGAAAGTCTGATTTGCTATTATACAAAGATTCAAAGTTTGGATGTCAGCCACAATGCCGCTTTGGAAATCTTGTCATGTTTGGATAACTCGCTTACCGGTTTGGATGTGAGCAGTAATTTAAAATTAAAGGAATTGTATTGTTCTAAAACTGATATCAGTAATTTGGATGTCAGTAAGAATACACTGCTCGAAGTTTTGTATTGTGATGATACGAAAATTAGCAGCCTGGATCTTAGCAAGAACAAAAAGATGCGGACATTGCGTTGTGACGACAGTGTGCAGGTAACAGGTTTTCGACCGCAGCCGACACAGACACCAGATGTTGCACCAAGTGCGGCACCGGATAACAAGCCAAGTCAACGTCCTGCAGGAATAAAACCTTTGGATACAGCTATTTATCTGCACCCTACTGCTACGCCGAAAGCAACTGCCAAACCAACAGCAGCAGGAACCAAGTTAAAGAACAAAAATGCTTCTTATCAGGTTGTTTCTGCGAATCCAAAACAGCCGACAGTAACCTATGTGCAAAATCTTAAGAAAACAGCCGCAAGCGTGACGGTGCCAGCGCAGGTGAAGATTGGCAGTGTGACCTATAAAGTCGTTGCTATCGGGTTCAAAGCATTTGCAAACAATAAAAAGTTGAAAACATTGACTATCGGAAAGAATATCACAACCATCGGTAAAAATGCTTTTGCCGGATGCAAGAAGTTGAAGAAGATCACGATCAAGTCAACGAAGTTAAAGAGTGGCACGATTGGCAAAAATGCGTTCAAGGGAACGGCAAAGAACTTGGTTGTTAAGGTGCCTAGGAAGCAATATAGGGCATATAAAAAGTTCCTGAAGAAAAAGGGGAATAAGACAGTTAAGGTAACTAAGTAAAGAATTGATAAAAGGAAACAGAATTTTGCTTAAATATAGGAGGATTGAAGGATGAAGAACAATAAAAGAACATGGAAACAATTTGCCACTCAACTTGTGACATTGGCGATTGTGTTATCGCTGGTGGCAGGAATTACCAAGCCTCGTCAGGCACAGGCGGTGGATTATGGATTGAAAAACCCGACTATTGACAGTAATGGAGTTGCTACATGGAACTGCGTATGCTTTGGAAACTATTGGCAGAATGATACTAATGGTGACGGAGTTGCTAACAAAAATGATAAGAAACAGCCAATTAAATGGAGGGTGTTATCGGTAGACGGTGCTGATGCGTTTCTATTGGCTGATCAGAATCTAGATGCAGGATCTTATAATGAGTCTTTGGCAGATGTTACATGGGGGTCTTGTACCCGCCGTAGCTGGCTTAACGGATATAATGCATCATCCAATGTAGCTTGCATCGATTATAGCAATGATAATTTTATTGATGCAGCGTTTACGCAGGCAGAGAAGAATGCCATTAGGAATACAACGATAGTGAATGAAGATAGTTCTAATGGAGGTAACAATAATACGAAAGACAAGATCTATTTATTGTCTATCGCAGAGGTAAGTAATGTGTCATATGGATTTGATAGCATATTTGATAGATGTACTGATAATCGGCAGTCAACAAATACGGCATATGTTGCTGGAAAGGATGGTATGCTTGGTGATGGCGAAATAGACAGTTGGAGATTGCGGTCATTGGTTGATGGTGGTACGGATGCAGCATTTATTGCCAGAGATGGTAGCGGTTCTTATTATAGTGATCTCAGAGAAAAGGGATACGCTATCCGTCCGGCTTTGCATTTGAATCTTTCTTCTAAGGTTTGGACTGCTGCAGGGAATGTTTCTGCTTCTGATATTTGGAATGATGATGTACCAAATGCTCGCCCAACCACTTCCCCATGCAGGACACAGGCAACGAGATGTGTTCCAGCGGTAGTCGGCTCAATTGTAAAGGATAAAACTGCTTCTTATAAGGTTGTTTCAGCAAATAAAAAACAACCTGTAGTGGCATACATCAAAGCTGCCAAGAAAAATGTAAGCAATATTACCGTACCCGCTAGGATTAAGGTTAAAGGCGTGACTTATCAAGTAAAAAGTATTGCATCCAAAGCATTTGCAAACAATAAAAAGTTGAAAACAGTGACAATCGGAAAGAATATCACAACCATCGGTAAAAGTGCTTTTGCCGGATGCAAGAAGTTGAAGAAGATCACGATTAAGTCAACGAAGTTAAAGAGTGGCGCGATTGGCAAAAATGCGTTCAAGGGAACGGCAAAGAACTTGGTTGTTAAGGTGCCTAGGAAGCAATATAGGGCATATAAAAAGTTCCTGAAGAAAAAGGGGAATAAGAAGGTAAAAATTAAGAAATAAAGGGCTAGTAAGGACACTACCCATAAAATGAAGGAGGAAATACATATGAAAACAAGAAGAAAATATTTAGTGGGGCTGCTTGCAGCAACGCTGGTGTTGACGGGAATGCCTGTACAGCACACGCAAGCGGCAAAAGCAGCGAAATTGAGTAGCAAAAAAGTCACACTCAAAGTAGGAAAGAGTAAGACGATCACTCTCAAAAATAACAAAAAGAAAACGACATGGAAAGTCATTTCCGGTAAGAAATGTATCAAGCTGAAAAACAAGAAGAAAAACAAGAAGAAAAACAGTGTCAAGATCGTGGCAGTGAAATCAGGTAAGGCAAAGGTACAGGTGAAAGCAGGAAAGAAAAAGTATACCTGCACGGTAACCGTGAAAAGTGCCAAGAAAACCAACACAACGAAGAAACCAACTGTGACGAAGCCAACAAGTTCGGCTAAAAATAAAAATGATGTGTCAGTCATAAAAAGAATTATTCAGGAGCAGAGAAAAAAGGGTGCTACAGTGAGTGAAGATTTGGATGATTGGCAGTATTTGTGGGAAAATGGTAGACTTGTATGGATAAAATGGAATGAAAAAAATCTGCAAGGAAAATTAAATTTTACGGGACTGACAGCATTAATGGAGATTAATTGCGGTGCTAGCAAATTGAGTAGTCTGGATGTAAGTGGAAATAAGGCATTGAAATATTTGTTTTGCAGTGGTAACCAGTTGAGTAGTTTGGATGTAAGTCGTAACACGGCATTGACAGATTTGTATTGCGAAGATAACCAGTTAAGTAGTCTAGATGTAAGCCGTAACACGGCATTAATAGATTTGCATTGCAGTGATAACAAGTTAAGTGGTTTGGATGTGAGCCGAAATATTGTGTTGAAATACTTATATAGTGGTAGTAATCAGCTTAGTAGTTTGGATGTGAGCCGAAATACGGCATTAACAGATTTGTATTGCGAAGGAAATCGGCTGAGAAGTTTGGATATAAGTCATAACACGGCATTAACAACTCTGGAATGCAGTGATAACCAGTTGAGTGGTTTGAATATAAGTCGTAACACGGTACTGAAAAGTTTACTTTGCAATGGTAACCAGTTGAGAAGTTTGGACGTAAGCCATAACGCGGTACTGGACTATTTGGATTGCAGTGATAACCAGTTGAGCAGTTTGGATGTAAGCAATAATACGGCCCTAACAGAGTTGCAGTGTAATAGTAACCAACTGAGAAGCTTGAATGTAAGTAACAACAAGGTATTAGAGGAGTTATGGTGCGATGACAATGTCACCATTATTGGCAAAGCGAACACAAAATTACAGTAATGTCTGACACGACCAATTAATTGTTATATTCTGATTACAGATAGGTCTCATTAGCCTTATGGCTTTGAGCCGGAGATGAACATTAACGAGTGGGAAGCTTAGCCTTCCCACTTTTTTCGACCTAAAACATAAAGTTACAGTCATACTCGTACACCCATCCAATCAATATCAAAAAATAATCCCAAATACCATCCCATATGACATACTTATGGGGTGGTATTTTATTAGAGTCTGTTTCGCATATACGAAAATGAGAGGATACGAGAGCTTTTTTAGAAAAAGTGCAATGCCTGCAGCACAAAGCTCGCAGACACAAAAGGGGATAAAAAATTTATCTGAAAAGAAGTATGAGAATATATATTGCATTCGTTATGACAGTATCTTTATGCGCAGTGATTCCGTCGAGGGGAAGTAGGGCAGAGAAAGTAACGAATATCACCTATATCTTAGGGAGAATGATCCATCTTTTTTGTAGCGCAATACGACAAAATGTTGTATACTGATATTGTTTTTGTAGAGCAATTATGGGCAAAAGCATTAGATAAAGCACGTAGAAAACATTAGCAGAAAGCATGCGTTCAAATGTACGCAGAAAAGAGGTATCATAGTGAGAAAAAGAGCAAAGAGGAAAGAGGAATGGACAGGACCGCTGATCTGTTTATCGGGGGTGGATGTTGTTTATAATACAGGAACAGAGGCATTGAAAAACTGTAACCTGAAAGTGGAAAAAGGTGAGTTTGTATTTGTAGTAGGAAGCAGTGGCTCTGGAAAGTCTACTTTGATCAAATCATTGCTCGGAGAGATCCCTCTACAGGCTGGTGAAATACAGGTGGGGGGCAATAGCCTCACAGAGATGAAACGCAAAAGAATGCCATATTATCGCCGTAAATTAGGTGTAGTATTTCAAGAGTTTCGTTTGCTGGATGATCGTAACGTGTTTGAAAATGTGGCATTGGCGCAACAGGTGATCGGCGTGGATAAGGACCGTATCGAAAAAAATGTGCGTGGTATGCTGCAATTGGTAGGTCTGCAGGATCGTGCGGACGTCTATCCGAGAGAATTGTCCGGTGGTGAGCAGCAGAGAGTTGCAATCGCGCGTGCAATGGTAAACCGTCCGTCGGTATTGCTGGCAGATGAGCCAACAGGAAATCTGGATCCACAAAATTCATGGGATATTATGGCACTGTTGGAAGATATGAACCGGCTTGGTACGACGGTTATGGTCGTTACCCACAATAATGAGATCGTGAATCAAATGCAAAAGCGTGTTGTCACTCTTCACGAGGGCGTTATTATCAGCGATCAGATACAGGGAGGATATGTGCAATGAAAACACTAGGATACGGTATCAAACAAGGTTTCAAAAATATTGTACAAAATAAAATCTTCTCCTTAGTAGCGATTGGAACGATTGCAATCTGTCTGTTTTTGCTGGGGTTGTTCTATGCGCTGCTTAGCAATTTCCAGCACATGATGTACAATGTGGAGAGTAATGTCGGTTTGACGGTGTTTTTTGACAGCGGAATCGAACCGGAAGAAATTGATTCGCTGGGAGAGCAGATCCGTAAGTTAGATGGTGTGGAGACGGTGGATTATATTTCTCCGACAGAAGCATGGAAAAAGTTTCAAAAAGAAATGTATCAGGGAAAAGAAAATTTGGAGGATACCTTTGGTGATGAAAATCCGCTGCAGGATTCAGCGTCGTTTGAGATCACTCTGACAAGAGTATCAAAGCAGGCGAAAGTGTCTAAGGAGATCAAGGAAATGAAGGGGATCCGTAAGGTAAACGGATCGAGCACTGTGGCAAAGAGCCTGAGCAGTGCTAATATGCTTGTTGCCTATGTATCGGCAACGATCATAGGATTGCTGTTGCTTGTCTCAGTATTCCTGATCAATAATGCGGTCGCGACAGGTATCCGCGTGCGCAAGGATGAGATTTCGATCATCAAAATGATCGGTGCAACCGATGGCTTTATTCGTGCACCATTTTTGGTCGAGGGATTGGTTATTGGTTTGATTGGAGCGATCATTCCGATCATAGTATTGTGGGTATTGTACGAGAGAGTGATCCAATTTGTATTAGAACATTTTTCGGCATTGTCACAATGGCTAACCTTTGTGGCTCCATCGAAAGAGTTTGCAACCTTGATACCGATGTCGCTCTTAGTTGGAGTAGGAATTGGTTTTATCGGAAGTGCCTTGTCAGTCAGAAAACATTTGCATGAGTAATGTAAACCGGATAATGGCAGCAGGTTGGTGTCAGTCAGAAAACATTTGCATAAGTAATGTGAATCGGATAATGGCAGTAGGTTGGTGTCAGTCAGAAAACATTTATATGGGTAAAGAAAATTGGGTAATATCAGATGATGTGTATTTGGCAAAAAACATGTACACGAGTAGTGAAAGCAGAAAGGCGGGGTGATTGCAGATGAGAAAGCGAAATAAATGGATCGCAGCAGGGGTTGGCCTGTGGCTTACAGGAGCGGTCTGCATTGGAAGCGGAGTATTTTTGGACAATCCGAGTTCTGCACTGACACGGGTAGTGCAGGCGGCAACACAGTCGGAAACAACGCAGGGGCAGATCGATGCAGCCAACAAGAAACGAGAGCAGCTTGAAAAGGAGCGGACGGAGTTAAAGAAAACGCTTTCGAGCAGTGAGAGCAAGAAGGACAATATTTTACAGTATATTACAACGTTGGACAAAAAGATGGACACGTTGACGGATAAGGTAAAGTCTAACGAAGAACAGATTCAGTTAGTGCAGTCTACCATCGATGAATTACTGCTTCAGGAGGCGCAGGTAACTGCAAAGATGTCTAGTCAGTATGAGACGATGAAAGAGCGCATAAAATATATGTATGAGGACGGTACTTCCGGGTATTTGGAGTTGTTAGCCGGATCCAGCAGTTTGTCTGAAATGTACAATCATCTCGAATATATCAGTAAGATCAGCGAATATGATCAGAAGATGTATGGAGAGTATGAGTCTACCAAGCAAAAACTTACCAAGACGAAGAAAAATAAGCAGGCAAAGAAAGATGAGTTAGTAGCAACGAAAGAGACGCTTTCTTTTGAAAAACAATCCGTGAAACAATTGATCAGTAAAAAGAAAGGGCAGTTGACAAAATACAACAATCTGATTGCGGATTCGGAATCTTCTATCAGCACGTATGATGTGAAGATTGCGGCGCAGGAAAATCAGGTGGAGAATTTGTTGGCACAAAAACGCCGGGAAATTGCGGCAGAAGAAGCGGCACAAAAATCATCGCCTTCTGGCAATAGTCCTAACGGCACTGATACGACCACAAGTCAAACACCGTCTAGTAATGCGGTGAGCACATCAGGATTTATTTGGCCGTTAGCAACGGCAGGACGGATCAGCTGCGGTTTTGGACCGAGAACGGCGCCGACAGCCGGAGCGAGCACGTATCACAAAGGAATTGATATTGCGACGCCGACCGGAACAATTGTGCGTGCAGCGAAGGCAGGAACCGTTGTGACAGCAACCTATTCCGCTTCAGCGGGTAATTTTGTGGCAATTTATCATGGAGATGGCGTTTATACATACTATATGCATAACTCTTCCCTAAGGGTATCTGCGGGAGAGAAAGTCACCAGAGGACAGACGATTGCATTGTCCGGCTCTACAGGAATCTCTACCGGACCGCACTTGCACTTTGCGGTATATGCGCATGGATCCTATGTGAACCCATTAAATTATGTATCAAGATAGTAAAAGAAATGGAGACAGAATGAAGCGATTTTTGAAAGGTTTTTTGTGCGGAATGCTTACCACATCGATGATGCTGGTGGTTGCGTTGACCGTAGGTCAATTCAGTGGTTACATCGACCTCGGTGCAGCTTGGAATCGCACAGATCAAGATAGTACGATGAAGCGGGAAGTTAAACGAAAGGCTTCCACGATTGAGAAATATATTGATGCGTACTATTTGGATGACATCAATAAAGATAAGATGGAAAATTCTATATACAAAGGAATCGTGAATGGACTGGGAGATGATTATGCAGAATACTATACGGCAGAAGAATATGCGGAGATCATGGAGAAGACTAGTGGTACATTCTATGGGATTGGCGCATATGTGACCAAAAATACGGACACGGGTGCGATAACGATTGTTAAGCCGATGAAAAACAGTCCGGCAGAAAAAGCGGGATTGAAAGCGGGAGATATTATTTATGCGATCAATGACGAGCGGGTTTCCGGCAAGGATCTTTCGGCGGTGTTAGCGCAGATCAAGGGTGAAGAGGGATCTAAAGTCAAGCTGACGATCGTTCGTTCCAGAGAGAATGATTACCTGACGTTTTCGGTGAAAAGAGCGAAAATTCAGGAAGATACGGTTTCCTATACTATGTTAAATGACAAGATTGGTTATATTCAGATCACGGGATTTGAAGAAGTGACGCCAAATCAGTTTTCAACAGCAGTTAATGCCTTAGAAAAGGAAAAAATGGAGGCACTTATTTTAGATCTGCGTGATAATGGTGGAGGATTGCTCAAATCCGCAGTTTCGATGCTAGACCGTGTTATGTCTAAGGGGATGGTGGTTTATACCAAAGATAAACAAGGTGTTTCAGAGAAATTCTATGCGGAAGATGTGAAACATGTTTCTGTGCCGATGGCTGTGTTAGTCAATGGCAATTCGGCAAGTGCATCGGAAGTGTTTTCCGGGGCGTTGCAGGATAAAAAGAAAGCAAAATTGATCGGGACCAAGACGTTTGGTAAAGGGATTGTACAGACGATCTTTGACTTGCAGGATGGATCGGCGTTGAAAATGACAACGTCGAAATATTATACGCCGAGCGGCCGCAATATTCATGGAACCGGACTTGAGCCGGATATTAAAGTGGAATTGGATAAGTCGACGGTGGGGCAGAAGGATAAAAATGGGAAGCTTAAACCGGATAATCAGATGCAAAAGGCAATTGATTATCTGAAAGGACAGATAAAAGGCTGACAAATAGCAATTAACTATCTGAAAGGACAGATAAAAGGCTGGCAAACAGCAATTGACTATCTGAAAGGACAGATAAAAGGCTGGCAAACAGCAATTGATTATCTGAAAGGACAGATAAAAGGCTGACAAATAGCGTATAACAGAATTGTGTACAGGATAAAGGAGGGGAACGCGTGGATCAAAAGCAGATACAGGATAAGCTGGAACGGATACAGCGGGAAGTCAATCAGGTGATCCGAGGTAAAGAAAACGTGGTAGAGCGGGTTCTTGCAGCAATCATCAGTGGCGGCCATATATTGATGGAAGATATTCCGGGCGTTGGCAAGACAACGCTTGCGACAACGTTTGCAAAAGCACTGTCCATGAACTATAAGCGTGTGCAGTTTACACCGGACGTTTTGCCAAGTGATATTCTGGGATTTTCGATGTATGACGCGGGGAGCCGGCAGTTTGTATACCGCCCCGGTGCCGTGTTTTGTAATCTGTTTTTGGCAGATGAGATCAATCGAACCTCTCCCAAAACACAGTCTGCTTTGCTTGAGGTTATGGAGGAGAATCATGCAACGGTAGACGGTGTAACCAGGCCGTTGCCGAATCCCTTTGTGGTCATCGCAACAGAAAATCCACTGGGATCATCAGGAACGCAGATGCTGCCGGAATCTCAGCTGGATCGTTTTATGATCTGTGTTTCTATGGGGTATCCGGAACATCAGGATGCTGTGGCGATATTGAAGGGCGAATCAGCCGATCTGTTATCCAAAGTTCAGCCGGTATTGTCGGCAGAAGAGTTGTGTGCGCTTCGCAGCACATCGGAAACGATCTTTGTGCATGACAGTATTTATGATTATATTGTTAATTTGGTGGAGGAGACTAGACATAATGATCTGTTTGAGATGGGAGCAAGTCCGCGTGCAACGATCGCACTGCTTCGTATCTCACGTGCGATGGCAATGATTGCCGGGCGTGATTTCGTGACTGCCGCAGATGTACAAAAGGTATTGCGCGATGTGTTAGGGCATCGTGTGCGCCTGAGCGCCAGAACACGTGCGGAGCGTATTACGGTAGATCAGGCAATGGAACAGCTTGTGCAGACGGTGAAGGCACCACGGATGTGATAAAGCAATTCGGCGCATGGAGGATGAATGGGATGAATAGAGAAGGATCAAAGCGACATTGGAAACTATATCCGTTACGTATAGCGGGTTATGTTCTGCTGTTTGTCGTTATGGTCGTTCTCTATTTCTTTTTTAAGAGTTATGTTGTCGCATCGTTAGTATGGCTGCTTGTTTTGCTGCCGGTCGTATCCATATGGTTGAACTGGAAAATGACCCCATATCTTACAGTGCGCATATCTGTCTTGCAGCCGAAAGTCATAGCAGGTGAAGAGAGCCGTTTTATGTGTAAACTGAGTAATGCGTTTCCGTGGGTTAGTTTACAATGCGAATTGCAGGGAACGCTTGGCAATACTTTGTATCACACAGAGGATCCGATCCGACTGTGTTTACCGGTATGCCTGCGTGGGGAAGAAGCCATGGAGTTACCGTTTAGATGCAAATATAGTGGCAATCTGCAGCTTTGTATCCATACGCTCGCCATCAAGGATCTGCTCGGTTTGGTATCGGTGCAGCAGGAAATTTCTGAGGAGGCGGCGATCGCGGTAATGCCGCAGGAGACAGGAGAGGCATCAGAACAGAAAAGCGGTTTCCAGATGGGAATGAGTGAATTGGAAGAAAGTCAGGCAAAGGGAAATGACTTTGCTGAAATAACGGATGTCAGAGAGTATCGACCGGGAGACCGAATCAAGGACATTCACTGGAAACTTTCCGCTAAGAAAGAAACACTTATGGTCAAAGAGCGGACAAGCGTAGCACAGAGCCAAGTGGTATTGGTGCTTGATCTGTCCGGACAAAGGGACACAGTAGAAGAGGTTTTGGGGCTTGCTTACGGCTTAAGTAAGTTGTTCTTAAAAGAATATACACCGGTTTGTCTGCTCGTGTGGGATGCATTAGAATATGATTTTATCGAAGTTTTGATCCAAAAGAGAGAAGAGATCGATACGCAGTTTATTTATTTGCTGCGGAGAGCTGTGGTGACGGACAATATCGAGCTGGCTAAAATGGTGCAAAGCTTGCGTCCGCAGTTGCAGGCATATGCAGTGATCGGCTTATACGAAGATGGTGTGCGCGGGGAGGTGATCTCTCATGGGTAATGGACGGCAGACGATTCTGGATCGATTACGAAAAACATTTCGGATTGACTATGATGATGACTGCTTGGACAAGTGGGAAGGCATTGAGTTAGTTACGAAATCATTAGATCAACAGACGGAATCACGTATAGGTATGCTGCTTGTCAATGCGCTGCTGGTATTTTGTATTACAGCGGGTGGAATGGGAATCGTGTTGTCAGCGATCGACAGCGATTATCAGACTTGGATCGTAGAACTTGTGACCCTTGTGGCATCACTTTATGTGGCATTTTTGTATTACCGTAAATGGTGGGAAAATGTCGGATATATATTATTATTGGTCGTTGTATTCGCCGTTGGTTTTGGGATGCAAAGCTATGTGAGCAGCGGATTCTATAGTGTCATGAATGACCTGATGGAAAGCGTTTCAGAGTATTTTCAGTCTAATGCGACACGTAGTTACGGCGAAAAGATCGCCGATGCCAATTTGGCAGTGACTATAGCAATGAGTTATATTGCTGTGGCAGCAAGTGTTGTGGTAAATATATTCGTTTCCCGTAAAATGAGATACCGTTTCCTGATGCTGGTTGTTTTTGGCTTTCTGTTCCTGCCATTGTATGTGCATTTGGAACCGGATATGTTTTATGTTGTGCAATTTTTTGTGGGTGTTGTCGTGACGGCGGCGATTGCTAAAAATGGCGATTATAAGCAGGCAGCAGACAATGTCCGATACAAACAGGATGAGGAACGTATCGTTTATCAGTCTGCCTATCGAGTGAAATTGCAGGCGGGGGCGTGTCTGCTCGCAGTTGTTGCGATTGGTGCAGTGCTGTTTTCTTTGCTTGTTCCATCGAAGGATTATCACAACAGACATCCCGATTCCGCATGGAAACAGAGCACAAAAGATGCCATGCAGAATGTCGCAGTGCTCGGAATTGCCGGATTATTTAATTTTTATGATAATACCGGCGGTCTGACCAGTGGTAAGTTAGGCGGCGTCAGTGCGGTGCGACTGGATTATGACACAGATCTTCGGGTCACATTTGTACCGCAAAATGAAAATCGATTTTATTTGCGCCGTTTTATTGGACAGGATTATTTATATGGCATGAATCGCTGGGAATCTGCTAAAGCAATTTATATGCGGACGGAGCAGCGTGCCAAGACTGCGTTTGAGAAAAATATAACCGGCAGTGCACATGGAATCGTCAAGGTTGATAATGTGGCAGCAGATCCGGGATTGTATATGCCGTATTACAGTCTTCAGTCGGATCTGGTAACATCGCCCGGTCGCAGCCAGATATATGATTATTATACGTATTCCGGTTTGGATCGGGATTGTAAACTTCAGACAGAATCGATATCGAATTGGCTTACGGTGCCGGATTCAAGCAAGGCTGTTTTGGATGAGTTTTGCAAGGAAGCGGATTTGACGGGAACTGTTGCTGAGATCGTGCAGAAGCTGGCAGCGTATTATCAGGATAATATACCGTATACGTATCAGCCGGGTATAACGCCTTATGGTCAAGACTTCGTTTCGTATTTTTTGAAAAAGAATCGTAGAGGATACTGTGCGCATTTTGCCAGTGCAGCGACGTTGCTTTTGCGTAACTGTGGTATTCCGGCTCGTTATGTGGAAGGCTATGCGATCGATCCGGAAGATATCGGTGAGAACGGTAAGATCCTTACCGATCAGAAGGTATCTGATTACTATCAGGGTTACCGCGAACTTACAGATACCGGAGTTGTGCAGGTAGATGTCACGGATGCAAATGCACATGCTTGGGTTGAAATTTACGATCAGCACAAAGGCTGGTATGTAGTGGATATTACGCCGGCATCGGATCAGGAAGAGGCGGATGTCAGTCTTTGGAATGCGTTTATGCGTCTTTTTCGTAACCGGAGCAATGGAACTGCGCAGAGTAATACCGGTGGTACCGGTGCGACAGGAACAGCAGATGCAGTAGAGGCGGTAAAAAGAACCGGTAAAGTTTCCCTTGGGGTGCTTGCATTGTTGCTGCTTATTTTTGTGATCACGCTTGCTGTCCGCCAGATGATTCGCATACTTCGGTGCAGTATTGCATATCACCGTGCGGATACGAATGACAGGCTGATTGCAGATTATCAAAGATATGTCCGTAAAATAGGGCACAAATATCCGGCATTTCAGAAACAAACAAATTATGAAACACAGATTGCATGGCTTCGTAAGCAGCGATTATTAGTGATATCCGGAGAGGAGCGAGATCGTATGCTGCAGATCTTGGAGCAAGCAGGCTTTGGTCATACACAGATCAGCGATGCTGATGCAGAACTGGTGCGTGGGTTGTTGACACGTAGAACGTAAACCTTTAGAATAGAATGATGTGCCCACATAATAGTATAGGGCGAAATGGAACAAGGAAAGGATGAAAAAATGAACAAAAAAAGAGCAAATTTTACCGGCACGATCGGCTTTGTTATGGCTGCTGCAGGAAGTGCTGTGGGGTTAGGAAACATATGGCGGTTTCCTTATTTAGCGGCAAAGGATCATGGAGGTGTGTTTATTTTATGCTACTTGATCTTAGCAGTGACATTTGGTTTTACGTTATTGACAACAGAGATCGCCATTGGGCGTAAAACGGGACGGAGCCCTCTTACTGCTTATGCAGCGATTCAGCCTAAGTGGAAGGGTCTTGGTGTTTTGGCATGTCTTGTACCAATTATCATCTTGCCATATTATTGCGTGATCGGTGGATGGGTTGTAAAATATTTCGCAACCTTTGTCACCGGTGCAGGATCAGCGGCAGCGGGCGACGATTATTTTGCGGGATTTATTCAAGGACAATATCAACCGATCATCTGGATGTTTATTTTCTTTATAATGACAGCGTTCGTTGTGTTTAATGGTGTGAATAAGGGAATTGAAAAATACAGTAAGATCCTGATGCCAATTTTATTATTTTTGATTATCGGCATTGGATTGTATTCGCTGACGATCACACATACAGATGCGAGTGGTGTTACCAGAACCGGTCTGCAGGGATTGAAAGTATATTTAATTCCTAATTTTAAGGGAATGACCGGCAAAGAATTTTTTGTTATTCTGATGGATGCGATGGGACAGCTTTTCTTCTCGATCAGCGTGGCGATGGGAATCATGGTTGCATACGGCTCGTATGTTAAGAAAGACGTCAATTTGATGAAATCGATCAATCAGATCGAAATTTTTGATACTTTGGTAGCGATGCTTGCCGGACTTATGATCGTGCCTGCTGTATTTGTATTTATGGGGACAGAAGGAATGAGCGCCGGACCCGGTCTGATGTTTGATTCTTTGCCAAAGGTATTCCAGGCAATGGGCAAAGCCGGAACGGTTGTCGGAGTGCTGTTCTTCCTGATGGTTATTTTTGCGGCAGTAACTTCTTCGGTATCTGTTATGGAAGCGATCGTTTCCAGTTTGATGGATGCATTTCACTGGACCAGACATAAGAGTACATCTATTGTGGCAACGTATGGAGTCATAGGTGGTGTCATTGTTTGTCTTGGATATAACAAGTTATATTTTGAGCTGCCACTGCCAAATGGATCGACAGGACAGATACTGGATATATTGGATTATATCAGTAACTATTGCTTTATGCCGACGGTGGCGCTGCTCACATGCATTTTGATCGGTTGGGTTGTGAAACCTAAGACGGTCATTGATGAGGTAACTGTTAACGGAGAACGTTTTGGCAGAAAATATCTGTATATTGCGATGATTAAAGGGATTGCACCAATTCTGCTATTTGCATTATTATTACAGTCATTAGGCTTTATTCAGCTGTAGTAGTATTCGCAGATAATGGACCATGGGATGTATTTTTCATTGCAGATACATACTGTGAGAACTCCTTGACATAACAGGTTTGTGAACAATATTAAACGATAGAAATGGAATAAAAAATGAGTAAAAACAGAGAAACTTTTGCATCCCGCCTTGGCTTTATATTAGTATCTGCAGGATGTGCGGTGGGACTGGGAAATGTATGGAAGTTTCCGTACGTATGCGGAAATAATGGAGGAGCAATCTTTATTTTGATCTACTTGGTCTGCTTATTTGCTCTTGGATTTCCAATTTTAGTATGCGAGTTTGCAATCGGTCGCGGCAGTGGTGCGAGCATTGGAACAGCATTGCGTAAATTGAGCGGTGGCAAAGGAAGATGGCATCAGTTTCGTTGGTATGGACTGTGCGGTAATTATCTGCTAATGATGTTTTATACAGTGGTAGCGGGCTGGATGATCTATTATGTTGGCGTTTGTGCCAAGGGGACACTACGTCAGGCGAATGTCAAAGAAATCGAACAGTATTATCAGAGCTTTATGCAGACACCAGGCAAAATGATGTTTTTTATGTTATTAGTAGTTGCCTTGTGTATTGGTGTGTGCGCACTGGGCTTACAGAATGGTATTGAAAATATTACAAAGAAAATGATGTTAGCATTGATCGTATTGATGGCTGTTATGGCAGTCAATTCAGTCATGTTAAAAGGAAGCAGTAAAGGCCTTTCTTTTTATTTGATCCCGAACCTCGAAAATGTGAAGAAACGTGGATTGGGAAATGTCATCTTTGATGCGATGACGCAGGCGTTTTTCACGTTGAGTGTTGGAATGGGTTCGATGGAGATCTTCGGCAGTTATTTGGGCAAAGAACGCAAGCTGACCGGAGAGGCGATCAATGTATTGGTGTTAGATACACTGATCGCATTTGTTGCAGGAATTATTGTGATCCCGGCGTGTATTTCTTTTGGAATCCGCCCGGATGCAGGACCATCACTGCTGTTTATCACACTGCCAAATGTATTTAACCATATGCCAAGTGGAACATTGTGGGGAATGCTTTTCTTTGTATTTATGTCCTTTGCGGCATTATCCACAGTGATCGCAGTGTTTGAAAATATCATCAGCATGAGCATGGATGTGTTTGGATGGGAGCGTCGGAAAGCGTTAACGGTCAATTTAGTCGGCATTGCAGTATTATCCATGCCAACTGTACTTGGATTTAATGTGTGGTCTGGTGTCCAGTTATTTGGACCGGGATCAACGATCATGGATGTTGAAGATTTTGTGGTATCCAGTAATATTCTTCCACTTGGAAGTCTGTTATTTGTACTGTTTTGTACGAAAAAAAGCGGTTGGGGATTTGAACGATTTTTGGAAGAGACCAATACAGGAGTAGGTATGAATTTTCCAAAATTTCTTCGCAGATATATGCGGTATGTATTGCCGATGATCGTTTTAGTCATTTATTTTAAGGGATATTATGATAAATTTAAGGACAGTTCACCGGTAATCTTTGGTGTATGGATGATGATCGCTATTGCCTTTGCAGTATACATTCTTTATCTGTCACGAGACAAAAAAGTAAAATAGCCATTGTTAGATGGATATCATAGGCGACTTTGTGAGCTTGTGAGTTGGATAACAAGGTTCATTAATGTATGATACTATCAATATAAAGAAAGCCCGACAGGAATGCTTGCGGTACCGCCAAAAACGTTTCGCTTTTTGGTTTGATACACGGTATGATTTCTGCCGGGCTTTTTTTGTTTTAATTGATAGGAAAATGCTCGTTTATATTGTTACGTTGTTACACAATCTGCATTCCTAAATGTTGTCATTATACATGCAATTTCTTGAGGAATGCTTTCGTGCGCTCGTTTTTCGGATTGTCAATGACATCTTCCGGTTTGCCGTTTTCAACGACCAGACCGCCATCCATAAAGATGACACGATCTGAGACCGCTCTGGCAAAGTCAATTTCATGCGTTACAATAACCATTGTCATTTTTTCGGAAGCAAGCTGCTTCAATAATCGGAGAACTTCTGCGGTGATCTCCGGATCGAGAGAAGAGGTTGGCTCATCAAAATACATGATCTTTGGATGTAATGCGAGAGCACGTGCAATCGCAACACGCTGCTGCTGTCCGCCGGACAGTTCGCAAGGATAAGCGTCTGATTTGTCTGACAAACCAACTTTTGTCAACAGGTCATATGCCTCAGAAATTACTTCATCCTTATCGGTCCTTTTCTGAACCTTAAGTGGTGCATGATAGACGTTTTTTAATACTGAAAAATGTGGAAACAGGTTGAAATTCTGAAAGACCAATCCAAAATTGGATTGTGCTTCCAAAATGTCACTGCGTTTTGGATAAATGGCATGATCGCCTTCTGTCGTTACCACGCTTTTCCCGTTGTATGCGATCTCGCCGCTGTCAATCGTTTCCAGAAATGTCGCACAGCGAAGCAGTGTGGATTTACCGGAACCGGACGGGCCAAGGATTGAAACAACTTCGCCGGGAGAGATCTGCAGATCGATATCCTGCAATACGATCTTACCGTCAAAGCTTTTTTTGATATGTTTCATGTCTAATATATTCATAAAGCTTAGTTTCCTTTCTTAATGATAGTAATTCAATTTATTTTCCAGTGTTTCCATGACGTATGCTACTACGAAGTTAAAGACGTAATAAAATACGCCGGCGATAAACAGCGGCAGCAGTGAGGTTTGAGAAGCTGCGATCTGTTTTGCCAAGGTAAACATTTCTGTATATGCCAGTGCAAACGCCAATGAAGTATCTTTGACCAAGGTAATGATTTCGTTCGTGACCGGAGGCAGTACGCGTTTGACCATCTGTGGGAACAGAATGTATCCGAATGTCTGCAGACGATTGTAACCCATGACAGTGGCAGCCTCACGCTGACCGATCGGGATACCTTGGAATCCGGCACGGTAGATCTCAGCAAAATATGCGGCGTAGTTCAAGGAAAATCCGATGATCACTGCCAAGAAGCGGTACGAATACGGTGTATGTATGTGGAACGCATAATACGGTGCAAAGAATACAACCAATAGCTGCAGCATCAATGGGGTACCACGCATGATCGAAATGTAGATCTTTGCAATATACTGCAGCAGCTTCCAGTGTGACATACGGATCAGACAAACAAGCAGTCCCAATGGAATTGAGAACAAAATTGTCAGGAAAAAGATCAATAATGTCGAGATCATACCTTTGCGCAGCTGTTTTGCAATCTGTGCAGCGGATAATTTCTTGACTTTATTTTTAGAGCCCTTGGTTTGTGACTGTTTGTCCGGAGCCGGAGTCACCTTTGTTAATTTGCTGGTATCAATGGTTGGCACTGCACCGCCATCGATGTACGTTTTGTCGTCAAAGCTGAGGCAGAGACTTTTGCTCAAGCCCCATTCTTTGGCTATATTTTCTAATGAGCCATCGTATAACATTTCTAATAATGTCGTCTGTACTTTATCGCGAAGTGTGGTGTTTCCTTTCTTAAAACCGATGGCATACTGCTCTGCAGAAAGCGAATCATCGAGAATGCGGAATTCATCGGATTTGGCAGACATTTGATAGACTGCAACACCATAGTCCATCGCAATGGCGTCAACCATGCCACTTTCCAAATTCATAAATGCAGAGTTGTAGTCGCCAACCTGCTGCAGCTCTTTGAGAGAATCTGCAATCTGGCGGTTAGCTTGTGTAGCATCGTCTCCCGTCAAAGCAGCAAGTGCAGAAGAATCGCTTTGTACGACCAAAACCTTTCCCTTGAGATCGGCAGGCTTTTTAATAGAAGAGTCCTTGCGGACAATGACTACCTGGTAGTTGTTTAGATAAGGAGTTGACCAAGTGTAGCTTTTCTCTCGTCCATTCATCGTAAAACCATTCCAAATACAAGAGATCGCACCTGAAGTTAATTCAGAATCTTTGGAATCCCATGAAATAGGGCGCTTGATCAGCTTCCAATCATTTCGTTTGCAGACTTCCTCTGCCAAACTCAGATCAAAACCGATGTAGTCTCCGCTTTCGTCCAAGTAACCATACGGTGGGAACTCGGCATCAAATCCAACGATAAATTCTGTTTGTTCTTTTGCATAGGCCTTGTTTGTGCTGCAATAGAGAGAGCACACCAGCAACAAAAGAAAACAACCTGTTGCAATAGCAAGTTTTTTCATTTTGTTCATATATTCCTCTTTTCCGTGCACGTATTTAGTGCTGTTGAGATAATACTTTGGTTTGCCTGTTGGCAGCGCTTTCGTGCACACAAGCGCAGTACATTCCTATTTTACCACAAATTGCAATACGGTAGGGATTATTTTTGAGAAAAAGTTTGCCGGAGTTTTGTGGGTGTCATATGGTACGCTGTCCGTATAGCTCGAGAAAAGTTATGGGCGTCGCGAAAGCCGCAGGCGGCAGCTATTTCGTGAATGGGAAGATCGGTATTTAGCAAAAGAGCTTTTCCTTTTTCCATGGTTTGCTCCATTAGATAATGCTTCAGATGAATGCCATTTTCTTTATAAAACAGGGTCGAAAAATATTTTTCATGATATCCAAAATAGTCTGCCAAAGTACGAACCATATGTGGTGTATTTTGGCGATATTTTAGATATTCGTCAATACGCTCGCGCAAAGGACGATGCGGTGGTGTGGTAATGGTATTGTTTTCGTAACCGAGTTCTTCTAACAGAGCTTGGAGTAGATAGGTTGTTGCAGAGGAATGTTGATGTTGTTCCAGTTGCAGCATCGTGTTTAGCATGGCAAGAATTAATTCCGTATTAGTGACGGTTCCGGTAAGTGGGCAGGGAATAGGATCAGAAGTTTCGAAATGCAGCCAGTGAAAACCACAGGAAGACGGCTTGGTACCGTGCTGTAAAGTGGTGGGCGGCATGATCAGATATTCTCCCTTGTGAACGGTGTGTGTTTGGGAGTGATCGGCAATATACAGTGTTCCATGATCTACGATCATTAATTCATATTAGCCCAGTTCTCTTGCAGGGTGTGTCCAGTCTGGTGCGTCCGATTGAAATTTTCCTAACCATAAAAATCGCATAGCAATTCCTTCCTATTGTTTTAGTGCATGTTCAACAAAATCCTTGATCTTACTCCTTATTAAAATAGTACAACATGATGCGTTAAATAAGCAAGTTGAAATCTTACTTTTTGATACTTTTATGAACATCGTGAGATTGTGTTATACAGGCAGTTGTTTTATGATGTTAGTAGATTTCTGATGCGAGGAGGATTGCATATGTATTGTGAAGAAAAGATACAATTAAAAGATGCTTTTTGGGGCGAGAAAGTACACTTGATCCGGGAAAAAGTGCTGCCATATCAATGGGAGGCACTGAATGACCGGATTGAGGGAGCAGATAAAAGTTATTGCATTCGCAATTTTCGTACTGCGGCACGTGTGAATGCACTACGTAGACAGGGAGTGACGCTGCCCGAACAGCCGACCGATGATTTTGTGAGTTTGCCGAGAGGAAATGCTCTGCTCCCGGAACATAAAAAAGGGGATAATGCGTTTTATGGATATGTTTTTCAGGACAGTGATCTGTATAAGTGGATCGAGGCAGCAGCGTATAGTCTGATGATGAAGGCAGATGACTCGCTAGAGCATACCATAGACGAGATGGTGGACCTTTTGGAAGAGGCAACGCTTAATGATGGATATTTGGATACCTTTTACAGTATTAAAAATCCGAAGAAACGCTTTAGCAATTTAAGGGATCATCACGAACTCTATTGTTTTGGACATTTGGCAGAAGCGGCAGTGGCTTATTATGAGGCGACTGGCAAAAAGCAATTGCTGCATTTGGCGGAGCGGTTTGCAGATCTGATCTGCGAATTATTTGGTAAAGAGGAAGGAAAGTGCCATGGTTATCCGGGGCATGAACTGGCGGAAATGGCGTTAGTGCGTCTGTACCGTCATACCGGCAAAACTTCTTATTTAGAGTTAGCAAGATATTTTGTGCTGGAGCGTGGCAGGGAGCCAAATTATTTTCGAAAAGAGCATGGCGAAAAAGATTCCGATATGCGTTATTATCAGGCGCAGCAGCCGGTGCTAGAGCAAATGGAAGCGGTGGGGCATGCTGTGCGTGCAATGTATTTGTATTCCGGGCTTACAGATCTTGCGGTAGAATATGATGATGGTGAGCTTGCAAAAGTGGCGAAACGTCTTTGGAAAAACGTAACGCGCAAAAAAATGTATATCACCGGTGGCGTTGGGGCGACCAGTCATGGAGAAGCTTTTTCTTATGCTTATGATCTTCCGGCGGATAGTGCGTATGCGGAGACTTGTGCGGCAATTGGTTTGGTGTTTTGGGCTAAGAGAATGCTTCAATTGCAGCCAAAGGGAGAGTATGCGGATGTTATGGAACGTGCGTTGTACAATAGCGTGCTAAGTGGGATTTCGTTAGATGGCACTGAGTTCTTTTATACGAATCCGCTCGAGGTGGATCCGAAAGCGTGTAAAGAAGATGAGCGGCTTTGGCATGTAAGGAGCCGGCGTGCAAAATGGTTTGGCTGTGCCTGTTGCCCGCCGAATTTAGCGAGATTGATCGGTTCTATTACAAGATATATTGCCCATCATGCAGAGAATACGACTTGGATCGACCTTTATATGGGAAGTGTTTTGCGGACAAAATGGCAGGGAAAGACCGTGGAGATTGAGACGACCAGTCATTTGCCATATACTTCAGACATAGCTGTTCGGTTGAATAATCCGAGTGAGGCAGAGGGAACGTTGGCGATTCGTATTCCTGGTTGGGCAGAACAATGGAGCGTAGAAGTGGAGGACGAAGACGGAACTGTTTGGCCGGTGGATCTTGCAAACGTACAGAGCGAGACTTTGAACAGTTGTGGTGACGGGCAGCAGAAAGCCGGGATGAGCTATGAGTACCGAGAGGGGTATTTGTACCTTGCTATATATGGACAAAAGAAGGTAATAATACGTCCGCATTTTGCAATGAAACCAGTCTTTTATGAGGCTAATTCGCTGGTTCGTGAAAATAGCCGGCAAATGTCGTTAGTGTGTGGCCCGTTGGTATATTGTTTGGAAGAAGTTGACAATGGGGCGCAGCAGCATATGTTATACGCATCTCCAGAGGCAGTGGAACAGGCCGAAACTTACACACTACCATTTTTGGGGAGAGAGGCTGTTGGTTATCAGTTTGCTGGTTTTCGCAAAAAGGCCAATACCGACAGCGACCCATTGTATCATAAGGCAGAGAGAGAAGAATATCAGCCGGTCACTTTGAAATGGATCCCATATTTTGCGTGGGCCAATCGTGAAGAAGGAGAGATGAGAGTATGGATTTACAAAAAATAATGAAACCGGTATAGGAAACGGGAGAAATTTACCGGGAGGCGTGCTTTTAATGTATACAGATGCTGCCGGCAGCAAAGCAGCATACTTTTCCGGAGGTGCTGCATTCTATGGAAGGTGAGGGTGTTGGTGTAGCAGATGTTCAGTTCGTGCAGACGCAGCTTATGAAGAAAAAAACATATTTGGATCTGACTGGGAACTTTCTGAATCATCCAAATGACTATCTTGCCAGAATACAGGCGCAGACAGTGATTTGTGCTTTGGGTGAGGAACGGTGATTGTTTCGCTTAAGTGAAAAGTTTATCTCCACTTTGAGAAAGATAATTGATGAAGTGGCATTTGCCCTTGCAGAAAGGGGGAATTCAACAGATAAGTGAATAAAATTGCTTGACTTTAAAGGTTACTCGTAATATAATAGGTCAGTGTGGCGTGTGTCAGGAACACCAAAGCCCCGGTGACCGACATAATAAGCGCTTCGACAGATAACAAAGCGGTTCGGACATTCCGCATTTGTTACAGACGAAAAAGAGTATAGTTGAGAATTTAGTTAGGAGGTACTGGGATGAAAAGTTTTATGGCAAACCCATCCACGGTTGAGAGAAAATGGTATGTAGTTGACGCTACAGGACATACATTAGGACGCCTCGCATCAGAGGTTGCAAATGTATTAAGAGGTAAAAATAAGCCGATTTATACACCGCATATCGATACAGGTGATTATGTGATCATTGTTAATGCGGACAAGATTAAAGTAACAGGTAAGAAGTTAGAGCAGAAGATTTATTATCATCATTCAGATTATGTTGGTGGAATGAAAGAGACTACTCTGAAAGAGATGTTAGCTAAGAAGCCTGAGTATGTTATTACACATGCTGTAAAGGGAATGCTTCCAAAGGGAACATTAGGACGTCAGATGCTTAAGAAGCTTCATGTATATGCTGGTCCAGAGCATGAGCAGACAGCACAGAAGCCGGAAGTATTAGAAATCGTAGAGAGAGCTAACTAAGAGAGGAGGAAATCATCGTGGCAAACACAAAGTTTTATGGAACAGGAAGAAGAAAAAGCAGTATTGCTAGAGTATATTTAGTACCTGGAACAGGTAAGATCACTGTAAACAAAAGAGATATGGATGAGTACTTCGGTCTTGATACATTGAAGATCATCGCTCGTCAGCCACTTGAGGCAACAAACACTGCTGATAAGTATGATGTAAAAGTTACCGTTCGTGGTGGTGGATTTACAGGACAGGCAGGCGCTATCCGTCATGGTATCGCAAGAGCACTTTTGACAGTAGACGCTGACTTCCGTCCGGTACTTAAGAAAGCTGGTTACTTAACTCGTGACCCTCGTATGAAAGAGCGTAAGAAATACGGTCTTAAGAAAGCTCGTAGAGCTCCACAGTTTAGCAAGCGTTAATCAAAAAGAGACGTACTTGCGTACAAAGTTGTATATATCAAATGCCGAGAACAATAATGTTCTCGGTATTTTTCTATCTTTTCTGTCTTGAGAATCTATGATCAATGGAGAGTCTGAAGTTTCCTTGAAAAATGAAATTGAATTGAAATTCTAAGATTTTTCTGAAAAATGAAATTGAATTGAAATTCTGAGATTTTTCTGAAAAATGAAATTGAATTGAAATTCTGAGATTTTCCTGAAAAAGAGAAATATAACGGAAAACCAAGGATATTCTTATAAAAGTTAAATTTTATGATGCATTTGCAAGTTTGAAGTCTAGAATTCTTTTTTCAACCTATAGAGTGCACATTTTATAAAAAAACAAAACAGTGGATGGAAATTCAAGGATTTCATGCTAGTTACTCCCTCTAAAAATCACGGAAAATCCAATAATAGAGATGTTGTCGATGGATGTAACTAAAAAGACAAGCTGAAAATGATGGAACTATCAAAGCAGTTACCCAATAAGGCGATAAAAGCAAGCTGGAATCGCCAAAACCGTAAAAGCAGTCACCCAATAAGGCGATAAAAGCAAGCTGGAATCGCCAAAACCATCAAAGCAGTCAATTGTGAAATATGGAAGGAGTAGATTTATGAAGGGATTAAAGAGTATGTTACTAAAGGAACAACAGTATTTGGAAACTATTTGTAGTAAGGCAGAAGAAGAATTGAAGTCGTCCCCGGATGGATGCTTGCGTGTATCAAAAGATAAGTATAGAATTCGATATTATCATTGCACGACAAATCGTAACGGGACTTATATTTCAAGCAATGACATGGAGTTAGTAAGACAACTTGCCCAAAAGAAATATAATCAATCAATCTTGAAGAAAGCTGAAATAAGACTTAAACAGGTTAAGAAGATCACGCGAGATTATTCTGATGATGAAATTGAGCAAATTTACGACAAATTACATAAGGAAAGACAATTGCTAGTGATGCCCATTGAGCCAACATGGGAGCAGAAGTTGGCACAGTGGGATGGAGAAACATATCAAGGAAAAGAATTTTATGAGGGAACGGCAGTAATTATTACAGAAAAAGGGGAGCGAGTCAGATCAAAATCAGAGAAAATTCTTGCAGATTATTTTTATCGAAACAATATTATATATAAATATGAAAAACCATTATTTCTGAAAGGATATGGTACGGTATATCCGGATTTTACTTTTTTATCAAGGAAAACAGGGGAGGAAATTTATTGGGAACATGAAGGTATGATGGATAAATCAGATTATGCTAAGACAGCAGTAAAAAAGTTAGAGTCATATCAAAAAAACGGTATCTATTTAGGGGAACGTCTAATAGCAACCTTTGAGACAGAACAGACATTGTTAAATTCCCAAATTATAGAACAACTAGTACAAAAATATTTGTTATAAAGTGGTATGAGATCTGTAATTGAAGCTTGTTTTATTTTTTGTGTTGTTGTGATATAGTCTCCTTAATTTTTTTGATCAAGATGAAAGAGTAAAAAGAATAAGAAAATGAAAGAAATCGCAAATACTATTTGACCTTATAAGACAGCCTTGGTATGGTAGTAATATATTTTTGATAATACAGATTACATTTTGGGACAGACAGATTGGAGGCTTTTATGAGTAACCTATTCCAGAAAACCAGCTCCAATTGGGTACGATATGACAAATATGAATGGAAGGAAGATAAAGAAGGTACGTTGTACATCATACCTTCACCGGATGCAAAAGTGTCTCTTTATAATCCGCTAAAGAATTCGGAGCAGATGGTATTAAAGGCGGGGTAAACCTCGGACTGATGTGCATGGATAAAAAGAATACGAAGGAACAGTAACAAAATGCCATTATGGATTTTGTTACCTGTTACGGACTGCTTGGCTTTATGACCGCACTTCCTACCACACCGGGCTTTATTACCTGCCATGCGGTGTATTTGCTGAAAAACCATTTCATCAAAGAGGAAAGCATGACCACGAAAAAATATCTTTCTTACTTCTTTCTATTTGATAAGATTGATTTTGTAAAAAAAGGGATCAGCCGCCATTTAGCAAAGATTTTTGAATCCGGTGAGCTGGATGAGGAAATGATTGTTGCAAAAATTGCAATAACAACTCAGCACGGAGCAATGCAGGATAAAACAGCTTTTGGAAAAGACTATTTTCGTGAATTGCTGGAAAGAGTTCGTTCCATCCGTGCCAGCGAACGTAGAATACAGCAACAGATAACTGATATATTTGCCGGGTGCAGCATTGATTATGATAGAGATTCCGATACCGCATATCATTTTTATGCCACCATACAGAATAAATTCCACTATGCCATTACCGGTAAAACAGCGGCTGAAATCGTCTATAATCAAGCTGACCACAACTCGGAAAATATGGGCTTGACCACATGGAAAAATGCTCCCGATGGTCGTATTCTCAAATCTGATACACCGATTGCCAAAAACTATTTGGACGAGAAACAGATTCGTCAGTTAGAACGTGCTGTCACAGGATATTTTGATTACATAGAGGATTTGATTGAACGTGAAAACGTCTTTACAATGGAGGAATATACAGACGAGAGAGTATTGCTTGAAATGTAAAGTGCAAGCAATCTCCAAAACCCCATAGGTACGTTATCATCAAAGTATCCGTTCACAATGCCGGAAGCAAAGAGAGGGGCTTTCTGAGCACACCACACAATGCGGTTAAAACGGATTTCCCAATCCTCCTGTGTTGCAGGAGCAGGAATGGAGTGGATCTTGCGAAGAATACGTCCCGCTTCCAAGACATATATATACTGCTCGGTATCGGAATAGCCCAACATGATCTGTTTCAGCATCTTCGCCGTCGATCCAACTTTGGATGGAATAGGATGCATCTTTAAGGCGGCTTATTTCATTAAATATATTGTTGCAAATGAAATTTTAATAGCTTGATCATCGAATGAATTAAAAATGAAAAGCGTTGATCCACTCGTTCATCAGAGAATCCATTCTTTTTTTGCCCTTTGCAATTTGATTTTTATCCATGCCATTGATGTTCCAAACCATGTACAGATCATACAAAGCACCATCATGGAAAAGATAAGCACATTTGTTATAATAAGGGAACTTACCGTTTAGGTTGCTGCTATCGACAATCAGCCATTCATCACCCTGCTTTGATTTTAATCTGGTCTGCTTCGTTTTGGCAGTTACATCATCTGATATAGTTCCCATTTGCCCTGGGGTTGCATTTCCACCTTTGAAATATAGCTCTTTATTTTCTTCGAGACGAATGTGGTCAATTTCGTACGAGGTTTCGATGCAAAGAGTATCTAAAGTGTAGTCGTTTTCTCCTATAGTTGCTTCTAATGTGAGCGTGACTTTGTCATTGGGGCGATATTTCCAGTTGGCGGCCACCCATTTATTATATCCGGAAAAATCGATGGCATCTTCGGTAGATGAAAAAGTTTGTTCATAATAACCCGGCATTGCACCGGAATCCGGCATTTCTTCGGTCAAGTTATCTTGCTGATATTTTTCAACAAGAGCCTTTTTCATGCTGTCAAAACTGCCTTGAAGGGAATTTGGGTCTACTTCCTGTGCTTTCCAATTTATAGTGTATTCTGATTCCCCGTATTTAGAATGATGCTTACTCATCCACATTCCATATTTCCGTGTTGCATATGCGGTAGAACCCATAGCCAATAGAATGACAAGGATAACTGCAGCAACTTTGGGAAATTGATGCTTCGATTTCCTTTTAGAAGTACACTCTTCCCATGATTCTAATAAAAAACGGTCTTCTATGTTGGCAAGACATTCCAAATATATCTTATCACTCACAAGCTCTTTTTTCTTGCGAATTTGGTTATCTCTCGCAAGTTTCTTCTCTTTACAAAGTTGGTTATCTCTCGCAAGCTTTTTCTCTTTATAAAGTTGGTGATCACTCACAAGCTCCTTCTTCTCAAAATAGTTTTTATTCTTCATAGGCGATATCTCCCTTCCAAATAATGTTTAAGTCGCTTCCTGGTACGAAATAATTTGCTTTTGACTTTACTCGCTCCATAACCGGTTCGCTCAGACAATTCAGCAATAGACTCCCCAAACCAATAACGATGTACAAAGAGATAGCGGTCTTGTGCTTGTTCAACAGCCAGGAAATCATTAATCAATTCCGTCAGTAAACTTTCTTCGTCCACTTTATTTGGGATGATATTTTGGAGTTCATTAGATAATTCTATGACTTCCGCTTTGCGCTTTTGACGCTCTTTACTTCGAATCTTATTTAGTGCCTTATTCCGACAGATTCGTGCAGTGTATGCGAATAAATTATCTGGTTTCTTTGGTGGGATACTGTGCCATACTGCAAGTAGCACATCGTTTACACATTCTTCTGCGTCCTCTACAGAAACAAAGTTGCATGCCAATGTCATAAGCTTTGCAGAATATTGTTCCTGAAGCAGCTTTAATCCGTATTCATCCCGCTTCCATAGCATTGCTATGATCTGTTTTTCTTCCATAAAAATCTCCATTCCGCAGACGATTTTTGCGTCGAAGGAATTGCGAGCTAAATATTTATGCGAATTATATTCACATTTTTAGCATCTGCAATCAAGGCTGCTTTGTGACGCCTGCGGCACAATATAGCCAATATCAAATGTAATTTGCTTCCTCTACTTATAAAGACACTTTTTTTAGAGTTGTGGTTGCGTATTCGCAGAAATAAAGTGAAATACTTTGCAGTTGTGTATTCGCAGAAATAAAATCATTTTGCCTGTTGATACAGCCTTTCAAAATCATCGGGTGACATGTAATCGCAATGACTATGAATTCGTTTGTTATTCATTGGACAACATTATTCGTACGATCTGTTCGATGTGATCAATACCAATTGCTGTATCCAGAGTGAGATCGTAATTGTCGGCATGACCCCACATGCGATGTGTGTAATAGTGGTAGTTGGCAGCACGCAGTTTCTCTTCATGAGCTATTTTTTTCTCAGCTTCTTTCTCAGAAAGTTGTTCTCTTTCTTTAATACGCTGAATTTTGGCGTTTGCATCTGCATGAAGAAAGATTTTCAAACAATTTGGATCTTCGCGAAGCACATAATCGGCTGCTCTGCCGACGATGACACAATTGCGGATTGACAAAAGATAACATTTCCATTGTCAGGTCAATAAAATAGCCAAAAGCTATAGAGATTGGTATTTGCAGCAAATGCTCGATCTTAAACTTTCGGCGGAGTATAAGCAGCTGTAACACGACCAATAGGACACTGAAATAGATGGTAAATTGTCCTAATGTAAAAGGAAAAATTAGGCTCAATACATAGGGAATGGAAGAGATTGGAGAAGTGCCAAGTGCGGCTTTCGTAATTAGACTTACGCCCAATGAATTGATAAAAAGTCCTATTAAAAATATAATATAACGTTTTAGTTTATCCATGATAATCCTCCCTACATAGTCAAGTCTTTTTTCTCTTAAAACAAGGGATTTTGTTAATTGTTTCTCTTTTCATTTTTTATTTTGTTGACAGATTATTGTAAATCTGTTGCAAAGTTTCCATAAATTCTTTCTGCGCAGTGACAGAGATATCTTTCCAAATTTCCTGCTCAATTTGTGCAAATGCCTGTTCCACGTGCTGCCACATTTCTTTGCCATAAGGTGTCAAAAATACATAAAGACTGCGGCGGTTTCCGTGAAGCATTTTGCGTTCAATCAAGTTTTTATCTTCCATTCGATTCAGAATGGAAGTCATTGATCCGGGTTCAATGTGACAAGCTCGTGCGATATCTTTTTGGCTCATGCCGTCATGATGCCCCAGATATTCTAAAACTTTTGGCTGTCCAATCGTCAGATTGGTATCGCTAAGCTGCTCTAAAATCTTTTTTTGTACTAAAGATTGAACTGCCATCAGCTGATAATGAAATGATTGTTCCATATTAACCTCCATTTCTGAGCGTTCATTGCAATAAAATACAGTATCAGTTGTATTTTTCACATTCGGTCACATTTTTTGTGAAAAGTTATAATTCAAACAGTTTCTATTATAATAATATCAAATCAAAAAGTCAAATTGTTTTTGTGATTCAATGCATTGACATAAAAGGATGGTACCGTTAAGATAATTTTAATGCGAAACGGGCTTTGTATAGTGTAAGTCCGTAAATGAAATACCTAAGAACGAAGGGAGAAATCGCAATGAAAAGTTTGTTGATAAAAGACACGACCAAGGAAGAAAGAATGGCTATTATCGAAGAATCTGTCGGAGACGATGCCGGTGGATGCGACGGCTGCTCTGCAGGAATTTTAAAAATGTACGAACCTTACATCGAAGGAAAAATGGAGCTTCGTGAATGCAATATGGCATTTCGCGCGCAATATATTTCAGGAAAAGATCATCCGGTGAAAACGGAGTGCGGATATATGGGGAGATAATTTGTATGGCAGTACAGAATAGAATCAAAATACAAAACATAACCTATCCGGAGCTGGATATTTATGTCAGAGAGCGGGAGGCACAGTTGAAATTTCGCCCGGCGCATCAGCCGGGAATCTTTATTGCGGAGAGTCCTATTGTGATAGAGAGGGCGCTTGATGCCGGGTACGAACCGATTTCTCTTCTTATGGAAGATGCGCACTTTGACAAACAAGGGCGCAAAATTATTGAACGATGTGGAGACATTCCAGTGTATACGGCGCCGTTTGAAGTGTTGACGCAGATCACCGGCTTTCAGCTCACGCGCGGTATGTTGTGTGCCATGTACCGCGGAGAATTGCCGTCTGTCGAGGAAGCCTGTCGACAGGCGAGACGGATCGCTGTGCTTGAAAATGTTGTGAATCCGACAAATGTTGGAGCAATCTTTCGCTCGGCGGCAGCATTGAATATGGATGCTGTACTACTTACATCGGCTTGCAGTGATCCATTGTATCGTCGTGCAATTCGAGTAAGTATGGGAACGGTGTTTCAGATTCCGTGGACATTTTTGCCAAATGATGAGCAATATGTAGAACTCTTGCGGCAATTGAGGTTCAAAACTGCAGCAATGGCATTATGTGATGATTCTGTTTCGATTGATCATCCAAGTTTGCGGCAGGAAGAAAAGCTTGCCATTATTTTAGGAACGGAAGGGGAAGGACTTGCGAAAAGTACGATCGAGCAATGCGACTATACAGTACGGATTCCGATGTCACATGGTGTGGATTCATTAAATGTAGCGGCTGCAAGTGCAGTTATGTTTTGGGAACTTGGCAGGGAATCATAATATACAAGATGTCAACAAGAATCACGAAGTGATTCTTGCAGAGCAAAGCGTGGGCTTTGCTCTTGTTTTGTCTACGGCTTGTCAGATTCCATATTTTATAAGGTCAACGCGTCCATCAACAACTTCAATGCCGTCGGCTTGCAGCATTTTTGTCTGCACATCTTTACCACCAAATGCAAATTCTCCGGCTAATTCCCCTTTTGAATTTACGACACGGTAACACGGAATATGCTCCGGATCCGGATTGTGGTGCAGCGCATTGCCGACTGCACGTGCCATGCGTGGATTGCCGGCAAGCTCCGCAACTTTTCCGTAGGTTGCGACCTTTCCTCGTGGGATTTGCTTGACAGCATCGTAGATTCGTTTGGTCGGACTGTCAGCTACCAGATCATAACTTTCGGTAATCATTTGTTTGAGCGTGTCATCTGGAACAGAACCATCTAAGATAACCGTGTTCCAATGCTCTTTGTTTTGGTGGTAACCGGGCAGTACAGCATCGTAGGCATTGCGCCAAAAGTCGCGCCATTCCGGATCGACTTTGATATTGATCCGTATTTGCCTGTCCTTTTCATAAGTCCACAGAAACGCTTTTTTGCTGCCGTGAACTCGAACCAACTGCCAGTTGGTATCGCGAAATGGGGCATCCTGATACGTATAAGGAAAGGATAACCCATATGCTAAAACTTCTTCACGAGTCTTCATGACTTAAACCTCCTTCAAAAAATATTCCTAACGCAAACTTCACACACTAATTTACATTTCCGTGTCCCGTAATACTTATTATGGGGCTTTAGTGAACAGCCACTGTGTGGGAAGTTTGCGTTGTACAGATCTTAGAGTTGTATGTATGGATATATTATAAGGAAAATTGGGTAAAAAGACACTACTAAAATGGAAAATATTTGTTGGGAAATAGGATGTAATGCGAGAAAAAGCTCTGAAAGAAGTGTGGTTATATGATATAATAAACTCTGACGAGTTTATCTTAGGAGTTTCTTTGAAACTCCGATAGGTGCAAAAAAAGCGTGCACAGCAAATAGGATATAATAAACTCTGACGAGTTTATCTTAGGAGTTTCTTTAAAACTCCGATAGGTGCAAAAAAGCATGCACAGCAAATAGGGGGATATGGATCCTTAAAGTTTAGCAAACAGAAATGAGGATGGCTATGGAGATACCAAAGAGAGAGTTTAGAGGAAATGGTTTGGGAGATAAAATGCTTGCGTTGGCGGTGTTGCCGATTTTGGTGCTGGGTATTGTGTTGATGGTGGTCAGCATGCAAACATTTTCTGACAAAATGGAAGGTCATGTTCGAAAAGAGATGACGCAGCAGACGAAACTGATCTTAAAAATATTAGACGAGAATTATCCAGGTGAGTTTTCGTTGAATAAAGATGTAAAAGGAAATTATCATATTTATAAAGGCGGAAAAGATATTACAAAAGACACGGAATTTATTGATAACATGAAAGAAATTATGGGTGTGGAAGTGACACTTTTTTGTCAGGATGTACGTTTGCAGACAACGCTTCGGGATAGCAAAGGACGTTTATTTATCAATACAGCAGTTTCTTCGGTGATTACGAAAGATGTTTTGAAAAAGAAAAAAGCGCATTTTTATCGCAGTACGACAAATGTAGGAGATGAGCGGTATTTTGCTTACTATGAGCCGATTTTTTTGGAAGATGGCACCTGCTTTGGAATGGTAGGCGTATGCAGGAAAGCAACCGATATTGAAAAAAATATTCGGATGGCAGTTCGCCCGATTTTGCTATTGAGTATCGCCGCAATCTTTGTGATCGGTGCGATCAGCATTTCGTATACACGCATATTGACAAAACGAATACGCATATTGCAGCAGTTTATGAAAAAGTTGACCAAAGATGATTTTGAAGCAGAGATGCCGGCAGGTTTGCTTAAAGTAGAAGATGAAATCGGCGATCTGGCGCGCAGCGGCAAAAAGATGCAGGAGTCTATTCGCCGGCAGGTGGAATATGACGAAATGACACAATTATACAATCGTCGTTATGGCGACAAAAATTTACTTAAAATGAAAGCGCAAATGCAGATAAGCGGCATAAAGTATTGTGTGGCAATTGGAGACATCGACTTTTTCAAGAAAGTAAATGATAATTATGGGCATGAAGCCGGTGATGAAGTGCTTATTCACGTTGCCAGAGTCTTAAAGGAACAATTATTAGCAAATGGTTTTGTGTGCCGCTGGGGTGGAGAAGAGTTTTTGATCGTTATAGAAAGTCACACAATAGAGCAGGCTGAACACATATTGCAAAGCATATTGGATACGCTTCGTAATCAGACGATTACATATCAGGAGCAGCAGATTCGAGTGACAATGAGCATGGGTCTTGTTTCTGTAAAAGCAGAAGATGAAATTGACGATATTCTTCGTTGCGCAGATCAAAAACTATACGAAGCAAAAGAAAATGGACGCGATCAGATTCAGTGTTGAATCTTGGATGTCAAAAATGACCGTGATGATCATGAGAGGTTGAGCTGCCTAAAATGCCTGTGATGATCATGAGGGATTGAGCTGTCCAAAATGGTTATGCTGATCATGCATACCGCAAACAACATGGAGAGAAATAACAGGAGGAGCAAATGAAGATTACACAATTATTGCAGGAAGACAAAGTGACATTATCATTAGAGGTTTTTCCACCTAAAAAGGATACAGCAGTAGAACAAGTAAGCAGATCTGTAAGAGAAATTGCAGCACTTCAACCGGATTTTATGAGTGTTACTTATGGAGCCGGGGGTGGCACAAGTGCTTATACAGTGCAGATTGCAAAAGATATTAAAGCGGAATACAATGTGCCATCTATGGCACACTTAACCTGCGTTTCCTCTACCAAAGAAACTGTAAAAAAACAGTTGGAGTGTATGCAGGAGGCCGGGATTGAAAATGTATTGGCACTTCGAGGAGACATTCCGGCAGACGCTGAATTCCCATTGCCTGATCAATTTCATTATGCAGTTGAATTAGTGCGTTATATCAAACAAATTGCACCGGAAATGTGTATTGGCGGCGCTTGTTATCCGGAAGGACATCCGGAGGCGGTTAGCAAAGCACAGGACATTCAACATATTAAAGAGAAGGTAGACGCAGGCTGTGAATTTTTGACAACACAGATGTTTTTTGATAACAGCATATTTTATAATTATATGTATCGTCTGCGCGAAGCGGGGGTATTGGTTCCGGTTATTGCAGGGATCATGCCGATTACGCGTAAAAATCAAGTGGGACGCAGTATTCAATTGTCTGGCAGTTGTGTTCCTGCGCGATTCAAATCCATCGTTGACTGGTTTGGAGATGATCCAGCCAAAATGAAGCAGGCTGGTATCGCCTATGCAACGGATCAGATCATAGATTTGATCGCTAACGGCATTTCACATATTCATGTTTATACCATGAACGACCCGGAAGTTGCGGCCGGTATTATGAATAATTTGTCGGCAATTTTGCATTGATGTGTTGAACGATAGGATAGAGCTGAAAAAAGGAGTGTAGGGTTATTATGCATAAAGCTAAAAAGAAAACAATATCCACATATCATAAAAAGAACCATACTAAAATGAGCAATAATGCTTCCAAATATTCTGCAGAGGACGAACGAACCTCTAAAGTTTCTGCACGCAGTAAATCCGTATTACTTTATAGTGCGGCATTTCTTCTTGCCGAACTGATGATGCTATTCATCCTAAAAGCAAATCATTTTTATCCGTTTGGTACGAAGTCAATGCTGATCATGGATATGCGCGATCAGAATGTGGAATTTTTGGCTTCTCTGCGTAGTATGATACATGGTGATAATTCTTTATTTTTCTCTTGGGCACGCTCTATGGGCGGCAATTACATGGGAGTATTCGCTTTTTATATTTCCAGTCCGCTCTCATTTTTGACGTTACTATTTCCAGTCAGCAAAATGCCGGTGGCTATTGAAATTATTACTGTCCTAAAAATAGGACTGTGTTCACTGACTTTTGTGATATATGCGAATTATCTGCGACGAAAATACAATGGCCAGCGATATTTTGCGCTGTTGATTCCTGCGATCGGATATGCTTTTATGTCTTACACTATGGTATATTCTCTTAGTATTATGTGGCTCGATGGCGTTATTTTTCTCCCGCTAGTATTGCTGGGAGCAGAAAAAATATTGGATGGGAAACGTGGTATCTGTTTCATTATTTGCTATGCACTTTTGTGTATGAGTAATTATTATACGGGATATATGGTCGGTATTTTTACCGGTCTATATTTTCTGATCATGTGGATTTGTAATTACAACGCTCACTCAAGTCGTCAACACGTTTCGGGTCATTCCACAATTAGTGAGGTTTACTCTAATAAAGAACATTGGAAACGCTTACTGCATTTTGTAATTGCTGCTTTGCTCGCAGTTGCTATGACAGCGCCTATTTTATTGCCGGCTCTCAAAGCACTCATGTCCGGAAAATTGGACTCTGGATTTACCGGTTATGAACCACAGCAATCTACGAATTTTGTATTCAAGAATCTTTTCACAAAATTGCTTCCCGGTAAATACGACAGCATTACCAATAGCGGGCTTCCTTCGATCTATCCGGGACTGTTGCTTTTGCTGCTTGCTGTGATATATTTTTTATTGCGGCAGATAAAATTGCGGGAAAAAATTGGAATGGCAGCAATGCTGATATTATTTGCGATCAGTTTCTATTATATTCCTTTGGACAAAGTGTGGCATGGCTTCCAATATCCAAACTGGTTTCCATATCGCTATGCTTTTTTGTGCAGCTTTACGCTGATTTATATGGCGTTGCGGAGTATTATGGTAATCACGCAGCTTGTTCATAAAAAATATGTATTATCGGCAGCGATTACCCTTTGCCTGCTTGGCACGATCATTGATATGACCGGTAACGGCCGCAAAATGTTCGACGGTCTGGACAAGGAGTTTGGTTATACCGAAATGGCAGAATATACGAAATTTATCAAAGAAACACAAACATTGGTGCAAAAGATTCAGAAACAAGATAAAGATTTGTACCGTATTAACCAGACCTATGAATTTTCTAAAAACGATGCGATGCTGCTCGGTTATAACGGTATGACACATTACTCCTCTGCGTTTAATGTTCATGTCAACAAATTGACAAAAACTTTAGGATTGGCACAATCTTATTTTTGGAATTCAGGCTATGGTTCCACGCCTCTGACTGACAGCTTGTTTGGATGTAAATACGTTCTTTCACGGCGTGATCTGTCTGCAGTATATGCAACTATAGACAGTAAGGATAACACGTTAAACGACATGGCCGCTTCTTATCAAAATAATATGGCACTTCCTTTTGCTTATGCGGTATCTGATCTGCGCAAAGCGGATAATATCGCACAACAGAGTGTATTTAGCAATGAAAATTCCTTCGTAACAGGAATTACCGGCAAACATAAAAATTATTTTTGGAATTGCAATGTTACATACTCACAGGAAGCTGCGAATACATGGACCTATCAGATAACTGCTGCTTCAAATAACCCTATGTATTTGTATATGGAGGGTAATTCGCCTTATGCCAATGTCTATGTGAACGGGACTTATATTGGAGATTATTTTTCCAATGAAACCAACTGTATTTTGTATCTGGGCAATTTCAAACAAAACGAAACGGTAACGGTTCAGGTGGTAACAACAGATGATGGCAATACGTATGGACCGTCTTATGCCGAAATTGTCCAATTAGATATGGCAACTGTTAGAGAAACGATGCAATCGTTAGCTGGGAATGCGCTTCAGGTCAAGTCTCACAGCCACGGCAAAATTACCGGTTCCATCACTTTGGCTGACGATCAGCAGGCAGTTATGACCTCCATTCCTTATGATAAGGGATGGACTATTCTCGTCGATGGTAAAAAAGTCAACTATACAACATATGCCGATACGTTTATGCAATTTAAATGCAGTCCGGGGAAACACACCGTTGAATTTCGATATGTTTCCCCAGGCTTTAAGCTCGGTATTCTGATTGCTGTCATTGGTCTTTTTGCTGCGATATTGTATTTATGTTACCCGAAGATTTTGAGCAGACGATGAGTTGGCTGCTATTCGTGGAGTTCTTTCTTAATGTCTGAAATGGTCACTTTTTCGGAGCTGTTGCTGCCACTCATTTGCTCATGTTTATACGAATTATCGTTAATTTTATTTAACTGGGCATATTTGCCACACACTCGACCATAATTGCCATTTAGGATTCCATCTTTCTTAAATTTGGTTAAGTAGTATATTGCTTCTGTACCTACTACAGGTTCGCCTTCGCCATTAATGGTTTCCTGCAAAATAGTGTCGTTTATTTTCTCTTTGGACCATTCTTTGTATCGGAATGCATCCTTATAATATGCAATGTGATCTGTCAAAGGGACATAACCGCCAGACTGATATAAAGTAATGGAATCGCCTTTTTTCAAGGTCCCAGACAGACTGTTTTGAATGTCCAGTTCAATTTTTGTCCAAGCATCCCCATCAATAACAACATACTGAAAAGTGCGTATTTTTGCTTCAACGATTTCTTGGGCTTCTTTGCTCATGTCCTGCAGATCGGAGGATATCGCATAGTCGTTTTCGGAAACAATTTTCTCAGTATTATGATATTTTTGGACATCAACGGTTACGTCATTACTTTCAGTATGTTTGCCATTTTCTGCGGTGGCAACTTTTGCATCTTTGGGAGCTTCAGTTGCTTGTTTTGACTGCTCTGCTTTTTTACTGTCACCTTGGGATGCGTTCTTGTTTTCACATGCTAATAGCATACACATACTGATTAATAAAACGCCTGTTGCAAAATAAATTTTTTTCATTTTGACCACCTTCCTATGATTCTAGATCATATAATAATATTTTCTAATATTTTTAAAATTTATACTATTAATTTACTATTTATATAAATGATTTATCGCCTTTAAGTCGTTTTTAGAAGCTCGCTTAGCATTTCTTCCATCACCGTATTGGCACATAATACTGCTGCTGATCATATGATGCGACAACCCCATTGCGTGACCTAATTCATGAGCACAAGTAGCTTGCCGTTGTGCAGCGGGAATAGAGTTCAAGGTTGAGGTATCTAGCTTTATATAAGCATAACTATAGTTTTTGCTAAGCGCTCCTTTTTTGTTAAGTTTCAACAAAGTTCCACCGTGTTTATAAAAAGATGTTTGACCAAGAACGCCAACATCCAAGGTGCCCTTTAGAAAATCGAATACTGATTTTGAACGGGTTGATGTTTTTTTATTGATATTGGTGTTGTTACTCCTAAGGAATCTGTTGTATGTACCCACTGTGAAACAGCCTTTTTTATATAAGCTTCATAGGTACTCGAGAACGCATTATGAATCCAGTAATAACGATTGGTATATCCATAATTGCCTACCCCTCCATTTATTGTATGATCACCAAACGTATGAAGACCATGTTTGCATATATATCCATCTTTTGCTTGTGCGTTTTGTTGATTACTGCAAAGAATTCCACTAATTAATACAATGCCAATAAGAAATTTTTTAAATTTTTTGTACCGTTTTTGTTTCATTATGTTCTCCTCCTTACTTGTAAAGAATTTTTACTATACCATTTTGAGATTGTATGGTATAATGATTTTTGGATTTTTTGTTATGTTTTTGTTCTGCTTATGATGGGCTTGCCCGTCGTGGAACAAGAACATTTTTTTGTGAGATTATAATTGACAATTGAGATATAGATATTATTGTATTCTTCATTATTTTCCACCCTCCTTTCGATGTATAACATTATATCTTTATGTTATAAGTCTGTCAATAAGTAATTTACTTTGTAAAGTATTAAATGTTAATGCATCGATTGACAGTACATAAAAAAATCTGTATACTAACAATAGACAGCCGTAATTGGCTGAAACAGGCTAAACATGAGCTAATAACCTCAAAGGTGTGAGAATATGGCAGAAAAGAAAGAACCAAAAGTAACAAAAGGTAACATCAAAAATGGGACAATTGAGCTGGTATTGTTGTTACTTCTGCGTTCAGAGAAGAAGTATGGCTATCAGCTTGCCAATGAACTTTTAGAGTATAGTGAGGGGGGATATAAACTTAATGAGGCAACTATGTATCCAACATTATATCGACTGAATGAGAAAGGCTATTTAGAGTATGAACAGATCAAGGTTGGAGTGAAACGAACGCGTGTATATTATTCAATTACAGAAAGTGGTTTGGAATATCTGGATCGGCTGTTAGATGAATACTATAGTATTACAGGGGCAATAGGTAAGATCATCACACGCACTTCGAACGAAAAATGAGGTTCGTTATTGGTAAATTTATCTTATGAACGCAAACTTCGCATAGCCAATATCATCATATCGTCACATATTGCTTATTATGTCAAAGAATATTTAGTATTTTGCAGCCACAACATAGCGATTTCTGCCGGCAGAGAACTATAGTAATTGCCTTGCCGCAATTACGTTTTAGGTGATTTCTAGATTTTGTTGTCTCTGATGATTGATTTACATGCCCTTCGGAAACTCGAAGTCCCGGAAGCAAGGTATTCATCATTTTTGATGTGCGAAGTTTGAGTAGGGTATACAATACAGCCAAAAATTGTGAATGTAAAAAAACTTTACATAGATTTTACATAAGATTTATTTGGACTTTGCAACTACTATGTAAAATGTATGTAAAAATAACGCACCAGAACCAGATAACTTGTGTGCGTGGAAATGAGGATAAGCATGGATATATTTGGCGTATTGACAATGATAGGCGGGCTTGCTTTGTTTTTGTATGGAATGCATGTGATGGGAGATGGGCTTGCCAAGACTTCCGGTGGTAAACTGGAACAGATTTTGGAAAAATTTACCAGTTCACCGATGAGAGCGGTGCTTTTGGGTGCCGGTGTGACGGCGGTGATCCAGTCGTCATCGGCAACAACCGTTATGGTGGTTGGATTTGTCAACTCCGGGATCATGAAACTCAATCAGGCGGTTGGCATTATTATGGGAGCCAATATCGGTACCACGGTGACATCATGGCTGCTTAGTCTTACCGGTATTCAAGGTGACAATTTATTCGTAGAATTGCTCAAACCAAGTTCGTTTACGCCGATTTTAGCAATTGTTGGTGTTAGCATGATCTTATTTGCCAAGTCGAGCAGACCGAAAGATATTGGAACGATCATGATCGGTTTTTCGGTATTGATGTTTGGTATGGACACGATGAGTGAAGCAGTGAAACCACTTGCAGATGTGCCAGAGTTTACAAGACTGTTTACGGTATTTGAGAATCCGATCTTAGGAGTGATCGCCGGAACGATATTAACGGCTGTGATCCAAAGTTCTTCCGCATCGGTAGGTATTTTACAGGCATTGTGTCTGACGGGAGCGGTCAGCTATTCCTCGGCCATTCCGATCATCATGGGTCAGAACATTGGAACTTGTATTACTGCATTGCTTTCTGCGGTAGGAGCCAACAGAAATGCAAAGCGAGCAGCGTTAGTACATTTTTACTTTAATTTAATTGGTACGATTTTGTTTATGGTGTTGTTTTATCTGTTAAATGCGTTCATCGGATTTTCCTTTATGGGTCAGGCAGCAGGTGTCATGGGTATTGCCATCGTGCATACGTGCTTTAACGTATTAGCAACTTCATTGCTGCTTCCATTTCGGAGTATTCTGGTGCGCCTGGCAACTTGGACGATCCCGGAAAGTGCCGAAGAGAAGCAGATGGAGACAACGTTACATGTGTTGGATGAGCGTTTCTTAGAAAAACCGTCTTTTGCAGTTGCACAGGCCAAAACAGCGGCATTGCAGATGGCAGAGGATGCCAGAAATTCAATCAGATATGCGATCGACCTGTTTGAACAGTATGATGAAGAACAGGCAAAAAAAGTGGCAGAGCTTGAGTCGACCGTGGATCATTACGAGGACGAGATCGGAACCTATTTGATGAAGATCGGAAATGCGGAGCTGTCGGATGAGGATTCACAGTCGGTATCGCTTATATTGCACTGTATCGGTGATTTCGAGCGTATTTCCGATCATGCCTATAATATTATGGAATCGGCAGAGCAGTTCCATAATATGAAGAAAAAGTTTTCCGATAAGGCAAAAAAGGAGCTGCGTGTTTATGAAGCCGCAGTAAAAGATATTGTAGATATAACTTTTGATGCGTATGATCGGTCAGATATTATCAAGGCGAGTCGGGTAGAACCGTTAGAAGAAGTGATCGATCGCTTGAATGATGAGATCAAGAAAAAGCATATAAAACGTCTGCGTAAAGGCAAATGCACGATCGAACTTGGTTTTGTATTATCGGATCTTACGACTAATTTTGAACGTGTGGCAGACCATTGCTCCAACATTGCGGTATGTTTGATACAGACGCAGGCAGACGGTTATGAAATGCATGAGTATTTGGATAAATTGAAAGAGGATGAAGATCCGTTCTTTGGACAGATGTT
>ERZ773188.609-NODE-609-length-43915-cov-6.688372_pt1 | contig 43915 bp, 43 predicted proteins | sample MGYA00581011_ERZ773188 | MGnify/ENA primary metagenome ERZ773188 (study PRJEB29015, sample SAMEA2737798) | human gut metagenome | biome: human gut; feature: human-associated habitat; material: faeces | place: China | collected 2012 ...
CAAAATGTCCCAGTCCCAGCTTCTGAAGCGTACCATACTGAAGGTAACGCATATTGGTGTAAAGCTCCGTCATACTGTTTGAAATCGGCGTACCTGTTGCAAAGGTCACGCCCTTACCGCCCGTCAACTCATCTAAATACTGACATTTTGCAAACATATCCGAGGACTTCTGTGCCTCTGACTGTGCGATTCCTGCCACATTACGCATCTTAGTATAAAGGAACAGATTTTTATAATTATGGCTCTCGTCCACGAAAAGCCTGTCCACACCAAGCTGCTCAAAGGTCACTACATTATCTTTCCTTGATGCATCATTCAGCTTTTCAAGCCTTGTAAGAAGTGATTTTCTTGATTTCTCCATCTGCTTAATGGTGTAGCGTTCTCCGTTGTCGGCTTTTGCCTGTGCAATGGCAAGCTCAATCTCATCAATCTGCCTTTCAATAATGGCTACCTGTCTTTCCTGCGAAAGTGGAATTTTCTCAAACTGACTATGCCCGATAATAACCGCATCATAATCTCCTGTGGCTATTCTGGAACAGAATTTCTTACGATTGGCAGGCTCAAAGTCTTTCTTTGTTGCAGCAAGGATATTGGCTCCGGGATATAACCGTAAAAAATCACTTGCCCACTGCTCCGTCAAATGGTTCGGAACCACAAATAAGCTCTTTTGACATAATCCAAGACGCTTGTTCTCCATGGCTGCCGCTGTCATTTCAAAAGTCTTTCCGGCTCCCACACAATGGGCAAGCAGGGTATTATCCCCATAAAGTACATGAGCCACTGCATTTTTCTGGTGAGGCTTTAACTCAATATCCGGTGTCATGCCGGGGAATTTCAGATGTGAACCGTCATATTCCCTTGGTCTGGTGGAATTGAAAAGCTGGTTATATTTTGCCACAAGTACCTGTCTGCGTTCCGGATCACGGAACACCCAGTCCTTAAATGCTTCCCTTATGGTTTCCTGCTTCTGTGATGCAATGGTGGTTTCCTTTTTATTCAGGACCCTCTTTTCCTTGCCGTCCTCCTCTATGGTATCGTAAACACGGCTGTCCTTTAAATTAAGGGAATCCTCCAGAATGGTATAGGCATTTCTCCGGCTTGTACCGTAGGTCATATTTACAAGGGAATTTCCATAGTCCGCATTTTTGCCCTTTATGTTCCACTGTCCTGTCACATCGGAATACTGGACTCCTACGACATTCCTGTCTAACAAATGCTGCGGCGTTTCAAAGGTCTCCCTCATAAAAACCTCAATATACTTCGGGGCAATCCATGTGGCACCGATACGCACCTCAATCTCGCTGGCATCCAGTTCCTTCGGCTGTACCTGTGTAAGTGCCTGCACATTCACGGCGTATTCCGGGTGGCTCTCTGCATAGACCTTTGCTGTTTCCAGCTTGTCACGGACATTTCCACTCAGATACTCATCCGCTGTTTCCCATTTATCCGTCAATGGGTTCTGAAATATAATTCCTGTCAGCTCCTCCTTTACCGTATCCACATCTTTTCCGGTCAGCTCTGCCATGTAATCGAGGTCAACCCTTGCTTTTTCCGACAAGGATACTGCCAATGCTTCACTTGCCGTATCCACACTTGTGACAACCTCTGCCTTTTTAATGGTACGCTTCGTGAACATATCCGCTTTGCCCTTGAAATTGCCCTCATCGTCCAATTTTTCAAGAGAACACAACAGACAATAGCTGCTGTCCTGATTAAATGCTCTTTTGTTGGTCTGCGAGTTGATTAGACCGTGTTTCTTGGAAAAAGCATCATATAAACTGTTTAACTCCGCCTGCTTTTCCTTGATTACTGTATCCGGATATTCTTCTAATTGCAGATTGATAAGCTCCTGCGTACAATTTCGGATACCCACCATGCCCTTGATACGTTCCTGCATGGAATCGGACATATCCACAGGCTTCATAATGGAATTTTCACGGTAATACACCCTATCGTCCACAAGAGTGTAGCTGTAATTCTTGACATCCGGGTCCGCCGGAATGGTGGCATCCGCAAGCTCATCTGCCAGCTCATCCAGCTCCACCGCTTCTATCTCTCCATCAATATAGCTGACCGCTTCCTGTAGCTTCTGTGCAAATGGTCTTGTGGTATCGGGCATACAGGTACTTTCCATACCATACGGTCCGCTGACCATTTCCATTTTTCCCACAATCATCTCCGGATGTTGGGCAAAATAGCTGTTCATGGCAATGCCGTTCTCATCCTCTGACAGATGCACCCAGTCCGGCTCCAAATCCATCACACGGTCACGTTTCTTTAAGAATAAAATATCAGAAGTGACCGCTGTTCCAGCATTTTCCTTAAATGCCGTGTTAGGCAGTCTGACCGCACCCAGAAGCTCTGCTCTTTGGGCAAGGTATTTTCTGACCTCCGGACTTTTCTTATCCATTGTTCCCTTACTGGTAACAAAGGCAACCACACCGCCGGGGCGAACCTTATCCAAGGTCTTTGCAAAGAAATAATCATGAATTAAAAAATTCTGTTTGTCATACTGCTTGTCTGCCACCTTGTACTGTCCAAATGGCACATTTCCGATTGCCACATCAAAGAAATCGTTCGGATAATCTGTCTTTTCAAATCCTGTAATCTTAATATCAGCATTTGGATATAGCTGCTTTGCAATCCTTCCCGTGATACCGTCAAGCTCCACGCCGTAAAGTCTGCTCTCCTGCATCTTCTCCGGCAGCATTCCGAAGAAGTTTCCGATACCCATTGCCGGCTCCAGAACATTTCCTTTTTCAAATCCCATTTTATCCAAGGCATCATAGATACTGCGGATTATGGCAGGGCTTGTATAATGGGCATTTAAGGTACTCTCCCTTGCTGAAGCATACTCCTGATCGGATAACAGTCCCTTTAACTCCTGATATTCATTCGACCAGGCACTCTTACTTTCATCAAAGGCATCCGCAAGCCCGCCCCAGCCAACATACTGAGATAAAATCTCCTGTTCCTCCGGTGTTGCGATACGTCTCTCGCTCTCTATTTTCTCCAGTGTGCGTATGGCTTCCACATTTCTGCGGAATTTTTCCTTTGCAGTGCCAATTCCTAAATCATCATCCGTGATATGGAAATTGACGGCTCCGGTCTTATCAATCTGCGGTTCTGCCTGCTTCACAGGAACTTCGATGTCCGGCTCTAATGGTGTATCTGACACTTCCTCCGGCTTTTGGACATCCTGTCTGGAAGTTTCCCTATTTTCTCCAGACAGCTCATTTTCTTTCTGGTTAAATTCTTTCCATACCCTATCTGAAACTGCCGAAAAATAAGGAGACTCATCTTCCATAATACTGAACTGAATCTCCTCCATATCCTCTACGCTTTTTGCACCTGCTATTTTATCATGGTATTTAAAATACAAGGCTTCACGGCTGATAATGCCCTCAAGACGCTCAAGTTCCGGCTCAGACATCCGTTCCCAAATATCATCCTTTTGCGTATGAATGGTAAAACCTTCCCCATCATCGTGATGCTCTAAGGTATATTGCAATGTGTCATGTTCCCCACGAATATCACATTCAAAATCATAAACCGTGGTTCTGGTTCCTGCAGAATACTCCCTGTTAATCAGAACCAGATTTTGCACATCCTCTGCCGTTAATGGTGCTTCCTCAACACCTTCAGGATAATCTTCGCTTCCTTCAATCTGCGTAAACACCTCTGTTTCGTGACGGTCTATATCCCTTTCCGTCATCTCGTTGAGATAATCTTCCTCGACTTCTCCCCGCTGTGGCTGATAATCGTACTCAAAGGCAACACCATTTACCTCTGCATAAAAAAATTGCTTATCTGTTACGGAATTTCCAAGCACATAGGTTTCTTCCTCAGTCCCCCATTCATCGACTTTGATGCACTCCTGTCCATCAATCGTGATTTTCTCAGCCGCCTGTGCCGCAAGCTCTTTCTCCTGCTCGATATACCGTCGTGTCTGGTTGATAAAGCCATTTAATACGGCAGGGTGGGAATCCACAACCATATCCTCATTTTTCACCATGGCATAAGGCTCAATGGCTTTTGCCCACTCCTTATTCTCCGGAGAAAACCGTCCGTCCTGCCTTTTGTGCATGACAGAATTGGCAAGCACATAGCTTACCCGTTCAGAGCCATATTCCTGAATGACTGCTTCTGCTGTATCCTTTGGCAGACGATACCCGTCAAACTTTTCAGCGATTGCTTTTTCAATGGCATTCTTGCAGGCTACTTTGGTTTCATGCTCCATCTTTGCCTGTGTCTGCTCCAAAGCCTTCTGCTCCTGCTCCACTCTGTACTGTGCATAGGCTTCTTTTCCTTCCGGAGATAAATACTTATCTTCTTCAATGAGCTTTCGGATACGTTTCTCCACAACATTCCAAGACAAAAGTACCTCTGCGTATGGTTTTCCGATATTTCCCTTTTGCAGTTTTATTCCTTTTGCATCGTGATCCTCATAGCTGTGGTCAGCTCCGGCAAGTGCATGGCTACTGCCGCCTGTTCCATATTCATTCTTTAAGAAATTAGCTGCTTCTTTGCGGTCATGCCCTTCCTTGAAATAATCATAAATACGGAAAGACCCATTTAAAAAACCACTTCCCCTGCCGAGCCTGTGGTCAATCTCATCCTGCGTGATAAAATCCTCGTGTTTAATTTCCACATGCTCAGCAGCTGGAAATGTCAGCCTGTCTACCAGAAAGTTGTCGAGTTCGGCACGAAGCTCCTCTTTTGGCATAACAGAACGGAAACGCAGGCTTTTTTCTCCGGTTTCCAACTGATGCAGAGCATGATCCATGTGGGCAGCTATCCTCTCCACCTCTTCCGGTGTAGAAAGAAGTTCCACCAGTCTTGCATGTGCATCCGGGTAATTGCCCGCCTTTAATTCCAATTCTTCCGGCATTTCTCCCATACCATCACGGAAAAAGAAAAATAAATGGCTTGCAATCCTGCTACGCTCCACCTCTTCCACAAGATAAGCTTCATTTGCACCCATGTATGTGCCATTCTCTACCTGCCTGCGGATATTCTGCTCAATATCTTTCCATTCCATCGTAAGTATGGGTTGCTCCGTTGCTGATGTACCGTATCCAACACGCATGCCACCTTCATCAAACCATACGGCTATCTGCTTTCCGTCAAACTCAAAGCCTTTTCCGGTGGTTCCATACTCTTTTTTCAGAAAGGCAGTCATTTCTTCCGGTGTCTTTCTCTGCTGGTACTTGGCATAAATACGTTTGCGGCTGTCATCCCTGCCCCCGCCGCTTCTTAAAATATCATCAATCTGTTGCTCCGACAGTACAAAGCCTGTCGGCATAACACTTTTTTCTTCTGCCTGCTTCATGGCAATGTTGCCGACCTGCTCCGAAAACATGGTAAAAAGGTCAAGCTGTTTGAACATTCCGTCTGTATCAATCTGCTCTGCCACTTCCCCCGGAAGTAAATAGACACCATCCTCGATATAAGAATTGACCCGGTATCTTGCATCTTCCCATGAAATCCTGCTCTCTGCTTCACGGGTCAGATAATTGCCTTTCCACATGGTAATCCCGTCCTCATCAGCACGATACCCGGCTCTTACATCCCCGATATACATCTCTGTAAATTTCTCCATACGGAAAGAATTTTTCAGATACTCCGTCTGTAAAACCGCATCCTGCTCTGACTGGAAATATCCCGCAATCTCCGGTCTTTTATGGATAAGGTGATTATCAAAACATAAGATTCCCTTTTGAAGCTCTGTGAAATCTTCGGTTTTATCCGAAAAGGAACCGGATAATGAATTGTTGTCACTATCCGGCTCCTGCATGGTGCTATGAAATTGTTCCTCACTGCTTAAATGTAAATCAGTTCTGTCAGCACGATTTCCTCCGCTGAGTGTCTGATGTTGTTCATCTTCGCTACCCAGCCCATCTGATTGGCTGCTTTCAGTTCCTCGTTCACTCCTTCCGACTTCGCCATCTGTCCGGTCAGAAGTTCCATTCTCTGCTCTGCCTGCTCCTGTACCTGCAGACAATGTGCTTTCAGCTCCCCTGTCAGAATCATTCCCTGATAAATCCCTCTCCTGTGCTCCTTCAGAAAGTTCTTCCTCATCAGTCCGTACTTGGTCAGTGCCTGTTCCGGCTCCTCGTTCGCTGTCAGGTTCGGAATCAGATAATCCCCGTTCTTTTCGTATGTCAGTTTCATTGGCAATGCCCTCCATTTCTGTATGATTTTCAGTTTCCTTTGGTTTTTCTATTGTCGTTTCGCTTTCACGCTTTAAAGCATTATAGTCTGCTTCTGGTGCATTTGCAAGTCCTTTTTCAACATTTTCTTCATGACTTCCAATATGCTCCCCAGCCGCTTTTTCTCTTGCCTTATTTCGGGCAATCTGACGCTCGTATGCCCCTATTGTCCTTCCAATTTTCATAAGCAGGGGCTTACACATTTCCGTAGTTGCATTTCCAATGACAGCTAATGACTTTGTATTATTAAATTCGTGGATATATTCAAAATTCATGTCATCTTTCCACAAATCCATATCGGCACCGCATCGGGATAGCAGGGTAAAGGAAATACTGGAAGCCAGCGTTTCCCTCAACCTGATTCCGAGATTCAGTTCATCCAGATCATCAAGGAAACTGCCCTCTTTCACATAGTTTAGCTCCGGTAAAAGTTCCTCATAATAATCCTGGGCAATCCTGTCAGCTATCTCCATAATCCTCTCTTCAAAAGGCATATTTACATCGGTTCCACCATAAGTCTTTTCAAGCTGTGCAAGCACAGGAGTCTTATGTTCCTCCTTAAGTTCCCACAGATTTGGGGCACGCCCGATTCTTCTTGCCTTATGCACATCTGATACATCAAAGACATATTTTAATCTCGGACGTTCGCTGTCCGTATCAATCAGGGCAATTCCTTTCGCTCCACGGTTGACCCAGCAATTCATCTTTTCATTCCACGTTTCAAGCGAAGCACAGGCTGTAGCATCCGGTCTTTGGGCGTATATTAACATCTGCTCGTTAAAGGGATATTTATACAGTTTTGCAGCCGTGGTCAGAAATCTGGTCCATTCATTTTCGTTTTTAACAATATCTGCCGCTGTCATTTCTGCCAGTGCAGATATATAATGATATTTTCCTGTCATAGATACTCCTTTCGATTCAATTTCTCCTAATAACAGAAAAGCAACCCAAAGTGGCTGCCTCAGAATATAGACAAAATTCTATAAATACTAAATGCAAGTATATTAGTAAAAATATACTTGCATTTTCTTTTAATGACTATTCCTAAATAAAAAATATATTTACTCCTATATACACACGATTATCCAATCAAATCAATTATCCTACTTAATACTACTTTTGTTTTTTGTTCCAGAATCTCAGTTTTATAGTAATTTGTAGAAATTTCTGCTAACAATTTATCTATCTCACTTACATCATTTTGCTTTTTTTCTTTCAGAATTTTATTTATATCTACAGAAAATTTAATACGGGCATACATTTCTTTATCCTTCAAATTGTGCATAGTAATTGCAGATAAAACAAACTCCAAATCATATTTAAACGGAACGTAATACCTTCTCATATTTTGTTGTTTATGATTTTTCTTTGTATCCCTTATATTAGTAATAATCGAATATATAACCGTATCTAATAACACAAATTCTAACAATGCTTCTTTGACAAGAGAAAAAACATAATCTGATTGTGATACATTTACACTATATGTAAAAACACTTGTAAAAAATAGTAGTATATATATAGCATAACGCAACACATTAATACTTATTAATGCTTCGACCGGCTTAAAAATCAGTGCCACAGATTTATTTCCAGTAACTACTTGAATAAATTTTTTAATCATTCTTAACAAAAAAGATAAGATATATGGTATCGATATTAGAAATGTTATCATTGTCAAAAAAATAGAATACTTCTCTTGTCCTATAAACTCACCATAAGTCAATGCTATCCCCGAAGACGTACAAATCTTTTCAACAAGAAACACAAATAGATATGTTCCATATCCAATTATATTTTTCAACAACATAGATGAAAAAAATACAAAATATAAAAGCGCAATCACTATTGCTATTGTAACAGTGAATAATGGTAATACTACTTGAGATATTAAAATTAACTCAGTAGCAAGAAATATAGCCTGCCCCCATGTCAAAACATCCTCATCATTTTTTCTATTTCGAGCGAAATATATAATAAGCAATACCAATGCTGCAAAAACAATAACACCAGAAATGATATACCACTTACTCATAATCTGTGCTAATTCGTCCAATATTTCTGGATTAGAAATATTTTCACTAAATATTTTTTTTAGTAGCTCTATAAAATCAATATTTATATAAGCTAACACACAAGATAGTATCAAACCAATAGGTGTCGCTAAAGCCAACATGCCGTATTTTATTACGCCACTTTTCCTAAAACTTTCTATCTCTTTTTCATTAAATACAACTAATTTCATAATATTTCCTCCTACAACGTAAGCGCTTAATTTTCAGGTATCATAGAAAAATATCCGACTGCCTTCTGGTAGTCGGAATTTTCTTATAATCCCCCAATACTTGCTTCTTTAAATTTGCTGCCCGGCGCTTGATTTCTGCTTTTACCTCTTCATTCCATGGTGCAAGCTGTTCGAATTCCTTATCACTCATTCTATCATTCGGACGTTTTTCCAGCAGATAGGTTAGATAGTGATAGACGTTTACTCTATCCGGGCTGTCGCAGAACAGCCAGTTTTTTCGCTTATGTGCTTAAAAACATAAGCGAAATTATGTGTTCTGACAGCATCGAAGGTGGTATGTTTTGCTTTGATGTCTTCCTCTAAACGGAAAAGTTCTATATATAGGATTCCCTGTACGGCTGGCTGGTTGTAATCCAGTTTCTTCCCTTGGGGAACTGCATCGGTTAGATACCTGCGGATATGCGCCCAGCAGGCTGTCCGTTTTATATCTGGAACTTTGTTGTAGCCGCTATAGCCATCACACATGAGATAGCCATGAAATCCATCTAAAAATTCTGCGGCTGTATTCCCACTGCGGGTTTCTGAATATTTATATAGTATGATTGGCGGCCCGTCATCCTCCCCACTCCGGAATAGCCACATATAAGACTTCGTCTGCGCCCGGCGACCTGCCTCATGCAGTACCTGAAGGGGTGTCTCATTTGCCATCACAAAACCCCTTTCTAAAAGTTTCCGATGAAAATATTTATACATTGGATGGAAGAATGCTTCTGAATTCCGGATTACCCAGTTTGCCATTGTTGCCTGGGTGATAGAAGCACCATACTGCTCCCAGTCTTTTTCCTGACGGAGTATGGCAGGCTGTTACAGAACTTCTGATACATTACCCACGCAACGGTACCCTCAGAAGCCATTCCATACAGCATATGGGCTTTTCCATCTTTTCCTTTTTTGATTGTAGGGAAATCCTTTCTTTTGCATTCTGGGCAGCTGTAGCTGATACTGTAATATTTAACCACCTTCAGCTGTGCCGGTATAAATACCAGTTCCCGGCGGACGAATTCTTCCCCGATTGATACCAGACCGGCACCACAGACAGGGCATTTCTTTTCTTCAAGATTAAGATATTCCTTTGTCACAGGGATTCCTTTATAGCGTTCTACATCGGCAGCCCTGGCTTTTCTCCTTTTTGTTTTTTTTCAGGAAGGGAAGCTGCTATTTCTTCTGCCTCTGCTGCAGCAGGATACTGTTCTTTTTCTGCCTCATTAAAAAGATTCTGTTCCTTAGGAGGTGCAGGTCTTTTTTCGCTGGATGTACCAAAAAGTTTCTGGCGTAGAAGACGGAGTTCCTCCTTGAGATTATCCCTTTCCTGTGTAAGGGATTTTTCCCGTTCATTTGCTGCATCGACAGTTTCCTGAAGGGTCTTTATCAGATTTTTCAATTCAGCGACCATGTCTTTCAATTCACGGAGCTGGATATCTTTGGAACTGTCTGCCACTGTGTTTACCTCCTGTCTTTCATAGCTCTATTATAGCAGAAAACAGGAAGTGCTGCTAATAAAAGCAGCTCTTTTTTACATCTGTTTACCGTGTACGGATGGCTTTGGGCTGTTCGATATCAATGCCTGACATCAGGCAGTCGAATTCCCTCCATGTGAGATTGCGTACTTCAGATCTATCCCTCGGCCATCGGTAAGAACCCTTGACAGTGAGTTTTTTATAGATCATGACAATTCCGTCCGGTTCTTTCAGGATAGCTTTTATCCTGTCACATTTCCGTCCGTAGAACAGATAGAGGGCATTGTCAATCTCCATGGAGAACTGGTCTTGAATAATTGCACACAATCCGTCAATGGATTTGCACATATCGGTTCTTCCACATACGATATAAATGGCATCAACATTTGAGATATCCACTAACCTAATGACTCCTTGAGGGATTCTATTAAAGTTCGAAGAAGTGCTGGATGAACAGAATTACTCAGATGGATAAGCAGCCCTTTTGTTTTAATCTCAATAGTGTGTGGGGCATCTGTATACACAGGCTCACTCTCCTGACCGTAAAGTGGCTGTGTAGAAATATCCTCTGGTTCTATGGCAATCTGGACAACATCCTGCATAATAAAAAACAGGCAAATTATTCCATAATAAATATATATGGTAAATAATTTGCCTGTGCATCTGAGTTTCTTCTATATAATATAATATCATTTTTTATCTTTCGAATCTTATCTTAGTTTATCTTTGTTGTATTTAATATAATTAGAGTCCAGTATCGATTTCAAGACCATTTTTTAGAAAAAATCGCACGTCTTGTTTGGTATATACTACGATTTCATATACAAGGCCACTCCAAAGGAATTCGTCAAACTCTGAAATCGTTTCATTTTGTTTCTTAAAGGTGCTGATAAAATTATCAAATAATTTACCTTGAAGATCTTTTTCTTTTATTTGCTTTGAGAGTCTATCTATCTCTGACGCAATGGTATCATATTTTCTTTTTAATCTGAAATATTCTTTATTATATTCATCTTGATTTAATGATACTTTACTATTTTGAATTACTATATTATTTATTTGTTCTACAACAGTATTAATTTCTGCAGTTTTATCTTTTAATTCCATAGTAAGACTATTCATATCACAAATAGTTTTTTTCATCTCTTCTGTATTTTTTATTATTTCTTCCTTTTCAGAAATTAATTGATTGACAACTTGAACGAAGAGCTGTTTGATTTCATACTCTGAAAGATTAGGAGTTTTACATCTATTTTTATATTTTTTGTTACATTGATAGATAGTTTTTTTATATTTGGTATTTGAATTCCATACTTTAGAACCATACCACCCCCCACAATTTCCGCATTTTAATATAGATGAAAAAATACTTATTCCACTATATTTTTTTATCTTTTTTCTCCTGTAAAGTTCTAATTGTACTTGGTCAAACTGTTCTGCGGTAATAATCCCTTCATGATGGTCTTCTATGTAATACTGGGGGATTTCTCCATTATTACGAACACTTTTATGTGAGAGAAAGTCTTTGATATATGTTTTTTGAAATAAAAGATCTCCTTTATATTTCTCATTTTTTAAAATTTTAAGGACTGAACTATTAGCCCATTTTTCTTTTCCTCCAGGAGTTTTTATTCCCATCTCGGTTAGGTCTTTTGCTATTCTATAAGCAGAAAATCCTTCAAGAAATTTTTCATAAATATATCTCACTGTTGCTGCCTGTTCCTCATTGATAACAAATTCTCCATTAGGTCCTCTATCATAACCTAAAAAGGTATTAAAAGACAACGAACCTTTTCCATTAGCAAAAGCTCTTCTTTTCCCCCATTTAACATTTTCTGAGATAGATCGGGATTCTTCTTGAGCTAGAGAACTCATAATGGTAATAAGCAATTCTCCTTTTGAATCAAATGTCCAAATATTCTCTTTCTCGAAATAAATTTCAATACCGTTTTCTTTTAATTCTCGGACTGTTGTGAGTGAATCAACGGTATTTCTAGCAAACCTGCTAACTGATTTAGTTATAATTAAATCTATTTTTCCTGCGAGAGCATCAGCAATCATTTGTTTAAAGCCATTTCGTTTTTTGGTTGTTGTGGCCGTTATACCTTCGTCAGTATATATACCAGCAAATTCCCATTCCGGATTTTTTTTAATATACGCAGTATAGTAATCAACTTGAGCAGCATAACTCGTTGCCTGCTCTTCAATATCTTTGGAAACTCTGGCGTATCCTGCAACTTTTCTTTTTTGTGGATTTTTAAGAGAAACAGAGTCATACAAATTTAATGTAGCAGGAATTGTAGTTACTCTTTTTCCCATGTAATCACCTTTCCTTCTTTAAAATAGAAATCTATCCTATCATTATAAATGATAGCCTTTTCTATATTCTGAGCAAATAATCCTTCACATTGTGGTTCATTGAAAAGAGATTGTGTGGCTTTTCTTATAACGTCATCAAATTCTCTTTGCCCAGGACATTTTCTGCAGCACCATATTTTATATCTCTTTTTTTGCCCATTAATACTTAATGTTCTGGAATCAGCTTCAAGCATTTTACGACAATTTCCGCAAAATAATCTACAAGAAAATCCACTATATCCTTTCGTATAAGTTCTTAAAATCTGTTTCTTTTTTCCATCTTTTAGATTGAACACAATATATGCATTATCAATTGTAATAAGTTTGACTTCTCTTCTTACTAAATCTTCTTTAAATTCATTGACAGCTAATGCTTTTGTTGCTGCCGCTTCTAGTTCTATTTCATAAATATCTCGAAAATCACATGCAGCCATACCTTTCCGATCCTTAGCATTACAAACCCATTTTTTGCCGTATCTTGTCGTTCGTCTACATACAGAACATCCACAATTTCCACATTTGACAATACCTGAAAATGCAGTCAATCTAGGATTTTTGTTTGGCATTGCTTCCGCTCTCTCTTTTTTAATCTGTAATGCTTTTTGGAAATCTTCTTTAGAGATTAAAGGTTCGAACATGTTTTCTACAGCATACATTGGCAACTCACCTTTATTTTCTTTCCGAACATGATTTTGTGTAAAAAACCATTTCTGCAACAATAATGTTCCCGTATAAGAAATATTTGAAACAATATACCTAATAGTAGAATCATCCATTGGTATTCCTGTTTGTCCCTTAATTCCCCTTTTTTTTAGGGCCTTTGCTATACTATAAGCAGGCTCCCCGTCAAGATATCTTTTGTATATTTCTTTTACAATTGCTCCTTGTTCGGGGACGATGCTGTAACTGTTTCCATTCCATTTATAACCATATGGAGCTTTATATCCATTTGGTTTTCCTACTTTGAAGCCTTTACGAATTCCCCATTTTATATTTTCAGATGTGTTTTCACTTTCTGCTTGGGCATAAGCGGCCAAAAACGTGAGAAGTAATTCTCCCTCCTGTGATATAGAGTGAATATTTTCTTTTTCAAAATAAACGTCTACTCCTATATTTTTTAAATGCCTTATAGTGTTCAAAGTGTCTACAGTATCTCGGGCAAAACGGCTAACCGATTTCGTAAGTATAAGGTCAATTTTCCCGTTATTGCAGTCATCTATTAAACGATTGAATTCTTTACGTTTTTTTATGGATCTGCCGGTAATCCCTTTATCGGCATAAACTCCTACATATTTCCAATTTGGATTCTTTTGAATTAATGCACTATAATAATTAACCTGTGCTGAAAAAGAATACTGTGTCATTTCTGTTAGAGCAGATACTCGTGCATATGCAGCTACTTTTTTCTTTTCTATTTGCTTGGGGATCATCGCTTCTATCTTATGTATTTTTGACATAAACTTCCTCCTTCTTTTTACAATAAAAGTCATTAAACTTTTCTATTTATCTGTTTATTTTATCTTATCATTTCCATACTAATATAGCAAACATATATTCCAAATATACGTTTGCTATTTATATATAGTATGTCAGAAATTTGCTTCTATTAGAAATTTAGACGAGTTTTATATTTTCTGTCGAAGAGAAATGTTTATTAATAGAGGAGATGATATTTTATACTTATTTTGAAATAATTCTCCAATTTGTTTAAATTCTTCAGTTGTGATAATTTTTTGTTTTAATAGTTGATATGCAACAATCATCGTTCCATAATATTTTTTTTCATTTTCACATGATTTGTTTTTTATTTTCATCACCCCCAAATCTTTCGCGAATATAGCAATTGTGCGAACAATATTTCCTTTCTTTGTTCCCATAAGAGATAAATTCCTTTTTGCAATGTCTGCATATTAAATGATAGTATGCTTTACGCCTTACTTTATCTGGATGTTCATTCCACCATTTATTTCTACATATATCTGAGCAAAATTTTTTTGGTTTTCTTCCTAATTGCTGCTGGATATCTGTTCCACAATACAAACACTGATGAAAGGGTTCATTAATAGAAGCTGGTGCTTTTGCAATACCCCCAAGTCCATGTCTCTTACAATATGTCTTAACGGTATTTTCATTTATTTCTAGCTTTTGAGCTATCTTTTTATAACTATATCCAGCATTTCTAAGGTCACGAATTTGTTGACGTTGAATATCATTCATTAAAATTTAGGTGAAAAATATCCTGAATTTTTAATCCAAAGAAAAATTCACCACCGTCTTTAAACGGTCCTCCTTTTTGTAATGTAATTCTATGGTTATTATTTAGATACCGCTTTTTTATTTAACATAAGAACCTTATATCTTCCGCCTTTATGTTCTAACACTTTGTATGTTACTCCCTTTTCTGTCCATGTATAATCGGTTAAGTTTACTTCCTGACCAAACGGAGCATAAGATTTTTCATTAAGATGATTGAGCATCCGTTCAAAATCAACTAATGTTAACCTGTTGTTACAAGAACGACCCTCATGATTTGTTCCATAAATAGATTTATATTCGGGGCAAGAATAAAACAAAGAATGCGGTCCTTCTTTTAATTGCATTTTATGACTGAAATCTTCTCCATGATTACCACAAAGTAAAGTTACAGTGTTCCAACTATCTGTTTTTATCATTATTTTCACATCCTTTCGTTAATAGTATGATAGAATGTAAAAAGACCCATTGAATTTTCTTCAATAGGTCTTCGTTATAATTAATGTATTGTAGGTGTATTATTTTTTTGGTGCGGCCAATTTATAGAAAAGAATATTTTTTTCTTTTTTATAAACATAAATGTTAGTCGCTTTTTTTAGACGTATTGCCTCCTGTAAGGCGTTAGTTATATATTGCGGATAAAAATAGATAAGATATTCCTTATTGTTAATCAAACAATTAGACAGGAAATAATCTTCGTATCCCTGCAGTTCTCCAATGATAGCAACAACCTCATACAATTGAGGTCTTTTATTGGATTGTGTAGCAGAGTTTGTTGATACTGGAGCATTAGAAGATTTTGAAAAATTTTCTTCTGGTTGTTCTGAGCTAACTAGCCCTGGACTTTCTGGTATATACTCCTCTGGCGGAACAGTATTATATGTATTTCCTCTTCGTTTTTGCATTTCGTCCAGTATTTTCTCTCCTCTTGGAACAATATCCTGAGCAATAATATGACGGTATTCCTCCATATAAGTATATGCCTTATCAATAAAATCTAAGAAATCGATATCATTTATTCGCATATATCCTCTTACTCTGCATTGATAAGAGTTTGGTTCTATTTCTACTGAACTGCGTCCACCATTTTTCGGTCTGGACACTCCATTTTCTATTTGGATTGCCCATGGAGAGCGCATTGGCTTTCCAGTTTTTTCATCTACCGAAGTTCTACTGATAAAAATCTTTTTTGTTTTTGCTTTTCCTTTATCTGGACCATCCTTTATAATAGCCTCCGGCATGGTATAATTTTTAATAATATTATAAGGCATGGGCATATCAAACATTTTCGCTCTTGCATAAAGATATTTAATATCTTTAATATCCAGATTAAACTGGATGTGTTTTGCGTTATCCCCTTTTCCATTTGAGAAATCATTCAAGTCCAACTTAAACTTTCCATCAATGATTGTCATAAAATCTTCTCCTGATTCTATGCTGACAGGACGGAGATTTGCATAGATAGCTAAAGTTCGATTCTGTGTTTTGATTACAGCTACTTGTCTAGTTACTTCTTTAAAATTTTTTGTATTCATCGTATCGTTCTCCTTGATAATTTTTAATCCCGAATATCCTTCTGAATGTTATAAAGTCAGAAGGGATTCCAGTGATTCCATAAATGGAGTTTTTTCTTTTTTAATAGAAAGATAATCAAATATCTCAATTTGTATTTTCTTCCTATTGTTAAAATAATTAAAAGACAGGGTTCCAATTATATCAATTTGCTTCGGGACTTCATTGTTAATAAAGCGTTCAGCCATATCAAATCCAATAGCATCCATGTTATTGCCGTATAGTTTGATGTGCTCTGCATTCTGTCCGATTCTCTGAAAAAAATGACCATTTCGCGGAGAAAGATAAAAATCATGTATCAAGAATACCGGATTAGGGTTACCTTCTCCATACGGAGCAAATTTTTGAAGTTCATCCATGTAATAAGGGATTTCTGATGCAGATATCTCCAAATCATATCTCAAACATCTATGATCAGATAAAACAATATCTGAAAGTTGAAGGTTAACCTGCTGAGAAAATTGAGATAACTTTGTCTTATCAATAGACAGTCCAGCGGCTCCTGCGTGACCCCCATAGCCATTTAATAAGTCTTTGTTCTTATCTAACAAATTCTTTAAATGAATATTCCTTGCACTGCGCCCAGACCCTTTGTATAACCCAATTTTTTTAGGATATATAGGATCTGTAAAAACAAAAGCGGGAACATCATATTTTTCAGTTAATTTTCCTGCTAATATCCCAATAATTCCTTCATTGAAAGAACTGTCATATAGAACGATACATCGTTCATTGGCTAATACATCATCTGGATAGTCTTCTTGAATCTTATCCATAGATTCTTTTACAATATTCTGTCTTTTTTTATTAAGTTCAATCAACTCTAACGCAGCTGTGTATGCTTCTTGATCACTCTCTAACATTGGATTATTAGGTTCCTTCATTTTCAATAAATTAAACACCTTCTCTGCTCCATTGTCTTCCAATCGTCCAGCAGCATTAAGGACTGGTCCGATTTTGAACCCGATATCATCTTCTTGGATATATTCGATACGTAGAAGATTAAGTAATACATTCATTCCGTAGGGAACTTTTCGCTGGTTCAATAGTTTTAAACCTCTTTTTACAATGTTTCGATTATCTCCATATAACGGCATTACATCAGTGATCGTTGCAATAGCTGTGAGAGCTAAGAGTTGTTCAAGTAGTTTTTTATTTTTAGGAATAAGTGTCTTTGCAAAGCGATATGCAATTGCTGCACCGCAATATCCTGCAAACTCAGAACCTCCTATTGCATTTGGATCAACAATGATATCTGCACTTGGAAGGCTTGTATCGGAACATAAATGATGATCTGTGACAATCACTGGAATTCCTTTTCTCTTTGCTTGTGCTATTTGTTCCAAAGCAGCGATGCCATTATCAACGGTGATTATAAAATATCCACAGGGAATTTCATCTATAATTCTTGAGCTGAGTCCATATCCTTCAGAAAATCTCTTAGGAAAACGAACTATAAGTTTATTTGTAAGTCCTGCTTGCTTGATATATTCTTTTAATCCTTCATAAAGATTAATGGCAGCAAGAATGCCATCAACATCATAATCTGCAATGATTGCAACATGAAGCCCCTTTTTTAGAAATGTTTGGGTCAAGATAACAGCATCTCTTAAATTTTTTATATGTGGATCTTTCGGGGGATTTAAAAATTCTTCTGATAACATTCCGGTATGATATTGAACAACATCTGTTATACTTTTAAAATCTTTATTTTTCTCCCACATTTTTTTTATTCCTCCTTACATTTATTGTTATGAATTCGTACAATACAAAAATTATCCTCCTTTCATCTATTGCACTTTCATACATAAAAAGAATGATAGATGAGAGAATTAAATAAAAAAATAACGTAGGAGAATATTGTTTTAATCCGCAGCCGGTATCCCTTATACAGAGGCTGAATGCCGATATTTCTTCCGGCAGGGATTAATCTCATGTCAGTGGGAGATGCTATTCTCTCCGCCACCGCTGACGTTACACGAATTTTACAATTCATCCCACAGCCTAAAGAGGTAGGGGGATCTTGCTTATCCGATTTTTCTGTAAAAGTCAGACAGATTTTATAAAAAAAAATTTTTGTTAAGCATATGCTTTCATTCCGCCTGTCTTTGTAAATGTAAAAGTGAAAACATGGTTTGTATATTTTGACGTTTCGTGTTCGTGTATATACTGAACCATATCTTTATAAGACATTTTTCGAGAAAACTGCTTGTGAAATCGTTCAGAAATGTGTCCAATAGTGTTTCCATGCATTAGCTTAATGATGCCGCATTCGTTTGGAACAAAGTACCACGATTCAAATTTGGTCTGAATGTGAATCTCATTAAAACGTAATTCTGCACAATAGTTATATTTTTTACATTCCTGTTTTACTTCTCTAAGAACTTCTTCATTAAATTTTCTATAATTAGACATTTATTCGTCTCCTTTCGCATATATTCTTTATTATTAGAATGACAGAAAGACGAGAAAGATAATTTTTCTGTATAAAGTAAAAATCCGAAGGAATAAATTCCTTCGGATATATGGAACACAATATCTGTTTACTTGGCGAAAAAATAAAAATGTTCAGCTATTAACTATTTTTATAAAAGCCAGGGCGCACAACGCTAGAACCTAATCCGTAGATTCGCTCAGACATTTCTCCTGCTTCCAGTTTGTTATATGCATCCGTATATTGGATTAATCTTGAATCCATATAGTCAATTTGGTGCAATACTTCAGCTTCTAAGATTGCAGGTGCGACTGGGCTTCCCCATTCTGTTGTACCATGATGAGAAAGTATCATGTGTCGAAGCATGGATACTTTTTCACTAGGATATGGATGTCCCTCCTGTTTAGCAAGGAAAACTTTTTCTAATATCATTTCATCTGCTAATACTATATGACCTATAAGGCGACCTTCTATCGTATAGTCAGATACACCAATCTCGTCAGTAGTTAGTTCTCGGAGTTTTCCAATATCATGCAAAATTGTTCCGCAAATAAGTAATTCATTGTTTAATCTCTTATTTGCTTTTTGTGTTACATAGGCTTCCTGAACCATTGAAAGAGTATGATATAAGAGTCCTCCATAAAAGTTGTGATGGATTGCTTTTGCTGCCCCCCACATAAGAAGTTTATCTTTATTTTCTTCCAAAATTTCTTGTGTTAAATCAACAATTCCCCACTCATCCTCTCTGCAATTTTTTAGATAAGAAACAAGTAATTGATACATTTTTTCTGGTTTTTCTGGTGCCGAAATGATAAAATCTTGAATCTCTGCTGGCTCAGTAGGTGCAGAGCAGCTTTGTAATTGATAATCTGTTCTTCCTTCATATAATTTTGTATAAAGTGTTGCGGATACTAAAGTTCTTTCTGGGTATTTTGAAGTAAATCCTTCTTTTGTAGAATCCCAGGCATTAGCCTTGATTGTACTTTCTCCATCAGAAAATTCAATACAACAATAGGGTTTTCCGGCTCTAGTCTCCTTCTCTTCCACTCTTGTGATTAGTAATACCGTATTATTAGTCTTATCCAGTTCAAAATCTTTAATCTTTAACATATAATTTCCTTTCTTTATAATCTTGTTTACTTTAATCCTCAGTCGCTATCCTTTATGCGGAGGATGAGTGCCGATGTTTTTCCGACAGTTTTTCACTTCATGTCAGTGAGATATCGTTTTTTTGAAGAATAACAGAATTGTGTTATAAACCTCCTTTCTTCCACAATCTTTCTTCTTTTTTAGTATGAAATTTTGCCTAAAGTAATAAATAAAAAAGAGCCCCATTATTGGAGCTCCGTGTAAGCTTAATATAATAACTTACATAACATTTACCTGCATACCATCTTTTCCTTTGTGAAATACAGCAAGTATTCTATTTTCTTCTAAAGCAACAAGAATATTCGATAAGGCTACCTGTCTTTTTGATGGAGTAAATAGAATATTTTTTGTACGATTGTTCTCATCTATAGATAGACATAAAGAGCCATTGGGACATAAGGCTTGGGATACGGGCTTTCCAATGGAAATATATTTTATAGACTCTCCAGAAATGATGTATAAAGAAGCATAAAGACTCGTATCATACGGAGAATAAAATTTTATAGCATCAGACTTAGCAGGATTTCCTACATCTTCACATACTTTTACTATGCACACATCTCCCCTTGTTAATTTAGATGCAGCCTTTTTTGCATCAAATGTACAGCGTATTGTGCGCATATCATTAGGTCCATCCATTAAAAAGGGCCGTACTTTTAAATAAGTGACATCTTCCTCATTTTTTGTATCACAAATCATTCCAAAAATATAGATATTTTTCTCATTATCATATATTATATTATTTTGCATATTTTTTCAGCCCTTCTTTCCACACTTTTCCTATACATTTACATAATACTTCATATTGTATCTCTGTTTTTTGATGCAAGTAATAATCTGCAACTGCTCCTGTACAATAGATAGCGTCAAATTCAGTACCACTTTGATCAGGAATAGATGAAAAAAAATCATCGTCCTGCATAAGTGCTTTTGTTGCTTTCGCTCCATTAGCTTTTGAAAATTCAGCACTTTTAAGAAATGCGGTTACAGTATTTTTTATGGAAGATATTTTTTTCTTGGAAGCTCTATTAAGATTATTCATGACTTTATTTATTATATTTTTTTTACAATAATCTTCTACAAAATCCTTAACTAAAAACTTTCCTACATGCTTTTTTAAAGATACATCATCTAGCGGAATTATTGCCCCTCCATAGATAATTGTTGATTCTAATGAATAGGAACCTCTTGCTATATCAGAAAAAGAAAAGCGGCATCCAAAATGAAATTTGTGTCCACATATGGTTATCTCTGAGGCTTTCATGAAATTGATTACAGTCTTCATATGTGTAATGCTATAAAAATAAATTCTAAAGTTGTCATTGTCGTGTTTTTTTAGTTCATCCCATATAGATTGAACGGCATCTTCAGGAGTGATTAAGAATCTGCATGATGTTGCTCCTAAAAGCCGCCCTGCATATTTGTTTTCTGTACGATAAATAATCTTAAACGGTCCATTATTTTGTAAAAGTGAACAGAGATAAAGGTCTCGGAAAATATTTCTACCAATCTGCATTTTTCCGCATTCCATTTGATTACATAAGGTACTTAAAAATAATTTTGAGGGAACTAATGTGATACATCTTTTATTGACTTTTATTTGAAAAAAGAACCCATTTTCATAAATATCTCTAATTAGTTCGGATGTAAGTCCCTTATTTTTCAAACTTTTAATAGGCAATTTCCCATAATTGCCCTCCCTTTTCAAATATTCTTTTTGCCGAGTAGTCGGAAAAAACATTTCGTTATTAATCTCATCCGGACAAAGTCTGGCTAATACAAAGTTATCCTCCTGCATATCAATGATAGAATACATAATTAATTCTGAAGAATCAATTTCTAATATCGTTGTCGATTCGTTCATTTTTTTTAGAGCATCTTTAAGATCCGATGCCCAAGAACCTTCTAGGCGAAAACCATCACTTAAAATATCATTATTAATTGTTTCCATGTTCTAATCCTCCTTATAAAATTTAAAAAAAGATGATATATAGTTTTCCTCCATATCATCTTTCTTATCATCTTTTATAAGAATGAAATTTTAACGAACAGAATAACTTTTTCATAAAATCTACAGTTATGCGCATGGACATGAATGAAACGTCATGCAGCTACTGATTTTTGATGAAAAAAAATATACTGCCAGTAAGCACACACCCCGTCTATAATCTTTGATTTAGGCGGGGAGGGTTCACGTGCAGAGTACTCAGTTATAAGATTTAGAACATTCTGTCTCAAAAACGATTTCTGGATGTTCTTCAAGAGCGAGGAGGATATTAAGAAGCTCTGCTTTTTCGCGAGCAATATCTTCCTTATGTTGTCCCACTAACTCAAACATATCGTCAATAAAAGGCATTAAGCGAATTGGAGGTATTTCTGAATTTGCAGCTACTTCATTTAGATAATGATTTTGTACATTATATCGAGCAATAATTTCAGCTCTTTCTGATATAGAAGGGTATTTTATACACTCTTTTTTAGGATCAATATCGGATATGGATAAATTGATAGAAAAAGGCTCTTTTTTCGTGCATATAGAACAAATTTCATCCCAGATTATCTTTTTTTTATTTTTTGGATCTTTACACTCCATTTCACTAAGGCTATATTCTTCAAAGATTTGAAATGCTTTAAGGAGTTTTTGATTTGCTGAAACAATTTTTATGTAAGTATATTCTTTATATGGAATAATATGTGCAAACACATTATAATTGTATAATGTATTGCTTCTAGCCCTTTGCGAGGCATCAATTCGCTGATTAAGAATTTGTACTGCTGAATCATAGATGGATATGCCATCCTCCCGACTTAGAACATTAAGAGTAATATTATCGCATAAAAAAGCAATCTCCTTGCCCAGTTGCTCATGATATAATTTAAACGCGATTTTGTTTAAATTTTTCTGTACAGTTGCGATTTTATTCCAAACTTCTTTCATATCTATACTGTTTATTCTATATCCATAAATTACCATAAGTTATTCTCTTCCTTTCTACTCTAATTCGTGATACACCGACGGGCAGCTGAAGTTGACCACGGCTTTCTGCATGTGTTTGATAATTATTATTACTTATATATAGTATGTCAGAATAGCAGTGTGTCTGATTTTTTAGCATGAATATGATCAAACGGGTTTTGTAAAAAAAGTTTCTACAGAAAAAATGCCCTTTTTAAAATAAGAGTATAATAAGAAATACAAAGAACACCAATCCTGAATGAAATGCTAATCTATCATACTAATAAGAGACTGGGGAAGGAGGGCTGAAAATGAACAGTGCTACATTAAAAAGTATCGTGCTATTTTTATTAAATGACGTAGATGTTAAAACAAATGAAAATGCTATCGAACTTTTTGAAAGATGGAGAAAAACGACACATTATTGTGTAAAAGACCCCTTAGAAGTGAAATGGTGTTTAGAATATTTAAATGCGATGAAGTCATTTAATAGAGATGCATTAAAAAGAACAGCTATTGCGGATGGTTTTATTTCTGCCTGATGGATTAAGGGTAAAAGAAATAAAAAACAGCTTATGGAGGGAAAAGATATGTCAGCAAAAAGAAAAAAAGATATTGAAGAGAAATATACAACTGATAGACAAGAAAAAGTCGAACTTTTTAGACAAATAAAATGTGATATCCACAGTGAAAATGAAGCGGTGTGTACAGCGGCAAAAAACAAATTATACGATGAATTGGTTGGTTTTATTGGACTTGAAATAAATAGATATTTTTCTACATACAAAACCGAGTATTATGAAGAAATGATGCATGAAGCATGGGTTGGTATCATGGAAAATATTGATGATTACGATCCCGGAAGGTCATTACCAACTACATGGGCACATTATGCAATCGTTCATCAAATTAAATTATTTATAAATGAAGTATCAAACAAATCATCAACTCATCATTCTCTGAGAATGAATGAGATTAAGAATTGCATCGAAGATTTTAAAAAGAGAGGTCTCACTCCAACTGTATCGGATATTTCAAATTATACCAGTATTAGTGTAAAATGCGTAGAGGAAGAGTTGGATAGAATAAATCTTACAAAGCCTACCAGCCTGGAAGCTTATCCTGTTGAGAGTCCTAGTTTTTCAGATATTGGACAAAATCCTGAATTTTTATATATGAAAAATGAACTGGCTGAAAGATTGTATAAAGCAATCGATGAGTTACCATCTATAGAAAGAAATGTTATAAAATATCATTTTGGCATTGGAGCAGAAGAAGTTTCTAGTGCAACAAAGATTGCACAAAAATTAGGAATAAACAGAACAGAAGTGCAAACAGCATTGAGCAGAGCATTAAAAAAATTAGAATCATCTCGTTACCTTGTTGGAGAAACAGGAAATAAATGGGAAGACGAGAAAAATGCATATGTTGGCCAAATAGTATTAGATTCTATAAATGATAAAGAAGCTGAGGAATATTATTCTATGTTTCATCCTCAAGAAGATGTTGTTCTAGTAGTCTTAGATGACAATGATGATTCCTCTTCTCCTTTAACACCTGCTAAAGAAGAGACTGATGAGGAAATACATCTCGTTTTTGGAGCTTAGTTAGATGTAGAAATCCCCGCATTTTATTGCGGGGATTTTTTTTAAGAAAGATATATTTCTGCGATATATGTATTCCCATTTTTTTCAATTACAGCGATACCGACATTAGAATATCCATTTGACATTCTTATTTTCCGGCTGCCGTCATTTGACTGGAAACGACTATGAATCTCATCAGCTGTCTTTGATGGTGCTTTCCATATATTTTCAGATGGATGAGAAGAACTAATTTTCCATAAATTACACATATCATTTAATGTTCCGTACATTGGACTTGTAGAACTTGAATAATCATATATCGCCATATCTGCAGCACGAATACATGCCAATTTATATACCTCACTGCTTGTATCCATAGACAAAGAAGATAATCCTTCACTTTTTCTTTGGGCGTTCAATTTTGTTAGAACATCATTTGCTTTTTTAGTATCAAACTCAACGCGAGAACTTACTCTTGCTAACTCTTTATCAAGTGTAGATTTTATTTTGGACTTATCCGGACTGTCAGCCGCTGTTAAAGTTTCTTTATTTATGACTTGAGGTCCGATTTTCTTTGTTTTTAATAACGTCCCATCTTTTTTATATATTTTCTGTATTGTTGTTTCATAAGTAATGCGAACTCCATTTTCAACTTTTGTATCTTGTGAGGTTTCTGTTACAGTATAAGTTCCGTCACTATTATTGGATCTTTTTTGATTGCTGGAATCACTTCCTATAGCAGAAATTTCATTATTTGATGATGTATTGTTCTGTGCAGAAGTCGAAGAAGCAGCCTTAGTAGCAGAGTCTCCTGTTAAAGCTTTATTAATAGCATTTATATCATCAGAAGAAGTTTTTGGTTTATCTGTTTCTTTCCATATATATTTACCCTTTTTATTTTTTACACGTTTTCGATACCCAGTTAAGACATTATTTTTATCATATACAGCATAAACATCTTTGGAAATATGTTTATAATTATTAGGAACGGATTCTGCACTCTTTCCTTCATCAATAGATTTTCCGTTCTTGTCTACTTCTACGAAAGCGAAAGAATTGTCTTTGTTACGAATATATTTTAAGTATTTAATTGTACCATCCTTTGATGTTACTTTATATACATTTTTTAATCCTTTGACAGGTTCATAATTATCAGGGATATTAGGATCATATTTAGACCAGACCCACGAACCATCTGCTTGCTGAGTCCTTTTCCAATATTTTTTTACATTACCGTTATTATCAACCTGCATATAGATATTATCTTTCCCTGGCACAGGAATATAATTTACTGGGATTTCTTCATCTAATACCCAGTCGGCATCAGCTTTAGGGGTAGAATATCTGCTTTCATACCAAGGGGTTTCTTCTTTTTCTTGTATGTTTGACGGCCGGTTAATTGGCATTTTTGCCTTTACACCCCATTCTACTCCTAATATAACAAGAAGTAGACAAAGTATAGTAAATGATTTTCTCATAAACATTTCCTCCTTTTAATAGAAAATTTCCCCTCGATCGCATCGAGGCTTTTCTTATACCCGAGTGAACTACTACGGTTGTGATTATGGATTAAAACAATAATGACTACAGATTAAAATTTTTCATTAATAGTATGATAGAATAGGAAAAAATGATTTTTTATCTACCCTTATAAATTGTCATTTTATAAATAGACATAGTTAATGATGGAAGGGAGGTTAAAAAAATAATCATAAGTGTCTAAAAATCAAAAGAAAGAAGGATAATTTATGAAACATGTTTTTCCTTTAAACAAACGTTTTAGACAAATAATAAAGTTATCTAGACTGTGTGATAAACACAATATTCCATATGATATGAAACGATTTATGGATGGCTGGGCTTTGAGTATCCCTAATAATGAATCAGAATTATGCTGTGTAACTCAGCATAGTTTCTCTGAGGGAGGTAAAAAAAATTTATTGGAGATAGAGTTTTATATTGGGGGATATGAGAGTAAAGGGAATCAGAGTGCAGAAGAAATTCTCTCACAATTAAGAAAAGTTCAAAAGTATGAAGATACTAAAAAAAGGGGGATGCATCGAATACAGAAATATTTTGCATCGGATGATGAAACAATGGTAACTAGAGATTATGAGATTTTAAAGGAATATTTAGATTTTCGAAAAGAAAATGATGAATGGTTTGTAGTACAGATAAAAGACTTAGGAGCTGTAGGCATTCCTAATCTTCCGTTATTTTTCCCAAGTTGGTGTAATAACATTACAATAAAAAAAGATGGATACACGCAAAAGGTAGAAAATATTGATTGGACTGTAAAAGAAAATATAGAATGTATCGAGTCACACGGGATCTTTCTGACTGTGCCGTATCATAACAAAATAACAGCTTTTCCGGTAAAAGATTCTGCCTATTCTTCTATTTTGAATAGAGCAGACGATTTTTGTCCGGTTATGTTACGTACAAAAAATAAAAATAGTAAGTTATATCTGCCTGCAAATGAACGAGCAGAGCGATTATGTCGAGATTTTACTTTACAAAAGGAAGCTTGTAAAGTTTTATATCGTGATGGAAAAATAGTATCTGTTTTGTCAAAAAATTATTCTGTATTAGAAACAGACCAGCTGTTAAAAGTATTGGAGAGGAAATTGCAGGAAAAATTTCCAAGATATTTATTTGATAAAGCTGTTTTATCAAATGATTTAACAATAGTAGAATATTTATTAAATGAAACAGAAATCGAATCAAAAATCCGAAGAAAATTAAATGAATCTTCGATACTTTCCTTAAAATTTGGAGTAAGATTTGCGACATCCGATACTGGCGAGTCCAAGGTATATGCTTCTATTTTCTGCGACATTAATAATGCACGAGTTATTATTGATTCAGGAATAAACATGGAACATAAAGGGGATATTTCACCAAAAGATTTTAAGGAGAAACTGGAGAATATTGACGTAGTATTATTGAACTCTGTCAAACAGATTCAAAAGCTTAGTAATATTACAATAACGGATTTTGCAGAAACTCTTAAAATGATAGTAAATACTTCCAATTTTCTGCCAAAGCTTTTCTCAGATGAAGTAATAGAGGAAATAACAAATTATTCTCAGAATACTACTGCCCTTAATTTATACATAGCATTAAACCGTATTATTGAACGCCATATAAAAATGAATGAATCCTCTGCAACAAGGAACATGGTTCTATATGAATGCATGACGAAACTAATGTATCTTGATTATGAAAATCTTAACAAAAAATCTTTTTCATAAAATCTGGACAGCTTTCTAAGAAAGATAAATAAAAAAATATTTACAGAAAAATCGCATATGCGAGATTTTTGATAAAAAACAGGGATTTTCCTGTTTCTTAGGCAGTGATGATGAAGATAATGTAAAAAGACATTTATGTGTAATGTGTGCAAAAGCCAGTTCAGTATAAGGTTACTGAACTGGCTTTTGTATGATTACCATCTTTTGCTACAGCTAGGAAATCTTTTTGCAATATAATTATACTTCTGCAGGTTCGTAATAAATATGAGTAAATGTAATGGCGATATCATTTCGGATAGAGGCGAGCATTCTATCAAACATGCTGTAACCTTCTAATTTATATTGGGCCACAGGATCTTTTTGAGCATAAGATTGCAGGGAAATGCTCTGTTTTAAATGTTCCATATTATCTAATTGCAGCATCCAATTGTTGTCAATAACTTCTAAGAGGACGCTTCTTTCATTTTCTCTCATTTGTTCCGGAGTAATCAATTCCTCAATTTTCTGATATTTCTTAAAAAATATCTCAAATACAGTCTTGGAGAGCTCTTTTTGAGTAGAATCAGAAGAAATAGTAATCATTTCATCTTTTTCTAAATAATCATTAAGAGCAGATACATCCCATGTTTTATTTTTCTTATCATAAGAAATACAGGAGTTTGCAACATCACGAAGCATATTTAAGATAGTTTCACGAATATTTTCTTTATTTAGAAGTTTTCTTCTTTCTGCATAAATCAATTCTCGTTGATCGTTGTTGACTTTATCGTAATCAAGTAACTGTTTTCTCATGTTGTAATTATTAAGTTCTACTCTTCTCTGTGCTTTTTCTACCTGTTTGCTTGCTGTTTTATGAGTAATCTCTTCATTTTCCTTAATTCCAAGTTTTCTATAAAGTTCGATATATTTTTCAAGGCCAAATAGACGAATGAGATTATCTTCCAATGAGAGGTAGAATTTAGAGGAACCAATATCACCCTGGCGGCCGGCACGTCCACGCAGCTGATTATCGATACGGCGAGATTCATGACGTTCAGTACCAATTACACGTAAACCTCCTAGAGCTAACACTTCTTTCCCCAGAATAATGTCTGTTCCGCGTCCAGCCATATTTGTTGCGATTGTAACCATTCCTTTTTCTCCAGCATGAGAAATGATTTCTGCTTCTGCTTCATGATATTTTGCATTCAATACCTGATGTTTGATGCCGATTTCCTTTAATTTCCGGCTTAAATACTCAGAAGTATCAATATTGATTGTTCCAACCAATACTGGTTGCTCTTTCTCGTGCGTTTTTACAATGTCTTCTATGATTGCATGAAATTTTTCTTTCTTTGTAAGATATAATGAATCTGGTTCATCGACACGACTGATTGGTTTATTTGTAGGGATTGGACATACTTTCATATGATAAGTATCTCTAAATTCCTTTTCTTCTGTTTTGGCAGTACCCGTCATTCCTGCTTTTTTATCATATTTATTGAAGAAATTCTGTAATGTGATAGTTGCTAGGGTATTATTTTCTTTTTGAATCACGACACGTTCTTTTGCTTCAATTGCCTGATGTAGACCATCAGAAAAACGTCTTCCCTTCATGATTCTTCCTGTAAATTCATCAACGATAAATACCTGTTGTTCTTTTACAACATAATCTTTATCTCGGAACATCAGATAATTAGCTTTCAAGGCAAGTATAATTGTTTTCTGGATAGCAAGATGTTCTGGTGCAGAAAAATTCTCGATATGAAAATAGTCTTCTACTTTTTCCACACCTGCAACTGTTAAAGAAACATTTTTATCTTTTTCATCAACATAGAAATCTCCATCTTCAACGATATCTTCTCCAAGAATGGCATCAATCTTTTTTAATTTTCCATCGCCCTTTCCTTTTTGCATCTGTCGGGCGAGAATATCACAGGCAATATACAAAGAAGATGCATCACTCTCATTTCCAGAGATGATAAGCGGGGTTCTGGCTTCATCAATAAGAATAGAATCAATTTCATCAATAATGGCAAAATGTAAGCCCCGTTGTACAATATCTGTGCTTTTTTTAGCCATATTATCGCGAAGATAATCAAATCCTAACTCATTGTTTGTGATATAAGTAATGTCACAATTATAAGCTTGTTTCCTTCTATCCGGAGTATAATCATTTAAAATATATCCTACGGATAATCCTAAAAATTCATGGATTTTCCCCATCCATTCGGCATCACGTTTTGCAAGATAATCGTTAACAGTAACAATGTGAACCCCTTTTCCTACCAGAGCGTTTAAATAAGCTGGCATAGTAGACACTAAAGTTTTCCCTTCTCCTGTAGCCATCTCCGCAATATTACCTTCATGAATAGCAATACCGCCCATAATTTGAACAGGATATGGTTTCATCCCCACTACACGGAAAGCAGCTTCTCGAACAACAGCAAAAGCTTCTGGGAGAAGTGAATCGAGGCTGGTTCCTTCTTTTAGTCGCAGTTTAAATTCGTCCGTTTTGTGACGTAATTCTGAATCACTCAATTTGCTCATATCACTATCCATTTTAAGAATTTCTTTAACAATCTTGTTCCATTTCTTTTTCATAAAATAATTCTCCTTTACAAGTCGTGTGCAACGATTCTTTAGTTATTATTTTTTCCTATAGATAGTATGATAGAACGTAAAATCTTTTTAATAGCAGACAAAAAAAGTGTCATCAGGAAGGGTATCGTATAAGATATCCATGTTATTTTGCGTGATATGAATACAGTTAGTGGACAATTCTCTATCATCGAGAATGGATACCGGATGGAGGTAAATCCCCTCTGATAAAGGGAGTAATTTATCTTTTATATCATTAGAATCTATACTAATAAAACTATTTGTATCTGAAAAGGCAAGTTTTGATTGCTGATCGTATTGTATTGCCAAACAATCAAGTCCTAATAGAGATAGGTTATCTTCTCGTTTTTGCTTTAATGAAAGAACTTCATTCATTTCCTGCCCCATCAAACAATCCATATCAAATACCAGTTGACCATCTTTTACATAATATAATTTATTATTATAGGAATCAATCTCAACATATGTTTTGCCCAAACCATTGTTTTCGTGTGTAAAAGATTGGATACTGTAACATAATTCTCGATTTTGAGGGTTTCCAGTCTTGATATCTGATAATATCTGTTGTGTTTCTTTTTCCTGGTCTATTTTCCAGCCATAATCGCTGTAGACTTGCACCATTCTTCCGGATATAGTCCGAAAATTCTGCTCTTGTTCTGCAGTATTATATTTAGCAGCAAGGGTCTCGACATATTCTTTGATCATATTTTCATCAATTTTGATCTTCATTTCACTATCAATTGAAAGCCACGAAGCGATTTTATCGCTGTCAATACAATCTCCTTCTGTATAATTTATCGTAGACGATATATATTGATTCAATTTCTTAGTTGCTTTAATGACTTTAGTAGATGAACAGGTGTATTTTGCTGTCAGATAGATATCTGCTTTTTGCAGATCTAATTCTGTGTTTAATTGTCGTATAGAAGAAAGGAGTACAGAAGATAATTTTTTTGTATCAACAATAGAGCCCTTTTCTTCTTTTTTTATCCTATATGAACCATTTTTATACACTGGCTTTGCACTCTTTGGATATGTTTGATTTTCTTTATGCATAAAGGTTAGGCTATTGATTATCCTCGACAATTCTTTGTTGTCGTATTCCACATTAAGTTCCTGCTTTAAGTCATGTTTTTTCCATATGTTTACTGGCCACAGAAAGGAATGTTGTAAATACAATGCATTTTTAATATCAGCATCTGTGTTTAAATGCAGATCATAAGTATCACCATCCAACTCGGTCTTAGAGCCGTCTGGCTGTATTATTGTTATATTATGATTTATCACTTTTTTTTGAAGAATACGCTTACTACTCTCTTTATCTCTTAAAGAAACCTTTTCTCCATTTAGGTTGGTTCCCGGATAAAAATGGTCAGAAAAAAATAAAGCAGTTCCTGCGTATAAAAATAGGATAAAACAAAGTATCTTAAATATTTTTTTCATTATATATTTTGAAAACCTCCATATAAGAAAAAGACCGATTATCGGCCTTTTTCTTTTCATTGCCCTAAATTCATTTTCTAAATAAAAGGAAGTTCCTCTTCTACTCCTTCTGGAATAGTCATAAATCCATCTGGCATTCCCTGAGAAGAAGCGGCTGGAGCTGGAGCTGCAGGTGCAGAACCATAATTTACAGCCTGTGATGAAGCAGCTTTGCTCTCTGCAAAATCATGTTCTTCTACAACAACATCTGTTGTATATACTTTAGCACCATCACGATTGGTATAACTACCTGTCTGAATTCTTCCAGAAATAACAATCTTAGTACCCTGTTTTAAATACTTCTCAGCGAATTCTCCATTTTTACCGAAAGCGACACAATTAATAAAATCCGCTTCTGCTTCACCATCTCTATGGTATCGTCTATTTACCGCTAATGTGTATCTGGCAATACAAGTAGACTTTTCTCCCTGTGAATATCTAATATCTGGATTTCTAGTCAAACGTCCCATTAAAATTACTTTGTTCATAAAATATCTCCTTTTTGTACAATATTTATATTATGGTTTACATCGTTGAAAATAGAACAATGAATACATATATACCTCCTTTCCATCATCGCACTACTCTCATAAATAAGTATGATAGTTTGGCAAAAAAAATAAAAAAAAGCCTCCAGAATATCTGGAGGCAATAATACCATCACGTCCTAAGAAGGGGAATGCACACCTAGTTTATTGTTCAATATCTACCCCTGGCTGTCTGATACAATCCGTATCTGTAACTTCTTGAGGCAGCACATCATAATAACAATAGCTGTTATCATATGTGTAATGCAAGCTAATTCGTCCGCGATCTTCCTCTTTTTCAAATGTAAGTCCTATTTCACAGGTTTCATTATTAGCTTCAATGGATGCTATTTCTGCTTCATTACAAGCATCCTTTTTAGCGGTGTCCCATGCTTCTTTAAAACTGTTAAACTCCTGATAAGGTTCTTCATCGCCCCAGGAATAAGAGATCTTTAATAACCATTTCATATTTTTTTCTCCTTCTAACGCAGATAAATGATGTTTCCGATGTAATATTTTGCATCAGGGATGGCTGTCCGGATAAACTGATCAAATGGTATCATGAAATTTTCATAAGCCATATCGCCCCAGTTATCCTGGATAGTATCTCTTAAAGTAAAAAGATCACTGTTGGAAAACTCATCCAGATCCATATCGGCAACCATTTTTTTTACCTTCGTAAAACGATCCCGGAAATAATTTTTTTTGCACTCTTTTGTAAAAATGATATAAGGGATGTCATCTTCTTTTCCAACAACAGCTCCCAGTTCCTGCATTTCTTCTAAAAGAATACATACTGCGCCTTCTTTATTTTTTTCTGTTTTCACAGACTCTGCAATATCTGGAAGATGCTCATATAATTCTTCTTCCTGTAATTGATTTAAAAAATCTTTTTCTCTCTGTAATTCGTACATCGTGCCTCTTGCCATATGCTTATACTCCTTTTTCTCCCAATGTTTGCAGATATCCATCTATTGTTTCGCTCATTAATTCATCATTATACATGTCATTATAATTCATGTACCCTGAGTCCATATATGCTGATAAAGCAATGTTGATACCTTTTTTGATATCTTCGTTTTTAACCTCTTCTAATAACCGATTAAGTAATGTCTCATATACACTATCCATTGCAAATTTTACCCCTCACTTTTTGATTACTGATGTTTTTCTTTCTCAAAATCTTTTGCGAGCTGGTCAATCACTTGTAATACCTCTTTTTTATTCTTGCATTTAAATTCAATATCATATCCATAACGTCCAGTGAAAATTTCATACATATAATCACTGCCATATGGGTGGCCGCATTGTACTCCAAAGTATAATCGATTTCGGACATCATCATCTGCATCCTCTTTATTTTCTTTTATGGGTTCAAATCTAAAATCATCATACAATGGATAACTGCAAGGACAATTATTCTTGAACCATACACGAAAATTATCAAGAATGTAATCATTTTTAATGTCCTTAATAATGTTCCCCATTTTTTTCAGTTTTTTAGCTAAAGTTTTAGTTGAGCAAAACCAATCATACCATCCTGCAGCGCATTGAGTTTCGAAATCTTCATTATCAAATTCGCCATGATTAAATTTTTCAATCCATTCTCTTACAGTAATATTCTTCATGTTTTATTTTCCTCCAATTCCTTAATCTAATATTCGGCCTTTCCATTTTTTACTATAAGACAAAAATAATCATCTATAGAAGAAATGTTTAATTCAGAACCATCTTCTAAAAATGGGGCAATAGATCCAAATATGTCTAACATTACGCTTTTCCAACTATATGTAGCATCAAAATCAGCATTATAAGATATAATATCCTCGTTTCTTGCTACATCGATAACAGTCCCATTGCAGGATGAAAAGAATATTCTTATCAGGTCATTAAAATTATCTGTTCCTATCCCGCGTTTTTGATTTTCTTCAAGTCCAAAATTTACATATGGTTTGTTTTGGATATATTCCTGCATTACTCTAACAGCTGCCGCTTCATTTTTGAGAGTAATATTAAGACTTATGCTAAAACAATCTCCCATAATCTTGTTCTCCTTTTTTATTTTTTAATCGAAACATGACGATATAATGTTATCCTCCTTTCGTCATCAAAAATTGTTTCAATAGTATTGTGATAGATTGTGAATAGGAATAAAAAAATCCCGGGAATATAATCCCGGGAATATAATCATCACATTTTTTTATAAATCATTTGAATAGCGTTCCGTCCTCTAAGAATTCCCACTCATTTGTCTTACAAACATTTTCCATTGATTCATCATCAATAGAATAAAAGAATTGATAGCCAGCAGCTTCAAGTTCTGCACAAAATTTGGTAAATAGATCAACAATATATTGCCGAAATCTCTTCATCAATTTTTTGTTTAGATTTTTAAATGGTGGAGTAATTTCTGTCAAAATATACTCCCATTCTTCTGCAAGGTCAATCCTATCAACCATACAATAAGCATAACGGTAATTTTGAGGTAAAGTAATTTCCCAGCCACACTCTTTTGCATAGCAACAAAGAGTCCTTTTCTCTTTCTCTGTAAAACTATCTTCTGGCTTAAAAGAAGTTAATGGGGTAATGGATAAATTATATAGTACATCTTTTAAATTTAATGTACCATAAACATTAAGACCATCCCCTTGACAGTACGACAGGGAATACTGTACTTTTAAATCGCTTTTAGGAAAGCGATGAGATAATTCTTCTTTGCACATATCTGAAAATTCTTCATTTTGATAGAAATTATTCAAATACCATTCTTTTACCTTAGCTTTTGCATCTTCTGATAATTCAGAAAATTCATATATTTTATATGTAACATTTACTGATCTCATGTTTTCTCCTTTTGTTTTACTAGAAATAGAAAAATTTTGTATATTTTTCTATAAGTTCATTGGATAAAGATCCGAAATTTTCTTCTGTAAGACCTGTGACAAGAAAATTTCCGAAAATAATATCATAGGTTCTCCCATTGTTATCCTTTAATGCTCTATTAGGTGTGAGCCCAAGAAGTTTACCTTCCTCATTCATGATAAGTCCTACAGGGTCATCAAATGGATAGACAACTTCTATTTTGCCGCTTACCATTTTTTTGAAGACTTTCTAATGTATCTTCGATTTCTACAACTTCCGGTTTTCTCTTCGGTTTTACCAGCAATACGGTTAATTCATACTTATCTCCTTTAGTAATCTCTGCACAGATCCATTACAGTATCTGTTACGTTTAAAATAGAATCGATCCCATATTCCCTCAACATATCAAATGAGCTGTCATCAGATTGATAGACCAAATCACAATAATGACACCATCCCTCTTCTTCAGTATTTACAAAAGTGATTTCGAGATTAACATCATCCGTTAATGGGTACTGCCATGCACGGTCATCAAATGACTTTGGCATTGATGTACTACCGTTCCATAAAGATGGGTTCATATCTGCAAAAAAGTCATTTACTATAGCAGCAGCTTTTGTTCTGTCCATGTTTTTCTCCTTTATAGTTATTTACTAACTCGTACTTCAACGCCAGTTTCTCCCATGTCATTAAGTCTTTTCTCGATAAGATCTTTAATGACCCATAACTGAGATACTTGCCCTACAAAAAAGCCAACGCATTCGCTAGTTTCTCGCTGCATGTCTTTTAACATTTCAACTACTTCCTGCTTGGTGTACATTTCTTTGTTTTCCATGATATTTCTCCTTTGGTCCGTTTTAATCTCTAGCCCGATATTTCTATACGAACTGAATAAATAGTCTAACTAAAGTCTTTAGCATAATAAAATCTTTTCCCGTCTTCTCTTAAAATCATCGTTTCATCTTATTATCTTTGACTTCAAATGAAATATTGCAAGTTGCAAATGGGCACTTCCAACATTCATATCGACCTTTGCACTTTCTCTCATTCACAATACACCCTTGTTTGTGAATAAAATCTCTTTCTTCAAATGAATTGCAAATGATTTTTATAAAATTCATGTTTACTACCTTATCCTTCCTGTGTGAAACTTTTCATGGTTTTTTCGTATAATGTTGGATGATCATACTGATTTTTCAATTTGATTGCTTTTTTACTTCCAGATACTGAAGAGTCATTCCATCCAGTCCCTTTAAAATCTTTTTTAATAAGACTTTTTGCCTCTTCCATTGCCCAGCTAGGGATAGTAGCCACGGTAAAAGTGAAATCATTGCATTCTATTAAATTGTGTCTATACAAAAGCTTCATCTCTTCCTTTGTAATGCCACATTCTTTTGAATTAAATATAATAGCCATTTTTAGCTTTCTCCTGTTTGATTTTCATTTGATTTTTAATTTCTTTTTATGATTTTCATTTGTTTTTCAATCTCTTCTACGAGTTGATTTAAAACATCGAACCATCTTTGTTGTAATGGCTTAATTTTTCTATTAAAGTTTTGACAGTCATGATATTTTCTCCTTTTTTAATGTTCTATGATGACTATATAACAAATCGTACAATACCATTTCCTTCTGGCAACTTCATAAATTCTCCGATACCGCCATGATATAATTTTCTGGCTTCAGTACGGGAATACCCACGGATATCACACCAGTCTGAACAAAAGTCTTCCCAGTCTGAATACCAAGCGCAAATTTCTGCTTTGATATGGTATCTGGCTGCGTGAGCTTCTATTTTTTGTTTAATCGTATCTGTTAATTTGATATATTGGCGTAAATATTCTTCACTTTTTTTATCCATAAGGTAAATCCTCCTCTTTATAAAATTCCAAAGTCTTCGTAAGAATTGATTCGTTCCAATTCATTTTCCAACTTATCAACATAGATCTCTTCTGTCTTGTCCACTAATTCCCCACATCTAAATGTAAAAATCCTATATTCTATGGATTCAGACTCAAAATCCTCATCTACGTATATATGTAGTACAAGATCTTTTATTTTTCCAAAATCATAGACCTCAATCTTCTCATCTTTTAAAAGGTCTTCGCAGTAATCTATAATTGTAGTAATATCTGGTGATTCTAATTGATAAACCATAGTTTTTTCCTTTCTATTATCGGGTATACTTCGGACATTTTATGACCAAATTTCCTTTGCAGGAACTTCCTTTGGGGTAACATCGAAAATTCGATTGCATACGTTCGCAGTCTACATAAGAGGTCTTACAGATACTGCATAACCCATTTTTTTGGATATACTTTTGCAATTTTTCCTCTGCCTGTTTTTTTTGCTTTTCTTTCTTTAATTCTTCTTTTCTAGCGATGATATCAGGAAATTTCTTTTCGCATTCCAAAGAACAAAAAGAATACTCTGTGGAAAACATATTACTCACGGGACAGCTGAATACTTTACCGCAAGTACTGCACTTACGCATAGCATGAGGCTCTGTCTCTTTCTTTTTTTGCAGACATTCCGGAGAACAGCATATTTCATTTCCAGAAAACTCTTTCCCACATACAGGGCAAAGCTTTAGGCCAGCAGCTTTTCTTTTTTCGGCTTCCGCTTTCTTTTTTCTCATAAACTCTCGGTAACATTCTTGACTACAGTAAGTTCCTTTTTTAATAAATTCCTTTCCGCAGTTTGGACATGTGTTTACTTTTCCGTCTTGTCTTGCAATCTCCCATTTTTTGCTTTCCTCGCATTCATGGGAGCAAAACCATGGTTTACCCATCATATCTCGAATGTCTTCCGTTTTGGTCATAAGTTTGCCACAGTAAGCACAGGTTGTATGCTTGATTCGATATTTTTCACCGCATTGTTTACTACAGTATTTTTTTGGCTGTAGATAAGAAATAAAGATTTTGCCGCATTCTTTGCAGACATTTTGGATTTTTTTGTTTTTTTGTCCATAGCCATACCGGTCGATATTGCGTTGTGTATTGCGTTCCATCTGCCTTACAATCTGATCAGAGTGTGTTCTGCAGTTCGGGCAATATTTCACGTTACTGCGGCTGGGTGTAAACCATATGCCACATGCTTCACATTCCTTTTCCTTTACTTTATTTTCCATAATTACTCCTTCCCTATTTCCGCATTGTCCTTTTTTAGTAATAGGCGTGATATTAATCACTATGAAATGTAATGATTATTTTTTTGCCTCCTTTCTCATCAATATTTCATTTCATTAATAGAATGAAATATTATAAATAAACATAAAAAAAGAGAGCCAAAATGCTCTCTTTCTTAAAATATCGTTTCTTTTAAACTTTCTTTATCAAGTTATTTGATCCGTTCTGCAGATTGATAACCTTCATATTCTTCTTTGTGTATGACACAACCTTTTACCTGAACAATAGATCCATTTTGCAAATGTCTCTCATGTCCAGATCGGATATGTGGATTTACCACATCTTTATTTTATGGATGTGTCAACAATTATTCTAATCTTTTCAGTGCGAATCTCCCGGTATTTCTACGTCACTTAGGGTTCGCACTAACTTTTCTATGTATAGTATGATAGTTTTGCATTTTCCTGATTTTTCTGAGGAAGTTTTTTTGAGACTCTTTTTAACAAAAAATCTTTTTATAAAATCTGTCCGACTTTCCAAAGAGGTCAGATAAAAAAAATATTTCTACAGAAAAATCGAATAAGTGAGATTTCTGTTATACTATATAAGAAAGGGGGACAGACTTTATAAAAAAACAAGAATTCCCCTACCTCTTTAGGTTGTGGGCGGAGAAACGGTATCCCCACTGACATGAAGTTAATCCCTGCCGGAAGAAATACCGGCATTCAGCCTCTGCATAAAGGATACCGGCTGTGGATTAAAACAACGAAAATTTTCCTCAGAAAATTGCGATACAATATATTGCCTGCTATAATAATCTTAAAGAATCCCGCTACCCGGAATAATAAGGAGGTTTGTCTATGAAATATGTTGGAATAAGAAAAGAAAATAATCTCTACAGGATATTGGAAAGCAATGATTTTCAGGATATAAAGGGATTTGAGTTGCTTCATTCAAGGGGGGAGATCCGCTCTTATGATTATGAAATCGAAGATGTCTTATTTGCCGTAAGAAGAAAAGCAAGCACGATAGAGTATATTGTAGGAAACGAAAAGGATATTGCTGCTATCGCAAAACAAGATCCAGAATACTGTGTCAGATCCAAGGGTACTCTTTGGAATCCTGTCCTTCGAATCGAACGTGAAATTTTGTCGGATCATTAAAAGAAAATCCGGAAAGAATGATTTTTCTTTCCGGATTCTGCTATCTGTTATTCGTATCATTAGATACTTGTGATCAAAACTGGATAATAATTTTTTGGCACAGGATAGGCACTTTTTATATCCCATCCTTTCCCACCATTTTCCTGTTTTCCAAAGCATATGATAAATTCGCTGCACTCGACTGGTCCATATATCCATTGCCTTTCTTTTCGATTGCTCCCATACCATATCCCTTTGACATTATGACTTAATTCTCCCTGCAAAAAGATAGGATCGGGGTCATCACTTAAGACCATGCCACGCAGATCTTCTGCTATGTAGGGGTCTTCCAAGATTAACTTTTTGATCATAGATAAGATATCTTTCTCTTGTCCTATAAATGTAGATGCATATCTCTTGTTTTCATACAAGATTCGGTTTCTTAAATCTTCGGTCGATATATTGACATGTTTTTTGTACACATGCTGCAACTGTTTGATACTCACAATATGATCTAACTTTGTTCTCATTTCTTCTTTTAAGTATTCTAAACTATTCATATGGAACAGCTCCTTCTCTCTATGCGATATTAAAATCCTTCTTATATCTTTCCAAATCTTTTTCCATGATCCGGAAAGTTGTTCTTCCATTTACTTTTCTAAGTCTTTTGAACTTATTTGGATTTTTCAGTGTACGATAAGAATATACCGGTATTTTTGTTTGCGAAGCTTCGCATTCTTTTTCGCACACTGCATCCTCTCGCAAAATACGAAATTGCCGGTTAGATATTGCAGCATTTAAGAAAAAAGTGCCATCCTTACAAATGATATGATAGTCGATTTCATCTCGTTTACATACCTTTTTATAAAAAGGCAGTAATTCTTGATTAATCAGATAGCTTCTCGTTTCCATTTTCACACCTCTTTTCTTTGTTATCTGATAACTGAGAATAAAAATTCCCCAAACAATGTCTTATAAAAGATTTTTCCAGATTCAAAGATTGCTTTTCCGATAGCCGGATATAACGTAAAAAGTTTTCTTCCAGACTCATCAAAAAAGTCAACTGGCTGATGATCGTCTAATCTGCCTGGAACCAATGGCTGAAATTCTTCCATAACCTGATCTCCTATTGCATATCTCTTACAGCCATATTTCTCCATGATCTCTTTGTTGTTCGTTTTTTCTAATCTTAATAACATTCTACTTTTCATCATTTGCCTCTCTTTCATAAAAAAAGATGATGTGGATGGATAGTTACCTCCTCATCATCATTATCTATTAGTACGGAAATAGTATGAGATTCTATGTATAAAAATAAATATTATTTTATTTCTCAAAAATGCATACTTTTAGTGATAAATATATATCGATGAAAGGAGGATTAAAAATCGGTATTGTCAGGAAATATATTAGTATAGGGAGAAAATAAAATGGAAAGACAACGATTACAGATGAAAGAGAAAGAAAGGACGAGTAAATTATGAATTTTGCAAGCGCATGGATGGCAATGAAGTTATGATGCATTGTCATGACTGTATGCTACATTTCTTATTTTAATACTTGGTTATACGCAACAAAAAAAGGCCGGATAAACCGACCTTTTTCATTGTTTCTACAATATATTACTTCTTATCTTATCACAAATGGCGTTTTTAAAACCCCTCCATAAAATTGATTCCAATATTCACAAAGTACCTTGTCTATAAGTATCCTAGACGTGATAGAACAACTCAAGTCAGCTAATGAATCTTCTACGATCAATGTGGATGGTTCTTTAAGATATTGAAAATACAAAACCAGATCCACAGATAAGTACTCAAAATTTTGCGAATCCTTAATAGTAAGAGAATACTCAAAAAAGATGCCTGTATTTCCTTTTTCTGGGCAGATTTTTCTTGAATGATAAAGGCATAATTTTTCATCTGACTGAGGAATTTTTTCTTGTTGCGAGGCAACCTTTAAAATACCACTTTTACTATTTACATATTTAAAATTGTTCATTCTTCTTAAGCAGGATATCACTATTCCATATGGTTAGTAGTGAAGAATATGTCTTTTTTATATTCTTCCCGCTATGCTCCTTTCGTTTTTTATCCCGTTACCATTTAATATACTATATCATATAATAAACAAAAAAGTACAACAAAACTGAAATTTTTTAAAAGTTCTCTTATTAAGCTACGAGACTATAATATCCATCGCCGCAGGCACGAAAAGTTTTCGTATACCGCCTCAATGTTTGTCGTGCTTTTGCCTCGATATTACGATTATTTTCGCTCTTTTTATACCCTTTTACCGCATCCGCTAACTGTTTGTAATGCATTTTTCCACCTTTATTGTAAAGTACATATCGAAATACATCGCGCCAGGTAGCCGAGATACTATTTCGGATGTCGATTTGATACGTTTTTGGTAAGACATATCCAACATAATAAGTTTGTTCAAATGGTTTCTGTAGGATTACCAGATTCTCATGTACAATAGGTACAAAATTCTTCTTTGCGTAAGTGCGTCCATCAGAAATACAGTTATGTTGCATCTTTACAATGCTCTGTATTAATTCTCCCGGCAAAGCAAGGGATAACATCATATCATGATATTTTCCCTTTCGTCTTATGTTTCCACACAGGATTCCCATTTTTGCTCCAGGATGCATGGCATTATATAACTTCATTGTTACTTTATTGTTTGCCTGCATTCCTTTCGTAAAATTCATCTGTCCAATGTCTTGGCTTTTTAACCTGCCGTCTGGGTCTGCATATTCACTTCCGGCATACTTAATACCAATTTCTGGATATGGCATATGCTGGAATATAAAATCAGCTTCTGAAAATTCCTCTGGGATTTCATCGACTAGAGCATTACAAACATAAATATCTGGGCGAACAGGAGCTGGATTGATATCCGCTCCCACATATTTGACCTGCATATCTTTGCATACATCATAGCCTGTACCACCTCCTGCATACATTTCAGCCATGTAGTTCACATTGTACTGATCAATAAGAAATGCATGGATGTATCCACTACAATTTCCTCTGTAGCGATTGTTGCCCCATGGTCCTCTATCAGGGAAGCTTAATACAGTCCCTTCATTTGCACGTACTACTTTTAAAATATCTTGTTTTTCCATTTTCTATTTTCTCCATTTCTGTAATTTAGAAACAATGATTTGTGTTTTATTCCTCCCTTCCATCAATAACTGTTTCTTAAAAATAGAATGATTATTTAGTTAAAAAATAAAAAAGCCCTACGAAAGAGCCTTTTTAATTAAATATAAGTAGAAATCTCCCGGTTAAAACCGGGAGATGAATACGCCTTAAAGAATATTCTTATTCTGAATATTGATTCTGTATATATCGTTCTATCACATCTTTACTCATATTCCCCAATGTACTCATATAGTAACTGTGAGACCAGAGATGTCCACCCCACAGCTTATCTGCTTTTATCTCAGAAAAAATCTTTGCACTATGCCCTTTGAGTGCTTTTACTACATTCGATGCTGCATACTTTGGCTTGAAGCTGATGAGCATATGGATATGATTTGGCATCACTTCCATTGTTTCCACGGTGATTTCACTTAGAGATGTCTGCGTTAAAAGGATCTCTTTCATTTCATTTACTAACAACATAATAGGGCGGATCGAGATACATGAAAATATTGCTGCCATATTGCAGCAATTCTTTTGTAAAAAATTCTTCGAAATCTTCGTTGTATACGCTGATATCGTCTTTTCTTTCGCCTATTTTTCCAATTCTTTTTGCCAAAGAATTTCGATTAAAGCGGGCATCTAATTTCCATTTTCCCTCCTGCTTCTTTTCTCCCATGACACCTGCTGATAAGATACCGGAGCGATTTGTGCGGTTTAAGTAAAAGGCAGCAACGCCTAACGAAAACCTGTCACTGTCTTTATCTTTTAAAATACTTCTTTGCTTCTGCCACTCTTCAATCGTAAGAGGAACTGTGTAAATTTTGTTAATGAAACGATCAGTTTCGTGAACTACTCTGACTTACACTTTGTATAGAAGTCAGAGCTTCTTGTTTCATCGACCCCGGTTATTATCACACCCATTGGCAGTTTTCCTAAAATCTCCACAAGCGTTAAGTTCGGCGTGTTCCACCCCTACTTATATGTTTGTATCTTAGGCTGTGAGCAGTCTAAGACCTTCTTTTTTGATATTCTTTGCTGCATTTATATCTCTATCGATATGGGTCTTTCCACAGTTTGGGCAATCCCAGTGTCTGATAGACAGATTTTTTACCAGCGGGTTCTTAAAACCGCAATGGCTGCATAACTGACTGGATGGAAAGAACCGGCCGACTTTTATCAGCTGACCGCCCCTATCTCTTAGCTTATAATCAAGCATGGTTAAGAACATTCCGTATCCGTTATCCAGAGTAGCTTTTCCATTCCCGAATCCCCGGTTTGCCATTGCTTTCATGTTAAGGTCTTCCACGCAGACAAAAGAATACAGATTGGTTATCTCCGTAGACTTCTTCTGCAGGAAATCCTTCCTTTGGTTTGCGATGTGTCTGTGAATCCGGGCAACTCGTTTTTGCTGTTTATTATAATTCTTACTGCCGATGGTCTTATGTCTTAGCTTCCGCTGTGCTTTTGCAAGTTTGTCTGCAG